>Ga0307507_10009073_pt1 | contig 13404 bp, 9 predicted proteins | sample 7_EM_MG_FD_207223 | JGI IMG/M metagenome (GOLD analysis project Ga0307507, IMG submission 207223) | Populus trichocarpa ectomycorrhiza microbial communities from riparian zone in the Pacific Northwest, United States - 7_EM | ecosystem: Host-associated > Plants > Roots > Unclassified | place...
GAAACCAGGTTAACTCGTGAAACTCAGGATATGTGTCATGAAAGTCTGATAACTAAATAGAAAAAAAATTAATATTAACAAACTAAATTAAACGAAAAAAATTAATTAAAAAGCAAAAAAAAAATATTATAGGTTAACTTGTCAAACCAGGTTAACAATATTATAGGTTAACTTGTCAAACCAGGTTAACCCGTTAAATTTGAAAAACTTGTCATTAAAGTCTGATAACTAAATAAAAAAAAATTAACATTAATAAACTAAATTAAACAAAAAAAATTTGTTAAAAGAAAAAAAACAAAAAAAAAAGCAAAAAAAAAATCCTGAAAAATATAAAAAAAACTTAAAAAAAAATAAATTTAAAACATCAATTTTTACTCCATAATAAAACACTATCTTTCTAGTATATGTTACAATTACAATATTTCAGCAGTTAAAACCTGCCATTTACTCCCTAGGGTTCAAAACTTCTGACGGTGTGCGGTTGGATTTGGGCCTTTGGGTTGCTCTGACTCTGCTGAACATGGCAGAAAGAAGGGCTGAGCCCCCGGATAAATCGCAACTTGGCTGGAACAAAAGCCTCCATAGCAACCGATCCGTCTCCGAAGTAGACACTAAACCCGACACTTTGCCGCCTGCAGTATTATATGACAGCAAGCCAAGCCATGTCCGCACCCACAATAACCCCTAAAGAAACAGCTTAATGCCGAGAAACTCCTTTATCAATGGCTACATAAACAAAACAGCAGAGAAAAATGTAAAGAAGACACGGAAAAGAGAAAGTAAAATGCAAGAGCGGTACTGTTAGGCCAACAGCTCTCAACTAGTTCGTACAATGTCACAAGCAGCCCATCTTGTTACTAAGAACCTGGCTGGTACTCGGTTTATTTTGTTTCTCACTCCCTTTTACCATTCCTTTCCTGCTTCAAGTTCATTAGCCCCTGTTTGGTTTCCGTGAAAACGAAAGAAAACTTGGTTTGGCCGAAATGGGTGTTTGAAGAACCTGTTTCACAGTTATCTTTTCGTTTTCTTCATTTCGTCAGCTAGGGTTTTCGTTGGCACGCGCTTTTGCATCTTTGTTTTGAAAGCTGTTGCTAGTAAAGATTGCTGCTCACCATGTTTTTGATAGAATGACTTTTAGATCTAACAAGTAAGGAGAGGGCTTCTTTGTTGCTCCTAGCTTGTTTTAACTACTGGGTTTCTTTTTCTTTTTTTATCTCAAAACTGACTATTTACCTTTTTAAGTCGCTCTGTTGTTTCAGTTGTTTGCTTGTGTTTGGCTGGTTGGCTTTCTGGTAACCCCTTAACATGCCACTTTTTGCTAGCTTTTTTTTTAATAGCATTGTATAGGATCTTGAGTCTAGGTATTTGACGCCGATTGTTTTACATTGAAATGGTCTCTTGTATATGTTATGGTGGCTTTAATTTTTGAAAAAACTATTTGCTAGCGACTTCTTAACTTTTATATGCTCCATAGTTTTCGACAAAGATATTGTCCCATAAGTTTCGTGTAACTTTCAGCATCATCAGGCACAATGCCATACCTTGCCCAGTTGCAAGGTCTTCCACGTGCACTGCAAGGTTACTGTTAGGAAACAAAAGGTTCGCTTTTCAGTAGCACTGTAGGAAATGTGATATGAAGTTTGGTGGAGAATTTTTCTGGCCAGTATGTTTCTAAGGGCCAGGTTACTTAGGGTGTTCTTTATATGGATACTTCATATGAGACCACGATTAATGTGTCCCAATTTTGCATTTGATGACATGTGCATATGATGAAAACCACACTCGTGATGGCAGAGCTGGAGTTTGAAATGTTTATGGTGTTGATGAGGTTAACTATGACGAGGTCCAAGTAGTTGGTTGGTGGTGAGTGGTGACTCCCTGGCTGCTTGTGGCTGTATTAGAGTTATAATCAAAGTACTGCTCGTTTGATGTGAAGAAAGTTATGTCCAGATGTTCTGGATGGGGAATAAACACGTTTAACATTCCGTACCTTTTGTACTATTGCTCAAAATTGTATAACTTTAATAGATATAAGAATGCCTGGTCTGCCCTTTTTATTTTGGTACAAGTAACATGTTTGAATACCGCTTTGTTCTTTCATTTGCTAGGAGGTTGATGGGAAGACACTTTTATGTCCGTTGTGCCGGTTTCATTCCAGCTCCTTGTTTGATTTTTGAGAGGATAGATGTTGGGCTGGTGGTGCATTAGTGTGAATCTTTGTGGGTAGATGAGTTGTCTGGTGGCTGACTGTTACAGTGCATGAGAAACTATTATGTTCCTGATTGGTTTTCATAGAAATACTCCTGCTTTCGAAAGTAGTCTCTCATCATCATAAACGCGTTATTATTCAAGGTGCTAAGAAAGGCAAAAATTCCATAATTCATGGAACCAAAAAATTGTGCTGGGTGATGCTGGAAGCACTTGGGAAAATTTGTATGCATAAACATTTAAGTTAGTCACTGTCAAAAGCGAGTATTATTTGTTGACTTCTCATAGCATCAATTTCATTATTAAAATCAAGATCCTCATCACATCTATAATTTCCTAAACTGTACTACTAATTTTCCTTGTTTGTACGGATCTGTGCCATTTGTAGGTTATGGATCATCAGAAGGCAGGTGTCTCCTCTGCTCAGGAATTTATGGTAGAGCAGTTCTTGTATCTCCTTGTTCTTCACATTGTGTCCGCTATAATCATTCACAGGCCCAGTTTGGAAAGATGAAATGTTCTTTCAGGGCTTCATACATTGTGTGCAAAAGTTCTGGTGGTCACAGGAGAAACCCAGACTTTTCTAGGCAAAACAAACAGGTTTCACGAAACAGGAACAGGCAAAATGAAAAGAGGAGCGGCTTTGAAAACCTTGATGAATCTGATTTGTTAACATCAAAGAACGGGTCACTACTCTCCTTCTCCGGTACCCCAAAGTTCCAAGCCACTGCTGCCCCTGGGCCTAGAGAGTAGGAGATTGTTGAGCTATTTAGGAAGGTACAGGCTCAACTGCGTGAAAGAGCTGCAGCCAAAGAAGACAAAAAGTTTGAAGCTTCCCAGGGAAAAGGTAGAGAGAGCGAAACTGTGGATTCCCTCCTTAAGCTACTTCGGAAACACTCAACTGAGCAAGGTAAGAAAAAAACCAGCAATGTCAGCAGTGGAAACTTCAATCTGGACCAGCCAGAGAATGGAGCATACAAGAAAGCTAAAGGCACAAGCTCCTTTAACTCAAGTAAGAAAGAAAGGAACGACGCCCTAGAGCCCAACACCTCTTTTACCAAGCCACCAGCGAAATTCCGACGGAAATCTCCAGTACCTCAAGTGAAATTCCAGCCCATTTATTCAAGTGAGGATCTTGTTAATTCTACATCTCATTTAAATTTAAATGGTGAGAAAAGGAATCAGTTTGAGATACTCCCAGACACCACCGAGGAGCTTGAATTGGACCCAGAAATAGAGCCAGAGGAGGAGCCCGAGTTGGATTCAGAGCAAGAGCCAGAGTCTGCTTTCCCTGGTGGGGATATGTTTGATGAGCTTTCTGTAGGTGAATCTTCAGATATTGAAAATGTTGATGAGGGTGGCGAAAAACATCAGCAAATTGAATACGAAGTTTTGAGTTCATTAAAGCTGCCCGAGCTGAGGGTGCTTGCAAAGTCTCAGGGGGTGAAAGGGTTTTCTAAGATGAAAAAAGGAGAGCTGGTGGAATTGCTGAGTGGTAGTTCAGTGTGATCAGTGATACGGGAAGAAAAAAAAGACGAAACAATAACACAAATTTAGGTAAATTCCCTTTTGTTTCCTTGTCCTCTGTTTTTGACTTCATGCAGAGTAATATTTAGCTCTTCAAATCCCTCCATAATGCGTTCAACTATCAGAGATGAGGAGGGTTTTTCTTTTTGTTTTTTGGAAAGTGTTTTTAAAAAAATTAATTTTTTTTATATTTTTTAATATGTTAATGGTAAAATTTAAATTTAAAAAATATAAAATTATTATTTTAATTTATTTTTAAATAAAAAATATTTTAAAAAACATTTTTAAAACCAACTTCTTTTTTTATTACATGAAACTTGCCTTTCTTTTTTATTACATGAAAACCTGCTTTATGAAATAGCTATCGCTGCGTACAAACATTCTCTGTTCAAGACCTCGAGGGAGGCCAAAAAAATGGAAGAAGCACGGTAATGACTCTTGCTGTGGCCGTTAATATGCATCTACATTATTTGAATTAAAATATGAATGAAAAACTTTAAAATAAATTAATTTTAGATTATTTGAATTAAATTTAAAATAAATTAATTTTTTAAAATGAAAATATCCACACTCCATTTTTTTTTTATTGTTGATCGTATATATTACCTACTTTGCTAAAATAAATTGGGGTTTGACGCGGGGGGGGGCGCCCCCTCACTTTTTATATAAGTAGGAAAGACCCTCCGTTTTTTAGCTTTTTTTTAATATAATTTATTTCAATTTATTTTTTTTATAATGTTATCGTGCCTCAAAAAAATATTTTAATATTTAATTAATGTTTAATTTTTTAAGTGCTTATATCAATTGAATTTTTTTTTTAATTTCATTCTTAATATTTTATGGATTTTGAATTCATCTTTGCAATTTATTTTAGTTTGTTTTATACAAGGTTATCATAATTTCAAATAAATATTCAAGTACTTTGTTAGAGCTTAATTTTACAATTTTTTATTTTTGTTATCATGTCATTATGTAAAAAATAATTAAAAATAAAATATTACACCTAGTAGAGTTCATGATCAAGATTACATTTTTGACGGATTAAACCACTAAACCACGCTTTTTATTTGTTACTCAGGTTGTCTTTGGACTTGCCATGTCAATTGGAACATGTTGGAATAGCTTTTACATGGGTTTATTTTAAAGTCAGGTTAGGTAAAGAATTTGGTTGAGAAGTTTCAAGGTTGACCCGTTCAGTCATAACCCTTTTTTCCGTATTTTTTTACATTTCATCTTTTTTTTTTTTGAATGAATATTTTTTGTTTTTCAATGTCATTCTTTATGGCTGATTTTAAATATATATGTTTATAATTTGTTTTAGTTTGATTTTTATAAGGTTGCTACAGTTTCAAATAAATATCATAATATTTTATTAGTGTTTAATTTTATGAGTATCAATTTTTATTATTATAATATTGAATAAAAGATAATTTGAAAAGAAAAATCAAATTTGTTAAACTCAATGAAATTCATGATACAAGTATTAAACCGAATGAATATTCTCTCAATATTAAAATAAAAAAGACATTCATTTTATTTTATTTTAAAACCAAACTATATTTTATACTAATCACTTATATTTTTGTTTTATAATGTTAAGCTATTGAATCATATCAAAATAAATCTCATATAAATTAATTTTAAATTGAATGTGTTTGTTTTTGAGGTAATTTTTGTGGTTGTGGTTTGAAAAAAATAAATTTTAAAAAAGTATGGTTAGCTGGATTTAGATACGTGTTTGGTAAAAATTATGGTTGAAATTTATGTACAGTAAAAAACATATATAAAATGTTAGGTAATTGTATTTGAAAATGTGGTTATAATTGTTTTTTGAAGTGTTTTTTACTTGGAAATATATCAAAATAATATTTTTTTATTTTTTAAAAATTATTTTTGATACCCACGTATAAAATGATTTGAAAACACAAAAAAATATTAATATAAAGTAAAAACAATTAAAAAAATTAATTTTTTTTAAAAAAACTTTGAAAACGAAAAAATAACAGAATTTAAGGAATTTTAAACTAACAAAAAAGCCAGCGGACAACATACGCAGCCTTCGTGGAAACTTTTAAACTTTTTGATCCTACCGGTGTTAACTGTCAATTAACTATGACCCCAATCCTTCGTTGCTAAGTTTTCTCCCTCTCTATAATTTACATTTCCTTTGCTTCTTAATCACCTTCTTGTATAAACTCTCTTCAATTTTGTTTCCTTTCTCTTCTCCAAAATCATGGGCCAAAGTCTTGATTCAATGACGCAAAAACAATCCAAAGACGAACTTCTGTATCAGCTGGCTATTGCCGGAAATGTGGACGCCGTTAAAGCTCTTTGTAGTGAAGGGGCTATCCTTGAGGTAAATAAAAATCACGAACCATATACTTCTTACTACTTAATATAATACTGACCCTTCTCTACTTTTTCCATATCATGTTGATTCTGACGCTAAAGCTACAAACTTGTTATGTTGTTAAAGCTTTACCTTCACTTGCTGCAACTTATACAAAAAAATCTACTATTTTTTGGATGAATTATGCACAAAATTCCTGTGAGTATGGTTTTGGTTTTGTCTAGATAGAGAAAGTTGGTATCTTAGTTTGACTTTTGGGTGCAGTGGATTGACAGAGATGGAAAGACCCCTCTCATAGTGGCTTGTATGGATTCTGGATTGTATAATGTTGCCAAAGTTTTGATTGAAATGGGAGCCAATGTCAATGCTTATCGTCCAGGTAAGTTTCTGCAACCAGAAAGTTTTTTTTTCGTGCTATTTCCTACTAGTCAGATATATATTGTGTGAATTAGTCAAATGTTTACTTCACATTTGTAATTGTTAGTCATTTATGAAGTTGAAAGTTTTGTGCTTCGTAAATAAGAATGATGCAAAAGTGCATTTGTTATTGGCAGGGCGTCATGCGGGTACCCCTTTACATCATGCGGTGAAAAGAGGCCTGGAGCAGACTGTTAAGTTACTTCTCTCAAGTGGAGGTGAGTCTGAGTCATAAGTAGTGGAGAGGCACAAGTTTGTTAGCACAGCGCTGCGTGTTTGCTTCCAGTTTTATGGATTCTGGTTCTTTCTTCAATATTTCAGCGAATGCTTTAGTGAGAAATGATGATTGTCAAACTGCACTTGATGTTGCTAGAATAAAGGGGAATATAAATATTGTGCGCACTATTGAGGTAAGCTTGAAAAGAATGCAGGTTTTAATTTATTAACTCGCCTCCATACATACTGAAAGATGGTTTAATTGCATAACTTTTATATTCACCTTTTTTTGTTTTTTTAGAGTCACATTTGCTATTTCACTGGCTGGCTGCGGGAGTTTTATGGTCCAGGATTTCTCAGAGCATTCGCTCCTCAATTTTTATCAAGAAAAATGTCTGTATAACGTCGAGTTACTTTGTTAATTCATTTATCTCATGCCTTTCCCTTGTAATTGCTTCTCATTTGGTACAGTGCTGTTTATTTTATCATATGGCGGCATTACTGGAGTTTCTGTGATGCTAATTAGATTGTCAATATGATTTCCACCTCTTCTTTGAAGGCCTGGATAGTGTTATTTTTATTTTTACTTGCCAACATATCAGGTTAATTTTCTGACCAAGGCTTATCACTTGCAGCTGGGCTGCTGTTATACCACAAGGTTCCAGCAATCCCATGACGCCCAAGAAGCTGGAGCTTGTGATATATCCTTCTTCCCAGGTATGGTGACCTTAACTATTTATACTGTTTGCTTATGATCTAGATGTCTATAGTGAACATCTGTTGTATTCCTATGTTTGCCTATGAGAATTATTACTCAAAATGTTTTTAATACCAAGTTGATAATATGGCCTACCCATCTCTGTACTTCAGTCTTACTTTAAGAAGAGTTGTTTATATAGAAGGCATATTCAATGTTATTTAAGATATCCCTCGACTTCATTTTCTAATTCTTGGGCTCAGTTTTAGCAATTGTTTAGGCAGTGGTCTCTTTTCTAAGGAGCCAGGTAGCTCCCTGGGGTCATTGTACCATACTACGTGTGCCTGAGATCGTAGTTTCCATTACTACTTGAACCCACACCCTAAAGTTCACTAGTTCACATGATAATTGAGGTTAATGGATTGACCCCCTCGAACCCTGTTAAATGACCTATTGTGAAAGATATTAAATGAGATATTCCTCTGAAAGGATGATGGTTTTCAAAAACCTCATAATTGTGCCATGAATTTTGTTTGTTGTTGATGGATATTGGTAGTACATATGTGTCAAAAAAGATATCTAGGTACCGTTTTCTTGTGGTTCTTTGGAATCATCGACCAACAATGGCATCTTTTTGTTTATGATATGTCTCCTTTTGGGCATAAAATCAACCAGAATTGGTTTCCCCACCAATGTAGCAGCCACTTACATTGACTGCAATCTGGCAAGTCTAAATTCCATTCTAATACCCTTTCTGGGAAAATGCTGAAAACACATGAAATTTGTAGCTTCACGATTAGAGTTCTCTGTTTTATTCATATTTGCATAAGCTGTCCTTATTTTCTAAACCTTTAAACATCACCACTGCTGAATCAACAGGATGTACAACCTCGTACAGTTATTGCTCTTTGGAATGCTGAAATTGAGGAACCTAACTTCAATAGACCAGATCCTGAGCTTACTATTTTTGACCAGTCAACTAGTAAGTCATATTCATGATTGTTGGTGGTGGCTATTATTTTTTTTATTGTTCATAGAATCTTGCCATAGATGTGCATGCCTTCGAGTGTCACCTATGATATAGAAGTCTTGACAGTTTATGAATATGTGAACAGCAGATAAATATTCCATTTAATATTCATAGTTTCCTAGTGTGTTTGTAGAACACTATTTACCTCACTTGTTATGTTTCCATTGTACTAGCTAAACTGAAGTGCTTTCTGTGGTTATTGCATTCTTCCAGAAACTCAATACAAACTTGCATCTGCCAATGAGGGTGATAAACAGCAGCTTCACTGGTTATATGATGCATGCAGCGGAATTCCCCAGGTATGTTGGTTTTAGCTTTTGCAATGTTTATTTTTGTAGCCTAAATTCGCATGTATTAAATGAACTGTGTATCTTTGGAATCTTTTTATATAGATGATTACAGAATTCAGAAAACAGGTGCTCTCATTTTAGAAGTATGTATAGTCATTAAAATGTAACCTCTTTACTATTTTTTATGAGAATGATACTATTATATCTTCTTGAACACTGATCTAAATTATGGAGACTTTGTCTGTATAATACAGGCACAAAATTAAGAATTTCAGTGTTTTCTAACAGAGAGTAGTAAATCAAAAGTGAAAATTGACAGCCCGAGATTTTACAATCCTTTGAGTCTGAAACTCAATGAAAAACAGGGATTTTCCTTTTCTACAATTCAAATTTCATAATCTATAATAACATGGTTATACTCCCTTTAAGGTTATTTAAATCTTTATCAAAATTTTGGTAGTCTTCCCTAAAATAGGATATTCCCAAGTGTCGACATATGCAATCACACACACACAACAATACTTAATTCTTGATGTAACCATTCTGAATCATATCTCATCATCAAAACTTCATCTCAACCATAATTCTCATCATCCTTCAAGCATAAATGTTCTTTTAACACTAAAGATATTTGCAAATGAAATAAGGACATCTACACCTTAAAAATTATAATCATCAACAATTAATAAAACTTAAGTTAACTTTTACATATACTAAAAGAAACATTTAGATTACATGCCACAAAAAATATAAATTCTATTATTTACAATCCAAAAAACATAAGAAATCACAATGTTCATAATCACTACCTAAAACTACTGAAGGAATCACAATAACGAGTTATTGCTCCTGGCATGTCTGAGATGAACCTGAAACGAACAACTAACATTATAATGCTTTCAAATATTAACACAACATAAGGGTATATAGCATATTATCAGCATAATTCTTTAATCTCTTTTTACAAGTTAGTCTATCAAATACCTCAACACAACAAGTAATCTATAGGATCATCATCTTTGAGGTTCGATTCAATTTCATTTTCAAACATCCTTCATGGACATCCATTCTCCAAAACATACCTTCTATAAAAGTCGCAATAGAAGTGTAATCCTTTAGACCTTACCAGAAAGTTTCTTACTTATACTCTTTTATTCTATAACATTATTCTTTATTCATACCATACGGAGATGAAGGTGAGTTCCCCTTTGGAAACCTCTATTATTCTCATTCCCATACGACTTTAGCCAATACTCCAATTATTTGACCATATTCATTAATCAAGTGATTTGTTTCCTAAGCCATTTCAATCCATACCAAAACTACATTACTCATTCCTCTTTTAATTACAATTCATGTCCATATAAGTAATCATCCTTTAAACACTCTCTCTCCACCCTGAATCACCATTTACAATACATTTATACTTTTTTACGATCTTGAATCCTATTTTTCGATTGAATTAGGCTGTCATCCTAGCCTTTTCCCTTTCCGCATCGGGGGTCACATTAATAATCCATCAATTCACTTTGAGGTCATCATATCTATCTTTGTCTCGTTATATTTGAAATTATCTTAATAACCTTCAATTTCCCTATTTGGAATAGTCTAGACTTGTGCTATCTTCATGATCTAACATCTTTTTTCCATGTGATTGTTGTAATAGCTACCTTTAGGTTGTCCAGGACAACCTTCATCATGCTTCAATTTGATTCTTCCAATCATTCTTCAAACATAATAAGATTGACCATCAAAACAACTCGCATGAACCTTGCATTTGAACTATCAATATGCCAAAATCATTCGTTTCTTAATCTACTAAATCGTTATCATTCACATCATGCATGAAATATTCAAATATTACTCTTTGTTTCTACATCCTCTACTCCAGCATTATACCTCTTGAATTCATATATCCAACTCACTTTATACCTTTTCGAATGGCCATAATCCCCAAATCAAATTCATGATTATGTAACCATCATTATAATCTTTTTTTTAATAGCAGTCCCTACACTAGTAGTAGACTTTAAAAGAGTGAACATTAGTCACTATACAAGCATTCTGTGTACACATGTCCTTAATAGCGCTTACTTTATATCTTTCTTAATCATATTTCTAAGGAGATTTAACCTTCAACTTGAGGTTTAATAACAAAATCAATCCTAAACATCAGCAATGATATCCATTGATTCCCAACCATTCATCCATGGAAGTCAAATATTTTCTCAATCATCCATCAAGAAAACCAATTACCCTGGCCAACTCTTATGATTGCCAATAACTCCAGCCATCCCATGTGGATGCCAATTAATCTGGCAAAACTTTACGGTTGCTAACAATCTGGCCATCCCACACAGATGCTAATTAATCCGGCGAACCCTTATAGTTGCCAATAATTCAGTCATCCAACAAGTATGCCAATTAATCCTTCATTTGTGTCGCTACATTCTTATTTTTCCCTTGTACTTTCAATATTCACAATATATTCACACATTTAAAGAATTTGCAGTTATTAACAAACTTAAAACTCGCATGACACCTACCTGATATTTGTAGATTTAACTCCCTTCTTCCGAGGTTAATCATGTTCAGCATGCCTCTCCTAGAGCACATAATGTAAACTATCAGTACACTTTCTTATTTTTCAACTTTCCATTCATGTTTATTTACACATACACAATATATTTAAATCGTCGAGCAAAGCATTTTTTTTTTTATCCATTTCCATATATTTTTAGGTTCCCATTTCAACATATATTCATATCCACATGTTCATGCACAACACATTTATATTAAGAAACTTTGCATTCATATTCACGCATCCATTCAAAACATGTAACACTAAAATTTCCGTACCTTTTATCAACATGCACATTAAGTATTAACTTTGCCATATTTCATACCAATTGGTATCCATCATCTTTCATTTTCATATACACAAACCCAAGCATATTCTTTAGGTTTCAAGCTTTACGCTTGCATTTTACACACATTTAAGACATACTTTAATCCTATCATATTCAATATTTCAATTAAGCACATTTCAATTTTTTTTTTCTAACCTATCCATTTCAGCCACAAGGGTTTTCCCTCACTTATTGGAACATTTCTCCATCATTCCAAGATAAATTTTATTCACCCCCGTACTTCTTCAAAACCCTACATGAATCCTAATACAATTCCAATCAATAATATTAAAAATTTTCATTCCTTTCATCAAGGAATGTTTTGGCCAACAAAGGATTTCATCTCTTTAAATTTTCTTCTAATTCTTATCCACACATAATTTTCCAACATTCCTATGTTGCTTCTAGCACACTCCAAGCCAAAAACATCAAACAAATCTCATTTTTATATTTATGGAAATTTCAGCTACACATGATTTCTCAACCGTTTAAATTCTTACTTGTAATTTTAAACCAAAACTCATTTAACATCCATGTATTAGAACATATCATTCAATTAACACAAACCAAATCTAATTTCCTCACTACTTGGCCGAATCCTCTAGGTGCCAGTTTCATGGATTCTTTCTTCTTCTTTTTTAATTTTCTTCATAATTTTTTTTTCGAAGCAAATCTTATTTATGTATGTTGTACAACATTTAAACACAAGTTTTATACAAAATCATCACTTCTAATAACAAAATTTCTCATCCACCACCAAAAGGTAATTCGGCTAAAAGAGGGAATTTATCCCTTGAAACTTTTCCTTTATCTATTTTATGTTCAAGTCACATAATTTCATCTTTTAATCCTCAATAATAAACTAAAACACATCATTCATGCATTCTCATTCAAAGACCAATATTTCCTCCTAGGCTGATCTTTGAGCGAAGAAATTCCCTAGGTTTCCCTCTAATTGTCCTTATGATTTTCACTTACCCATTCATAGAGCATGCTCATCAACTTATTTCATAACTAATTTAACAACAAAAACCCATTTTACCATCACATTACAACAAACCTAACATTCATCACTTAGCCATTTCAATTCAAACTCAAATCAACTTCAAACTTCAAAAGAACAAGAAAAGAAAGTTCCTTACCTCTTGTTCACACGAAACCAATGAATTTTTTCCAAGCAATCCAAGCCTTTCTTCATAATTTCTTCATTCCACTCTCTAGAACTCAAGCTCTCTCTTTCTCTCTCATTAACCCTTACTTTTCTTCCTTTATTTCTGCTCTCCAAACCCTCTAGATCATGCTTTCTTTCCAATTACTTGATTTAATCACTCACAAACCCCCTTTCATGGAAGAATCTCTCCATTTTTTGCAAAGAAAATGAAGTTCTTCAAGCCATTTTTCCCATGGCTGTAACACCAGCTGCTGCTGGTTTTTAAAAGGAGATTTTTATGGCTTTTTGACAATTTTACCCCTCAAGAAGCTTCTAGATAGTTTTCATATATTTTACCTGGTTATCGGTACTTTTTCGCGCAGTCTTTCTACTAAATTTCTTCCCCGTCGTCTCACCAACTCCCCGGACCATTTTCTTATTTCAAAACTTATTTATTTTATATTTTTCTCATTTATTTATTTATCAAACTTATTACCTCCACGATAGCGTTGTCGATTTTTAACCGAAGCTTACACTAACATTTTTCGTACAATCCATCCTTAACTTTTATTCCTCATCACAACATTAATTTCTTGGAATTATTTTCTCA
>Ga0307507_10009074_pt1 | contig 13403 bp, 12 predicted proteins | sample 7_EM_MG_FD_207223 | JGI IMG/M metagenome (GOLD analysis project Ga0307507, IMG submission 207223) | Populus trichocarpa ectomycorrhiza microbial communities from riparian zone in the Pacific Northwest, United States - 7_EM | ecosystem: Host-associated > Plants > Roots > Unclassified | place...
GCTCGATGATTAGGCGGGGTGGTCGCTTGGGGGGTTAAGGTTTTGGGGGAAGGGGAAGGGGGAGCGGAGGAAGGGGAAGAGGGTTGTTAGGCGCGGGACGGGGTTTTGGGGGTATAAGGGGTATTGAGGGAAGGGGGAGGGAAGAAAAGGAGGGGAGTGGAAGGGTGGGGTTGGTTGGATGAGGAAATAGGAGGGTTGGAGATTGGGGATAAAAGTTTGGGTGGGGTTCGCGGGTTAGTTGAGTTGTGTTTTCGTGTCTGGTTCAATTGAGGGTGAGGGGTGGATGTTTCGCGTTTCTTATATTCTGCACTTCATATCCCGCATTTTTCATATTCTGCATTTTTCACATTCTACGTTTCTTGCGTATTCCTTTGGGTTGGGGTAGTTTGGGAGCTGGTAGGAGTAAATGGTAAATGTGTGACTATGGCGGGTAAGATCGATGTTGTTGGATAGCTGTGTGGTTATGTGGTTTCGGCATCGCATTTGCATAGCGCATAGATAAAATTAATGAATGTACTGCATACTTCAAGATCATCATACACAGGTTCTTCTCTTCTCGCATATCATGGTTAATGTGGGGAGCACGTGACCTAAATGAGACAAATACCTTCGTGGTAGAGCTGCGGCTTATCAGCGCAGATGATGGGGTGGCTGTGAACAGCCCTGGGCATGGGAAAAGCGTGTTCATTCGCGAAAACCGCCCACTAGGCTGAGATCAGTGGAGGCACAAAGTGGTTGGAGTTAGCCAAGCTGCCTTGGGAGGCTTGTGGCGGAATTTTGGAGACGTCAAGGCTTCGAGGAGGCTTGGCAGAGGCGCAGCAGGGTTCACTCACAACTCACATTTAGGGGCGAAATAAGATTGGGCAAAGAATGAAAGGAAAATTTTGTTTTTGGTGCTAGTGCTTCGTGTTGGGATGCAGCCAAAGCCTCTCTAGATCTAGAAGGACGAATGACCGTCAACCACCTGAATGCCTGAGGAGCAAGATGATTTGAATAAGCATACTGACGACACTACGCTTTAAATGTGAGATTTCAGGGGTGAACATTGATGAACCGAATGATTGAATGAATTGGATTGAAGTTCTAACTATAATAAGTGATTGCTACGGAAACAAACCAAAGACGAACAAAGGGAAACGCGTGTGGAGGACTCTTCCAGAACCATCCTCAAACATCTCCTCCTGTCCCGGAAGACCCGCTCCAACTCAGTAAATGCTGCACTACAAACTTCATTACATATCTCGTGGCTAGTATGTGTATGGCTTTTCATGTTTTATCCTAGATTATATCATTCATACCATTTATTATACTTAGTTACAGTTATTCTCACTGCAAATTAACCGGCACTAACCGAAAGATATATTACAGGGGCATGTAATTACTAACGGCAATCTGGTGGTCTCTTATCTCATAAATTAGACGCTCGGAGGACGGAGTAAAAAGAGTTTTTTCCTTCCTATTTAGGAAAAGCGTGGTTTCGGTGCCAAGACCATACCAAATTTTTGACTTCGAGCTTGTAAAAGCAACTTTATACTAACTTTTGGATAGAATCTGCACACTTAATCGCTTGCAATATCTTTTATATACCTTCTACTGTTTTTCCTACTGTTTTTTAAGCCCAAAATGCCTTACTATGGCTTTGCAATGAGGGCGCAGGCCATAATAATAAAGGCTTTGGGTACACCTCTAAAACTAATTACTTAAATTACCGGGATTAGCGGTAGGCACATTGGTAACCTAGTAAAAAAGGCAGTAGAGAAAAAATCGCTCGCGAAATAGGAATCTCTGCAGCGTTTATTCGAACTATACTTAAAAAGCACGGCTTCCATAAGATAAAGCTAATAAGAAAGCCTAGATTAACTGCAACCAAAGACGCGTGTCAAATCGGGAAGGAACGCGTCCTTTCTGCCGGACTTTCAGTTCATCTGACGGTTTTGCAACCTAACAGACCCTTATTAATTATGTATTTTGAATGGCCTACTGTCACTTGTCAAGTACATGCGAGAAAGGGCTTGGCGAAATACTGAAACGGCTTAGCGCGCCAATGTACAGTAGTACCGTAGATTTCACGAGGACACGCGACGCGTCGCTTCGCCCGAAGCCCCTGTTCCTCAATCTTCTAGTCCCATCACTCTTTCAACTAAGAATATGCGATTGCCTTTCCAAGACTCTGAAAAGATATCACATCAGTCATATTGAAAGTATCTTGCCCAAATTCCCGCGCTTCAATTCAAGTGGAAATTGCTGCGCCTCCGGCATGGGTTACTGGAACTCATCCGATGATGAAGCGCCTACCAGCTGCAGCCAAGCGGACTTGAGTATCCAGAAGAAATTCTCCGAGTGTCTTGACGAGGTCCATCGTCAACACCCTTCTGTGGTCTTTGGAACGCGCTGCAATCCCGTAAATCCTGGGCTACATATCAACGGATTCGGTACGCTTGGCCTACCTCTTTCGGATCAGGATGCGGCTTCGCTCACTCGTGCTACCGAGCGGCTCATGAATGGAGACGCTGGCGACTTGGCAACTTCAAATTGTACCCGGAATATCCCAGCTAATCAAATTGGGCTGAGGAATTTGGTGTGGAATGATTTTGCGGATGCTATCTTCAAGGATGTGCTGAAGGAATTCGGTCTGGATCCGGAGTCATCCCATATTACTGCGGAACTCGCCAGATTGATGATTCAGAGGAAAAACTCAAGGCGGCCGTCGGAGTTCGTGTTCATTCCATTTAAGCGAAGCCCTTCTAATGTAGTATAGATGGCTCACACCCAAAGGCACTTTTGCTACCATGGTATTCTACTTGCCATCCCAGCACGAAGGCGGCAGATGGGATTTCGAGCAGAATGAAGTAGTACGCTTCGAACCTGCACGGACTTCTGAATTTGATATGTCATACATAGCTTGGTAGGTCCACCAGTATCTTCTTTGAATCCCTTTTAACGAGTATTAGGTATTCTGGCGTGCCGTTGAGCGTAAGCGTTTCTGCTGAGTTACTTGAATTGCTTTCGATTTAGTATCGGCCGTGCTAATAAGCTCCAGGTTAAACCCATCACTTCAGGAAATTGTCTGACTCTAACGTACCACCTGCGAGCAACTACTTCCGTTACAGAATTGAGCCAAGGCCTTCAACAATTCAAGTGCAAATCTAACCTGAAATCTATATTGGGTCAATGGAACCAGTGCACTCTAAAAGATAGCTCATGCCCCAAAGTCCTTGCTCACATGCTTGACAAAGAAGGCCAGCACAAGTATGATGGAGAAACTATCAACCATTCCCACCTCCAGGGAATTGACCGCACGCAGGTCGACTATCTAACGGAGGTCTGCTCGGAGGCTAGCTGTCGACTTCTCCTTGGGACCTTCGTCGTTGTCTTTCGGGGGGACAGCAGGGATTCGGGTGACCGATCTAATGAGATGGTGAAGATCAGGAAGAGAAAAGTAACTTTTGGTCGAGTGGTCGATCTGGCTGGAGTCGAGTTGGGGAGAGATATCGAATGTAGGAATAAGGATAAATATTATCCTTGCTCAGTCCTCTTGAAGGAAAAGCCAGATGAAGAAGAGTCATCAGGGTGTTACCTTGTGGAGCACATTTATCGTGGCACGGTACTTTGCGTGTTATCAGCAGCAGAAGTAAATCATGCTAATTCACTGGCAGACTCTTATAGTCATTCCGAGCAAGCATTACGTCAACTTTCTCTTCCAACCGCGGAAAATTACCCCAGATATCATACATCCCTGGATGATGCGCCTGAAGAATCTTTCCCAGACGTCTCATGTATCCCGAGAAGAACTTGCCGAACTCTGTGAACGGACCATTCAGAACTATGTAATTTTGAGACCTGCGACCGTCAAAATCGGCTTCAATCAGTCTATTGTAGATTCTATACTGGATGTGATCATTGAAACAGCGATCGAAAACTTACATGGCGAACTTTTCGGAATAGCGGTTGTTCTCAATAATACACGATCTAGTCTACCTGCAACCCGTCTTTTAAATGCAGCAATAGAAAACGTAGGCAAGCAATTGTTTCTCGATGGGTAAGTAATTCTTAACCTCTGGATCACGTGGTGCTAACATCCGTGAAAGTCTTGAAAAGGCTTTGAATGCTCCGGAATACCATTACCGATTTTTTCGCACTCTCCAACAGCGCGTTCAGTTCATTGAGACGTTGCAGAAGCAATGGCATCCCTATCTCTTTGACTTGCCTTCGCCGGCATGGTCTGAATGGGGCAAGTCGAATATTGAACGCGGTCTCAACTACGCAGATTTCTCCCCCGACAAGGATACAAAATCTCTCTGCCATCTTGAGGAGTTCTTTGGACATGACTGGCTTTTCGAGTGGTGAGTACATTACATGTGATCTGCCATGCTTTTTGTCGCTAATATATGCTATAGGGCGACCAAGTGGTTAAGAAGATTAAGCGAATGGCGCGCTCGTGATGCTGCTCTCGAGCTAGTCCGGGAGGTGCCTAAGACTATACTCAAGCCGGACCGTCCTCAGGACGCCCCGGTTGCTATTAGCGTCGAATGGTGGGTTCAATTCTACGGGACTATTTTTAAAGAGAGTCTCGGGTCTACGGGGACGTACCATGGAGAGGCTTTCATCAATAGTTTCGTTCAAGCACTCTTAGGTGTTGCAAAAGATTACCACATCTTCGCTCCCGATAGTTTTGCCGCCTTGCTCTCCAGTATCCTCAAAGCAGGCTATTATCATAATTGGGGCTTGGACTCTGTCAGGACATTGTTCAACTTACTCATCGCGGCGGAAGGTATTACTACTGCTGCTAGTCAAACTCTGCTCCCGGAGACCATGGTCTCCCGGCTCATCCAACCGTATCTACTTAAGTTAAGCAACGACCGCTCAACGTTAGCAAACTCAGCAGACCTGGTGACTGAATGCCTGAATGCCCAAAAAGCGGGGAAAATAAGTCGAGAAGCCGTCGCCGCCCCAGTCAGAGCTTTCCTGTTCAACGCGCGGGGTAAATCTGAGAGTAACACTTTTACAGCCGCTCTGCAGAAGCTCTATACAGCAAAAGCTCAGGGAATCATATCAGGTGACGATGCTAACAAGTGGCTCGGGGACTTCAATCCAAAAATGCAAGAGGTCCTTCTTGACAAGTCGAACGGGTCAATAGTAACTGATATTCTATTCCAAGCGGCTAAAGAAGGCACGCTTCCGAGAAAGGGCCTTACTACTGTCTTTAAAAGCGTGATAACGTTTTATCTGAGTCGAATCCGGTCAAAAGACCTGATCTGCACAACCTTAGAACGACAAAAATATACAGGCAATACGCAAGCCCAGCAGAGTCTCTGCTTGCTGCGATGAAGCGGAAAGGTGAAGCGGAGGTTGCAGGCCCGGATGCGAAGAGGCGGCAGGTGCAGGAGAGAGAGGTGGAGTTTATTGATCTTGCGGGTGATGATTCTAATTGATTCCGAAACGTCCCTTCAAATACCCGGAGAAGATTTGCATTCTTGGAAGCGGTCAGTAGCCTTGCTCTACGCAAACGTGGTTAGGGCTCTGCGTCACAAGGCAACTAGCAAAGAGTTAGCGGGTTGCAGGGACTGTCAAATCCCACGCGGGACAAGCAAATTTTGAAGAAATCGAAAAGACGAAGACTGTCTTAGTATTATTCACAGTTCTACGCAACTCACTATCATGAGTAACTCGAGATGCTAAAAATGGCACAAGTGTACCTCTTATCATGTGCCAGAAAAGATACAAGATGCAATGACTCAACTACTCATGTTTACGTCTTCTGCCTGTCTAAACTGTGTAACGTTAGCAGAAGAACGAGATGTTGTCTTTAATTGATGTTTTCTTATTGGACCATTCTTTATTGACCCGAGGTACGAGTGGTCTATACTTTCAGGTGGGTGGGTGTCCTAGAATTCAAACTTCCGCCAAGCCAGCTTTTGATTGGTTTGAAAGTTGGCTTCTAATTGGTTAGAAAAAAACTTGCGGGCGGTAGGTTGTAGCAGAATCCACGTGATGAATATCAAAAATATTATAAATATTAAAATATCTTAGTATTGCACCTTCCTTTTTGTTGATACCTCTATTAATACTACTATATACATTATATACATGGCAGATCCTACTACAATTAAGTGCAGCAAGTGCTATATCTATAAGCCCCGCCTTAACTTTGTTAAAGACGGCCCTTTAAAGAAGCTTTTAAAGCTATGCCAGTTATGTTGGTTAAAGGTGCGTCTTCCCTATCTATTACTTCTACTTCTGCTTACCTTTCTAGGCCTCTAAATATGATTTAAATAAGCGGAGAGCTCTTGTAGAGTTAGGTTCTACTACTAATAATTATCCTGCAAGGCGCTAGCGAACTGCTCCACCTAAAAACAATACTAAGAACGCCTTCCTACCTCACGGCTAGAATAGCCAAGATACCCCTGAAATAGCTTAATGGCGGAAGATAATTAGGGCAATATAATGGGAGCACCGCATTTTTAATTGGTGGGGTGAAGCTCACTCGCCTACTCCTCCGCTATATACCATAGATGAAGCTCTGTGTAGTAGAAGAGGCACTCTAGATGGCCTAAATACGTCCTTACCGGAACTAGCTCCTATGCCTACTCTACCGCTAATACCTGCTCTACCGCTAACACCTACTTTATTACTAATACCACCTTCCTTGTGGCAAGCTCCCTCGCAGTAAGCTCCCTTATGGCAAGCCCCCTTATGGCAAGCCCCCTCACAGCAAGCCCCCTCACGGCAAGCTCCCTTACGGCAAGCCCCCTCACAGCAAGCCCCCTTACGGCAAGCCCCCTTACGGCAAGCTCCCTCACGGTAAGCTCCCTTACGGCAAGCTCTAACTACGGCCATACCACTACCTGTTTTGGCTGTTGATTGGGAGCGAATCAAGAAGTTTAGGAGTATACTACAGGCTGAATGTATGGGGACGTGCAGTTGTTGCAAGGAGTGGTGGTTCCAAATGGGCCTAGCTACAGAGGGTGATAATATAGGTGTATATAAAGCCTGCGTTAAGGACGCTAATAGCCTTAAGGATCCAACCCTTCCTCCCCTATTTGGTGAAAGCAATGGGCTTGATCTGGGGCCTGTTCCTAGCTTTCTACCTATACTTACCGCGGTGGAGGAGCTTCTAATTGCGCGCGTATACGTTTATCTGCAAGTTGTGCGTGTATGCGGCTAGCAACACCGCTATACTGGCCACGTCTGCTGCTTTGGCCAGAACATACTAAAGACTTAGAGGTAGCTACCACGGCTACCTACTAAACTTAATATACTGGTCGTGAGGCCTATGGTAGTAGAGGGTGGCGAATACCTAAGTTGGCGGTTCACTAAGCGGTATACTATAAGGCGCTCTGCTATAGTACAGTAGCTTTACTTTCTAAAGGTTAATCATCCTAATTATTATAATGTTGAAATATGTAGCACCTGGCTTACCAGCTTACCTAAAAATGGCTCTATATTAGATTAGCTACCTTATATTAACAAGTTAGAGTCTGATTCTAGTGGCCTAACGGCTTACCCTACTGCTCCTATGCAATATTCTCCTGCTATTAATCCTCTGCCTACTAAGCTTAGCAGTAATATACTAGACAGTGAATTTAATAATAACGTACTGGATACTTTGGTTCCTAATCTAGTGCCTAACTTTAATAAATTGGAGCTTTTAAGTTGTGAGGTTTAACACTAATAAGACCTATAAGCGGGCCTAAAGGTTCCTACTGTGCAATAGACACCTCTCTCTAAGCGATTAGCTAGTTTTATTATGCGCGGCGCCTTTCCTACCCTATTTCCTTATGGCAAAGCAGATTTTAATATGCTATGAAGCCGTATAGTTACCCTGGCTGCGTACACCAAGCATATGCTTAAGTATTAGGACAGTCGGTTTAGCCGCTACCCCTTATTTCGCTACTACGTGTTTAATTGGATTATAAGAGAGCAAGCCCTTAACGCCACCCGCTTCCTTTGCGGCCAATTAGATAAGAATAGTCTATCTTTAGACGAGCTTAGTAATCTTATAAATGGTAGTAGGGGTAACTAGGTTCTAAACAAGATTATATAGTATGTACGGAAGCTTAAGGGCACTAGGCCTTACTGGAAGCAGAAGAGAAATAAGCTTACGGCTTATACTGAAAATATTAAGAGCGGGTCTCTATTCTTTATACTTAGCGCTACTAATTTACATTGGCATGATCTACACTTTTATATACCTCGATTTGATAAATATAAGGCTGCTAATAAGGCTTAGCGCTACCAGATTGCTTCTTAGAATCTTAATAATAACCTGCATATTGCTGCTTACTGGCTGCATCGCCGCTTCGATCTGTTTAGGAAGCACGTGCTTATGGGTCTATTTAATAGCACTAACTTTTGGTCCCGATATGAGTAGTAGGTGCGAGGTAGCGGCCATATATATGGCTTTTTATGGAGTTTAACAGCCCTAGAGCCAGATCCGTCAGCTAGTGCATTAAGGGCGGCTTTTGCTGAGTACTAGGCTACTTTTATATCCGTAATAAATCCTAATTAATTTAGGCCTTCTAATCTTTAACATCCTTCTGCTCTCAGCTATAAAGAATAGCTTAATACTAGTGAGCTTCTTACTACCTGCCTTAATTGATTTTAACGGTACTATAATTACACCGAATCTTACTGCTTAAGATTAAAGAAAGGCTCCACTGGAGTAAAGGAGTGCCGCTTCTACTTTCCACACTCTCTCCGCAATGAGGCCGCTGTATTAAAGGATTAAAATCTATATTACTGGATGTTCTGTCTGTAGCGTAACAATAAGCTTCTTAATGGTTACAATGCAGCTATAATATTGGCGTGGATGGTGAATATTAATACATTACCCGCTATAAGCATATTAGTAATAGTTAACTATATAGGCAAATATTGCAGCAAGGAAGAGAAGAAGTTGACTTCCTACTAGGAGCTACTCTAATTAGTACAGCCGCACGCCAACAGCCTTTATGCCTTTAGTTTAGTAGTAGCTAGGTTTATAAATAAGCTTATTACTAAACGCAATTAGTTAGCGTAGGAGGTATACTATCTGCTTTTTAATATTCCCCTTTACAAAGGCTCTAGGAATGTAGTAACTTTAGACTGCTACTAGGAGGACGATTGAAGCGCTATATATAAGCTTAAGGATGGCTAACTAGGAGGGTGCGGACTATCTAACTATAAGAAATATAAGCGCCGCCTAGATGGGGTAGAGGACGTTACTTTCTTTAATTTCCTACTCCATTTTAATTACTCTACTTATAAGCGTCGGCTAAGAGCAAAGCCTTGAGTTATATCGTACTTTCTATAATATAAAGGCGATCCTTTCTATTTGCAGTATTCTGAGTTCTGCCGTGTAAAGCTTATCCTTTATTACCCATAGAGGGAGTATAAGGAAGTGGCTACTTATACTAATGGATTTGGGGCCCCTAATTATATGGCTTCTTATTAAGCTTATGTTAACTCTTATTAGCACCCGCTTAACTACTATAACTGGAAACTAGATAAAGCTTACGAAACTACTAATAATATTAATAAGTTTAAGGGCGATTTCGCAGATAACTTGGAGCTATATTAGTCCTTTAAGGCCCTGCATGCCCGCGTTTAAAACACTGATGGAGTTAAGATTAAGGATCCTAACAGGCTTGGTAATAGGGAGCTTAATTATAACTATAATTAGGGTATACATTAGGGTACGTACCCACAGCTTAATAAGAGGACTTATTGGTAGGAAGTATAATTATAGCCTCTACCGTGGAGCCGCCTATCCCAAATAGTAACTCCGTCTTCCTTATAACTAGGCCAGCGTTATATTTATAACGCCGTAGTTAATTACTATAGGCAGATCTAAGTGGGCCTTAGCCCCCCCCCGCTGTAGATTAACGTTAATGGAGAGGTAGGAACCGGTAAATTATATCTTATTGCTGTTCTCTCTACTACGCTCTGTACTATGGCAAGGGCTAATAGTAAGCCGTTGCTATTAGCTTGAGCCGCCCCTACTAGGGTAGCTGCCTTTAATATCAACGGCAGGACTATATACGATCTATTAAGGCTACCGGTAAATCGCCCCTTTAAGGAATTGCCTGCTGCCAGTCTTATACCTCTACAGCAAGCTTTTAAGGATATTTATTATCTTATCCTTGACGAGAAATCTATGATTGGGTAAGTATATCTGGCCTAGATTAATTGCTACCTCCGTTAAATCTACCCTATGCGTAATGATGACTACTTTAGAGGCTTAAATATCTTGCTAGTAGGCGATTTCTATTAGCTTCCCCCTGTAGGTTAGGTAGTCTTATATAGCAATCTACCCGCTAGGCCGTCAGAGCTCGCTAGCTATGGAAAGGGAGTCTATAAGGCAATTGACTAAACGGCCGTCCTAAATTAAGTTATGCGGCAGGGCGGTAATGATGCTAAAAGCTCTATATTTAGGACTGCCCTTATGGAGCTACGTAGTAATTCTATAAGTGATTCGACCTGGAAGCTTCTTTTAACTAGGTATAAGCAGGGCCTATCTACCAATAAGGTTGCGGGCTTTGATAACGCAATTCGGCTATATAGCATACGCGCTGCTGTAGGTAAGTATAACACTATTTAGCTTCGCGACCTTTATAGCCAGTGGTGGCTATTAAGTTAGTTAATACTGGTGTAGGTGCGCGGAAAGTTACTCCTAATTAGTGTGATACTCTAGAGAATCTAGCCCTATATATTAGCGCGAAAGTAATGCTAATATAAAATATCTGGGTTGAGCTAGGCTTAGTAAACGGTACTACTAATATAGTTAAAGATGTTGTATAGAAGGGACACGCGGATATTAAAAAGGATCAGCCTTAGTCACTACTAATTGTGGTAAATGGGTATAACGGACCTGCCCTATTTACTTGGCAGGATGGTAAGAAAGTTGTTCCTATATTTTCTGTACTTTGTGAGTGGGAGGGTATAAGAGGCTTTTGCTTATAGCGTTAATTTCCAATTACTCTAGCTTTTGCTCTTACCGTATATAAAAGCTAGGGCCTAATACTTAACTGGGTGGTTCTAGATATTAAGGAAAAGGATAAGACAGCTGGGCTAACCTATATAGTAATTTTACGAGTTAAGAAGCTTTTAGGGCTTATATTTGAACGTAGGTTTGATATAGAATGATTTTAGTTATCTATAAGTAAGACCAAAGAGGCATAACAAGAAGATTTTGTATGGAGGCAGTAGCAACTACTTATAAACAACTTTTCCTAATTAGGAAATTATATACTGGCTTAGAGGTAAGCGGAGAATATAGCATTTGTCTTAGTTTCCTAACTTTTAAATAGCTTAACCACGAAATCCAATTTTCTAAATTTTAACCCCCCTATCCGTCCTACCTTCTTACCGCTTCTGGAGCTGTTAGATATACATATAATGGTGTATAAGGAGAATTGGCAGTATTACTAGATTAATATTGCTGCTGTCTATAGCGTTGATTAATTTTTAGAATTTTTCAATTTTTTTTAAGGGCGGAAATGTCGCTTATATAAGAAGTTACGTGACCTCCGAGAATATATAGACAATTGCAATAATTCCTAACTAAGAACCCTCTTTCCAACCTTATAGCCTTACTTAGACTACTTCTACTACCTTTATAGTGTCTTAAGCTTCTTCACCTATTAAACGAACGGATGATTGACCCTAGTTAATAAATGTACCTAACTAATAAACGAACTAATGAATTAAATCAAAAGTTTAAACGTCTAAATAAGGTTCTGCTAAGACGCTAGCTGGACCCTAATCTGGAGCCTTCCTAACCTATTAAATTCTAAAAATGATAACCTCTACTAAATTAAAAATTAACCTTATCCTTAATAAGCTATCTGATTAGATTTAATAGTTCTTTATTATCCAAGACACAGCCAAACTAATGAGGTATAGCAGTATATCAACCTATTTAAGAAGAAAGATAATCTTCCAAAGCTAGAGCTACTAAGTCGGCCTATACTAAGGGACGTACTACCTACGGCTATATTAATAATAAAGCTAGACCCAAACCAGCTTACTGTCTATAACCGGCTCTACGCCAAATACAAGGATAATTTACGCGTACACTAGAAGCAAAAATAGGCTATAAACAATATTAACAACTATATTGTTTGTACTAACATTGGTAGCCTACCTTCCACTTATTAACAGCCTTAGTAGTCGGTTACATTAAATATTTGAGGCGTCTCTACTACTGCAGTAGCCCCTGCAGTGACAGAGATACCTGATATTTTGGTAAGTAATTAAGCCCATCTTATATGAGAATCTTGTTCTATTAGTACTTACTAAATTATGTGCTTATAGTGCCTCCTCCTGTTTATAAATACTCCCTTCTTTATACCTTCTTCTCTTTTTTTCTTCTTCCTTATAAGAGCTAGGGGCGCTCTAATACTCAGTTTCTACTGAGGGATCTATTAGTCGACATGGCGATATGGACAGTATTGGATGAGGAGATGGGTGAGAGAGAAGATAGGAAGGACGGAGGAGCGTCTGGTAGGTGTTAGTTAAGCAACGTTAATGTTTATATTATGGCTGCCTAATCTCCCGTTTGCAGGCCTCCTCCCGTCTATAAATACTCCCTCCTCTATACCTTCTTCTCTTCTTTTCTTCTTCCTTATAAGAGCTGGTGGTACTCTAATACTCCTCCCTAGTCCCCACTGAGGGATCTATTGGTTAACGTGGTAATATGGACAGCATCGGACGAGGAGACGGGCGAGAGGGAAGATAGAAAGGACAGAGGAGCCTCTGGTATGTGTCAGTTGAGCAACGTTAATGGCTATATTATGGCTGCCTAATCTCCTATAATCGCAGGCCTCCTCCCGTCTATAAATACTCCCTCCTCTATACCTTCCTCTCTTCTTTTCTTCCTTATAAGAGCTAGTGGTACTCTAACACTCCTCCCTAGTCCCCACTGAGGGATCTATTGGTTGATGTGGCAATATGGACAGCATTGGACGAGGAGACAGGCGAGAGAGAAGACAGAAAGGACAGAGGAACCTCCGGTAGGTGTTAGTTAAGCAACGTTAACGGCTGGTTTTTGTTACCCAAAAATTGCGTTATATAACGACAATTAGGAACGTAAATACGGCGATTTAGTTATTAGGCATTAAAAATATTTAGTATATAAAGCTTTAAATTGGAATTACAATCTACTATATTAGATCCTACGTAGAGGGCTCTGTATTGAAGCTCTGTAGTCCAAATATATACTGGATCCGTGACCAATATAATCTTTAAGCCTAGCTTAAGTAGGGCGCCTTAGTTACTGCAGTAGATCCTTACCTAACAGTGACTAAGGCGCCTTAATCTTACTACTACTTCTAAATTAAGCAAAAGCTCTATAGAGGGGGGGTCCAGGGGGTCTCCCCCTGGAAAACCTTATATCTATATATATATTATATATTAATTAAACT
>Ga0307507_10009075_pt1 | contig 13403 bp, 11 predicted proteins | sample 7_EM_MG_FD_207223 | JGI IMG/M metagenome (GOLD analysis project Ga0307507, IMG submission 207223) | Populus trichocarpa ectomycorrhiza microbial communities from riparian zone in the Pacific Northwest, United States - 7_EM | ecosystem: Host-associated > Plants > Roots > Unclassified | place...
GTAGCGAGGAGTAGTGAAAGGGAGGAATAGTGGGGGGGAAGGAGAAACATGCTGTATGCAGCGCTTGCTAAAACGATGAGTAGATATACAGGCGTTGAGGGAGGGGAAAAAAAGAACAAAAGTTACGAGTAACAAGGATGGCGATTTACCTTTGGATCCCAATATCAAGAGAAGTGGATCTCATGTTGCGTAACATGTAGATGTTGCTATTACAGTATTCTTGACCTGGAAGCTAGTTATAACAGCTAAGTACTTGTGACTAGCGTCCTTGTAAGCTATGGAATGACAAAATGGTAGATGAGCCAGGCTTTTGTGCTAACGTGTCGGCGTAGCATTTGCTAGTGCCGGAAGGTCGCTGCACATCCCGATAGCATTAGTTTTGAGATCTTTGGTTGTCGGGATGGATTGCTGGTAGGTCATTACTAAGGCAAGGTGTGTGGACCCAAATACCGTGTAATGGAAATTCGTATGTCCAGGTTAAGTAGTTACAGTACTTGTTTTTTTAAGCTTCGGAGGGGCCGAACTACTATTCCCCTATTGTGTTTTTCGCCCCTTTTAGAAAGTGGGGGAATTCCCGACAAGATAGTACACATTTTCGATTATTCGAGTTTTTACGGTAGTAGGATGGTGGTGGTGGTGGTGGTGGTGGCGAAGGCATGTGCCTTTGAAAGTCCGAGTGATAGGAAGTGGATTGCTGGCTTGCTTGGTTGGCATTAAAATTGTGAAGATGTGCTCCACAATCGATTGTGACTGAGTGACTGAGTGCCTGACTCTAATAATGACTTGTAGGAGAGTCCTTTTTTTCTGATTTGTGACGGGAGAGTATGCCTGAGCACGGGTATGATAGCTATGCGGAGCACTTTACATTTAAAATCTCAACACCGCGCCAAGTACTGTAATAGAAGGGTTTGTTCGACCCCTGCCATTCGATCCACATTCCCTCTTGTTGAAATCTTCTGAGACAGAAGTTATCAGCCTCAGAACTCCTTATGCAAGAGAAGGTGTTTGAATAAATAATAGGAATTATCATTAACCCCCTTCGACTCGGGCTCTCATTGGCTGTTGGGTAAATAATGCTATCTTGAGGCCGCTCCCATTAGGGAATGGAAAAATTTTCAAGGAGTGTAATTTAACGGCGGGGTCAGAATGATCTAATAGTTCACTTTGTTGCTTTTGTACGATGCACACACTGTAGCACGGCTCTATTCGCGGATCAAGCGAGAAGGTTGGTACAGTACCGAGGGATCTGTTATTTCTCTTCCACATGTTGGAACGGAAAAAGAAAGCACGTAATTCCCAACCAGAGCATCCTGAGGAAGGAGCGATCTTTATTTTACTTTTTTTTTATCTGTTTTTTTCCTGTTGTGTAAGTATCATACCTCTGTGAAACCGCTAGCAACACGTGTGCCGGTACTCGAGTCCCGTATGGGAACCCTGGCGCTAGGTCACTAAGGGATTAGGGGGGAGAAGAAAAAGGAAGGGAAGTTACCCGGCATGGGGAAATGCTGGGGATAAGTTGTAAAGCTCTTGTCCACCTTACCGGTATGCCTCTCCTTGGGCCCTTGAGTCCTAAATACTAAATTTATAGACGACCATCTACTAAGACTGGCATTTCTTGGGGCTGTTTTAATGTCAGCAAAACATACCAGAGATTTTATATCTATGGAACAGGACATTTTTTTAAAATGCCTAGTCACTATGCTTGTGCTTTGAGCCTGCCAGCCTTGGGCAGAGGGAACATAATCATTTTTAACAGTAGTCAGTACAGAGATAGCCAGCTGGAATTTAGTGTGCTTTTTTTAAATGTTTGCAGGAGGTCATCTATTATGATGGCTTAAGGATGCGGAATTCATCATTTCCTAGACTTTTGGCAACTCCCTTCTAAACCTGCATTTCTCTTTTAATTTTTCGGGTCACCCGTTATTGCCTACCGGTACTTATGAATTAGCATCAACATAAAAGTGTGCATCAGCAATAATGAATTCCAGCCCCATGCAACAGGCATAACGGGACTCCTTGTGCTTCATATGGCATTCCTTAGGATGTGGCTGGTACAGGTATGTTTTGCTCTTTTGTTACTCGCTCACCATTCCACATCGAAACTAGACCTTTTCCTTTATTCCTTAAGCCTGCCTCAGGCATCATCAGCTGCAATGAGGACAACTGAGGACTTGCAGATACTGTACTCGCATCTGGAAATACCGCTATTGTTACACAACCGCGCAACTAGCGAAGAAAACCTTGTCTCATCTCCAGATACTTTGTGCCGGATACAAGTGCACAACCCTCTCCAGTCCCAGCTACAAGCTACAGCACATGGGTTTTGGGCCTCAGCTTCCTAAAATTACTTACTATGGGCACCGAAGCCGGCTCTAGAGTGTTGGTGTTTTCTTTTTTTTGTTGCTGTTTCTGCTGGGGCTGGGGCGGGGCAAAAAAAAAAGTGGGCTCAATCAATACTAATATCGTACAACGGGACCTCGTTAATCCGTCTTGCATTTTACCTACCGGTAGTACAGTACAGTGCCTTCATCATCCTATCAATCACAGCCTTGCGGATTTTGTGACTTGGTCGTGGCCAAGGAGACAACTTGAGTTGACTACCATATCTACCAACCGTTACCGAACTATTGCAAGCACGTAGCACAACACAGTTCATCTCGTTTACTGATGTGTGATGAGTGGATGGCCCGCCCTACCTACCTCGCACGAAATCAATCATCGGATGCATTCTGTTCTCAAGCAAATTCGCCAACCGCTGCCGGCTCTCCTAAGCTTAGTAACAACGACGAAGTTGTGGCTGCTACCTATTGCGGTCTGTTGGACTTTTTCCCCCTCCCTCGCGTGCTCCTTAGGGTGGGGGCGATGCTTAAGGAATTGCCTAAAAATGCAACTCGTAGAAGGGGGCAAATTTGGCAGGCAATCCATTAGTAAGGTGGTTCTAGGTGAGAATTACTGTTACTGTATCTTCTCTTTCTCTGCTGTGCAATGACGCTCGCTCGGGCCACCTGTGTTTTTCTCCTCTTCTTCTCCTCTTTCTTTCCCTTTTCTTCCTTAGCATTATGATAGCTTAACGAACTCGCATGCGCTGACATCGGTTAATCTACCGGAGTAGGTGAGTACGGTGGTACAGCAAAGCTTCGCCCGCAACCGATTTCCACAAAAACTTGCCGAATTCCGAACTGCATCCCTTCTTTCTTTTCGGCTGTGCTGCGCTTCGGACAACTTCTCTACTTTAACTTCTCATAAGATAGGTTACTATTTTTAGAAGTCGTTACTATTTCAAAGCGTAGTGGTGTCTGCCATCGAGATCTGTGCGGCCGTAGACTACGGCATATTTAAGTGTAAATCATGTTACTCCATTTTGGTAGCATAGATTGGGTGTTTCCCCCCACTCCCCCGGCCCTGCTTTGTTTCTACCTCCTTCCTTCCTACTTTGCTCTTGGGGGTCTTATTATCATGGCTAGACTGGCGCGCTCTTCTGGCGACTAAATGGCTTTGTGCGCTTTTCATAAACTAAATATTACCTTCGTACTGTAGGAACTCGAATAATAGAAGCGTGTGCTATGCAGTCTAGAATTACTTACATTAAAAAAATGGCAGTAGCCCTCCTGAGAGACATGATGAAAACATATACATGAAGAATATATAAAAATAACGCCAAACCTTACCAGAGGAAGTAACCCAACGGCGTAGCACACGATTCTACTATTTGAGTTTTCACGGTAGCCTGGCCCGGGTGCTGTTCCCTTTTGTTCGTTAATTAGTTGATCGGTCTTACAGCATCTCGGTTCTTACTGTGATTCTTAGTGCGATTGTCCCGACGGCGACTTTAGCTCTTTTTTCTTTTTAGTGTTTACTAGACTTGAAAACCACGGTAGGTGTTCGGGGGGTTGACTGGTCCTCAAGTTGCCCCTCCCATACAAAATCGAGCCCAAGGCCAAGTCTTCAGGATTTGAGATTTTCGAGTTAATAAACGCTAAAAAGAACAGAAGCATAAATTTAGAAAACTTGCGATGCGGGGACGACAACGGTATTTGGAATCGCAATATAAGTTACGGTACTACGCTTCACTTGCACGGTACTGATAAGTAATCCCCAGGCTTGACCACGTAGTCTAGTGCCGAAGCGGGGATTTAACCTCAGCCACCGTTCTGCCCCAGTATTATTGAAGATGACCCGATGGGTTTTATGTTGAACTAGAGTAGCCGGTTCGAGTCTACTCGAGTACAGTCTCGCACTGCACCCGCTCACTCCTGGAGCACCTGGTATGACGCACCTGCCCCAGATGCCACCCAGTGCTTATTATTCCTCCCAGTCACCGAGTTATCGGTAAGCGAGAGAAGAAAAGAAGAAAGGAAAAAGGAAAAAAGACGCATTTGTGTGCTGGCCATGCTCGTAATTGAACGACGTTTGTAGTCACGGCCACCACTATATGACACGAAGAGTCTAGGCAAAAAGCCGAATTTTGGCGCTAGGCAATAGCAGCCGTGCTCACGAACGTCGTTCAGTTATTAGTTCCCCTCGCTTCCTTCGCCTCACTCCCGGGGATATGACTATTTTCCGGGGAGGGCTTTCAAGTGAAGACAAATCCGATTTGCACCAACTATCACTCGAAGCTCGTGTAATATTATGCTTTCACTTTGACAGCGGCAGAAACCCATGGTGTGCACCAACGTCGCTGGTTAATTCGGGCTTTAACGAGAGCTGGAAATACAATAGGAGAGTTAAGGCAAAGCGGGAAAGCCAGAGAAAGGGGAGGATTCATAATTGCAATAGGCGGTGTACTTATCAGCGCTTGTCTAGCGCCTGTGGACGTATGCTGTGCGAGAGTGTGTGTGAAATGTCAATTTTGATTCGCACACTCTTTAGATCGCCTACCTTCGCTTTCTATGGCTGCTTCTACTCCGGTATGCGGAGGAGGGTCGATGAGATTTACCGGAGAGAGGGGATATAATAAGGAGGGGACGTCATGTATCATAATGCGTGGAGGAAGTTTTGATTACAGTACATTGACTGCTAGAGGTTCCAATCACGTACTGCATTTACTAGAGGGAGGTAGAGGGATTGGAAGGAAGGGTTATTTCTCAAGAGCCAGTAGTGCTAAAAAAGATTTGACCATCCACGTCTGAGCCCGGTGTGATGACATTACAAATCCTTCCCATATACAAGCGGGGAAAATGTTCCTCCGACCAAACAGGTTAGTTCGTCATCTCTGCCGGTAGTTTAGCTTAGGCCGCAATATACTGTATACAAAAAACATGGTTTCCTTGCAGATTCCATTTTTGCTAAATCCCGAATCCTATTGACTAAAAGGCACAATGGGAAAAAAAGAGCCATATCCACATAGCAGCTCTACCTTGCTGATGGCTGTGACGAAGAGGGAAATCTAATAGGAGGCCTCCAAGTTGAGCTATAAGCAAAAAAAAAAAAGTGCAATATTGAGGTTTTTCATTTGCAACAGAAACGCCATAAAAAGTTCGAAAGAAACGCCGTTTTTGTGGCATGCTAAATAGGGCCTCGTCTATGTAAAAACGCCCTCATCCGAAGAACATTCCCACCAGCCCTTTTAAACTCTTCGCTTTCTCAACTCTCTCAACGGTAACATCTATCTCTTCAATAATCTCCACCCTACCTTCCATCACCAATATCCTTGCTACAACCTCCTCCGCTGCTCCCCAAGCAGCGCACATTCCATCCCCAATATACGCTAGGGCCACCAACTCCTTCCCGACACCCTGCCGGCATCCCGAGATATCTGGGGGCGCTTCACCAACCCAGGGAAGCACAGCGCCAGAGAATTCAATACTACCAGCCCCGATCTTCTGCACTTTCATATCCACTCTGATAGTAGGGAGGACACCAGAAAGATGAACTGTAGTACATACATCAACAGCACTATTATCGACAGTCCCAATATCAGTCGTTAACACCTGACGAAGAGCTCAGCTGAATGTTACCATTCGGTTTGCAAGGGAAGTCAGGTAATTGTAGCATTGATTCCAATGGAATTGCCAGCTCCGGTTACAGTGGAAAAGGATTTTTGTGGGTAGGAATTGCGTAGTCATGATTCCACGAACTGGAAGTAGTGCCCCGCGAGACCAGGGAAGAGGTTCGTTGTGTAGCCATTAGTTGCATGGAGAATATGAGTGGCCTATATTTCTCTTCCCGGAGTATGGATGATATAAGATAATATGGGGGAATCTGGAGGGACGATAGATGTAACAGAAGTATGGGTATCAAGTGTGAAGGTACTAAGGTGTGTGGAAAACAGGCAGGTGAGGATGGGATGGATGAGACGGGCGGGCCACAGGGCACCAGCATGGCTGACTACGATGTCTTTAGCTTAGAGGATGCCGAATTCCTGAGAATATTGGTAGACCATGAAAATGCGTCTATGAAAGTGGTAAGTGTTGGTAGATCTGGTCAGATCTTGAATTAGGAAAATAGTGGTGAAAAGCAACACTTTCGAATGGGGGACTCGGGTGCTATGTAGCCCGGTTTCGACCTTGTCCTGGGTGGTAATAATGTCAAGACCATCAAGGCAAGAAAAGAAACTAGTCTCATGATCATGACTTGTATGAGATGGTAATTATCCCAGAGATGTGATGTACCCGTGGGGTCGAACCGCTCATCCTATCCATGCCATACTGAACTGCTTGCAAATAATCCATCCCTCATTAGCTAGTCCATAGGTCAGACCAAGATCTCGGGATATGATCAATCCACTCGCCAAAGGAATTGCATCAATTGAATACTCACCTGCCTTGCTTGTTCTCCCTCGTACGTCTCCCATTTCTCAATCTCTTCCGGAAACTCCTCTAAGTAAATACCCAAATAACACTTGACAGTAGCCTAGCTCTCAGCATCAAAATACACGTCTCCTGCTTCCACCTTTCTAATTCATTAGCAAAAAAAATCTACCTCATGTATTACATACATATCTCCCTGTATTTTCTGGTAATACCAGCCCTCCCTGTCCGCCCTGTTCCTCATACATTCACTTTCATTCCTCAAAGCCTGTCAGGCCTTCAGGAGGCTCAATTCAGACCTCTGGCGTCCTTCCTGGTTTGCTTCCGTCACTGGCCCCAAGCTTACTCCACTGGGGATGGGGTCTCGCCTAATTGAGCCCTGTTTTTTTTTGATTTCCCACTCGGGCCATGTTGGCTGTTGTACGTCCCATTTGCGCTTGTGTACGTCCAGAATAACCCCTGTCCTGTCTCGGCGCTCATCTCACACTTGGCACTTTCTCTTGCCCCTGATTTCTCTGTTATGGACTCTGTCCCCTGGGCGTCCCCTTGGAGACGTTCTTCAGGTCATCCTGTGCACCCTCTGCCCCTGCATCTTTCCTACACACCTTTCTCGTTTCTATAGTTCACGTATCAAATTGATTTCGTTTCCCTTCTTTCACTAAACCTCGAATCTTTTGTACTTCCTATTGTTCTTTTCGAGACCTCATGGTTCGCTTAACCTTTTCTATTTTTTTTGTATTTGTCCTCGGCTAGTTCACTATCTGTATTCTTCGGCGTTCTTTTTGTACCATTCCACCTCTCTTTTGCACCACTTTTTTGTTTCTACAGTGCGGTATTCAATATATTCTATTAAATGTTTCTAAATCAATCCTATTATTTACATACTAGCGGTTGTTATCTCTCCCCACAGTCTCGGGTACTAAATGCGCCATGCCTATGATCTGTTTGATACTAACAACTATCTCAGTTGTGCCTTTTGGCCCTTTCACCGTCCTCAAAGTAGCGGTTACAAGTCCTCTAATGTCAGTTATCTTCCCCGTATTCTCAACATCTAGTCTATCTGCTACTACGAGTCTATCCATTGAATTCGTTCTTTGGTCTCGAACTTTCATTATCGAGATTAAATGAGTTGGATAAAAGCCTTTTAATGCCCAATAAATATTTCTATTGCCCAAATCTACCCATACCCAATCATTCCTACTCGGCCCTGGTGACCTCCAAAGCCAGATTCCTGTATACCGAACCAGGTGCCAAGTTACCTCTCCCACGTCCTGAGAATTCTCTACTGGGACACGTAGAAGCCGACATATCTCGACTGGAAACTGCTTAACCATATCCAACCTAAGTGGATTCACAGACGATTTCCGTTGGTAATAATTGATTAAAAGGTCCGGTAAAATTTTCAAAGTATGATTGGATTGCGAAATGGTTTTGATGGTTGCTGTCAAACCCTGTGGTTGCCAAGTTACTGATCCAATCTGTCGTTTGTAGTGTTTGTCGTATAGTTCGTCCTCAATCGGACGCGGTAGATCCACTTGGATATTCATTTCATGAATTTTGAAGCTGTCAAGTGTAGCATATATTCGTAGTATTTGATGGCTCGTATCATTTTAATTTGAGCACCGATAACTCTCCTTGATCATTGTTTTGTGACTTGTCTCCCCCGACTCTGTAGAATACATTTGAATGTTCCCAAAGCGCCGTATATGGTCCCCGAAGTGGCTCAATAGGTGTATCTTAACAAAGTTAAAGTCTACATCTTTGTCATATATATCTGTGACCATTCCGTCTAAATCACGACGTTTCTCGTCCACCATGCGACTTCTTTTGGCTGCTGTAGCTCTCGAAAGACGATGTTGATTAAGTACTTTGCTATTCTCACCCCGAATCCTGGCAGTGACCTCTCTGACCATCCTAGCGGTGGATTTATCTTTTCGGTACTCTTTAAAAACATCTTTGTGATCATGAAAGGCTTTTAGGTACTCTTCGAGGTATTGAATCTTCTCATCAGTATGACTTGTATATTGTGACATTAGGGTAAAGTCAACAATGGATCAGACACAAGTCAGAGCTTTGGTGAATATCAGACGTTTTGCGGCATTTGGACAAGGTAGAGAAGCTGCGAAACATGGTAGTATCACTTTAACTAGATTTCTCATCTCTTTTCCAGTCCACTAAGAAATCCTACTGTACTCTTTGTTCAGCGCACAATAGCTGGGATAAATAGCTAAACTCTTTCTGATAGCATCAAATGTTTGTAGCCGCTTGTACTTCTTTAGAAATCCGATAAGGCATTTCATAAGGTGTGCTTCGAATATTCACAGGTACACCATGTGGAGAATATCTGGGTTGGGCAAATCAAATTGCTGAACGTTTGGAAGCCCCCAAAAGACGCTTGGAAGCAATTTGAAACCACAATCTGTTAGATCTTTCCCGGCTTGCTGGTCATTATCAGAGAATTTGTTGAACAGATGTTCGTAATTTCTATAATCTCATTTGGCTGCGGAACATCTCAAATCGGATCCTAACTGTTCTGGTCGAACCTCACAGACAGCACACTGGTTTTGTTGAATACCATACAATGTAATATTTTCCAAGTGATCCACAATCCAAGCCGCGAGGTGTAGAAAACATAATCGAACCTTTCTATTGGCACATTTAACCTCAAGTCTGTCGTTCCCCAGTGCAACCATTGGCGCAAAGATCACTTCCATCAACTTGCAAAGAATCTCATTGTTGACCTGCCTTTGCCGTGCATTCCTTGCTGCTACGCCCAATATCTTGGGGGGGACGGGCAAAAGCGCCAAAAGGACGGTTCCATGTTTCGACACCTTATTCCGCGTACTTGATCAGATATTCCCAATTGTCATATAGATTGGCCAGGCTTTCGTATCTCCCGAGAAATTCATCAAAAAGACAACGTCCGATGCACATATGATTGGTACGAGTGTTGCTACATCCGGCAATCCATCCTTTACTGTCAATTTTGTGTCCTAATAAACGGTATGGAAGTGCCGTGGAACGTTGCATTTGAACCTAGCTGTGTTTCCCATCACCAATCAGCCGTGTGCATTTCTGAATAAACTCGCTGAGGTGGCTCTTCGCTATTCCATTCCTTCACCTGGGCGTAAACTAAATCTTGAGCAAACCATCTTTGACTAGGTAAATATTTAGCACAATCAATAGCTTTGCTGAAAAAGAATTTCTATGTCAAGGAAGCTTCATCTAGTTCTTCTCTGTTCGAAAGTTCCTATTTTCGGTTAGAATAGAACGTTGTAGGGATAGATTAACGTACGGCTTCGCTAAATAATACAAACTCATCTTTCTAGCTCTTTATCCCCACACCTGACTCCAACTCATCAACAGTGTCAAGGAGCCGGTAAGCAGATTTAATATTACTGCCTTCAGGCCCCATGACCTTCTTGAAATATCTATCCATGTGATCAGAATTGGTAGCATTTAAGTCAATCTTGGACTCACTTTTGGCAATATTCGTTTCAATTATATCCAATTCTTGGCGGTATAGACTGGAGGTGAGGTCACAGTCTGCAGATAGTGGAATTTGTGCAAGATGTTCTTTGTCGCAAATAGGACCTTTGGGTGCACTCTGAGGCTGTACAAAACCAGAATTTGCTGTTTCCATATGGTTCCTGTACCATGTACAGGACTTGTATTGTTTTCCGCAGTATGGGTATAAGCAAAAATATTACCTTGCATCCTGGTGCGTCCTGTTCGCCCTGTGAGCCGGACGCTCCAGGCTCTTATAATGTAAACTCCAGTTTCTGATGCGAACACCCAGGCTCGCTTCGTTTGGACGCTGCCCCTTTCTGTCCGGAGGCACAGGAAACGGCCTGGCGCAGTTCTCCCTAGCAACCCTGCCCCCAGCACATAACCTCTTCCTCCCCTAGCCCTGAATGCCCCTGTCCGCAGGCTCCTCTTCGCAGGCGCCTTGTGGCCGGGACTTCTCTACTCCCAACCTTCTCCCACACACCCCTGTCCGCCACCCTTGTTCCCATGATACCCCATTCTGCCCTGATTTCGTCCGCTGGATCCGGGAGAATAGGCAAAGGGTTCGGGGGGTGCTCTTACAATCCTCTCTTCTCTGGGTGATACTTGCATCAGGTAACCGATATATCAGCAAAATGTAAAAAGCCACTCCTGGTCTACCGAGGGGGGTTATGGTCCCCCTGGTCCTCCAGGTCTACCCTGATCCATCCTGATTCACATTTTCGGTAAAATTTCCAAAAGTGTGGATCAGAGCGGATCGGGGTGGACCAGGTGAACCAAGGGGACCACGACCCCCCTTGGTGGACCAGGTGGACCAACGGGACCACAACCCCCCTTGGTGGACCAGGACTGTTCAGGACCACCTTGGACCACACTTCGACATTTCCCTGATGGCCTAGTTCGCTAACGATCACTTCTCTTAGCCCAATAGCTGTTGCGATAGCTAAGTCCGTTGACTCTTATCTAGCAACGTCGATCGCTAGGCTTATATAAGACAGTCGTGTCTTGTTTCCCGAAAGCATGAGAGATAAAGATCTTTGTATTGAAAGTATAGTATATGAAAGAACTTAGATGGTGGCGTGAAGAACCCAAATCCCATGCCTTTTTTGTTTTTTATCATGTGCTTTGTATTAATCAACTATCATACTAGGAACAAAGACTACGTGCAGCGCTAGCTATGGTAAAGAAAGAACCCCATCCCCTGTTTTTCTCCAACCCGGCGCCAGGGAAAAAGCCATCAACCCAAGTCTCTCTGGTACGAGACCAACCGCACACCAGTCACGCAAAATAAGAAATCCCCCTCCGACTAAGCGGTTGAAAAGAAAAATACAAATAAATACATGGGGAGGAATCAACAGGAAAACCCTTGCGGTAGACACCAACAAAGTAAATAATTGATAAACCACTTGCGAAACCCTAAGTAACCGACAATGAAAGAAGAACAAAGGGGGTTCGGGGACCACTAAAAACCATTGTGGCGGTGCAAAACATTACTCAAGAACCCAAGGCGTTGACATCCGCCACCAAGGCAGTGCAATATGACGACTGTGCGTAACCGAGGGGCGCGACTGTGGCAAACGCTAGGGCGGCGAAGGCAGTAGGGTGCCAGCCGAGTGAATGGACTGTAGCTGTAACCGAGCAATGGGACGAGACCTGAAGGGGGGGAGGAGGTGTAGACCCAATAACCCTGGAAACTATCGGTAACTGTGTGCGTGTCTGACTAGGCAGCCTCTAAAGGTAATGAAGAGAACGGAGAAATCGACCGTAGCCTGTTGAAAGGTTTTCTCCTACTGCGAACTGTAGTCCCAGCAGTCTGTAACATGGGCGAGAGGGTGTTGTCGACTATGTGAACACTAAGCAAGGCAGCGAAGCGCAAGCGGAGAGAGGGGGTGATAGAGCCAAACGACCCCTAGAAACAAGGACGCCAGGGCCCAAGGACATGATAAGGGAAGTAAGGCGGGAGGGGGAGGGTGCAGCTCAAGGAGAGTGCGGGTGCAGCTCACTGAGAGTGCGGGGGTGGTGGATGTTGACGATAAATTCTCATGGTGTTGAGATTTCAATCGCCGGAGGTGTAGTGGAGATGGTTCGTAACCCAAATCCCATGCCTTCTCTGTTTTTTTTTTTTTTTTTTTCATTTTTTTCATGTGCTTTGTTTTATTCATCATCTAGGTACAGAGACTACATGCAGCGCTAGCTATGCTAAAGAAAAACCTCAGTGAACCCACCGGCGCCAGGGAAAAAGCCATCAACCCAAGTCTCTCTGGTCCAAGACCAACTGCACACCAGCCACACAAAATAAGAAATCAAACTCTGACTAAAGGGGCGGAATAAGGAACATCAAATAAATACATGGGGAGGAATCAACAGGAAAACCCTTGCCGTAGACACCTGACAAAATGAAATAATTGATAAACCACTTGCGAAACCCTAAGTAACCGACAATGAAAGAAGAACAAAGAGGGTGTGGGGGCCACTAAAACCGATGTGGCGTTGCAAACATTACTCGAGAACCCAAGGCGTTGACATCCGCTATTGAGGCAGTGCAATACGACGACTGAGCGTAACCGAGGGGCGCGACCGTGACAATCGCTAGGGTGGCGAAGGCAGTAGGGTGCCAGCCGAGTGAATGGACTGTAGCTGTAACCGAGCAAGGGGACGAGACCTGAAGGGGGGGAGGAGGGGTAGACCCAATGACCGTGGAAACTATTGGTAACCGTGTGCGTGTCTGACTAGGCAGCCTCTCACGGAAGTGATGAGAATGGAGAAATTGACCGTGGCCTGTTGAAATGTTTTCTCCTACTGCGAACTGTAGTCCCAGCCATCTGTAACATGGGCGAAAGAGTATTGCCGACCGTGCGAACGCTAAGCAAGGCAGCGAAGCACAAGCGAAAAGAGGGGGTGATAGAGCCAAACGACCCCTAGAACCAAGGACGCCAGGGCCCCAGAAGATGATAAGGGAAGTAAGGCGGGAGGGGGAGGGTGCAGTGCACGGAGAGTGCGGGTGCAGCTCACTGAGAGTGCGGGGGTGGTGGATGTTGACGATAAATTCTCATGGTGTTGACATTTCAATCGCCGGGTGTGTAGAGGAGATGGTTCGTGACCCAAATCCCATGCCTTTTTTTTTTTTTTCACTTTTTTTTTTTTTTT
>Ga0307507_10009076_pt1 | contig 13402 bp, 6 predicted proteins | sample 7_EM_MG_FD_207223 | JGI IMG/M metagenome (GOLD analysis project Ga0307507, IMG submission 207223) | Populus trichocarpa ectomycorrhiza microbial communities from riparian zone in the Pacific Northwest, United States - 7_EM | ecosystem: Host-associated > Plants > Roots > Unclassified | place...
AATACATCTACAAGTGTGGTTATAGAGCTTCATGGCAGCCATCTATGCCATTTTTGAGCCAAATATCTTGGGGTTCCAATTTTTTTTTAGCAGCCTGACGGCCGAACCAACCAACCGGCCCCCGGTCCGGGATTATGATCCCGACACGCCCTTGAATAAATCTGTCAAAATTGAACAATTCTTGCTCTTGACCCACAATCTTACATATGTAGTCAGTGTAAAGTGGTCTATTCTAAGATGCACATTTTTGAAAAAAATTGAAAAACCCGTGACTGTTCCAGACATGGCACCAGAGCCAAAATTTACAATCAAGTCCTCTGGAATGTTTGCACATGCTTGGTTACTTGTGACGTCATAATTAAGAAGTTCGAAAGTTACGTTCAAGCTCAAGCTCAAGCTGCAAGTTTCACTCAGGCTCGCCGCTCGTTAGTGTGCATGTGGAACCTCGATTGTCACTCTACTAGCTGACTGAGCCTTTGTAGGCCTTCCGAGGCAAGTTGCAAGCTCACTTCACGTTGGTCATTGGTCATGGTTCTGATCCGTTGAACTTCAAGCTTCAAGTCCCAAATGATGATGGAGGACCTCATTAGCCATGCGCCTACAGACAGCAGCAGCATATCTGGCTGGTTTCTGCATGATTACTATCCATATACCAACTCCGAAGTATCGCTGCTTCGGACTCTTGGATCCATTTGCTGTGTCTCCCAAAAAAAAGAATTTGTAGGAAGATCCACCGATCGATCGTCGCTTTAGATATGCGCTATAAGTAAGCTACTCTTCGTTGCATCGGACGCCCTTTCTCAATACTAGAACCACGCTCCTTTATTTTTTCTCATGGTTGCCCTCATTCGTTCCGTCGCATTCGCCGCCCTCAACCTCTCTCTCATCCCTTCTATCTGCGCCTTGAACTTTGGGTTCCCGTATGGTTCTCAAAAGGTTCGCGGTGTTAACCTTGGCGGTTGGTTAGTTCTTGAGGTCAGGCGATTTACTCGTGAATACCCTTCTCGCCCTTGCTAATCGTGCTGCTTAGCCATGGATCACACCCTCTCTTTTTGACAACACTGGCGATCCACGCATAATAGATGAATGGACCTTTGGTCAATATCAAAACCCGACCAAGGCATTGAACACTCTTCGTAACCATTGGGACACTTGGATCACAGAGGCCGATTTCGCAGCCATAGCAGCCGCTGGGTAGCTATGTTGACTGTTACATTCGAAGCTTTAGTTCATTATCCTTTTAGTCTCAACCATGTCCGGCTGCCGATCGGATATTGGGCTTTTGAGGTCGCACCCGGTGAACCCTATATTCAAGGCCAATTGCAATACCTGTACAAGGCAATAAATTGGGCGCAAAACCACGGGCTGAAAGTCATCGTTGATCTTCATGGTGGGTCCTATCTTGGAAGGTTTTACATCATTTTATTGACAACATATGCGCATATAGGTGCGCCAGGAAGTCAGAATGGGTAAGTATTTACTCCATTGAGCGTTTTCCCGCTAATTTCGACTTCTTTGTACTTAGTTTTGACAATTCCGGTCAGAAAATGAATTATCCGTGAGCATTCATGACGATTCGCACAAATAGAAACAACATTAATCAAGGATCCAGCCTTTGGCACACTTCCCAATCCAACATCAATCGTTCCAACACGATTATTCAAACAATCGCTTCCATGTTCAAAGATACACCGGCCGTGGTGCCTATTATAGCCCCTTTGAACGAGTAAGGTCTCATCAATGCTATATATATATTATGTTTAAACTATGCAGGCCGGCTGGATTCTATGGTGACGATGTGCTCACTGTCACGAAACAAGTTCGTCCTTTCAACACCATCACCTGTATATGCTAATGACTTTGGGGCAGTATTGGTACGATAGCTATGCAAATATCCGGTAATTATACTGAATATTTTTTACGTCGTTCAATTACTTATGGATCGACGTGCAACAGTCAACCATATGGAAACGCGACGAAAAGTAACACGGTCGTAATGATTCATGACGCCTTTCAGTCACAGGATTACTGGAAAGGTTTCATGAGCCCACCAAACTGGCAGGGCGTAATTCTTGATACCCACATTTACCAAGTCTTTTCAACCCCAGTAGGTTCTGCGAGATTTCAATCTTTACGATCGCTAAACGAATGGTAGGAGAATCAAAGAACAAATTCGCAGCATATCCAAGTTGCATGCAGTACCCAATCAACGTTGTCAGCATCACCATCTGGTCTCTGGGTTGTGGTGGGCGAGTGGACCCCTGCAGCAACTGATTGTGCCAAATATCTCAACGGCCGCGGAGTTGGCGCTCGGTACGATGGTACGTTTCCCGGTTCTACCGCCGTCGGTACCTGTGCGGGTATGACTGGCAAGGCGTCGACCTTCAGCCCAAGTTACAAAACGTTTCTCAGACAGTTTTGGGAAGCACAAGTTCAATCGTATGAGAAGGGCCAGGGGTGGATTCAGTGGACATGGAAGACAGAAATAGCAGACGAGTGGTCGTACCAGGCAGGCTTAGCCAATGGATGGATTCCTCAGGACCCCACGAATTTCATATATCCTAGGATTTGTAACTAAACCTCATACCATGAGTCATACATCGTGTACCCTGGTTTACCCCCAACTCTCCTTTCACAAGTACATACCGTCCTTAGTCTGTTGTAGATTACTTACATAGAATCATAAGTACCAGGTACACTAAAACCCTACGAATTATCAATGAAGTGATATATTTCAAGTTCTGGGTAACTCTAACTCGATGGCGCGAGCATTGAAGTGTAGTCTAAATGGTTTATGGCTCGTCCTTGCGGCGGCCATACTTTGCTGTCTTGTAGAGATCGATAATAATGTCGTTCATTGTTAGAGTAATGATCCTGAAGTGGTGTCAGTCTTGCGCGCTCTGATGCAAATGAACGCTGTCCTACGTGTGCGGAGCAATGCGTAAAAAATGGGCCGTGGATCCTGTGGCGCACTCAGATTGGAGCATGTAAATCAAGAGGAAAAAGCTTACCTTTGTACCAACCTCGAGCGCCTTCTGCTTTAAACGTTTTCCACAGACAGTCTATGGGATTCTTGTACAAGGCCCCTCTTGCCTTGCCATCTGGACCCAGGATGGTGGGTTGGTTATACATGCGTGTTAGAGCCTGCAAAGCATTTCATCCACTGACAGCGCAGCGAATATGCGACGACCTACCGTGTCAGCGGGTTGCATAACAACACACTGCCCTCTCTTCAGAAGCTGGTGTCGTTAAAAAGCAAATCACGCACGACACACGCCCCAGAGATACTGCTGCTTGCCAGAAAAGTCCATGTGCTGTTGCCTGGTAAGATGTCATGCTTCACCAGTTGGTTCTTCGCAAAAATATAGCTGGGTAATTGAACCTTTGGTGATGCAGTCAAGGAGCTTTCATGCAAAAATCATAAAAGTGCTGACAGACGATCCCATTGAGGTTCGAAGAATAGCAGCGTCTATTCCTCGAACTAATCCCCGAGCACCTTCAGCACGAAATATTGTCGCAAGGGCATCAAAAGAGTTTTTGTAGAAATGTTGAGTGCCCACAGGTAGCGCAGGGGAGAATGCCTGAATGTCTGCATCATCAATGCTTGGAGCATATGTCAATTGATGATACGAACCTGCATTCGGGCCTTGATTAGAAATAACGGATTTCCAAGGGAGGCTGTTGTCGTTAGAGACTACCAAAGCAAATCGGAGAGTATATTATTTACCTCCAACTGCCCCACTAGAGGCTCCAGCGATAACAGATGTAAAGGGTATCTGGTCTTCGGCCGAGCGGCCAATGAATCTATTCAAGGCATGCCGAAAAGGTTCATAAAACCCTGAGAAGGTATGCTCAAGGCGGAGAATCAGAATTCAAGTTGACGCAAACCTAGCCGTGAACCGTTCAAAAGAATCTAAAGCGAGGTCAAGTGGATGTGAGATTTGAGTTGCTTCGTCTTACTTGGTACGCATACTAGAAAATTGATTAAGAAAGGAGAATCATAAATATAATAAAATGGCTGAACTGACAGCGGTGCTGAGACCTCGTTGCAAGCCTTTTATGCCTTCGTTCTTCCACGTTTTTCCAAACACATCAAGTGCATTGTTGTAAACCTTCTTGACACCTTCCTTCGCCAATTCGCCTTGAAGCTGAAGACGGGTCTTCGCAACCTCTGCAGGATTTGACACAGTCACCTATGTGCAAGGACAATTCAGTTTCTTCACTAATTTATCTTCACCATAGTACTTGCCGCGGTACAGGCTGCAAGGCCACCACATAAGAATCCCTCAGTCGTCGAAATTGATCGAGCGTCGCGGTAAGGTGTACTTCCAGACATACGCACGCTAAAAGGAATTGAATCCGCGCGGGCTTGCCTGGGTCCTAAGGAGAAAAGGTACAGAGTCCGAACAAGAGATATTAATACCAACGGCCCACAGGTCAATGGTCATGTGATGTCACGGTTTCGACAACAGTTGCCTGACCAGTCAACGTCCAACGACCAAATGACGATCAAGCTTGCGTAACGACACTTCCACCATCTCTCTTCTGGACGCCGGAGCAATGAACTACCCATTTGGAACTTGGACATTCGTTTTTGTTGGCATACTGGCTGTTATCCTTCCAATAATCTCCAGAATTATGTCCTCGCCTGTTGCGCTCCTCCTGCTCTCTCCTCTCTTGATTTTCGCCCTTGCCCTAGCATTCCTGATTCTTTCCATTTATCTGGGTTGGATTCTGGACGTATTTCGTCCAGCGCCTCGTCAACAATTGTGTCGAGCAGCAAGACCCTTTGCGTTCTCAACCCCGGCAGCTTGGCAAGCTGTACAGACGCGTTCAAAATGGTCCCAAAACATCCCACCATCATTTCCACCGCTGTATCCAGACGCACCCGAGCTCTCATTAGCGCTGAATGAAATTATCAACATGGCTGTCCGAGATTTTGTATCAAGTTGGTACAAAGATATCTCTAACTCGCCTGCGTTTCCCAGTGCTGTTTCGTCTGTCATACATGCGTCACTCGAACAACTTGTTGATAGGGCTGCCGGTATCGACGTATCATCGCTTGTCGTAAAACGTATATTGCCCAAAGTCACGGCTCATGTTGAACAGTTCCGCCAATCCGAAATTGCACTACGTGGTGCCGGGCTTGAGCGTCGATTAACGCAGTCTGAAGAGCTTGATCTGCTTCTCGCTAGTCGCTACGCTGCCAAGGGTGAAGGGAAGTTACACCCGGCGATTGAGAACCTATCCACCACCTTCACGCGTCAAACTGAAGAGATGCATCTCAGGCAACTTGTTGACAAGGCTCTCCCTCTCATTTTGCCTCAAAGGGAGAGTAGAAGCAAGGCCTTACGGATAGTCGTAAGGGAGATTGTTGTTTGTTCTGTTTTATACCCTGTTGTGGAGATGATTGCAGATCCCGACTTTTGGAATAGAGCCATTGACCAAGTGGTGCGTGAAATTAAACTGTATCAAGGAGATCAATGTTGATGGCGTTATTAAGGCTGGCGCTGCTATCCATCAACAGTCAGTAAACCACAAAAGCTTTCCTCACAATCACTGACAACCCACAGAAAGTTAATTTCCAAAGTGCGGAATGTCCTAGAAGCCCAAATTCCTCGGCCTCAAAGTCAAGTGGCTACGGCCCCCTCCCTCGAGTCTGTTGTAACGGAAAGAATTACCATTCGGACGAATATGCGGCAGTTCGAGTCGTTTTTGCAGAGCATTAATAAATGCTCTTCTTTACTTGACGCACGGAGACTCAAGAATGACGTTGTTGGCGAAATACGTAGAACGAGAGTCTTGCTTGGTGCGTTAAATCAATTTTGCTTTTGGCATTGGATTTACCTCTCACTTTGCAGCAAACCACGAGAAGGAAGATTGGATCAACGGGGAAAAAACTGAAGACGTTGTCGCCTTTCTGGATAGGCTTTACACAGCGAAACGGAAAGTCGAGGAAAGAATAGTTGTTCTTGGTGGCGAAGAGCAAGATCAATCGGTAGTTTACTAACATGATAACGCGAGGCGTACTGAGGGTTTTCTTTAGCGTCAGACGATATATCAGGATGCGGGTTCAAAATCGGGTCTCTCTCTACGTGATGTCCTTAGAAATCCCAGTTCGCTCTCTTACTTCATGGAATTTATGGACCGACGGCGCAGGTCATTGCCTGTTCAATTCTGGCTTACTGTTGAAAGTTTCAAAAACCCTCTGGAATCAATCGAATCAGATTTATCTGATGATGATGAGGAAATAATCCGAGACCCTTCCTCCTATATCACCGTCAAAGAGGACATATCAATGATCAACAATCTCTACTTTTCAGGCCCCTCTGTATACCCAGACCTGGCTTCCATATCAAAGAAACATGCTGGTATAATACAAGAGTTTGCACGCGATCCTAATCCGTCTCTTGCTGCTCAACGTCGAGTGCGTAGAAGTGTCATGTTGGCCCAAAAGCAAATTGAACAAGAGATGGAACAAGATTTTGACGATTTCGAGAGATCGGAATTATGGTTCAGGGCGATTGGGGATACCACCTTGGCAAGCAACCAAATCCAAACGGATCCGTTTGCGAAAGATATAGAACCACTTTCATCCTCCGTCGCAGAAGAGCAACCTCCACTATCTTCCGCTATTGCTAAACACCGCCCCAGCCTCCCATCTCAAATTTCACCTCGAACAGACCCACCCGCTGCGTCGGGAATTCAGCGCTCAGCCAGCGCTACCTCGAACCGCTTTTCTCACGCACCGACAAGTATTGAGGTTTTGATGTCTCCGATTTCAGACCCGTCATCCGACACATCCAGGGCGCCCTTGTTTAATGATCCTGAGGATGCGATGCAAAGGGCTGAAGAAAAGAGAATGGAAGCAATTCAAGCAGCTTTAACGGACATAATGGCACTTGAGCAGGAGCAGAATGACAGGCCGATCATTGCCGAGAATTCGGGTGATTCACAGTTCTTGAAGTCCATTCGTATGCCGGGTGGTCGGAAGCGGCAAGGAGTTTTTGAGGACCAGACTAACGCAGTCGATCCTGATGAGGCCGATGAGGGTGAACCAGAGGGCTCCAGTGATTATGCCAGATCCTTTCAACTTGCTGCTCCTGGCGACCTTCAGCTGTCTTACGAGATAGCTCGTCTTGGAGACAATATAGCAAATCTTCAAGTCCAAGATGCTATGTTAGATAGCTTGATCAAGAAAGCGGAACTCACAGGGGATACCCAGGAGTTAAGGCTGCTCATGAGATCGAAGTCTTCGATGAATAGGGAGCTTCGGGAACTTCAATTCCAAAAACAACAATATGAACAGCAAGAATCAGCCAATCGCCTTCTTTCTGATCGTACCAAGGTAGCCATTGTGAACTCTGCTGTCGCCGACGAGGATGGCAAATCGGTTGTGCGTTATCTTATTGAGGTCCAACAGTTGGCTAATGACGGGAGTTTCTCTTCGGGATGGGTCGTTGCAAGACGATATAACGAATTTCTGACTATGCATAACAAGTTGCGAGAGCGATATGCTTTGATTAAAGGTCTCGATTTTCCGGGGAAAAGATTGGTAGCAACTCTTACAGGCAATTTTTTGGATAACCGAAAAAATGCACTGGAAAAGTATTTACAGGTAAGTAATTCTACTCGACCATTTTCTGGCTTTATTGTCTTTATCTTACAGAATGTCGTTGCAATCCCGATCGTTTGCGAAAGCCCTGAACTTAGGGCCTTCCTCTCTCGCGAATCTCCGTTTATTGCGGCAAGACACCAAAATACCTCCAAGGTCCCCGTGGCTTTTTCTGGCACTGATCTTGTGCGCAATGTATATCGCTCTGTTGCAGAGAGCATCGACGACATGTTCTTTGGGCCATCTATGCTGGATGTTATGATTCAGCGCCTTACGCGGCAGGCAGCGGAATTCGCTGGCATTGTCGGATCAGGTGTTAATGATGAAGATCTTGTTGCACAAGCTTTGAATGCGTCTGGAAGAGGTGCATCGGAAGCAACGTTAATGAAACTTTCCGGGGATTTGAAACCACTCGAAGGGGAGAGTAGCACATCCACTTTTTCGGCCCCAATATGTGACCTCGTCCTTGCCGTATTCGAGCTCAATAAGAAGAACAACTGGCTTCGCCGACAAGCCATCGTGATCATTTTACAGCAAGTGCTTGGGGGGACTATTGAAAGGTTTTCCTTTTCCACGCACTGTATACGCACTGTTTCTAACACATACCCACAGGAGAGTACGAGAAAATGTCAAGGAACTGCTCAGCGAAACACGCATAATGTCCTTTGTCAATCTATTTCGAGATGCTCTCTGGCCAGGAGGTAAGCTCAAACCTCCCGGTGTTACCCGCTCTGCGGAGGAGAAGATTCGAACTCGAGACGAGGCCAATCGAAAGCTCTCATCACTAGTACCTGGTGTGCATTTTATCAGATGGTCATACCAATATGCTCATTAATAAATTATCAAGATTTGGCCGCAAACATGATTGGGAGATCCAACGCCCGACGCGGAGCAAGGCGGATATTTGCCGTGCTTCAAAACCGCCGCCTCAATCAGCATATAGCCTATGTGATAATTGACGAGGCTGGTGATACTGTGCTATTTCCAGTTATAAACTAATCCGTTCAGATAGGTTTTCGTAGCTCTATTCCCTGAATCAAGCTCAATTCTTGAGAAATCAACTCTGCCTGGCTAATGCTATTCCGATTTTCAATCGACCTAGAGGAGTTAGGGCGGCCGTGTGACTAGTTTGACCAAGGTCTACATACATTAAACATCGAAGCATCTTCAGATTTCTGAAACCGAGTAGGGTTAGAAGAGCCTTCCGCGCTTGATATTCACGTACGGTTTCGGAGCTTGTTTGCTTAGCTTTGGAATGTTCATGGGCTTGGATGTAAGAAGCATTAGGGTCATCGATACTAATGACATTTACGATTATGTGCTATGATCAATCGTTTGGATAGTGAAAAACCACTAACATTTTAATCGCATGCAGGATAAAACCTCCTGACCCGGACATGGCCATTATTGGATGAGTTCGGCCAGGGAGTACCTGTCCTTAACTCAGTTACAAGTGAGAGCATGAGCGAGAGGACGGACCTGGTAGCGGCGTAACCAAGCCTCCGTGACAGTTGGGCAAAGATATTGTGGATGATTTCGGAGCCTCGTTTGTAAGTCAGCCGCAATCTCAGTATGGGAGTGAGATGGATGAGCAACAGGACGAATCTCTCGCACTTACTTGGACGTGAGGAGTATGGACCACAATCGAGGCCGAACCAGCCAGGTACGGAGCCATTCTCTCAATGATTGAATGGGGTTCATACTCGCTCGCCACGATGAGACTTGTTCGTTTATGAAATGTTGACAAGTTTAATGTAAAGACAAACAAACCTGTCGAATCCTCCAGCGAAGAGGTCATCACGAGTTTTCTGTAGAAAATCCGAAGCAGCTTTTCGCTTATTAAGTCGAGACTTTTGTCGTTCGGATCGGATTTGATCAGAAGGTAGTTCAGACGGGGGCAACACTGCTGGCAATCAGTGGAGACTAGGAAGATTGAAATTGTTAAAAAAGAACCTGGCGTATAGTCTTTCTGGCATGTGGCCCAATTAAGGGACGCAAGCACAGTGGTGATCCCAGTTTTGAAGTTCATTTGTGACATGACAGGATAGGCAGGAGGAGAGTCGGTATCGCATATAGTGATTAGCTTCCCTTCACCTAATAAATGCTTAAATTGAAGCGTTTACTAATTCGGAAATGAATACCTCCTAGCCTTTCCAGAATCCCCGAGACCACTATGCCCGAGGCGTCATCGATGGCAAGGTACTTCCCTCCTGGTCGAATATTCGCCAAATTCAGTATTTGTGACAGCGAGTCGACTCGAATATCGCGTATTCGATTCTGGTCCTTGATGAACCAGTATTCACAGACATTAAACAAAGTTGGCTCGATCGTGGTAAATGATTTGGAGTACCTTTACGCCTCAAAGTCAACATCAGCGAGAATAAAGATCAGTAAAATTTACTTTGCTTCCTTCCGTTTTTTGTACTTCTCTTTGCTGTACTCAGTTTTCAGAGAGTAGTTGGCATGTTGCTCTATTTGCCTTTTAATTATGTCCTGCACTCGTACGTGTCTGTGTCAGCTGGTTTTTATGACAGAAGCAGAGCAACATACAGATCCATGAACACCAGACTGTTTCAAGGCCTGTATCTCCTCTAAGGTCAAGGGTTGCACGAATTCACCACCATTGATCAATTCATTGGTGGCATCTGTATCCTCTGGAAAGAAGTCAATGAGTGGGAAGTTTATCATTATCCGCAAGACCTACCTACCTCCTGCAGCGTTCGAGGAGGCACGACGTTCAAGTGTTTCCCTAATATTTCAAAGGTCAGTCCATATGGCTCATTGATGAGATCATTGGCAAAGAATGAGCCAAATTTTCCAATGACCACCGTTCTGTCGAAAGTTTAATTAAATTGGTTCCTCGCTAAAAAACAGCACACACGAATCTCTCTCTGGTTTGATGCTGCGCACGTCCCCGTTCGGTAGCCTCACCAGTACCATATCCCCCGACTGGATCCTTGAAGATCTGAGCTCTGAATTTATGTTGGAAGTGGACATCTTGGAATGACGGAATATGATAGGTGGTGGATGACAAATTGAATAATGTGAGGACTTTATGTACTTGCTTTTATCTTTCGTCACCAAGCCAATTTACCCTATAGCACTTCGATGTCTTCGAACCCAACAACTTATAGTCTAAACCAGCTCCTGGAAAAGGTTCAGACCTCATCTTCTTTGCTGCCAACCGAAGTCTTGTGTCTGATTTCTTCTTTTCGATCAACATATTCCACTGCTTCCGTACATTCGACAGCCTATCTGATTCTATCATCCCTCTGCCAATCCCTTCGTTCAAAAGCGAAAGGGGGGGACCATGACGCTGCTACAATGGGTATTGTACGTATCTTCCAAGATTCGGTGGTAAATCTCCTAGGCGATACAGAGGAGCAAGCTATCATTACTGGCCTTTCCTTTCTTTCAGCTCTCTTTCAAGTAGACTGGGAATCTGCATCCATGATTTTAATTCAAGAAGGAGTAATCGACAACATCATGGATAATGTCGACCTCACACCCTCCGCTGAACTCGCTTACGAAACAGCCCATCTTATCGGCCAAGCCTGCGGTCATAAAAAATGTCGTACCCGTTTGACACCTCGAATCAATCTTTGGCTTGAATCAGAGGCCACAAGCACACAGAACCAACGCGTGGCGGCTGCCGCGACTGTCGCCTTGGTCAAGCTTCAAAAAGGAGCGAGTGCTGATGATCTCGTAAATGAGACACCAGAAAAGAGTGACGCGTTGGCTCAGAATTTGAAAAGTATGATAATGACCAACGGGGAACCGTCATCGATGGTAGACGCTATCGAAGGGATGGCTTACCTCACTATCGACCCAGCTATCAAAGAGACTTTATCAAGAGATCCAGCGTTTTTGAAACGGATATTTTCCCTTTTCTCATACCGAAAGTCAAATTCGCCTGTCACAAGCGGGAACCTTTCGTTGGTCTACGGTGTGCTATCCATTATAACCAACATCACCAGCTATCGCCCTCGCCTCAGTGAAGAGCAGTCTCAGGTGGAAAAGCTGAAATCCATGACCAAGTCCGGGAAGGGATCACTCTCTGTACAGGAACCATCTATCTTGGACAGTGACGATCACGTTAGAACGAGAGTTCGCCGCCTCATAGATGCGGGTGTTCTTCCAGTCTTTTCAGCAGCAATGTCACAAACGAATAGTCGTGGAGTGAGGCTCAACGTGGGTAAAGCGTTGCTGAGCATTGTTGAAGATAAGGAAAACAGAGGCAAGGTCTTGCAAACTGGAGGAGCGAGGATTTTGCAAAATCTCATCAAGGAATCTCGACAATCTTGCGAACCACCGAACAAAGAACTGACGCGTAACGTTATTGACCTAGAACCTGTCCAGGCACTGGCAAAGCTCTCGATCACATCCTCACCTGTACAAGTTTTCGGTCCCAATGTAGGCGCCATGATAGATGCGATCCCACCATTCTCTCACATGGTCACACAACCCTCGCCGACCTTGTTGCAACGCTTTGAGGGTATAATGGCTTTGACGAATATCGCCTCTTACAGCACCGATCTCGCCACGCGGATTGCAAAAGCTGACGGCTTAATCAATAAGGTGGAACTTCTTCTTCTAGAAGACCACGTACTAGTTCAGAGGGCCTCCATGGAACTTATTTGTAATCTCATTGCTGGTTCGGACGAGATATTCGAGAGATATGGTGGAGGGGACACCGTCGGATGTGCAATGTCCAAACTGCAAATAGTCCTTGCGCTATCGGATGTCGACGACCTTCCAACCCGGTTAGCTGCGTCGGGAGCTCTTGCAACGCTGACAACCTCTCCAGGCGCTTGCCGGTCTCTACTTGCTTTGCAACTTGATAGACATCGCTTTCTGCCGATGATGGCGCAGCTTATTGCTCCCTCAGCTACCACAGACAGCACAGGGCAAGCGCTGCACGCCTCTGGACTTTTGCACCGGGGGGTGGTCTGTATCTTTAATTTCCTCGTCGCCCTCGACAGCGACGCACGAAAATCCATTTTTAAAGAAGCAAAGGACGCTGGTTTGATGGAAGCACTCCCAGACGTTATCGAGAATCCCAGCATCAAGACAAACGAGCCCATTCAACGAACTGCGACCCAAGCGCTCAGGATCTTGATGGACTCCGGCAAGTAGTATGTAGTTGTAACACAATAGAAATATCTTGCAATTTTGAGACTGAGGATCCGGAGAAGCAATCCAGCGGGTAAGTGAAAGGGCGGTTTTGCCAAGTTTATGCCACTGTCCTTCGGAGTTTGGCTTTTGACATCCCAATTTGGAATCCATCGAAGCCGAGATCACTGGGCACTTTCCATTTCTTGATCATCCCCTCGAGTCGCAGCGTTTGCTGGCTGGCGACGTCCACCAAGAATCTCTAGCTTTGCAACACCAACTTGACCCCCGAAATGGTTGGCCACCCTTTATCGTCGTCCCACCGGTGTTGTTCTAATTCATCGCAGGCACCATCCAAAAAGGCGGGGAAGAAGGTTACGCCGGCATCCAAGAAGTCTGCTGGACAAGGAAAGGTCGCGAAAGTACGCTTCGCTCTTGTATGTTGGAGTGTCGTAATTTAATTCTCTTCTAAACTCTTAGGCGGACTGGAAAGAAGGGTTCAAGAAGAAACAAGTCGGAGTATCTGACATGACACTACTGACCACCATCAGTAACGAAAGCGTCAACGAGAACCTGCAAAAGCGATGGAAAAACGGAGAAATATACACATATATTGGAGCTGTTTTGATATCTGTGAACCCCTTCAGAGGTAGGAGTGTGGTTCAAGGTTGCTTA
>Ga0307507_10009077_pt1 | contig 13402 bp, 10 predicted proteins | sample 7_EM_MG_FD_207223 | JGI IMG/M metagenome (GOLD analysis project Ga0307507, IMG submission 207223) | Populus trichocarpa ectomycorrhiza microbial communities from riparian zone in the Pacific Northwest, United States - 7_EM | ecosystem: Host-associated > Plants > Roots > Unclassified | place...
CACCGAGACGACCGTGCATGTCACCAGCCTGGCGCTGGATCCCGGTCTGGTACAGGGCTCTCCTGCTCGAAGCCTGGTGGGCGGGGCGATTCCGGGCCTGGCCGTTTACGTGCTGGATGAGGATTTGCGGCTGGTACCGCCGGGCGTTGCCGGGGAGCTGTACGTGGCTGGGCCTCAGGTTGCGCGCGGTTACCTGAATCGGCCGGGGCTGACCGCGGAACGTTTTGTGGCGTGCCCGTTCGGTGCCGCTGGCGAGCGGATGTACCGCTCCGGTGACTTGGCGCGGTGGCGGCCTGACGGCAGCTTGGAGTACCTGGGGCGTGCGGATGACCAGGTGAAGATCCGTGGGTTCCGGATCGAACTCGGTGAGGTGGAAGCGGTTCTGGGCGCTCTGCCGGTTGTGGCGCAGGCCGTGGTGGTCGTGCGGGAGGACCGGCCGGGGGACAAGCGTCTGGTCGCGTACGTGGTTCCGGTCGCCGGAGAACCGTTGATCCCTTCGCAGGTCCGTGGGTTCGTGGGCGAGTCGTTGCCGGAGTACATGGTCCCGATGGTCGTCGAGGTCGACCATCTTCCGTTGACGGCCAACGGGAAACTGGACCGGCGGGCACTGCCCGCCCCGCTCTTCGCGCCGTCCGCGCCCGTCGACGAGCCACGCAGCCGGCTGGAGAAGATCCTCTGTGGACTGTTCGCCGACGTGCTGGGAGTGGACCGGGTCGGGATCGATGACGACTTCTTCGACCTGGGCGGGCATTCCCTCCTGGTGAGCCGGCTGGTTTCGCAGGTGCGCTCGGAGCTCGGGGTGGAGCTGGGGATCCGGACGCTGTTCGAGGCGCCGACCGTCGTGGGCCTGGCCGGACGGCTGGACCGTGCCCAGAGCGACTCCTTCGCGACACTGCTCCCGTTGAGGGCCGAAGGCAGCCTCAGCCCGGTGTTCCTCGTCCATCCGATCGGCGGGCTGAGCTGGTGCTATTCGAGGCTGCTGCCGTACATCCCCAAGGGCCACCCGGTTTACGGTCTTCAGTCGAGCGGATACACCGATGCCGGACGGCGGCCGGAGTCGCTCCGGGAGCTGGCGCGCGCGTACCTCTCGACGATCCGTGAGGTGCAGGCCGACGGCCCGTACACGCTGATGGGGTGGTCGTTCGGCGGCACGGTCGCGCAGGAGATGGCGGTGGCCCTGGAAGAGCTCGGTGAGAGTGTGCCGCTCCTGGTGCTGTTCGACGCCGTTCCCGCGTTGGGTCAGGGGCCGGAGGACGAGGAGCCGGGAGATCTCCTGGATCTCGTCGAGCAGTCGATCCGAGCGACCGGGGGAGGAGGCCTGGCCGAGCTTTCGACCGCGCGGATCGGCCGGCTGTCCGAGATCACCCGCTATTGCCTGCGGCTCTCCGACACCCATCGGACCCGGATCTTCGGCGGCCGGATCGTCAGCATCGAGGCGGACGGTTCCCAGGGGATCCGCGAAGCAACCGGAATCGGCTGGACCGGCTTCGCCAAGGGCGAAGTGGAGGTCCACGCGGTCGACTGCGTGCACGAGGAAATGATGGATCCGTTGCCGGTACGGCAGTTCGGGCCCTTCCTGCTCGACCTCATGGCGCGATGACGAGAGGAGATCCGATGACCAACCCGTTCGAAGACGAGTCGCTGGAGTTTCTGACGCTGGTGAACGCCGAGCGTAAGCACTCGCTGTGGCCGCGGCACATCGAGGTCCCCGCGGGCTGGACGGCTGTCCACGGCCCTGCGGGGCGTGAAGAATGTCTCGCGTACGTCAGCGAACAGTGGACCGATATGCGGCCGGCGAGTCTGGTCCGGCTTCAGGAGGGCCGCTAGCCGTTGTCAGGAAACCGGGGCGGGTGCGGGAGTCAGCCGCCGCAGGCCGCGGACCTGCTTGCTGCACAGGGCGAGCAGGGTCGCGACCACGATCAGCGCGGCACCGGAGAGCAGCACCGGCTCGCGGCCCCAGCGTTCGGCGAGCGGCCCGGCGGCCATCTGCCCGAGCGGCACCGCGATGATCGAACCGAGCACGTCGTAGGAGTAGACCCGGGCGAGCCGGTCCGGCGGCACGTGCTCCTGCAACGAGACGTCCCACGCGACCGCGCCCATTTCGATGGCGCAGCCGGTCAGTGCCATGACGCCCACGAGCAGCACCAGGTTCGGCGCTTCGGCGAGCGCCACCAGGGGAATCGCGTTGCAGAGCACGAACGCCACACCGATCGCCAGCGCGCGGTCCGGTCGCCAGTGCGCGGCCAGCATCCCGCCGAGCACCCAGCCCGCGGTTTCGGCGGCGAGCACCAGGCCCCAGCCGGCCCGGCCGAAGGTCCCGTCCGCGATGGTGGGTCCGATCACCAGGATCCCGCCCGCCGCGGCGGCGTTCACGATCATGAACTGGAGCACGACCACCCAGAGCCAGGTACGCGACCGGAATTCGTGCCAGCCTTCGGCCAGTTCGGCGAAGGGCCGCGCCTTGCCGGGCCGCTCGGCGCGGGGGATCCGCAGGCGCCGGTAGGCGAACGCGGCGACCAGGAACAACCCGGCGTTCGCGGCGATCGCCCAGCCCGAGCCGAACGCGGCCACGAGTACCCCGCCCGCCGCGGCGCCGGCGAACCGGCCCGTGTTGGACAGTATCCGGTTCAAGGCGTTGGCCGGCTGGAGCAGCAGGGCGGGCACGGTCTGCGGGACGATCGACGAGGACGCGGGCAATGCGATGGCCGACACCGCACCGTTGGCCATGCTGAGCCCGAGCAGCAGCGGGACGGAAGCGAACCCGCCGAGCACGCTCACCGCGATCGCCGCCTGGGTGATCGCGGCGGCGGTCTCGGTGCCCTGCAGGATCACCGAACGGGGGAGCCGGTCGGCGAGTACCCCGCCGAAGAGCACGAGCACCACGTTGGCCAGCGAGCGCGCGCCGACGACCAGCCCGAGGTCGACCGCGGACCCGGTCAGGTCCAGCACGGCGAAGGCGAGCGCGACGGGTGCCACCGCATTGCCGAATTCCGCGAAGGTGCGCCCGGTGACCAGACGTCGGAAGTCGGCATGGCGCAAGGGTGCGGTCACTGTACTGGCCCGGGGCATGCCGCGATTATGTCGGTGGCGGGGGGAACTGCGCAACTCTCTCGCCGGTGCCGTCGGCGGGCGGAATACGTTTTCGGCAAAAGCGCCGACCGTTCACCTGCTCGAAACTCCTCCTGCGGAAGGGGAGTGTTGTACTATGCGGGGGACACGTTGTGGCTCGCGACTCGAGGATGACGACCCAGGGGGGTGGTCGGTCGTCTGCCACGCCGCTGCGAAAGGCGGTGTCCATGTCAGAACCCGCAGACGTCTCGAAACCGGGGACGCTGAATCCGGCGCAGGTCGGTGAGCTTTACGACAATATGAACTGGCTCTTCGACATCCTCATGGGAAGTAATCGGCACATCGGATACTGGGGTCGGGCCGACGATCCCGACGCCGCTCCCGAAGACCGATTCACCGACTACCTCATTGCGCACCTCGCGGTCGGCCAGGGAGCACGAGTGCTCGACGTCGGCTGCGGCGCCGGCGGCCCCACTGTCCGGCTCGCCCGGTCGACCGGCGCGTGGGTCACGGGGATCACGGTCAGCGGCGAGGAGGTCCGCAGCGGCATCGCCCTCGCCGAGGCCGAAGGCGTCGCCGACCTGGTGCGATTCGAGCAGGTCGACGCCATGAAGCTGCCCCACGCCGACGGTTCGTTCGACGCGGTGTGGGCCATCGAATCCCTTATGTACATGCCGGACCGGGTCGCGTGCCTGCGCGAGATCCGCCGGGTGCTCGCCCCCGGCGGAGCGTTGGTGTTCAGCGACTACACCGAGCGGCTCCCGCTCGGGCCGGAACAGCGCGCCACCCTTGTCGAAACCTTCAGACTGGATTCGCTCAGCCGGCCCGGGGATTACGATGACATTCTGCCTGAAATCGGTTTCGAAGACATCCGGGCGTACGACCTGAGCGAGCAGTTGCGGCGAACCTGCGAGGAGAACGACCGGCAACTGCCCGAGAAAATGCGCAAGGTCGCCGAGGAGGCGGGCGAAAAGTTCAGCGCCCACTACCGGGACCACGAATTGCGCGCCTCGGCTCTCGAACATGACTACCTGGGTTATGTGGTAATGGTGGCGCACGTTCCTGCGTGAGCATCGGATCCTTGGGCTCGGCGATGAAAAGGGGAGTATGCCCGCCAAGCTGACCCGGTCGCGACGGCGAGTCGTAAACGATCGCCTCGAAGGTCGTGAATGACGCGTTCAGGACGTTGGGCGTCCTGAACGCGTCATTCACGACTTTGCCCTCGGGTCGGGGTGCGCCCTGAAGGACCCCTTCAGTGCACTGGATCCACCGAAGGACGCCTTCAGCGCATCCAGTGGACCGAAGGCGTCCTTCGTCCGGATATCGGGTTAGAGGGGTTGGACCCAATAGGGTGTGAGGTCCATCCAGCCGTTGGCGCGGGCGCCGGTGAAGTGGCCGTTGGTGTGGGTGGAAAGCGTGTACCAGGAGTCGACGTAGTCGGGGTCGTCGGTCCACCAGGAGTCGGGCATCGCGTTGAGGATCGCGTCGACCAGAGGGATGTAGCTGCCGGCGTCGACGATCGTGAGCAGGGCACTGGCCAGCGCGATGGCGAGGTCGCGGTAGTTGGTGTCGCCGTCGTCCTCCATCATCACGAAGTCGGCGAGGTTGTACTTGTAGGCGTTGAATCCGACGATGAGCTGGTTGGGGTAGTAGGTGGTGCCGTCGTAGTCCAGGTAGGGCATCTGCACCGTGTCGACTTTGACCTGGCCGTCAAGGCCGAAACCGGTGGTGATGCCGAAGATCTCGGCGGCCCCCTTGATCCACGGTTCCTCGTCGTCGTTGAGCCTCACCGCGGTGACCTTGGTCGCCCAGTACCCGGTCCCGGCGGTCACGCGGGGCACCGCGCGGTTGATGCCCCGCCCGGCGAGGGTCGACCGGATCACGTCGAGTCCCATCGTCAGCGCTGCCGAGGTGTCGACCTCGACCACGAACACGGGCCGCGTGGGGACTCGGACGGGGTCGAGGCGGACGATGCCGCCGGTGCGGTCGTAAGCGGTCACCAGAGTTGTCGTGTCGTCCGACACCTCGGCGGTGATCAGCGGAACGGCGCCGCGGGCGAGCGCCGGCCGGGTGTCCGGGTTGGCCAGCCGGAGCCGAAGTATCGGAGCCGATGTCGCGGGCAGGCCTTTCGCGGCCAGCACGGCGTCGCCGGCCTTGTGTATGGCATTGCCCAACTTCGGAGTGGTACCGGATTCGGACAGCGCGACCGTGTCCGTAACAGCCGAGAACAGTCCAGCCTTGTCGGCGTCCGCGGCGAGCGGGCCGGCAAGCTGCTGGGCCATTCGGTCGGTGATCTTCGCCACCGTCTCCGGTGACTGCGCAGCCGACGCCACCGAGATACTCAACGCCGCCGTCGCGGTGGCCAGCGACAGCGCGGCAAGGCGAAAGACACGTGGATACATAAGCATTCTCCTTGGGCTTGGGTAGGAAAATGACCAAGGAGAATATTCGGGCATCCATGTGACACATGGCAAGTACATGTCACGGGTTCACTCCGTTGCGACGTCGCCGATAGGCCATCCGACCGCATCTTGACCGTCACGGTGGCTGGAACCCGGGACAAACAGGCACCTCACTTGATGGGTGCCGGAGGGGTCCATGATCAGCGGGATGAAGTGGTTCATGTCTGCCTGCAGGCACGGCTGCTGCGCGTGCCTGCCGATACAGCCGGGCGCCCACTTGCCGCCATTGCCGTAGTCGAGGGGGTTCGGCCGCGGTCAGGGTGGCCGCGTCACCACGGCCGTTCCCCCGGCCCCGGCCGGACCGCGGCATGGATTGCGTTGCGGCCAGGCTGCCGCCGTTGCCCGTGCACCCGCCCATGCGGCGCAGGGGGCACCTTCGTTGCGCGAGACGCAAGCAAAGTCCCCCTCGCTACAGGGAAGTCCCGAGGCGAGGTCGTGAATGACGCGTTCAGGACGCTCAACGTCCTGAACGCGTCATTCACAACCTTCGAACGAGAACGCCACCTTGGCCAGCCAACTGAAAGCAGGATGATCCCAACGACAACAATGAGTCCGATCACCCAGTTCCATCGGATGTCTCCACTTTCGACTCGAAATCGGGACGACGCCGGTAGATCGCGCGCCGCCGCGCGATTCGAATCTGCGACAATCAGGCAGACCGACGCGAGTAAATCGTCGTATGCGCGATGAGTTCGCGCATGGCACAGCGGCCGGCCGGCGCTGGGACCTTGTCTCTGTGTTGCGCCGGATGGACGCAATCTGTGCGTCCGGAAGTCTCTCCGGCACGCGAGCACGTCGCGATGGGCAGTGCGCACACGTCTTGTCCGGGAATATCGGCCCGAAAGGACGGTCTTTCCGTCGTACTTGACGTGCACCCCGGCATTGAACACGCAAAACCTCCACCGACCGCCGGTCTGTTGCCAGGGGGTGGCAACGACCGATGAGATACATCGATTTCTTGTGACCTCATCGTGACCAGCCCGGCGAATCTGACGACTCTTGTAGCGCTCTCAGCCGTGGAACCGACTTCCCCCATACAGGAGGTGTCCTCGATGAAGGTCAAATACCGCTGGGTAAGTTCGTCGCCGAGGGGCAAGTACGCCGACGCGCCATTGCCGGATTGGTCGCAGCAACTGCTCGACACGCACGAATCCAAGATCTTGAAACCCGGGGAGGTCACCCACGGAAATATCGCGGATCTGCAGTCCACGGTCTATCGTGCGGCTTTTCTCTTGATCTCTCAACGGATCATCGACTCCGCCGCGTTCACGACAATCGCGAAAGCGCTCGAGGATATCAAGATCGGCATCAGGAAGCCGGCGCCGCTCGACAAGATCGTGCGCGACGGAGCGGTGCGCGAAACCCTGGGACGGCTGCCCCGTCCGGTCCGGCTGGTGGAGATTCCCGGCGGACCGCCCGTCGATGCGTGGGTCGCCCTGCAACACCTCCGGCAGACCGTCGGATCGATAGCCGACGAGGTCGGGCTCGAACACCTGGTGGTCGGCGCCGTGGTGGGATACGGAGGGGTCCCCACTTACGATCCGAACCACGTCGGCGGGACCGCGGCGGACCTGGCCCCGTACTCCCAGCAGGGCCGCTCGCCGGTCCAGCTGGAGGGACGCCCACCGTGGCGTGATCCGAAGTTCGCCATGCGCCGGCCCGTCGTCGCGGTCCTGGATACCGGCGTGCGAAGCCATCCCTGGTTCGGCAAATTCAAGCAGCTCGATACACCGCAGAACACCGGGTTTCTCCGGTTGTTCAAGCCGGCCCAGGACGCCATCGCGGCCCAGCAGAAGAAGGTGGCCGGGTTACCCCAGTCCGCCGTGCTGTCCACCTGTCTCGATGATCCGGTGTTCGATCCGGGACTGAGTCAGAACCTGTGCCAGGCGAGCGGTCACGGCGCCTTCATCGCCGGGATCATCCACCAGAACGCACCCGACGCCAATGTGCTGATGGTGCGAGTGCTGTGGCCCGACAACATCGGTCACGAGGGCGATGTCCTGCTGGCACTGTGGCTGCTCCACGCGAGGGTCCTGGGATCGCGCAAGCCCGGCCGCCAAGACGAGATGGTCGACATCGTGTCGTGCTCGCTGGGCTACTACGCGGAGACCTCGAACAGCGGCAGGGACATCCGGCTGAAGGAGGTCATCGACGCTCTCATCGAGGAAGGTGTCGTCGTGGTGGCCGCAGCCGGGAACGAAGCCACCGGGCGTGCCTTTTTCCCGGCGGCGTTGGCGACCATTAAGCCCGCCCCGGCCAACGGGCAGCCGGTGATGGGTGTCGGCGCGCTGAACCCGAACTCGACCACAGCCTGGTTCAGCAACGGCGGTCCGTCCGTGACCTGGCTCGCCCCGGGAGCGCGGGTGATCAGCACCTTCCCGCCGGACATCCAGGCATCGGGCGGAAGCGGGCGTATCACGCGCGACCGGCACCGGGCGAGCGTCGACCCCGACGACTTCAGCTCAGGTTTCGCCGTCTGGGACGGCACGTCGTTCGCGGCGCCGTACATGGCCGCGGCGGTCGCCAACGAACTGCTCAATACGGACGTCGTCGAAAAGGACGCGGCCATCGCGCGCGCCGCGGACGCGATCAAGACGCTGAAAGCCAACTCCCGTTAGGCGGAGGACCCATGACCGGCGTTTCCCAGCCGTCAGCGACAAATGCCCGGTTCGGCGTGCTGCTCGAGTCGGCCAGGGCAGGTGACCGTGCAGGGCTCGACGAGATCGTCAGCGAGCTCACCCCGATGCTCTGGCACATCGCCCGTGCTCAAGGGCTCGACCCCGATTCGAGCTCGGATGTCGTGCAGAACACCTGGCTCAGCCTGGTGCGCTCGCTCTCCGACATCCGCACGCCTGCCGCACTCACGGGCTGGCTCGTGATGGTGACCAAGCGCGAAGCGTGGCGGATCGCCCGCGCCCGCCGCGCCGAGCGCCCGGTGGACACCGCCGACCTCGGCGAGGACCCGGAGCCCGGTCCCGGCCCGGAACAGCTCGCGGTCGCCGCGGACACCAACCGGCGCCTCTGGGCCCTGTTGCGGCGGCTTCCCGAACGGTGCCAACGGCTTCTCCGGATCATCGCGTTCGTTCCCCGGCCCGACTACGCCGCGATCAGCGCCGATCTCGACGTCCCGCACGGAACGATCGGCCCGACCCGGGGCCGGTGCCTCGCGCGGCTGCGACGCCTTCTGGAGACCGCCACGCCCGACGACGAACGGCGGGAACCATGACCACCCCCGAGTGGCATCAAGCGGTCGACGACAGCGACTTCGTTGTCCTCCAGCAGGTTCGCGACCTGTGGGCCGCGGTCGACCCGCCACCGGCGGGCCTGGTGGACTGGGTGCGGTTCGCGATGGAACCGACGACCCCCGAGGCGGAGGTCCTCAAGATGAGCGGACGTCGCGAACTAGCGGCCGCCCGTGGGGACGAGCACACCCGGTCGATTACCTTCGACGGAACCGCGCTGACCGTTATTATCACCCTGACACCTGCGGCCGAGGACGCTGTCCGGGTGGACGGCTGGATCACCCCGCCGAGTGCGCTTCACGTTGAGCTCCGCACCTCCCAGGGCACGCTGTCAGGCACCTCCGACGAACGCGGCAGATTCGCCTTCGACCAGGTCTGTTGCGGGCTGGTACAGCTGATCGTCCGGCACAACGGAGACACGTTGACCCCGTCGATCGTGGTGTGACGGCCGATCGATGGCCGAGAGGGGGCAGACAGCGGGCAACGACCGTGCCCGGGTACTCCACGAGCGTGGGGTAGCCGCCCTCGGCGCCGGCCGCCCACAGGACGGTGCCCGGCTGCTACGCACCGCATTGCGCATACTCGACCATGAGGACGGCGCGGATGGCCTGACACGAGTACCGGCCGCCGCGTTTCTGGCACGGATAATGATCAGCCTCGCTGCGGCCGAGGTACAGCTCGGTCGCAGCGAGGCGGGTTTCGAGCTCCTGGACGAAGCCGAAGCGCTTGCCGCACCAGCAGACCTGGGCATCCTGCTGCAGCAGCGTGGGCTCCTGCTGATGCTTGTCGGCAAACTGGACGCCGCCCTGCGCTCCATGAACGACGCCGAGCCACTGGTGGCAATCGCGGCCGAACCGCTCCGGGTGGCTCGCGGATTCCTCAACCGGGCCATGCTGCACGACCTCGCAGGCCGGATCCGCGCGGCACTGGCCGACCTCGACGCCTGCGAGTCCATCGCCAGGTCGGAGCACCTGCCCCTGCTGCTGGCCAAGGCACAGCTCAACCGTGGTTACTGCGAGACGCTGACCGGGGACATTCCCGCGGCACTTCGTGCGTTCGACGCCGCTAAGCCCGGCTTCACCGAGTACGCGCCCGGTCTGCTGCCCGTTCTCGCCGTGGACAAGGCGCGGGCACTGCTCGGCGCCGGCCTGGCCGCCGAAGCGGCGACAGAGCTCGACACCGCGCTGGCCTTGCTCGCAAGGTCGCGGTCCACCCACGAACGAGCGGAAGCGGAGCTCACCCGGGCGCAGGCGGCGATCGCCCAAGGACGTCCCGTCATCGCGCGTGACTGGGCCCGCCGAGCCGAACGCCGCTTTCGCCGGCGAGGTAACGAAACGTGGGCCGCGGTGGCGGCGCTGACCATGCTGGCGGCGGACTTCGACGGCGGCCGGCGCGGCTCGAGGCTGGCAACCGAGGCGGCAAACCTGGCCGGGCGGCTGGCCAAGCTCGGGTTGCGCACGGACGCACGGCTCGCCGAACTGCTCGCGGCTCGGACCCTCGTCTCTGTGGGCCGGTTCGACGATGCTCGCGCCCATCTTTCGGCACGGCGTGTCGCACGACCCACATTGGACATAACGCTGTCACGGTCCCTCGTCCTGGCCGAACTTTCCGCCGCGGAAGGCGACCTTCACGGTGTGTATGCCCACGCCAGGGCCGGACTGTCCGCGCTACGCAGGCGCCGAGCCAGGTTCGGCAGCCTGGACCTCCAGACCGGCACCGCCGCATTGGGCGTCGAGCTGGCTCGTTTGGGACTCGCCGGCGCGGTGCGCTCCGGCCGACCGTCGACAACCTTCACCTGGCTGGAGCGTTCCCGGGCGCAAGCGTTCCGCGTGCGCCCGGTGCGCCCGCCCGCCGACGAAGCGACCCTCGACGCCGTCGCCGAGCTGCGCAAGTGTGCATCGGTGGCACGCACGGCCGAGCTGGAGGGGAGACCGGACATCGCCGCTGAACGTAGATGTGCCGAGCTGGAACGGACGATCCGCGCCCGCGGCTGGTCGGCCGAGGGCACCGGCGAATACGACGCCGCGCCGGCCCTTCACGACGTGGCCGGAGAATTGGACGCTGCCGACAGTTCTCTGGTGAGCTTCCTGGTCGACGAGGACAGGTTGTTCGCGCTCACCATCGCGGCCGGCGCACCCCGGCTGATTCCCGTCGGCGCTCTCGGTAAGGTCACCGAAGCTGTCGCACGGCTGCGCAGCGACCTCGACACGCTATGCGGTAGAACGCTCACGCCTCCGCTCAGCGCGGTCATCACCGAGTCCGTGCGACATGACGCCTCGGTCCTGGCAGGTGAATTGATCACCCCGCTCAAAGCTGTCTTGGGCGACCGAGATCTCGTGATCGTCCCCACCGGCCCGTTGTCGGCCGTGCCCTGGGGCCTGCTCCCCGAGTTGCGCGGCCGCCCGGTCACGGTCACTCCCTCCGCGGCTGCCTGGCTGCGCGGCCGACAGGGCGCACGGCGCCGGACGCAGCCGGCCCACGGAGCGCTCCTGGTCGCTGGCCCGAACCTGGCCTACGCGGCCGCGGAGGTCCGGGAGATCGCCCGGATCCTGCCCGGCAGCACCGAACTCACCGGACCAGCCGCTTCGGTGTCGGCCACACTGAGCGCCCTGGACGGAACAGGCACCGCACATTTCGCCGCCCACGGCCACCACGAACAGGCCAATGTCCTGTTCTCCCGGCTCGACCTCGCCGACGGCCCGCTGATGGCCTACGACATCCACCAGCTGCCGGCCGCACCGGAACACGTGGTGCTGTCGGCCTGCGACGTCGGTCGTGCGGTGGTCCGGACCGGAGACGAGATGCTGGGCTTCACTTCCGCGTTGCTCTACAGCGGCACGAGAAATGTCATCGCGGGTGTCGCGCGCGTGCCGGACGAGTCCGTTGTCGACGTGATGACGCGGTACCACCGGATCCACGGCCGTGGCGTGCCCCCGGCGAAGGCACTCGCGGAAGCCTCGCGGTGCGAACAGTTCATTCCCTTGGTCTGCTTCGGCAGCGGCTGAACCGGAAATCCACTTGGTGTATCCAGGGGCCGGGTCGGGACCTCTGACAGAGGACGGGCCGGTGGTGAACAAACGCGAAAGCTGGGCTGTCCGAGTGAACAGGCACTTCGGGGTTCACTTTCCGTAACAGACCATTCAGCGGCCGCGAGTTGTTCTATACAACTCGACGCGGCAGGGGAGAGATCGTGACCAACAGTGCGCTCGGCAATTCAGTGCTTCCGGCGGACAGCGCCCTGGCGCGGATACTCACGCCCGACCACCCTTTCGGCTTCCAGGCCACCGAAGCGATGTTCGAGTTCGGCAAGGACAACACGAACCTCCTATTCGACCGCAGCAACCTGGTGTACCGGCAAGCGGTCCAAGATTCACGGCCGACTTACATCATTGGCCGCAAAGGTGCCGGGAAGACGGCATTCCTGGTCAGCTCCCAGTTCCTGTGTTCGGCGACCATCGAGGAATTGAAGACCGGGAACGTCTACCGCGAGATGTTGACGGTGCTGCGCGCGTACGAGCAAGCCTACGATCAGCCGTTCGTCGATGAAACAGCCGACATCTGGCGGGCACTGTTCGACAACGTCGCCATGTTCCATGCCCGCCGGACTGCCACTCAGGACGACCCGCCGCAGCAGTTGCAGGCCTTGTCGGACTACTTCAGCACACTGCCGCCCGGCGCGGGCGCCACCGAGGTCGTCGGCCAGTTCCTGCGTGCCTTGAAACACCGGATCAACGCCGACACCGGCCTTCCTGCCGCCATCGCCGACCTGACCAGCGGCGGAGTCCGGTTCGGCGATGCCCGAGACGCGATGCAGGTACTGCTGGGACGGCGCGCCCGGCCGCTGATCATCGTCATGGACAATCTCGAGGATCTCGCCATGAGGTTGTATCAGCTGACCGACGTGCTCGCGGGCTTGTTCCGCTGCACCGGCCAGGTGGTGTCGGGGCATGTCGGCGACCGGCCCTACGGAATCCAGATGTGCCTTCCCTCCGAGATCTTCGACCAGATCCACGAGCTCGCGGCCGCGCCCGAGAAGGATCTTCAGGGAAGCTATCTGAAGATCTATTGGACCGCGCGCGAGCTGCTGCGCCTGGCAGGCGGACGCCTTCACCTCTTTCTGCGGCTGCACCAACCGAACCAGCTCGAAAAGCTCGAGCGCAGATCCATGCGGCTCGACGAGCCGGATCCGGCGATCTCGCTGCTCCGTGCTGCTTTGCCGGAGCGAATGACCAGCGGCCTCGACATCGAGGAGGACCCGCTGGCCTATCTCCTCCGCCACACCCAGCTGCTCCCTCGGCATCTGATCGGAATCTTGAACAGCGTCTTCAGCAGGAAAGACAAGGGTTCCGCCCCGTGGGCCGTGACACCTTCGGCTGTCGTCGCCGGCACCAGGCACGCCGAGCGGCTGCTCGTCGCCGGCGTCCTCAAGGCATACGGGTCCTCGTACCCGAGGGCCGCCGAGGTGCTCAGACGGCTCTCCGGCAGGTTGGACATCTCATTCCCGGCAAGCGAGCTCCACAAGATATACAATCATGAAGGAATCCGGTCGCTGGCCCAGCTCGACTTCGACGAGTTCATCTCCATGCTGTTCGACCTCGGGGTCGTCGGCATCAAGTTCGAGCAGACCGG
>Ga0307507_10009078_pt1 | contig 13402 bp, 19 predicted proteins | sample 7_EM_MG_FD_207223 | JGI IMG/M metagenome (GOLD analysis project Ga0307507, IMG submission 207223) | Populus trichocarpa ectomycorrhiza microbial communities from riparian zone in the Pacific Northwest, United States - 7_EM | ecosystem: Host-associated > Plants > Roots > Unclassified | place...
CCCCCCCTTCTAACCCCCCGGGTTCGATGGCCGAAGGCCTTCTTGGCAACGCTGGTGGTACCTGAGTGCGGTGCAGGCATAAGCGCAGTACTCGTACAGTACTAGTACTGTCTTCGCATCCCACACAGACTTTTAGTCCTAACTCGCTGGTTTGGTCTAACGCAATCTAGATAGGTGGACAGAATGCAGTAAACCGGGCTAGGGGAGAAGTGGAGAAGCCAGCCCATGAGGATAATAGCCGCCTCTAATTAGACTGAGCATGATGGCACCAAACAGAATAGACGAAAGCCTGGACTAACATGGCGATAATACTCCTTACCATTATCTGGTGTGAGGCTCGGGTTTAAGGAGAGCTGATAAGAAGGTAGGAAATTTCAACCCTAAGACAGAGACTTCCAAGTTTACACAGCATGGAGTGAAATCGGCAGACGTTTTTCTTGATTTTGTTCCTGCTAATGGTTTAAATTTTCCTACTTAGGGGGATCCCACCTTTACAAGAGTTTCACAGGAGAGCAGTACCTGATTTCTCTTCATCCTAGAGCACTAATGTTATTTTATTGCGTGTTTGGTTGAATTCTTTTTGGGTTTGCTACTACTTTGGGTTTTGGTGTTGCAACCTCGCTTCCCCACTACGGTACTCGTAGGAGTAGCAACACTATCCACCTCTAACTCCCCAATCATAACCACTTTTCCCCCCTCTCCCCCCCTCCATCCCTCTCACTCGCCCCCATCTCAGGAAACACAGGCTTACACCCTTCAAGTTCCTAATTAATAGGAACAGCCGCGTTCCCGTCCGCCTCTCCTTTCCCAAGGCTTTGATCCTAGTTCCTCTACTAAGGCGTGGAGTTTATTCCTCTACGGTAGTGTAAGCACCCATACATCATCGAGTGTGGGTGGGAGAGTAGTCCCCGACCCATCCGCGTAGCCTCCGTGAAAGTGTATTTGACAAAAATGGCATTTCACATAGAAAAGACCCTCTCCACCATGCACAAACCTCCGATACCCTCTATCGGCAGTACCGTTGTCACCCCTCACACACACTTTTGACTAACTTGCTAACTTGGCCTTGTTGGAAATCGCAGTGTTATGGCCGCACTTGATGCGGGATGTGCCCGCACTATAAGGCCGCACTGGTACGCGTACACACTAGTCAATGACGCGCAAGCTATGAAAATTGTTTTCACACCCCTGTCCGTTTCTCTTTGTTTCCTTTCTGTTCTTTCTCATCTTCTCTCTCTCATCGCTTCGCTTCTTCCTTAAGTCTTTCCTTTCTTCAACTCAACACTATCATTATGATCTTCATCTCCGCATAATACAAACATTGTGTCTCCACTTAAGCCGTTCCACTCCGCTGAATAGAACCCTCACGGTAAATCATTACCTCCGCATCAAATATTTTCAACAGGCCTAACTATGACAATGATGAGTGACAACACATGATTCCACCAACCAGCAGATAGACAGAGAGTAGCAAACCATTAGAGGGGAAGGTGGTGAGGCAGCCTATGCGAATAACAGCCGCCGCCAGTTAGACGGAGCAAGATGGCACGAAACGGAATAAACTAAACCAGAATTGGAGAAAGAGACAATTGCAAATGCTTTTTCCGGTCGGCTAGTCTAAGACATAGCTTTAAAGAGAGTTGATGAGAGGGTAAGAACCCTTAGACCTGGGCAGAGACTTTCAAGTTTACACAGAACGGAGTGAAATTGACAGACCTTTTTGAAGTTCTTGATTTTGTCCCTGCGAACGGTTTGAATTTTCCCACCAAGAGCAATCCCCCTCTAACAAGAGTTTTTTGGGTGTATTGATCGTGGCCAAAATTAACCGCCCACCAACGATCGACCCTCCTCATCATCCCGCACTTACAACATCACCTAGAGAAATTTCTCTATATTAAATATTGATTTCTACTATGTATTCTGCTATGTATTTATATTGTTAATTATTATTTTTTGGTTCCCACGACAATGGGGTTGGTAGGGGGGAGTGCTGTTGTCATCGCCCAAGTTTTTCCTGTCAGTGATGCGCAGTTAATTTTGGCCAGGGACAATAGTAGTGGTGAAGGCGAGAAGGAAGGTTCTTTTTTTAATTCTCAGGTGCAAGTCTGCGAATCAAACGGGATTAACAGGCCTGTGTGCGCGACCCTTGGTTTACCCTCAACGCCGTCATACTCTCTCCACAATATATTGAGAGCAGATGCCCATATCCTACAACACAACAGAGTTTCCTGGCTACTTTCTCGGGCATGGAATTTACTTCATCCCAGAGCACGGATTGACGCTATGTTATTGTTTGTATGGGTTGAATCTTATCCGAGTTAGTCGACTAGTTTAGGATTTTGTGTTGCTTGCCTACTCACCACATTACTCCTCTCTCACTCTAACATAGGCTCCTCGTCTCTAACCCCTGCATCACACTTCCCTCCTCACCACCGTTTCCCAACCCCTCCCTTGCCAACCATCCTCACCCACCCTCCATCTCATAAACTACAGGCCTGCTCCCTTCAAGTTCGTGCCTGACAGGAACAACCATGTTCCCGTCCACCTCCCGCCTCTCCCAAGGTTCTGGTCCAAGTTCCTCAGCCAAGGCATGAAGCCTATTTCTCTTTCTACTCCGGAAGACTAATGTTATTCCAGCTATAGATAGGAGTGCTAATGTAGCAGAAGCTATTGAGATGCTAATTACTATTCCACGCCGTAAGGATGAGGAGGTGGAAGCCGAGGATGAAGTGGGCTTTTTAGAATCCGAAATATTAAAGACAGCAGCAAGGGATTGGTCGTCGAAACCTCTTTTTGGAGTCGTAGTTGCTGCATTTCCAGTTTCGCTAAATGGTATAAGCATACCGTTCCCATTATAGTACATATCAACAGGACATACTCTCCACCAATCACTTCAATAACCTTCTGTGGAACCCTATACACTGTCGAGATATTGGCAGGGGTATACTCCGTTTTCCATTCCAAGTCTGTAAGGTCGAGTAATGCTAATGATGTATTGCCTGATGAATTGTCTTCCGCTGGCCGCCCTCCACAGGCAAGTAGATATTGTGGAGAGATGACACCGCAGGTACTGGAAACTCTGCGAGCTTCAACATTATTGCCCACCTTGATGAATTGAAAAGATGGTAGTGTAAGCACCCATACATCGTTGAGTGGTTGATCAATTGTTGACTCAGTGGGGTCGCCTCCGTAAAAGTATATTTGGTGGCTGCTATGATCTTGTGCAGACATTGATACTGCGCAAAAATCAGTACGTCCATGGGGAGAATCTCCATCTTTAGATGTTGCTTTTTGGGTCTTCCAAGTACTGCTAGCGATGTCATAGACTCGAATTATAGACATGTCGTTCTACGGAGAGGCTAGTTAAGCACCATAATAATGGCATGACGGAGATAGATAGATACATATCCATCAGAACCCAAGCCTCCAATATATACCAGAACTAGGTTTGACTGTCAGAATTCCAAATAGAAAACTACAGAGATACTCACTCACTTCCTTTCTGCCCAGCACTCTTAATAGAGACCATCCTCCCTGAGCCCACATGACCAATAGAACTTGTCTCATTTGTGGCCACCTCCCTCTCCACATCCAGCTTGAACAGCGAGGTCAACTTGACTTCCCGTACCCCGGCCAAGCTGTAGCTTCCACCCATGACATATGCAATTCCATCCAGGTATGCGATAGAGCCTCCCGTCACAGGGTTGAATGTCCCATTATACCCCAAATCGGTCAACCTTGTCCACCCCGCATCTGGGTTAACAGTATCATATGTCCATATACCCTTTGTGGGGAGTATCCTTGTTTGGTTCATCCAAATTCCATCTCGCAATAGTGGAAAATCTTCCAAATTGCTAGGTCCCAGGTAGATGGTTGTATTATGAGCCCACATAGTCCCAGAGCGCATGCGTGGGACTTCGTCGCTGAGTAGAATACTCTGTTCTTGTACCGTATCAATTTTTCTCACGTTGAAGGGCCTTAGGTCTATTCTTCGTAAATGGTCATCTAATCAGGTTAATATTAATGCAAGGTATGAGAACTTAAGAATAGTATACTTGAAGCGGTCACCTTAGTCACTCCCATGCTCTCAGTTCCAAATGGGAAGCCATCAGGGACCTTAAACGTAGCATATCCCCCCACTGTATAAAAGTAACCTCCAACCACAACACCTACACAAAACCTCAACTTAACAATATCTCAACAAGCACGAAGAAATGGAATTCTCACTCTGAGCCCTCCCAATCTGAATGAGACCCTTCTCTGGATCTGGCACCTCCGCAAACACTCTTCCAAGAAATAATACCAGCAGTCCTAAATTCTGGAATCTCATTCTATACCTTATCTATAAAAATTGAGCTCCAGTGGCATGAACAACCCAAAGAAAGTGAAGTGGGGAAGGAAAAAAGACTGACTCGAGAGGCCTAGGAAGAATCGAAAATTAGAAAAGAAAAAAATCCACCCTGCCATCAAATCAACAGAAATCTCGGCTATTAAAAATAATAAAAACAACCCCGTCAAAGAACAAGGCAGTAGCGCATCAACCTCTCACCTCCAGTTTCCCACGAGCAGCCACCCCTGCGCCATGTAAATTACAATGATCCTTGTCTTATACAAGTACTCGTCCCAGGCAAAAAGTGACTGGAACTAGGAATTATGGTAAAACCCCTGCGATTATCTGAGCGCCCATAAAAACTCAAAACTCGTATTTTCGAATACTTCTTCGCCGGGACGAGTACTGACAAAACCAGATACCAGCGGACAGAACAGCTGCAGACTGGCCATTTGGTAGATCTGCTCCTTCTCAGCTATCCCCATTGGAACTACTACTACTCCCAGTATAATACTACATCCGCTCACACCCGTCCACTTTGCCCCTAACAGCCGACTGTGCCTGTAGCCTTCATGACCGAAAAATTAAGCGCGTAGATGCAGGTGTTTCAAGGTGTATCAAGTACCATAAGGAATAATAGGCAAACTGACAGAAAATTAAGCGGGGGGAGTGATTTAATTCAGCTATCCCTACAACAATCCAATCTAAGGGCGGCAGACAGTATCTACAGTAAGTATGATGAGGGCATAGACCTTGGCAGGCACGGTGCTGCAGCTTGAGTCAGATATTATCAGAAACTCGAGTTAGGCGCTAGCACTATAAAGGTGACGAGGCAGGCTACTATTTCCACAGGCAATCTATTTCATGCATTGCATGGGAGTGTACATAGATACCGAAATACAAGAGTCTCGAAGGATATCCTAGCAAAAACTAAAAACATTCAGAATCACCGACACTTTGTAATGGTGATTGATAGCATGACCTTGACGCATCAAGAACGAACATATATCTAGAGTTCATTGCTTCTCGCACAAAGGACAAACGAGAATGACCCGGAAGTCAGAGAAGGAAGTAAAAGCTAGGAGGTAAGTAAAGAAGTTAAGGTGAAGAGAAGAGAAGAGAAGAAGAAACGAAAGGAAACAAAGGGAAACAAGGGGAAGAAGGGGAAGAAGGGGCGAAGGGAATGGAAGAGAAGAGATTAGGCTGGATTAAATGGGAAGAGAATGAGCGCGGCGGATGTTATCGTGAGGAAAGTGAGGCTAAAAACGCAGCATGAAATGTGGAGGTTTTCTGAGTTATGTATTTAATGATGTTTGTTTCCCTCCTAAGTGCGAAGATAGAATTAAGATCACACATCCTCCTCCGATACCAGAGCTTCCAAGTGCGCGAGAAGACAAATGACCGTTTCAGTCAACAAAAAAATATTATTATTGCATAGTTATCCCATATAAGAAATATTCCCTCCACCATATACTGACCCCCTATATTCCCAACTGGCCGTACTGTCTTCACATACTACATATACTTTAGACGTTAACTCGCTAACTATACAATCTTTCCCTATGGTCGACCGAGAAGGCTGCAACTGGTATAAGTGCGAGTCTTCTAACCCAAGTCGCTTAAACGCTACCCTCTCCCTCGCTTTGCCGGGTGCTCACGGCACACAGAATGATTGTGCCAAGGACAATGATGAGTGAGAACACATGATTCCATTGCATGACCAGATGGACAGAACAGGGCAAACGAGACGGGAGGAGGTGGCGAAGCCCGGGCGGGTGGATCTGAGCTGCCACTAGCTACCGGTAGATAGAGCAAAATGGCACGAAAGCGAATAATAGAACCGCGAACCGACAGAACTAGGGAAGCGAGAATTAGTAATGCTTTTCGCCGTTCCCCTCTTTTAGACATCTTCTTAAGGTGAGGAAAGGGGAGAGCACAGAAATTTGAGGTTTTTCTTGATTTTGTTCCTGCTTGAGATTCGAATTTTCCTACTAACAGGGATCCCCCTTTTACAAGAGTTTCCTTGATATGATACTTTCTTAAGCATGGGAGAGCGATATGTAATTTCTCTTCACCCAGAGCACTGATTAACATCATGTCGTTCCTGGTTTGGGTTGATTTCTACTCGAGTACTTGAGTTTGTCGGCTAAGTTAGGTTGGGTTTTTGTGTTGTAACCTTGTTTTCCCACTCATCCCACTACACCTCTGACTAACTTAAACTCCTTGTCTCCAATTCCTAAACCAAATGCCCCTCCTCGCTACTGCTCTCCTACCCCCCTCTCTCCTCCTCCATTCCTCTCATCACTCCCTATCTCATAAACCACAGGCCTGCTCCCCCCAAGTTCGTACTTGACTGGAACAACTATGTTCCCGTCTGCCTCTTGTCTCTCCAAAGGCTCTAGTCTGAATTCGTTCTGCAAGGCGTGAAGCTTATTTCTCTGTCTTCATCAGAACAGTAATGTTATCCCAGCTATAGATAGGACTGCTACTGCAGCGCAGGCTATTGATACACCAATTACCACCCGATTCTTTGGAGGAGTTGTGTGTGGCGATTCTGGTGTAGAACCCCCACGTGCTGATTGCGATGGGGAGGCTAAGGAGGATGAGGTAGGCTTTTTAGGACTCGAAAGGTTGAATATGGCAGCAAGGGATTTATCGTCAAAACCCCCACTTGGGGCGGTGGAAATTGCATTACCAGTTCCGCTAGATGATATAAATATACTGTTCTCATCAGGATGTGTATCAAAAAGACATACTCTCCACCAATAATTTCAATAACTTTCTGTGGGACCCTATACACAGTTGTGCTGTTCGCGGGGATATACTCTGCTTTCCATTCCAAATCTGTAAGGTCTAGTAATGCTAGCGATACATCCCCCAGTGAATTAAATCTCTGACGATCCGCCTTCCAAAAATCCCCTCTGTATGCAAGCAGATATTGAGGAGAAATGACAGCACAAGTGCCGGAATCCCTAGAAGCTTCAGGGCTATTGCCCACCTTGATGAATTGAAAGGAAGGTAATGTAAGCACCCATAAATCATCAAGAGTGAATGGTTCACCATATTCTCCCTCATGGTAGTAGCCTCCGTAAAAGTATATTTGGTGACTGCTGTGATCTTGTGCTGACATTGCAACTGCGCAAAAATCGATACGTCCATGGGGAGAGTTTCCATCTTTAGAGGTTGCTTTTTGGATCTTCTAAGAACTGCTAGCGATGTCGTAGACTCGTATTGTAGACATGTCATTCTGCGAAGGGGTTAGTTGTTGGCGATATCGTCATAATAGAAGAGTACTGATAGACGCGTACAAATCCATCAGAACGCATGCCTCCGATATACACCAGAACTAGGTTCCACTGTCAGAATTCTAAATGAGAAACCATAGAGATACTCACTCCCTTTATGCCCCACATTCTTAATAGCCACCATCCTTCCTGAGTCCACATGGCCAATAGAACTTGTCTCATTTGTCGTTACCTTCCTCTCCATATCCAGCTTAAATAGCGAACTCAATAGAATCTGCCTACCCGATACAAACTTTCCCCTCTCCAGCATACTGGTCACGAAGAGGCTCCCACCAATGATATACGATACATCATCTAAACATGCTACGGAAGCTCGGATCACAGGGTTGAACATGTCATTATACCCCAGATCTGACAATCTTATCCACCCAGCATCTGGGTTGGCAGTATCATACGTCCATATACCTTTGGTGGGGAGTATTCTCGTTTCATTCGTCCAAACGCCGTTTTGGAGCAGTGGATAATTTTCCAAATTACTCGGTCCCAGGTAGATTGTTGTATTATGAGCCCACATATTCCCAAAGCTCATACGCGGAACTTGGTCACTGAGTGGAATACTCTGCTCTTCTACTGTGTCTATTTTGCTCACAGTGAAAGGCCTAGTTAGGTCTATTCTTCGTAAGTGGCCATCTAGGTAGGTTAGTGCTGGCGCAAGAACTGAGGAGAGCTTAAAGAGGGCCTACTCGAAGTGACCACCTGAGTTTCCCCCTCCCTCTTAGTTCCTAACGGGAAGTCATCCGGGACCTTAAACGTAGCATATCCTCCCACGGTATAAAAGTAGTTTCCAACTACAACACCTAGACAAAACACTAACTTAGCAAAACCTCCGCCGGCAAAAACAAATAGAACACTCACTTGAGGCATCCGCAATCTGAACAAGATCTTTCTCCGGATCCGGCACCTCCGCAAACACATTTCCAAGAAATAGTACCAGCAGTCCTAAATTCTGGAATAACATCCTATACCTTATCAATTAAACTAGGGCTCCAGTGACATGAACAACCTAAAGAATGTTAAGTGACTAAGAAAAAAAAACCCCCCCCCGGGAGATGTTTGGGAAGAAAGGAGAGAGATTGAAAATAGGAAAGAAAAAAACCACCCCTACCATCATCATCAAAGGCATAGAAACCTAAGCAACTAGAAGAATAAAAACAATCCCTCTTAAGAATTGGGTAGTAGCGCATCAATATCTCTCCTACCTCTAACTTCCTATTCTGCAAGTAACTTTAGCCGCCCCTACGCCATGTTGGGTACAATATTCGGCATCTTATAGGAACCAAACCGGACAACAGCCGTCAAAGCAGCTGCGAACAGGCCATTCCGCAGATCTGCACCCCAACCAAGCGACCAACATTAGAAGAACCCCTACCGGCACAATTCTACCGGTACACTTCCATTTTGGCACGCACCGATCCGCCCCGCGGCAAAGAGCCCATTGCACATGCAGCCCTTATTACCAAAAGGCTAAGCGCACAGGTGCAAGTGTTTCAAGGTGATCAGGCACTACAATAAATAATATTATTACTGGTAGAGGTTTGAGTGGAACTTGTGATTTGCTCAGGTTGCCACTGCCCAGAGCCAATCCAAGCGTTACATACAATATGGCGATGGTATTTGCACAGTACTACAGCTTTCAGTCACACATTATAATAGACTAAAGTTAGACTATGGCACTATGGAGGCAGCGAGGCAGACTGTTGATTCCATGGACAGTATCTCACACGCATTGCATAAGAGTGTACGTACAGTACCCGGATGAAAACACCTGCAAGGATAGTCCAACAAAAATGCCATTCACAATAGCTATCCCACATAAGAAATACCCCTTTCACTATACATTAAACCTCTTGCATTCTCTATCGGCAGTACTGTCCTCACACCCTACAAGCACTTTTGGCTCTAACTCACTAACCTCATAACTAGAGTATGGCGAGGGGGAGTAGATGATTCCCCGCCACCACCAAATAGACAGAAAGCGGTAAACCAGGTGTGAGGGAAGTGGTGAAGACAGCCCATGTGGGTGACAGCCGCCGCTAATTAGATAGGGTAATATCTAGGGTACAAAACAAATAAGCCAAACTCCAATCCAGCCGGGCTGGATAAAAAGACGACAGGTAAAGATATTCACTGTTGCCCATTTTTTGACATAGTTTCAAGAAGAGACAATGAGAGGGTAAGACAGCTCACCCTTCACCTCAGCTCTAGGGCAGAGACTTTCTCATTTACATAGGACGCAGTGCAATCGGTAGTCCTTTTCTTTGATTTATTCCTAGTATGATATTGATTTGAATTTTACTACTCGGAGGCATCCCTCTTTTGCAAGGCTTTCATAGTTACTTTCTTGGGTATGGGAGAGCGATATGGGTTTTCACTTCACTCCAGCGCGCTAATTGACATTATAATATTATTATTGCTTATTTCGGTTGAATTTTATTTGGCTTTGTTGACTGCTTTAGGTTTTGTGCTGTAACCTCGGTTTCCACCTGGGAATTCCCCTCCTAGACAGTCGTCTCTTGAGCTCCTTAGCCACCATCCCCTCCTCGCTACTACCCTCCAACCCGCCTTCCTCTCCCTTCCCTCTCTTACCCGCCCCCTCCCTCACAAACCACAGGCCTACTTCCCTGAAGTTCATAATTGACAGGAAGAACCATGTTCCCACCCACCTCTTGTCTCTCCCAAGGTTTTGGCCCAAGTTCCTTGGCCATTTTTTTATGAAGCTTACTTCTCTTTCTATATCGGAAAAGTAGTGTTATTCCGGCTATAGATATAAGTGCTGCTATAGCACTAGCTATTAATATGCCAATTACCATTCTATTCCGCGATGCTGTTGAGGATGAAGCAGAGGATAAAGTAGGCCTCTTAGAATCTGAAAAGTTGAAGACCCTGCTAAGGAATTCATCGTCGAAACCGCCTGTTGGGGCAGTGACTGTTGCATTCCCGGTTGCACTAAATGGTATGAGCAAACTGTTCTCACCATAGTGGACACCAACAAGACATACTCTCCACCAATCACCTCAATAACCCTCTGTGGAACCCTATACACTGTTGAGGTATTAACAGGGGTATACTCCGTTTTCCATTCCAAGTCTGTAAGGTCCAGTAATGCTAATGACGCATTCTGATTTTCCATTAACCCTCTGTACGCAAGTAGATATTCAGGAGAAATGACAGCGCAGGTGCCAGAACTCCTGGAAGCTTCAGCACTATTGCCCACCTTGACGAATTGGAAGGATGGTAGTGTGAGCACCCATAGATCATCGAGTCCACCTGTGAGATAGTTTTCCGACCAAGAGGGGATGCCCCCATAAAAGTATATCTGATGACTGCTGTGATCTTGTGCGGACATTGCCACCGCGCAAAACTCCCTACGCCTACGAGGAAAGTCTACATCTGTAGAGGTCGCTTTTTGAGTCTTCCAAGTACCGCTAGCGATGTCGTAGACTCGGATTATTGACATGTCATTCTGCAGGGAGGTTAACTATACGTGATATCACCATAATAACAGGATGGAGATAGATCCATACAAATCCATCAGAACCCAAACCCCCAATATATATCAGAACTAGGTTCAATTGTGAGAATCCCAAATGAAAATAAGGGAGATACTCACTTACTCCCTTTCTGCCCAACACTCTTAATAGACACCATCCTCCCTGAGTCCACATGGCCAATAGAACTCGTCTCATTTGTGGCCACCTTCCTCTCTACATCCAGCTTGAATAGCGAACTCAACTTCACTTCCCCTGCCCCTGCCGTACCCATAGTCTTAAGTAGTCCATCAGGACCCCACATAGTGATGGGCACGATCATGCTCGATCATAAAATTTGGCCCATGCTCGATCATAAATCGTGATCGAGCACACCAAAATTTTATGATCGAGCATGATCGTGCCCATCACTAACCCCACATGTCCGACTAGCGGTAAATCCCACCCATAATATACGCTATTCCATCCAAATATGCCACCGACCCTCTAGTCACAGGGTTAAAAGTGCTGTTATCTCCTGGATCGGTCAATTTTGCCCAACCAGCATCGGGGGTTGCGGTATCATATGTCTATATCCCCTTGGTGGGGACTCTTCGAGTTTCATTTGTCCATATGCCATCTCTCAGCAGCGCAGTTCCGTCCAATTCACTGGGTCCCAGGTAAATGGTTGTATTATGAGCCCACATAGTGCCAGAACCCATGCGGGGGACTTCGTCACTCAGGGGGATACTCTGTTCTTGTACCGTTTCGATTTTGCTCACAGTGAAAGGCCTAGTCAGGTCTATTCTTCGTAAATGGTCATCTAGTAAGGTTAGTACTGGAACAAGAAATGACGAGAGGTTAAAATGAGCATACTTGCGGAACGCACACTAGTCACCCCCTCTATCTTAACCCCAAATGGGAAACCATCCGGGACCCTAAATTTTTCATATCCTCCCACCGTATAAAAGTAATTTCCAACCACAACGCCTATACAAAACATTAACTTAACAAAACCTCAGTGAGCACAAAGAAATAGAATACTCACTTTGGGCATTCGAAATAGTGATAAGATCCTTCTCTGGATCTGGTACCCCTGCAACCACTCCTCTCAAAAACAGTACTAACAGTCCTAAATCCTGGAATAACATTCTACACCTTATCTATAACTAGAGCTCTCGCAAAATGAACAACCTAAAGAAGGTAAAGTGACTAAGAAGAAATGACAGACCAGAGGCGCCCAGGAAGAAGAAAGACCGGAAAGTAGGAAAGAAAATAACCATCCCCATTACCATTAGATGAACAAGACCCGGCTCATTAGAAGAATAAATACCACCCCTTCCTAGAATAAGGCAGTAGTGCATCAATACTTCCTACAAGTAGCCACCCCTGCGCCATGTAGTATACAACAATCCTTATCTTACACCAACCAAATCAGACCTGCCAACAAAACAGCTCGGGCAGGCCATTTTGTAAATCTGCCCTCTAGCCAAGCCACCACCATTAGAACCACTACGGTACTACCGGCACAATACCATCAACCGCCCGCGAAGCCGACTGCGCCTGCCGATTTCATGACCAAAAGGTGAAGCGCGCGGATGCAGGAGCCTCAAAGCATATCAGATATTATCATGAAATTTAATGATATCAATACCGATAGAAAATTGAGTGGAGGGAGTGATTTAGCTCAGGCTGCCCCTGCAGAGACCCAATCCAAGCGTTACGGACCGTACGGTACGGGCATAAGGGTAGTTCTGAAGCTTTGAGTGGCATTTATAACGGATTAAATTTAGGCTATGGGACTATGGAGGCAACAAGGCAGCCTACCGCTTCCATAGACAATTTATTCCACACAATGCATGAGAGAGAACCTGCAGCGCCGCGACGAAACCACCTGCAAGGATGGTCTAACAAAAAACAAAAACATCCTTATTGTAACCCTTATTTCACATGAAATACCCGCTCCACCACACATAAACCTCCGATATTCCCTATCTGCACACTGTCCTCACACTCTACCACACTTTTGACTCTAACTCGCTACCCTCTGTTGAAGATAATGGAATCGGAGGTTATCGGAGAGGAGGATTTTATGCAGTGGGCGGAGCGGCCCAACTGAACACAAGGGATTTGTATTAAGCGGTGAAGGAGATTATGGGTTCAAGAATGGAAGAGCGTCAACCATGTGGCACAGTGAAATTCAACAGTGGCTGTGCAATATTATTGCCAAGACTGTGAATGATTGACTATGAAGAAGTGTAAATAATGTAGAATGTAAGATGATAAATTAACTAAGTATA
>Ga0307507_10009079_pt1 | contig 13392 bp, 17 predicted proteins | sample 7_EM_MG_FD_207223 | JGI IMG/M metagenome (GOLD analysis project Ga0307507, IMG submission 207223) | Populus trichocarpa ectomycorrhiza microbial communities from riparian zone in the Pacific Northwest, United States - 7_EM | ecosystem: Host-associated > Plants > Roots > Unclassified | place...
GCGCACTGCCAAACTCCCCCATGTTTGCCCCAGGATGACTGAATATTTATAGTTCCAGTGCCGGTAGTTCCGGTGGGTTTAGCCTGTTGCCCTATTGATGACGACAGACAATGACAGCCGAGTGAGATTCTATGACCACGATTCACCCAGAACAAAGAACCTAAAGATAATGTCTGACTTCCCGATGAAGAGGTAGAGGAAGTGCCCGGAATTTATTTTTTTCGTCAAGTGAAAGGAGCACACCCAAGTGCGAAAGAAAAAAGCTGGCCGGTATGGGACATAGGTTTACCTCGGTGTAGGTCGTAAAGGCGAATCCAAGTCCCGGGTTTGCGCCAGGGGGGGCATTATCTAGCTGAGGCTCATGCTGGAATATGGTCAAGTCATAACGCTTTCCCGGATAAAGCGGCGCTCACAATTACTTGTTGCTTTAGCGATTCTTTGGATGCAGCTAAGCTGTTCCCAAAGTCCCCTACGTCATTCTCGATAGACGTTTATAGTCTTATTCGTATGAGTTTTTTTATCCTTGGATAGGCCGGCTGAGTGCTAGCTTATGTAGCGTGAATATCAACCAGGCTTTTGAGGTCCAGATGGAGGTAGTAGGGGTTTAGTGATAAGTTAATACCGTCGGGATCAGTGAGAAGGGAAGTATAACACAGTATCATCCTACTAAAGATTCCACGCCTCGGGATGGGTTAAATGCGTTATTACCATTCCCCTGGAGCTATATATACTAACACCCCCGAAGATATGCCCAAATCGACTTGCAAAGATATTCCCAGCAGCGCTTGAGCGGTGCGCAAGTCCATGTCTAAGAAATGATACTAAGAGTGGGAGGGAGAGTGCGCGTCACTGGGCAGCTCAATTGGCAAGTCAGACAAGGCCATTCGCGCTGCATGTAAGAGATAAGCGCTGGATGTCAGTCCCCACACAATTACCTATAATACAAAATATATGGAATGTGAATCAGTGTTACCTTCCCAGCTTTTCACCAGCCCGTTCTTCCCAGATAGTAATGTGTGAGGGTACCACAATTAGGCTTGGTAGTGTTTGGAGCCCCATGATTACGATCCGAAACCGTGATCCGGCGATTCTAAACCCCAGGTACTAAATCAAACCACTAGATTTCCGCAACAATCTCACCAAACTCCCAACCCCATTTCCGCTTTCCCAGCCGCTTACCTTTCGATTATTGATTCAACACCATATAGTACCTTAGCCTATCCACTATGATACCCCGTCCCAATCTATAAACCCTCGAACCCAGAATCGAAACCAGAATGTAGAAAATCCACACCACCTCCTGATATCAAATTGCGATCTTCAAATCTGTGCGCCAAAGCTTTTTAAAAATTTAATCATAACTAGGAGATTCCAAATACCCTCTAGATCTAAAGCCAAAATTTAGATAAGTGTGATAGCGTAGTCCCCTCCCCAACACTTACTTTCCAAAAAATACATTTCCTTTCTCTCTTAATCAGTATGATAACTTTATACCACAACTCAGGATTTAACGGCACAAATCCAGATACTAACCCACCCCTCAATAATAACAATCTTTAGAAAAAAGAAAGAAAAAAAGAAAAAGATCCCCCATCCATCCTTCCTCCCATCCTTCCATCCTCCTTCCATCCTCCTTCCCTCATACCGTAGAATTCCATAATAAATAAATAAGCCACACCTTGGAATATAATAGTCCGCAATTACCCACAACCTAACTCACATGAGTATGATACGATCTCTTAGATAATCCGTTATGTACTTCCCCAACTCAACCTTTGAATAAGCCGCGCTGCTTACTGTATTCATGGAATCCTACAGTATCATACCTATATCTGCGCCCAATCACAACCCCTCACTCGCCCAACCCTCCAAACGCCAAGAATTAAATTTTTAAAAAAACAAAAAACAAACCAAATGACGTAACGCGCACAGACCATCAACCCTCTCCACTCCATCAATCAATCAATCAAAACACCGACCGGTACGGCAAGTTCAACCCTCACACCCTGTCCTTCCCGAAACTAATTGACCAGCTAAACCCCTGTTTAGAAACTCACGGTATTGTACAGTAATAACATGGGTTATTTTATAATAACTCGCAGATTGATTCTATCATGGGTATTATATTATGACTTATTGAGACTTCAAATCGTACGAGTACTAGTACTGTGGTTTTTTGTTTTGTTTGTTTTGTTTTGTTTTTGTTTCAAGGGTTTTATGATATCATACCGGTACTCGTACGACAGGAAGGATCGCGAATTGGAATAGGAAGTGTGTGTTCCTAGAAATATAATTGTATTGTATTGTATTGTATTGTATTGTATTGTATGTTGAACTTTCGCATGCCTTCTGTCGGGTCTGCTGATTGTGTTATCGCGTTTGCTTGCGCTCGGCCGCCTAAGTACGATATGATGCTAGAATGATAGACTAGATGTGTACGAGTACCGTACTGTGCTGTAGTCACTGTTTCCCCCCCCCCCCTTTTTTTTTCACAGCATGACTAGTTGTAGTGATAGTGCGTGCCCTTACTTGGTGCATAGACTAATTCTGATCGTTTACAGTCTATATCCCGCCGTTCAAGGACGAGACCATCCAGACGGACTGGGGGCGAGCGCTGGCTGTAGGAAGCAGTAGCTATTATATTCGCTCCTAATTACTGCACCGTAAGAAGTGGAACAATTCGACGAGACGTCCAGAATTCCCGTCTTCGGATAACTTAAAGGGGCGGTGGTGGAATCAGCCGGAAAAAAAACCGACCTTCAGCCCACGGCTAAGACAAATAAAAAATAAAAATACACCAGACCTTACCAAGAGAGGCAACTATCAACGTCGTACTAGTACTCGTACAAGTAAGTAGCCTGAGGCTCAGGTTCAATTATTCCAGTTCTGACAGCAGACTACCATATCTGTTATCGATTACCGGTATTTATTTTCTTCACCTCATCTCAATTCTCATTCTCTCTTCTTACGATATGGGGGTTAGCTGTCGGCCACTTGTTTTTTGGGGAAGAAGAGAAAAAAAGGGTTTAACAGTACGGTAAGCTACGATGACCCTCGAGTTACACTTCAATTTTTAACCTTCCCTGCCTGCCCGTCTGCCATCTCCTGCCCTTCCCGTCAGACGGGGGGAGAGAGGGGGAGGAGGGATTTGCTGATGGCAGCAGCGAGCAAGCAAGCAAGAACGCAAAAACTACATAAAAACCATACCACCCCTTTCACAAACCAAATCGCAAATGAAAAAAAGGGTTGTAAAAACAAAAGCAAACAAAAAAACTGACTAAATAGATAAATAAACTCTGGCTACAAAAAAATTGCGGAGGAATCGAATTGGATTGAGCTGCATTTGAATTTTGAAAAAGAAAAAAGAAAGAAGCGAAGAAAGAAAAGAAAAAAAGGTTTTTGTTTTGTTAAAGAGGAAGAAAAGGAAATGAGGAAATGATAAAAACCAACCCACCCATCCCAGCCGATACGATAGACAAGAGAGAGAGAGAGAAAACGAAAGATGGTAAAAACAGAAAGGTAAAAGAAAGGACAAAACAAAACCCATACCAAGAATAGGAGAGGTAGAGAAACCATTTTTTGGCGATTTGATGAAACAAAGGTAAAAAAGAGTTAAAGATAGCATATGGATAACGGCCGACCAGCCAACAGGAGATAGATAAGTAGATAAGGGGCAGCGAGGGGGACCTTTTTTTTTTTCAAGAGTGAACTGAAGCTAATTGAACAAAATAGATAAATAAATAGACGGGGCGAGAGTTAAGCGTATAAAGTAGAGCTTTTATTTTTTTCTTCAAAGTAACAGCCATGTATCTCCTAGGCTGTCATGATATCAGGGAAGTGTGTAAGAGGTCAAACTCTTTTTCTCTTTCCCTTAGCCTTATTCTTATTCAATCCCGCTAGACCGCCTCCCGCAGCCTTCTTAGCCGCTGCCGCTGCAGCCTGCCGACCCCTCCGCGTCCCAGCCTCGTCCTCCGATATACACTCATCGGCGGGGATACCGGCGTCCTTGCACCGCTGGCACGGGCGCTGTCGGTCGCAACCCTTCTTACTCTTCCTGCATCTCTGGCACCGAGGCTTAACAATTGGCTCCTCAATCCCCAGCTTGTTATTGTCGTTGTGGAAGTACTGCGTGTGCAGCTTGTTCTCATCCACGGGTGTTGCCATCTGCTGACTGAACAAGACCATTGGTGAGTGGGTGTTTGCCACCAGGTCGGCGGTAACCATGATGTTTGAGCGCGCCTTATTGCTTGCTACGGATGCCACGGATGGCTTCCGGCTGGCCGGTGGTGAGGCTGGAGAGATGGGCCAGTGGGGTTCCGATCGTGGCTTTGGCTTCGGTTTTGGTTTGCTTGATAGCGTTGGCTGCTGTCGCTTGGCTGCTTTCACCGTGCCCTTGGGATATTGTGGGAGTGGCGCTGGCTGTGGCAGTGGCTTGGTTTTCACTGCAGCGCCTAACGCTGTGGAGGGTACGGAAGATGGGACTGAGGATGCTTTCCTCCCGCGTAACGTCTTTAGTGGAATGTCATCCAAATCTTCTTCGTCGTAGTCTCCATCGTCATCCTCCTCTTCTTCCTTGCCGACATAGGTCTCGTCAGCCTCGTCATCGAAATGATCTTCAAAATCTTCATCGTCAGTTACAGTATGATGGGCCTCGTGGAAATATGGCTCGTGTTTAACTCGTTGCTGTGGTTGTATTCCTTTCGGTGGCTGATACTGTGAAGGAGGAGGTGGTGGTGGTAGTGGATTTTGCTGCCGCTGCTGCTGCTGCTGTTGCTGCTGTTGATGTTGATGTTGATGTTGTTGCTGCTGCTGCGGTGGTGGCGGTGGTGGTGGCAGTGGCAGTGGTGGTGCTGATTGCTGCTGCTGTGGCTGAGCCCGTGTTTCCATAGGGGGCAAACACTCATCGTCGCTTGGTACAGTAGAATCAAAACTAGGCAATATCTCATCTAAACTTTTGTACTTTTTGTGATTCCTCGGGTAGATGATGGGGCTGCCTGGCATCTCGTCAGGACCTCCAGGAGGCATATCGGGCAATTCAGCGGTATCACTTCTCCCATCATCACCAAATTCACCACACTCTGATGAAAAGCTATCTTCCTCTCGCGTGGTCTCATCAAGGGTAGATGCAGTCGCTGAACCGCTTGGTAGTTCCCCTAAGCGCATCAGTTGCAGCGCAACGTCTTCATCTGAGATGCAAGACGCGACAGTAGGAGCAGGTGTAGGTATGGTGGACCCATTGGTCCGAGCTTGCCCAAAAGTGTTTGTGGGTTGGCCACCATTTGAAACGCTGAACCCATATGTAGATGGTGGTGTGGGGTGTGGATAGTTGATATTCCGATTACCATAAGGAGTGGTGACCTGGGGTGGAGGATGCGAAGGGCTGGCTGATGACCCCGTGGAGCCATCTTGTCTAGGGAGGGCCGGGGGCGGGAACAGAGGCAACTCCTGGAAAAAAGAATCCTAAGGTTAACACAGATCAAACGCAAATGAAAACCAAGAGAATCATTTACATCAGATGAGAATTTTGGTCGTTTTCTCCTTGAGCCCTCAACAATATTGTCCAAACTGATATCTGCACTTGCCACTGGTTCAATCCTGCTTCGCGATTCCGATTCCTCATCTCCCTCTGGTAAGAACTGTTGAGGAGGCTGCTGTGGATAATATCCTTGTGGACAGCGCTCATCATAATGCTCCTCTTCCCCTCGGTGAGATGCTTGGCGCTTCATTCCCCTGGGGCGCCCACCTGCGCTGGCGCTTCTCCTCCCTCGCGCAGCGCTAGGGGATACACTCCTTCCATCGGAGAAGGAGCCCCGTAGGCCAGGTCCAGTATAAAACATGGCCTGCGGGTGTTGGAGATTATACTGCAGATATGAGGCAGGGTTTTCTTCGACCCTAATGTCGACCGTCATATCATCGCTAAAGTTCTCATGTCTCAGGATCATGTATCTCCCCTCCGGGTCTTGAAATGACAAGCCATATTCGTCCTGTAGTTTTATGCCAAACATATTCTTGACAGTGGTTGTAATGGAATCTGTGGTATCATGCGGATATATGTGAAGGGTCTTCGGCTCCGAGTTGCAGAACCTGAAATGAACATTCTTGCACTCAGTGCTCGGCGACAGTGACTGCGGCGTCCTTATTGAGCCGTTATTGTGATAAGGCGTTGATGTCGCCGAGTATTCATATGTACGGTTATTCATATTTGTTGGAGCAGCCTCTGATAAAAGAGCATTGACATTCATTGCGTTCCGTTGAATCCGAGAGACTCACAGCGGCAAGGTGAGAGGCCGAAGTGGACTCGTAGGGCCGCTCGGATAGTAGCGAACCTGAAAGTGTTGGGTAGATAGGGGATCAACGAAGCGATGTCTGTAGATGGCCCGGGTGCAAACAGTCAGCATATGAATGAACGAATGAGCGAACAGGATCATTTGTGCTGCATAAAAGAAAAATATTTTAAATGTAGGGACGGGGGGAGGAATAGCCACAGTGGAGAAAAAGCGATCCACCGCTTGTTGATTCTCAACACAGTATGAGCCGTCAAATGTGCCAGCGACTGACGAACACATCGGCCAAAGCACTGAATATACAGTGATGCCAAACGAGAGATAGGATAAGATGCCCCAAGTGATGGTAAGGGCAAAACAGATGTAGGGTGTGGTATACAGACCTTCTTTTTCGATCCCAATCACAGAGATGCGCTCGGCGCTCGGAGTGCAGACGTCGGAGCCGTTAAAGTGACGGTTTGGTTCGGAGCGCAGAATCGGGGTGAAGGTAGCCCGGGGCCGGCAGCGCAGCAGATCCGATGTTTGGCCAGGCAGTAGGGTTAGGGAGTGGTAAGATGATGGTTGGAAGAGCGGGGTGATGGTAGCGCTCAAGAGGAGTGAAGAATAGAAGCCAAGGGTAGTGTAGGAAGTAGCGTGATGTCGTTAGTGATGATGGGATAGTCCAGACAGCAGGCGAAAGAACGGGGCAAGCTTTCAGCGGTTCGCTGCGCACAGGAGAAAAGTGAAGGCGAGGAGATCAAGGAGATGGAGTCTGGGGAGATTTTGAAGAGGAGAATGGAACAGATGAATCGTTGTCGGATTGCACCGGTGGGGAAGCGATTGAAAGGGTGAGAGAAGAGAGGGTTGGGGTGAGGGCAAGTGTGTGTGTGTGGGCGGGTGGGTGTATGTGGTGGGTGCGAGAGAGGATGAGTTGCTGGACAGAAACCCGGAGGGGGGACGACGACAACGGCAACGACAACGGGCAGACAGAATATAGGTTCGAAAGAACGAAGCGAATACAATATAGTCGACTGGCGAATAGAACAGAAAGGTGCAGACAAGTAGGAGTGGAGTACCAGTATAGCAGTGTATGTAGTGAAGAGTTGAGTGTGCTGGGGAGGGGGACAGTTTGGATGGCAAAGGACCAGCTAAACTAGAGCAATCGGTGATGAAAGGAAGCCGGCCAAGAAACGAAAGGCGAATACAAGAAGGTAGCTATATCTAATATCAAGGTATAAACGGCACGCAGTAGTGATCAGGAATGAAGTTTGAGAAGGGGCGACCATGAAATAAGCGGGTATTGGGGGCGGAAGTTGAATCAACACAGAGCCAGGGAGGAGGAGGGAGAGCCAGATAGGCGACGGTAGGAGCGTGGAAGCTGGGGTCTGGCTGTTGAAGTAAGAGAGTATGCAGAGGGTGTATGTATTACATGAAGTGTATGAATGGAATAATGCTATGTAGCATGCAGCTTGTCAAGCAAGTAGTGAAGTAGTGAAGCAGTGGCAGAAGTAGAGAAGAGCGCTCCGTGTTATTAGGTGAAGCCGTGGTGGTACTCCTAGTGCGAGAAGGGGTGGAGATAACGGTCGTGGTGGTTGGCCTGGAGCGAAGCGCACTCCATCTATCGCTCGGTGTGTCTAGGTATGGGTCTGTTCCGTGTCCGCGATATCACCGCAAGCACTACAGGAGTATCTCCCTCTAAATCTAGGGAGAAAGGCACGATATTCTACCTCCAGCGACGACGGCAGACCAGGCGACTTGCCGCACTAGTAGTTTCTACAAATACTATATATCAATGGATTCTACAAGCTAAAGAGAAGTGTAGGCACCGCATCCGTGTATCCTGTTTCCCTTCTTCTCCCGCACACCCATTCTCACTCTCCCCACGGTTCCCCGTTGCAGTATCTCTATGGATAGGGTAGTCCTTCTTCTTCCTCTTCTACCCCCAGAGCAAGCACAGGCATGCAAAGTCAAGGGTGTGTGCGAGCGCCGAACGAGTTGCGTCCAACAACGCAGACATTTCGCCCACCGGAGCTGGGAATCATCTTGCCAATGCTCCAACTCCTTCCTTCCAAGACCTCTCCGACGCTCCGACTCTCATAGGGGAGGGGAGGGGAGTGGAGGGACGTGCGAACCGTTCAAAGCTAGCAAGAAAGAAGCTACGGTCTGGGAACGAAAAGGGTATTCAAACGAACATTACCGGTATGGGTACAAGTACCGCCGCCACTGCTCACCCAGGCCATACAGCACTACACGATTCAAAGTCACCCACCGCACCTCTCGTTCGCTCGAACTGGAACTCTTCCCTCTCCTTCTCTCCTCCATACAATCCCAGTAAACTCGGGTGCGCGAACCACCTCCGCAAAAAGCTTGCCCTCCTCACACGAGGAAAAAAAGAAATAAAAATACGAAATGATGGAAAAACTTGATAAAATTGGAAAATTAAAATGGAGCCTTGCAGTCGGTGATTTTATGTATTTTTATACTTTATTTTCGAGGCCCGAATTTATAATCGCACGATACCACCACTGTTACAGACGCACAGCACCCCACCGCCGCCGCCTTAGGGCCATGTACCTCAACTGTATGTACAAACCGCCGCTCCCAAAGAGACCTCTACACCCGGATTGTGGATCGCCAACCCTTCGTCACCTTTAACCATTGGCGCACTGCTAAACAGCAGTCTCGCTACAAATCTTTGGCCACAAAGGGGAATAGCACTCTCTCTCTCTCTCACCAATCTGTCCCCTTCCTCTTCTCCCCCTCTTGAAATGGAGGAGCAATGGGTTGGTGGGGAAGGAGGGCGAAAACAAGAAACGACACCTCTGTGGACACTGGGTGCCGGCACCACTGTTTTCTATATTGACGGACTTGATAAGGAGGGCGCACGAGATAATATCGCAGCAGAAAAAAATTATAATATCACTTTTTTTTTGCATTTTTTGTATTTTTGCCTTTTTTTTTTTTTTCACAAAAAAGCAGTAAAGTATTGATCGCTTATGTAGATCGAGCGATTCGTCAATCCCCAAACTCATCAGCAAGATGCCGATAACGCATCCGTCGGAATGAAATGGCAATTGGACTATCCCCAGCACAAACTTCAATCAGAGAGATATGCGAGCGCTTGTAGACAGACAGGCAAAAGACAGCTCTAACTTAGAACGAAAGAATAGTTATATTCTTAATCGCGTTCGATCGGTAAACTGCGACGAATATACCTTCACGAAGCGCCTGATTGAAGGAGAGAGGAAGAGAAAAAGGAAAGAAAAAAAAATCGAGGGCCAAGGAAAAACTGGGCGCTGGAACGGTCCTCTCCCAGCCCACGTGACTGCGTGTATAGTGGTTTTCCCAAAACGCGTCGCAAATTGGTCGAAAATCGGTCTGGGAGACGCGACGGCTTGGCGAACTTACCTGGATACGGGATGGTGTGCCAACGGCTGGTCTTGGCGAGAGGTGGCCCCCGACATGGGTCTCCCGGGTGGGAAACAAATCAGATGCATCATATGTAAACTACCGAAATACATGCAATAAGGATTAAATAAAGATTGAGTGGATGTTGAAACTGCAGGGAACAGCGAATGAGATTTATTTAACAAAGTAGAACTTGTATAACTTTAGCTGCCCGTACTGTGTACTAGTATAACGTCGCTTCCCGTTAACTATGGGTGCTTCAGACATAGTATCTTCATCAAGTGTCATGAATAGCAGTCGAAAGGAACTGTTCTAGAAGAGAAGGGAAGCTACTTTTTTTTGTGCGAAACGTTCAGTGTCTGAATTTAGATCACCCTTCTCTTTCTCTCTTTCTGTCTCTCACCCAAAGAAGTCTGGTGGTTGTGCCTACGGGAACTGCCGAAATAAGAAGGCCGAGTGGTCGAGTCGCAGGGTGTGGCGGAAACGAATCTCTCGTTGGGCGCTGGGTCAGTGGGCTTTGTTTCGAGGAGTGAGCTATGATGCATTGAAACAGAAATGGATCACTCCACCCTTCAGCACCATACCGCCCTCTCTAAATCTTCCTGTCCACCATCATCATCCTTTGAATCGCGTTTCCGAGATAAGTATCACCATACCCCCTTCATCTAATGTGACCAACAGAACTCATGTCACAATTCTCAGGAATCACGGGGAGAAACAACCAACGCTGGCACCCCATACCACGAACCTGGAATCCAGTTGCCCCTCGTAACTTACCGTCCGGCAAGAAAGATTTCGTCGGGAACGGCGCCACCAGAACAACGGCAGGAAGAAAGAAACAAAATGCACAGCCCAGCTCTCGCGACGGGTTTGCGACAAGATACGGCACCATAAGACAAGGTCTCGACTCACCTGCGCTGAGGGTTGAATAGAATTGGATTACATACACATTCACAAGATATGCATGAAATGCATGGCACCAGCACAGTGTCCCGTATCACACGGGGCTCGCACGGACTCCAAAGCATGCTTACAATGAATGGCCTTTCCACATCTGGAGGGCTATTTTACTTTTCTCCTTCCGGAAGTGGGAAATACAGTACCGTACGAGTACCGTACTGTGCCTTGAATCGAAGACCGCAAAGGTGGGAAAGATGCGCAAGTGCTTGCACAAATCAATGTTGGCAGCGGCGGAGGGGATGCAAGGTATCATAGGATGCCAGGAGGTTAACTCAATCTTCCCAAAACTTAGTACCAGTACGGCAATGCAGTTACCGAACTGCGGGCTACAAGCATCAAGGGAAGGGTAAATAAATAAATAAATAATACCAATATTATTATTATTATGATGGTAGATAACTAAGTGTATGAGAAGTGCATGATGACTGTATGATCTCTGTGCATCTCTTTTTTTTTTTCATCTTGATCGGTCGCTACAGCGCCGCAGAGATCATCAAGGGGGGAACATGCGATGTGTACTTTCTATTGAATAGTGGGTTCAGATTGGAGATGGTTCGTGAAGTATACTCGAGTAGAGTGGTGTTGATGATTTTTGCCCTTGAAGTTTCCTTGGGTTGTTTGGTGTCAGCAGGCACAATTGGTTCGCGTGTGACCCAATGAATGTAGCGAATTTCTCGAGTGATGCGACATGAAGGCCGAAATCCCGTGCAAATGCAAGCGCGCCGCTCCGTTGCGGTTTGGTGGGGGGTGGGACCAGTTTGCTTGTTGCCGTCGGACCCAAAGCGGTAATGGTTGCTGCCAAGCCATTGGTTGCCTTCATTGAATCAACCTCTTTCGTTGCCTCGACAACCAGGCATTACGCGAGGAGGAACCTCGACCAACTCAAAACGCCAAAACATCAACTTTCTTCTCCTCTTCCTCCACCACTCTAGTTTCCTCTTTTCTTCATTCACAACAATCTTCCCTCTCTTTTCTTTCACTTTGACCGCTCTCTCTTTCTACTGAGATATTTAAGTAGACGGTGGATTCCTCCAACTTCAAGTTGTTTCTTCCTTTGCTCTTTGCCCATTTACCAACCCTCGCTGCTTTCCGCCAAACTCGCGAAGGCAGTATAACTTGTCTATCAGGTTGACATTGATCGAATCAACGATCTATTGATCGGGTTTCGACATTGATATTATTTTCGCTAACATTGATAGAAAAATGGATGCTAAAGTAAGTAAATTCCTTTTCATCATACCTACTATGTGCTGTATGGCTCTATTTCCAACCTGAAACGCACATTCATCCCCACAACCTTAGCCCCATAGAAAAACTTGCATAACCACCCCTCTCTCTCCCCTCTCAGATGCGTCCACCTACTCGCATCCAATAACACACATCCACAACTCGATCTGGGGAAAAAAAATATTTTCTTGCTGACACAACGCGTTTTTTTTCCTCTCCTCTCCTATAGCCACAACGTCCCTCTCGCGCCATTCGCCGTCAGGACGAGAACGCAAACCGTCCTATAATCCACAACAAGTCCGCCAGCAACGTCTCTTCAGCCGCCGCCAACGCTGCTTTGGGGAACATGGAATCGCAGCAACCCACTGGACTCGGCCTCAGAGCCGCTGCCCGAAGGACCGCGTTCGGCGACGTCAGCAATACAAGTAAGGGTAACAATGTTACTACCTCTGGCAAGGAAGGTAGCAAGGGTGGTGTCATTGTCGTTCAAGATAAGCAGAGTCAGAAAACTACTGGCGCGATCTCGAAACCAGCTCAGCGAGCCCAAGGACTCAAGCCAGCTTCTTCGATCGCTACCCAGACTTCGGTCTCGTCTCAACACGTTGCTCCATCAAGGAACGTGGTCCGTAAGACCGCGGTTTACCAGGATAACAAGCGCCCGAGCCCGAAGAGGACTAGTCCCAAGCGAACCAGTCCAAAGGTTTCACGAGATGCGGTCGTTAAGAAGGAATCGCAACAATTCGGTAGACAAGCCACTCGGCCTCGTAGCAAGAGCCGTGCATCTAGGCCTCTGTCGGGCCTTTTGAGAATAAAGCAACATCAAGCTAAGGGTGAATCTCCTGTCTATTCAGACCAAGCGTCTCACTCCTACTCTGATAGATACTTGGATGAAGATCAAGAGAGCACCGCAGCTGAAGCTGAGGATGATGACGACGAAGACGCTTCAGAGGATGAGGCCCCGGGTGGCGTTAAGACTGCTGAAGGCCAACTTGAGGTTATCTCAGACTATGAGAGTGACGAAGGGGATGATGATGAGACTGAATACAACAGTGCAAGAGCGCGTCCCGGGGATAATACTACTGGGGTTACCACGCAAATTCTTGTACCCAAGATCACATCTCAGACCAGGAGGGAGTTGAGCAAGGTTCAGCAGGAGTTCTTTGATGACGAGGACGAGGGTGATATTTCTATGGTTGCAGAGTATGGTGATGACATCTTTGAATATATGCGTGAGCTTGAGGTTAGTACTATATTACACCATCATTGGCTGCGCTAGAATTCCACTTACGGTTTGTACCGTGATATAGGCAAAGATGTTACCAAACGCCCACTACATGGATCATCAATCCGAGATCCAGTGGTCAATGCGTGCGATTCTCATGGACTGGCTCGTCCAGGTTCACACTCGGTTTAATCTTCTCCCTGAGACTCTCTTCCTCACCTCCAACTATGTCGATCGCTTCCTCTCGGCCAAAGTTGTCTCTCTTGGAAAGCTTCAACTTGTCGGAGCTACAGCACTGTTTGTCGCCGCCAA
>Ga0307507_10009081_pt1 | contig 13388 bp, 19 predicted proteins | sample 7_EM_MG_FD_207223 | JGI IMG/M metagenome (GOLD analysis project Ga0307507, IMG submission 207223) | Populus trichocarpa ectomycorrhiza microbial communities from riparian zone in the Pacific Northwest, United States - 7_EM | ecosystem: Host-associated > Plants > Roots > Unclassified | place...
TTTCTTAAAAGCATCAAAATTGTCACCTTCCCAACAGCAGGTATGTAGATTGAAGCCTTGAAGCCTCGTTGAACTGACAACACTACAACAGGTGAAAATGGGCACTTTACCTTGTCTCGAACATCTTTCTCGAAGTTCTTCTCTGCTGCAACATTGAGACAGACACAGCCATCTTTGAGCCACTCCGTTTTCACTTTGAAACTAGTACTGGGAACGGCGGAGATTACAACATCCGAAATGGCGAGGCACTCTTCTAGTGTCAAATTACTGGGATGCACAACATGTCGAGGGTGGTATCGCATTGCACTGTTTGACTCTGTTGAATTGGATTTCGCTTTTGGACGCTTGGTATACTCCTACGCGTAGGTTAAACACAAATGAAAGAAGGTCGAAAAATTGGAGTACCTGAATGGATTCGATATCTACCGACAAGACACGGGCACCATCATTTGAAAGCAGGGCTGCCAGAGGGCGTCCAACCACCTCGGATCTAAAATCACCGTCCAGTCAAACAAACTAGGCGGATATTTGGATATTTGAATAACTAACCTGTTAATTATGGTAACTGTTCTTCCGTAAGCCCTGTCGCCGTATGGGAGAATTTTGTTATAAACCCCAACATACTCAAGGCATTTCACGATGGCCAGAGGCGTGCAGGGAATGATAGACTTTACGCTCCCAGGAGGAGCATCCTCACTGAAGGTATCTGTAGCCGAAGGAGTCGGCATAGTGGAGGCTGTCAGTGATTTTGGTTCGATAAATCGAATACTGAAAATGTGTAAGAATTGGATCCGTCGCAGAATATGGATTCACTTGTGGTATAAATTATAATGGAACTTGAAATTGAGTCCTTCTACATCCTTTAAGGGTGACACAATCTACGGATATCAGAAATCATCAAGTTTACAGAAAGAGAAACAATAAGAACCTGTTGCAGATAATGATCCTATAAAACAGAACACCAATCAGATTCGTCTGTTACAGACAAGTGAATACCGGCAACCTGTTGAGGTCCGAAGATTGGGAAATAGACCTTGAACAGCAACTATTAGGCACACGATACAAATTGTAAGAGAAGAGTTACCATAATGCCATTAACAGACGCGTCTTCGTTCGCTTCAATAATAGCGTTTTCCACTCCGTCCCCTTCACTCAGATCAGGAGATACGGCTGCACCCGTCTTCTTCAGAATAAATTCGACACCAAGGTCTTCGCATTGCTTCCGCGTAAATTCTGCGTAGCTGTTGCTTGGACTGGATGTGGTTGACAGTATGCCAACTAGTTTAGGACGACGTGCAGAACTTTCCAACCCGATTCTGACTTCCTCACGGAACGTGGCGGCTATTGGATCGGCTTTCAGCAAGAGGCCTTTTCGTTCGAATGGCTCGGCCATGATCGTGATCTAAGAAGATTGTATGTGCTTGATATGGTACCAGTTGCCGTTTAAATTTATTGCGGCCATCACGGCAGTTCCAACAGAAAGGGACATGTAAAGGTCCCGGTTGTTTGTGTTATGGAGTTGTGTCACATTAAGAAGGAAATCCCGCGTCGAATGAAGGCTTTGAGGGAAGGGGAGTACTTCCCATCCTCGGAAATGGCGTGCTTCACCAGACTGCATTTGGTGCGACGAAAACCATGAAATGATAGTTCCAAGTTATTATGATCAGCGCACAAGGAGCAATTAGCAACAATCGGGTCGGTCAACATCGGACCGACTCGCACGATAAGAGTATTTCATAGAGACTAGGCATAACACAGACAAAAATACAAAATCCGAGTGACTATTAGTCCCCTGTATCATGCGTCACTAAGTACGAGGTTTGATTCCATTAACTTCCCCGACAGATTCCGCGACAGTACGTTCACATTCCATGTTCTCACTCACATCATCACCATCAACGGGGAGACTAGGGACGGGTGGAATCTCTGTGACCATATCATCATCATCTTGAGCCATTAATTCCTTTGCACGCTGTAAGATTATATCAGAAGGCTGGAGACGCTGCTAAGGAGGTCAAGAGGTACCTTCATAGCTTCCGCCTCGTTGGAATAATGCCTTCCACGAGCCCGAATGAATTCTGCGTGCTTCTTAGCGGCTGTATAGTAATTAAATCTTCAGTCAGACAATATGACATGAGAACGAACTCACCATCTTCGTCCATATCGTCCTCCTCAAAATCAACCTCTCCTCCTGGAGAACGAGATCTACTCGCACGGCGAGGAAGATTAAAGCTCGTACTCCTGCTTGAACTTCCAGAGCGATGAGACATGGATGTTCCTGGACGTCCACTGCTTGAAAATGAGGTCCGTCGTGATGATGGCGCCGATGCATCAGCGCCAGTGGACGACAATGTCATCGTGGGTGACGCGGGTTCATCTTCCAAGGGCGACAACGAAAAGCCCGCATTCAGGCTAAGATCGGGAATATCTAAGGGAAGAAAATATGATTGAAACCGGGAAAGAAAAATGTAGTGCGATGAACAAACCTCCTTCGATTGTATCTGTCTCTGCGTTGTATCGAACATAAGGGGTCTTTGGTTCAGTTATCTTCATGAGACTATCCTTTTGGATCTCTGTAGCGGCAATGTTGTCCTCATCCCACTGTAAACTACTTGATGGGTCCGAAATCACTGAATCGGCACTTATTGTATTTCTAAGAGGTGGCTACTCACTGTCCGACTCCATTGAGACCAGGCTGTGGCGCATTCTTCAGGATGCCTCTAGGTTTTGGCTGAGATCCAGAGCGAGACGGTTGTGGACGATCCTCAGCCAGAGACATGGTAGATGACAAGAAAGTTTCGGTATATTCAGGCGGTCAGCTGTGATTGTTGCCTTATCAGGCAAATATCTTATTCAAAGTAAACTATTCGTGGTTACAGTACACATGCAATTTTCTGTCATCGTAATCTTATCAGAGAACCTATCAGGCGGTCAATAACATTGTCTGGTTCCTGTCTTGCCATCTCGATAACGGTTAACAATCTCTTGATCCCGATTTGCAGTTTGGGTTCGAGATCGTCGTTGCCAGCAAACCCTGCATCCTCCAGGATTCTGATAGCATGCTTTCTTTGCTGATCTGAAGGGAACAGCTTCACCTCTTGCAGTACGTAATCTAGCGAGCGAAGTGAAGAAACCGGGGGTACTCGCAGTTCTGAATCGAAATTTTCAGTGAAACCAAGATCCGAGAGTGTTGTCCTCATTGACGATGTTGCAATAATTAACAAGCGCCTTTCCTGAGTAGTGCGTCAGATACGACAAGAATAAGTATAGAAAGAAAGAAATACTTTAGGCGGCCGACGGCTCAATAATACAAGCAAAGTTTGTAGAACGGGGTTTGAGAATCTCTGGCCCATCGGAGTCCAATCAATCAAGCGTTCAACATTATCGATGACCACAACGCTTAGTGGGCTCTTGTAGCTATCCATGAATACTTTCGTAATCGCGGCGACCTTTTGCGACTCTGAATAGCCGACCATATTATCAGGTGAAAGTAATTTGATAAATGGATATCCAGAAGCTTGGGCTATTGATGCTCCCAATGCTGTCTTACCCGATCCTGGTGGCCCATAAAGCAGTATGCTGACGAGGGGTGTCCGTGTTGATGTGCGCACTTGTTCGACAAAGAGATTGCCGGTTTTCAGCAATTCCTTCGAAAGGGTCAGTGACTGAAAATGTCCGAAAGTGCGTGGTACTCACATCCACAATGCTATCATAGTGAATGATACCATTCTGGATGACTTGTTGCAACTCTTCTTCTGAAACTCCAAATGCAGGGTGAACTTCGCCTAAAGCACTCACAAAATCGTCCCTGTTGACCCGAAGATTTTCTACATCATCCGATATGCCCGCCATTGTGCCAACTTTAACATGCCGATTGAATGCAAAACTCGTTGCACTCTTAATCAACCCCGTAATCTCAGCACCAGAGAAGTTTTTGGTCAAAGATGAGAGTTCAAACAAGTCAACATCGTCGTCCAATACACCATTGGTGCGCATTTTGTTGGTGTGGATGGTGAGTATCTGATACCGCCCTTGTTCATCTGGAAGGGAGATTTCCATGTGCACTTCGAGACGACCTGGCCGCAGGAGAGCTTCATCGATCATATCGAGACGGTTTGTCATGCCGATGACGAGGATGTTGTTTAATTGATCCACACCATCCATCTTGCCCAAAGATGAAACAGTGTCAAAGCGAGCATAGCAGAGGACACACCTTTGAGAGAAGCTGATTGACAACTGTATCACCTACACCAGTGCCGCTATTGGTAGAACCACGATGTTTGAAAATGGCATCCAGCTCATCAAAGATGATGATGTGAAGACTACTTTCGTCACCCTTTTCCTTGTATTCCTTCTCTGCATCGGCAAAGAGTTTGCGAATATTTTCTTCGGAAGCGCCGACGAACTTGCTCAGAATCTCAGGACCATTGACGATCTTTGGTTCTCGAGCATTTAGCATTTTGCCAATTTGTCTTGCAATGAGGGTTTTACCCGTTCCAGGAGGGCCATGCAGAATGAGACCTAATCGGTCAATTTAAAGGCTGTGAGAACATGTAATGCATGAAGATTTACCCTTCACATGTTGGATACCGAGCTTTTCTACGAGTGCAGGAGGGAATACACGAGATGCAAATGCACGACGAAAGATACTGCTGAATTCTGTGTCCAAGCCACCAATTCCCATATCCTCGAACTTGAAATTAGGGGCGAGGATCGCATTGGGAGCTGCCCTGATAATGATGTCAGTTGACTGCTTCAGAATAGTTGATAGGACCGACTTTTTGCCGCTAGATTTGATTTTGATAGCAGAGTCCGCTGCTTTCATAATTGTTACATCAGCTTGCGAAGAGATAATTCCAGTGGTTCTCATGATTGATGGAGGGCTGCCAGGGATATCCAACACAGCGATGGACTTGATGAAACCCTTAAGGTTCTGTCCGTGGTACTCGAAGTTGATGAGTTGGTCTGTAGACATTAAAGTGCCGTTGAAAGCATTAACAAAGTACTTTGCCATCTCGTCGGCAGAGTACACTTCAGATATCACCAAGCCACGTTTTATGAAACCAACTTCAATGTCTAATGCCTGGATATACCCTGGCGCCGCCTGGTGGGGTGGATCAGGAAGACGTTCAACAATCGCTTGGTCTCCTGTTAGGGAGAGTCCAATCCACTGTCGTTGCACTTTGGAAGCGCCAATGTTGCCCAGTTTCACCTTACCGTCTCTATCATGGCTGTAGACGATGAGTTGATGAAATAGCGCAGAGAAATTTTAGGCCTACCGAACAGTAAGGGGGAATTGTTTATTAACTAGCACATGTATCCCTTCTGGGAAGTCATGGGGATGTACTGCTAGACAATTTTCCAGTGCGAATGCGGTGGAAGGGGATTCAACAACACCGAAACTGCAGACGTTTCAACAAACATTTCACCAAAAGGGTTGTCAACGTACCTTCCACCTGTATGGGAAGGAGGAGGCTTTCTCGAAGACGCAGAGTTCTCAAATTGAGCATTATATCCGGTACCATGAGGATAGTCGTATTGTGGCGGTTGGGGTATAGGTCTTCGCTGAGGTCTATAGTCTACATCAGGGACTCTATTGTATTGGTTTTGCGGAGGTGGGGGTGTATTCGTTTTCCCAGATCTGAAAAAGCTCATGGTGGTGAAGAAAGATTAGTGGTCACTGGTATTGTCGGTGTCATTGCCCAGATTACGTAAACTCCGAGTTTTATGTCCTCGACAGGAGGACCTCGAAAAAGTATTGACCCTACCTGCAACGACTCAAATGAAGGGAATTGGTGATGCACTCGCAGAGTCACCTCCAAGTGGTCTTCCGGATGTCGACAAGCGTTCGTGTCAGCTTCTGGGGCCAACAGCGCTGGTGAGCTCCTTCGAAGCAGTGCTAAGCATTCGCGCTAATCACCACCACGTTTTATAGATTGTGCAGGGTTTAATGGGAATATTGGTTATCCTGTCTCTCGTACTTAAAAGGCATCGAGAAAGACCTAAACGACCTTGGAGAATATGGTTGAGCTCTTTCCGTTCATATCACCACGAATAATTAACCAACGTCATTATTCCAGGCTTTTCGACGTCTCAAAACAAGTCGTCGGCCAGCTTTTCGTTCACGTTTCTAATCTCCTTGTTTCCGATATCACGTCGGGGCACACTTCCGGTAATGCTTGTGTTGCATACTTCCTCAATATCCTAATAGACACCACATTCGGTAAGCCCTGGCCCGAGACTACGTGCTTTAGCCTTCAGAGCCTGATTCACTTCTTGTCCAGGCGTCGCACTCATATACATTAGCTTACACGCCCTGACGCGGCTGTTTACAGAAAGGCTACAACTGAAAGGTTTCGAATCAGGGATTTATGGTGAACCTCCTTCATTCCAATTTTGGATTCGCCAAGCCGCCCTATATCTATTTTCCCTAACCACGATGAAAGTGGTTGTTGTCATCTTCCTAACATTGTTTCCTGGAGCATATGACTTTGGAAAGTGGTTGTTGAAATGGACATGGCTAGGCGAGGAAGATGACTTCCAGGTGATCTTGTGTGTTCATCCCTTTGCTTATGAGGACATTGGGCTCACTTTATGTTGTCGGTCTAGTGTAATGGGCATTTTCCCCATTCTCATGAACATCATTCAGTTTTGGCTTATTGACTCTATCGTCAAAGCTTCGTCCATCGCAGCAGTGTCACTGGATATTGAACAAGGTCACGATGGCGAACCTCTTTTTCAAGGGGATTCAGACGACGAAGCTGATTATCGACATCGGCGGTCTTCCTCATTATCCGATCCAAGGCGATTAGACACACTCGATGACCGCTCCTTTGATACCAACACTTCTGAAATTATACCGAAAGAATCTATCCACCACGTCGATTCTCACTCCTACCCGCCCAGTCTATCTGGCAGCTTAACCTCAAATCTAGCATCCATTCACGAATCCAAATTACCAAGAGTTGCGAAAATTCTGGCGAAACAAACCCAACGTACCATGACCAGTACACTATCCGAAACTCCACACCTCCTTGGCTCAAGCAGTCTACCTCGAACGCCTCCACAAATGACCCATGTGCCTGCAGCGACAGAAAGCGCCAACTGGGCAGAAACATGGGATGACGCTGATGAGTGGGACCACCAGAGGAATGATTCTAAGGGTGATTAAGTATGGGGGTTCTACTTTCCTATCACAAGGCTTGGGTCCAGACGTAGATACTTTATTTATTGCCCGCCATACTCATGTAATTCGAGTGGCATTTACTTTTCAAAAATTCAACTAATTGGGACTGAATACACAGGCTTTTTTTCAGGGGGTTATAAAGCATTCAATAGACAACACTACGATTTTTTGCTAGAAATGTCATGAACTCTTTAAATATGCTATCATGGCTTGTCTACGTTCACTCTCCTTTTTATGCCGCCTCTCAAGTCCCCGTCTACCCCGCCCAAACAACTCTTTTCGTCTTCTGCTTTCCTCTGCCATCTTTATATGTGATGCCAAGGCGGCAGCATTGTGCGTAACACGCTTCTGTGATGCCTTATAAGGGCCCACCGTCTTTGCTTTGAGACCAATCCCAAGTCTATCGGATTTGAGCACAGTGGGAATGGGGGTGAGGAGAGCCTTGGGTTCATAAGCGGGGTAATCGGGTATCTGCTCTTCGTAAGCTTGTACCCCGTCCGGAGGCGAAGCTTCTTCATTTATGCTACCGTCTTCGACAGATGAACCCGACTCGGAATGGGCGTCGTCCGAACACATGCTGAGATCTATCACATCAATTTGTCGTAGTTCAGTAACATCATCCGTATCCCCCAGTTTGATTTCCATAGTCTCTTTGCGCAAAACAACTGGGCTTGAGGGTTTGCTTGCCTTGCCTTTGTTCTTCCCCGCCTCGAAGAGTTCGCCAGGAGAAAGTAGATGTTGTAAGGGTTTCCTGCGGACTACGGCTGGACCAAGGGCTTCTCCCTCGTTCCAGCCTGCTTTTTGAAGCAGCCCAAATCCCTTATTCGCAGGACCAATCTCAAGCCAGACTGGTGGGGTATATCGTTTTTGGGAAGGTAATGGTGGTGGATCTCGGTCAAGCATCTCGGCGAGACTGGGAGTTGAAGTGGAAGATGACGGCTCCGATTGGATAGCATTCATGATGAACCAGTTGTTTTTGTCGACCGTAGTCGTAATCTTGCCAGTCGTGGATACCGTTTCAGGTGGTAATTTCTTCGATGAAGAAGGGGTGGGTACTCGACTGCTAGTCAGAGAACGATACCACCCAGATATAGATGTCCCAAGAGCGTTTGTGGACTCCCCTCTGGATGAATTCTCGGATAGCAATGCCTGGGCCGAGTTCCAATCATCATATGGTGTCGAGGCTGGCACGAAATAAGGTGCAGGGCCTTGCAGACGGTTTAATCGAGGTGCTTCTTGTTCCCAAGTCTCTTCTGGAGCGATCGCTTCTTCAGGTTTCTCTGCATTTTTTGGATCGTAATGGGAGTAGATGTAGTGAGTGACTGTCGCCATAGGCAGTTGAGGTGATTCAGGTGAAAGTTCTGTAGTTGCGGGCCGGCGTTCAAGTTGCAGCGTCAAGTTGATGCCGACTTGCTGTTGTTCTCTTTTTGCCAACTCAAATGTCCTACACCCACTCGCCGCCGCCTGAGGTGTCGGAGACCAACAAGAATGGAACGGCAAACAAATTCTCTCTAGAGAATGTTCTAGGTGATCACCATGATGATATTGAACACCCTACCATTTCAGCCTCTGCTGGCACGACTACTGGTTGGGATGAGGAACAAACAGAAAAACCTCCTCTTGACGGGTACTGTATAGAATGCGAAGGTCGGTATTTCATCAATATTACAACGTAGCATCCTTATCCCATCGTACTACAGATCAACCAGCCGCAGTAAAATGTCAAAATTGCGAGGATACTTATTGCGAAGTTTGCTTTGCTGCTCAGCATCGCAAAGGCTCGCGTAAAACGCATGTCGCCAAACCTCTACATTTATCAAAGGCTGCGACAATCACGACGAACGGCGAAGTATCCTCTACATCAGAGGAGGATGTGGTCGAAGAACTTGCAAGTAGAATTTGATTTCTTTTCCAGCGATTTTTGACTTTTGTTCATTGCAACAGATGGACGTCGATGGCGCAGAGGATGCAAGTTCGGATGGAGACGGAGATTGGGAACGCGTCACGCTGAGAAACACCGTTGAAATTCATGGCGCTCAGCCTGCTGTCGGTGACAAAGTGGGCGAATGGTTTGTCCAAAGGTCGAAATTCATTCCCCTCCGCCTGACCCTACCCGAGCGTAAATACCTTCGACTACTCGAAGCCGCCCTCACCGTATCAGAGTATACTGATAAAATTGACACGATTGGCTTTGGATTGTCGAAGACAAAGAGAATTGTCAACCAAATCCGGGAACTGTGCGCTATCATGTCAGGTTTACTACTGTCAGCAGACTATAAAATGGGTCAAGAACTATTTTCGGATCGAGACTTCCAGGCGAATGAGGAATTCTATCAAACCGTATTTGAGCTCGGCCGAAGGCACAAAATTATGAACCCTGACAAAATGCGGACGACCTACGGAAAATTAATTTACTTGCTCCAGGTGTGTTGACTTTTCCTTTGAGCTCGATTTTAAATACTGAGACATCAAGTAGGACAGTCAGAATCCCGATGTCAAAGATCTTCTGAACTTTTCATGTGTGAAACCTATCAAAACAGTATTTTCGGTGTTGGAAGAATACGAGGCCACCGACCTTCTTCGTGATGATCTCGTAACTGTTGCTACGAAGGAGATTTACTCAGAGGGTCGTATGAGGCGCCAAGTCCAGAGGGATATCAAAAGCAAGGAGCGCGCTATTGAAACCCTCTCTACCCGCTATTCACGAAACGGCCTATCTCAGGAACGTGTTAAGCAGTGCTTGTACTCTATTGGCGACAACCATGCTTTCCTTCGTATGAACCGCGATCCATGCGAACAAATGATTGCGTATCTCAAGGAGTACTTCCATCCAACACACATAACAGATTCCCTTTCCAACCTTGCGATTCGCATGGGTAAAGGAGGGGCTCGCATTTCGCATGATCACAGCAAGCAGTATGCGTATGTCCTGCAGAGCTTGACTCTTTGGCGGGAGATTTTGCATGGTAAATCCCTTCTTTTGGAAAACGCCTGTTATTGAACTATACTCAGATATGTTCCATCTCTGGTCACTCGCTGAGCAAGACCTTTTGTCGGAAAACATTTCCTACCGTCTGCGTGATACCGGTCAAGGTCTCAATCGTGTGCAGGCGGCGCCAAAGACGTCGCGAATGATGCACACAATTCTGCACAACGCTCAAAATAGCGTTGGAACCTGGATTGGTTCCAGTGTCATCCATATGGGAGACCACAATGTGCCAAATGCACTCATGTTTATTGACAAGTATACCCAAATTTATCGAATCCTCCTGCCGATCTGCAACACTCTTTCTCAAATCCCTGCACTGACTTCGAAGCCAGCTCTATGTTCCTACATTGAAAGCGAATATGGGTCGGTCGAGAATTGTATTAGAGAAATTTTGGGAGATTTCTTCAGACATGGATTTGATGGCTCCGGAGCGGACAACTTTTTCGATGCAGGAAGTTGTATTGACGGGCGCCTGACCAGTGCATGGAATTGGTGCTCCTCCTTGGAGAAGAAGAAGTACTTCCCCATGTTTTTGTTGACAGGTATGTCTCGTGTTCTCCAACTAAATTCACCGATTAATGAACGTATGACAGGTTTTGTTGGATTTGATGGCGAATGGTAGATTTTAGGATTTCGTGATTTATTCATTACCAGTATCCCTTAGATGGATATCCATAATTCGAGAACTCAGCATTTACTCAGCATTTATCCAGGATGTGCAATGCTGTATGGGGCCGATTGATTACTCCACAGAGATCGGGCAAGACTAAGCTTTGGAGTCCAAACTTGAATTCCTTCCCTATTCCTTGATTTCCGGACTCAACGTTAACTATGATTCCATTCCTCGTCGCAGAATACCACTTGCGGACGGTCTAGAATGAAGTGTTAAACTGCATTGAACCAAGAAATACGTTCAGTAAGTGTTGTTTGACTGATTCCTGTGTTGCCAAGTCCTTCCATCATTCACATGACGCTCGCAATTTGCTTGTCCCCGATAACCAAATTTCAATTCCTTCACTCGATTAATCCGATCGGAATTCAAGACCGCATACACCCAATTGCAAACTGTTGCACAATCTTTAGGCCAGATAAAACCCCATTTTTACAACCCCGTCAGATATTGATTTGCAGCACAAAAATCAGTTGTGAGAACGTGGGTTGCACAAGAATTCTTCTATTCTTCCTGCAAAGTGGAAACAAGCAGTTCTTCTAGATCTGTGAGCGCCCAGGTTCCCCATTGTTTCTCTGGTGGGTCATGAGTTACTTTCTATGACAGGAATATCACCGCAACCCGACCCATATGGCCAACGGTATCAGCCTTCCCCGGCGAAGGGAGATCGATTTCAGATGGACGAGAATATAAAACAAATGTCTGCATCATCTGGACACCCAAGAAGCAATCCTTTTGCCACTTCTTGAACCATGTCTCACGTTACTGTCTCTGGTGCCAGCCTCCCTCCTCCTGGCGACGGCCTTAAGCCCATCACTCCACCTCGCCTCAATATAGCCAACCTCATAAAAGATGATAAGCAATGGTCGCTGTACATCCAAGCCCTAAGTGAGTTGGATGATATCTACATCATACATGTAACCTTCTGCTGACGACCATTCAGTCCTCCTCCAGCATATTGACCCTGCGAAGCCCCTCTCCTGGTTCGCTATTGCCGGCATTCACGGTTCCCCACTCGATACACAATGGGAGAACGCTGGTGCGAAAACTGGATTCGGCTACTGCGTCCACGGGCTTCCTCACTTCCCTACTTGGCACCGACCTTATCTTGCCTTGTACGAGGTCAGTTTCGCTACAACATCCCAATATACTGTAGCATACTCACTGATGACATTCTGCTTATAGCAAGCTCTGCAAGCCGCTGCCCTCGAGGCCGCCCAGAAGTATAAAACCGACACCGCTGCTTGGGTTAAAGCTGCCTTAACGCTTCGTTCCCCGTACTGGGATTGGGCCGATCCTGCGACCTACCTACCTCCTCCTCAGGTCTACGACTCAGTTAAGTACAAGAACGTCCGCATCACCTCACCAGACGGCCCAAAGGACGTTCCAAACCCCCTCCTCGCCTACACACTCCAACGCAAACTCGTTTGGGATTATCCGAACACAACGGTCAGGCATCCTCGCCCTACCCCTGCTGCTAGTGTCAAAGCTTTCGAGGAGTGAGTTCCCCACAATTTGGTCAAGATAATATTTTAAGTCGTACTAATGGCATTTGCAGCGATGTCAGGAGCAACGCCGTCAACGGCAACCTTCAGTTCACTTGCTGGAAGACTCTTAACTGGACAAGCACCTGGCTCGAATTTAGTAATCAGGGTGCTACTCGAGGACAGAGTATGTTAAGGCTACATTCATTTTGATGAGCGATGCTGACCGGCATGACAGGGGCGAACAGTTTGGAAACCCTCCACAACTGGATGCACACGCGAACAGGCGGGGGAGGACATATGTCAGATCCGACTGCATCAGGTGGGTTGTTCATACTTTACACCAAATGAGTCGGTGAATTGACCCGACTTTCCCTCAGCCTTCGATCCGATCTTTATGCTGCATCACACCAATGTTAGTTAATTCTCCCGGATATTTTTCCGTTGCTCACAGAACGATCAGGTTGATCGTCAACTCGCGCTTTGGCAAGCGCTCCACCCTAACATCTGGATTTCCGGGACCATCGCCAACAGGGGTCAGTTTTCTTGTTCTTTTGAATGGTCACCATGATTCTAAGAGAGGAACTTTAGATCTCACCCCCTTTTGGAAGTCTAACAACGCCTTCCATCGTTCCACCGACAAACCCGTCAAAACCTTTACCGAGTTCGGGGCCACCTACCCCGAGTTTGTAGGACTCGCTGAGAACGCCTCCGATGCCGAGAGGCAGGCAGTCATTCAAGCCAAAGTTAATGCATTGTACGACGGCAATAATCGTCGTCAAGGTATTGCTGTCTCCTCTGTGGCTGCTGCTGAAGATCGGCAGGCACCTCTCGCGGTTGCTGCTGCTGCTGTCTCAACTGCTCGTGCTACCCATGTTCCCGCCCCACATCATGCTGAAACTCCAAAGGCACCTGCTCATGGCCATGCCGCCCCGGCTGCTCCCGTTACTCTCACCGCACTTCAACGCCTAGACTGGTTCATCCGCATCCGTGTCAAGAAGTTCCAGCTCAAGCAAAGCTTCTCCATTCTCTTTTTCCTTGGTCCAGTTCCTGACGACG
>Ga0307507_10009082_pt1 | contig 13386 bp, 10 predicted proteins | sample 7_EM_MG_FD_207223 | JGI IMG/M metagenome (GOLD analysis project Ga0307507, IMG submission 207223) | Populus trichocarpa ectomycorrhiza microbial communities from riparian zone in the Pacific Northwest, United States - 7_EM | ecosystem: Host-associated > Plants > Roots > Unclassified | place...
TAGCTGATAGTATCAAACAGAAGGCCTGTACAGCAGTGAAAGAGACAGCAAGGACTTTTAATAATCATCACCTTAGCTGTGTTCAGGTGATTTCTTTTATAAGGATCTTTTATGGAACTGATAAGTGGGTGCTTATGTATTTGTTTTAGTAATCCTAAAAATTACATGAAATATTCCTTTGCTGTTTCCTCCTCTTGGCTAAATAGTGGTAAGGCACTGTTTTGTTGTGGCAGTGCAACTTTAAATGCAATGACTTGAATGTTTATGGAATGCAAATAAAAGAATGAAACAGTGACTGTAGTTTAACTGGACTGAAAAAAAATAGCTGGTCTGTGTTTTAGCTGCGATTTAAACTACAAAATGGAATGCTGTCAATAGGAAGTGATGTTGCAACAATAACTGGTGTACATTGATTTAATGATGCTCTCAAAACTTTTACCTGGGGAAAAGTTCAAACAAATCGCTGAAATAGTAGCTTTTGCATTTACAGAATAATCCGATTACTGTGTTTCATTTCATTAACTTAATTAGGAAATTTACTTCTCAGCCTTTTAGCTTGATGTGTTAATGGTCTAAGACGGAGTGGCATCCAGAGTTTCATTCAGCATTGATAAATTTCTGAATATACTGTACTTTGGAATACGTGATCCCAATACTAATGCTAAATTTGACTTGTAACATTGCTTGTGTGATAAAGTGTGACGATGCATCTTTTTTTTTTTTTTTTAGCTAGCTTTACAAAAAAAAAATTATTTGTTTCTCAATAGCTAATTAATTTTTGATAAATAGTCATAACCTTATTTGGAAATATAATTTTTTCAAGAAAACCCGTAGTTCACTATTTTGGGGAATTGATAGCTTCCATTTCTTGATTTCTCTTTGTAAGTAATTTAATCTGGGATCATGCTAAACAGCTACTTGGTGCTAACGCAGGAAGAAGAGAAGAGATATGAGAAGGTAGAGGCCAGAGATCCTCAGGTTGCTGATTATACTGATAATGTGAGTATGCGAGCCTTCTCATTTTCATTCCCTCCCTCTGTTTTCTCTCTGGTGGGCTTTGATCTTTTCCTTTAAGACTATATTCAAATCTTAAACTTGGGACGCTAGTCAATATACTCAAAAAGTTATGGTAACATGCATTTCCCTTTTTGTTGTTTTTAATTAATGTTTTGGACTAATGCAAATAGGTGTTAAGATTCTTGTTCCTTGGTTCCACTTAACATTTTCTCCATAAAAAGATGACGGGTGAACATGGAATGGAAGCACATTGCAGTTCATTTGTGCTCTTGTGCTTAAGCCTTTAACTAAACTTCTTCTACCATATGCTTTTTGTTTGCCATTTGTATGACTAAAGCTGTACAGTATTTGCTATAATTTGAGGTAAAAATTACTAATAACTTCCCATTTTTTCCTCTTGTAATTTATCATATCTCATATTTTTTAAAAAATTATGCCTTTTCTTTTGGAAAAATTATTTGGTGAATAGAACCATTTATGTCGAACAAATTGACTATCATGTGCCCACTTCTCTAGAGACAGCTTTCTCCATTCATCTCCCCACTCTCTCTCTCTCTCTCTCTCTCTCTCTGGAGGAAGATCTTGGTCTTTGAGATTGTTATGCTAATGCTATGAAAACTTTGCAGAAGGGAAATTCATCCACTGCTAAGTGTACTTCAAAGCAACCAATTCTGAAGGAAATTTCCGAGGCAAGTTTATAGCAATCCTACTTCCTTCAAGTTTATAGCTGTGGATTAGCCAACAAAAATGAAATGCTTTGCAAGATTTGTTTTGCTTTATTTTGATGTAAAGGTGGTGAATACGCATAACCAGCAGACGTGCAAGTATTTAATCATAATGAACGATTAGTCTTTTATCATGCACATATGCTATGTTGTGTTGCTAATGCTAGTTCCCAGCTGCATGAGCTGACCATTTGTCAAAATCATTTTGAAAATCTGTTCCGTCTATTTCTCTCATAAAATGTTGGAGTTTTGAATCATTCTCTTTTGTTATTATGTATGGAACAATGATGATTTCTTTCTTTTTTGGTCATTCATGGTAGGCGTCAAAGAAGAATGAACAATCATACACTGAAAAACAAGTTGCTTATCTACCTGGTGGGTAAATCATAGTTGCATCATGCTTTTTTTTTTTTTTTGCATTGATTTGCCTTGATATGCATGAATATATCTTAGCTATGAGCATCTTGCAGGTATTACTGTTGGGCATAAATTCTTCTCTCGAGATGATATGGTGGCTACAGGTTTCCGTGGACATTGGTTGAATGGAATTGATTACATACGCAAGCTTTGTGGCAAATTGGTTTGCATCTACATTTCTTTTTATTTGGATTGCAAGAAATACATTTTCCTGTTTCCTTTATGATACTCATTTAATTTTCATAGCTCTGGTCTGCTGGATTCATTTTTCCTGTGCTAGGAAGTCATACATAGTGAAACGTGGTATTTTGGCTGTTCTCATTTTAATACGTGATATGAAACCTCCACCCTTATTTCTTGGAACCTCATCCCCTAATAATCAATTGTTTTCCTTTTAAGATTATAGGGCTTTAATGGCATTTTCTGCCATTTTTGTTCAAGTTGTGGTGCTTTAATAACTGACTTGTCAAATTAGTTTTATCATCTCTTACATGTTTTGAAGAAAATTTTGAAAGTTATATTTATATCTATGATTAGAACATCCCTTTACATGAATTTTCCTAGACACTTAAGAGTTGAGACTTGAGAGGTGTCCATGCATCAATGAAGAGCAGTGGGTCCAGGAAAAAAATTAATCTACAATTGCTTCATAAATTCATGGCATATAGTTGAATTGCTATGTGAAGTAACTTAGAACATTTCAAAACATGCATGACTATGTGAAAAATGTGAAAAGAAATTGGTTATGCTTTAATTTCTGCTTACTTGAGGGATGATGTTTGTGTTTGTTGAAGGTATTTATCTGCTAGAAATTCTTTATGATTCTATTTGTGTTCCCTCTGCTTATTCATCATCCAGGAAGATTAGTTTATCAAACAAAGTGAAGAATTAAAGTGATAAGCAATCTTGCCCATGAAATGCGGTCCTGGTTGGGATTGCTCATGAAATTGTGACCCTGTTTGCAGTAGAGTAAACATAAGCTGAACTAAAGGTGATAAAAGCACTCCAAGGAATAGGAAATAGCACCCAATAGTTAACGAAATGAAAATTGCAACAGCTGAAACATTTTGTCAAATGAATTGAGCATCATCATCAATGAAGTAAGGTTTTCTTGCAACTGGCTGAAAAAATTTCTTTAAGCTTACTTTTAGTGTAACCAATAAACAAATATGGGCTTCTTTTGCCTCTAAACCCAAATTTCTGCACAAAATTTCAGTCAAATCCAAGTACAAGCGAACTACTAGCATATTTGGAAAACAAGCAGCATTAAACCATTAAAGCAGAAAAAAGAAAGGGACACTTCTACCAGCTATTTAAATCTTTGTTCAAACTGCTCCTTCCTTTTTCTGGTTTAATGCTTGCTGCTTTCCAGATGTTTTAACTTCATTAAAGCAGAAAAAAGAAAGGGACACTTCTACCAGCTATTTAAATCTTTGTTCAAACTGCTCCCTTTTTCTGGTTTAATGCTTGCTGCTTTCCAGATGTTTTAACTTCATTAAAGCAGAAAAAAGAAAGGGACACTTCTACTTGCTATTTAAATCTTTGTTCAAACTGCTCCCTTTTTCTGGTTTAATGCTTGCTGCTTTCCAGATGTTTTAACTTCATTAGGGTTTATGAAAACTATACTCAATGCAAACTTTTGCACCTCTTTAATGTTCAATTATCTCTTGTAATATGTGCAGGGTAAGCACAACGAGTATAGCAGCCTGGTAGCAGTAGCAATCGTTTTGTCTGGACAATATCAAGATGGTGTTGATTGTTTAAATGAAGTAGTGTATACAGGCCAAGGCAGAAACAACATGAATGGTAGTAAGAGTCAAACTAAAGATCAAGTTATGCATTGTAGTAATTTGGCTCTTGAGGTATTATAAGCGTTTATGGTAGTTAAATGATATTGATCTATATTCTTGTTATATTACATTATTAGTTTATGTTTTTTAACGAGCGCAAAGTAAAACTTTAAGGCCTTCATATGAAGAGAGAGACAGGGCGGTTAGGGTATTGACTGTGGTCCCATCCCCTTCCTAGTGACCATTCATCTCCGTACATGTCCATCATGGTGGAGAGTTTGGGAACTATATTAATGATGTAATTATGTTCATACTTGGAAAGTGACTGAGCTGAAGCTACCGAAATTTCTTTCTTTCTTTCTTTCTGAATTCTTCTTTCTATTGGTGAAATGATACTTCCTACTTGGTTCTATGAAATATGTTTAATTATTTTTGTACTAATCACTGATCAGTGTTCAGTTTTGTTCATTTATTTTAAAAAACACGCAAACCATGGGGATCCCTTTGTGTGCTTTCCCCCCTCTAAACAAATGCTTTTTGTTCATATTGATATAACCACTTGTATGAGCTGCTTTCTTGAACTTTGTTCATGTAGCTTATTTATTCTCATAACTGATTAAATCTTCTACTGGTAGTAAACAACCTTCTAAGTTATGATTTGATGGTTATAATAGCAATAGACTTGTTAATGTCAATATTTCATGACTGGGAATCCATCACGATCTAACTTCATGTATTCTCAACTGTCCTCACTGTTACTTGGTACAGATATGTTGTCAACTTTCAAATCCTTTTTGTGTGTTTTATGGAATCTATTACTCATTTTTCATTTTGATCTTCTTGCAGAATAATATGGAGCAATCTGTACCTGTCAGGGTCATCTGTGAGCATAAACGTGGTGATAATCAAAGTGGCAAAGTTTACACATATTGTGGTTTGTACAAGGTTGGCATTATCAAAATTTACTTGCTTTAAAGAGTTTTATATGGTTAGCATGTAAAATTGTATTTGCATTGTATCTGTTGAAGGTCTACTTGTGCCTACATCCTAATCACATATTCTGGGCTTTCTAAAAGACGTTAATCTTATAAATGGCTGAATTTCTAACTCGCAATTGCCAAAGGTTTTACCAAATATTAATTATGTTGCCTTTCCTAAGCTAATATATCACATCATGTGCATGTCTTTTCCCTGTGCCTCCCTTCTCATAATTGGCTTCCAGTTTGGAAAAGCCTTTGTTTTTATTGCTTTTTATACATGGCAGACTCATTAAAAATCTCGTTTTCTTCCCCCTTAAAACTGTCAATTTTGATGCATCTGTGTTTTTTGCATCATTTTACAGATTTGATGGTGGCATGTTCCAGAAAAAATTTATTGCAATTTATTTTTAATTGTTTTTCCTCATAGCTCTGATTTCTTAGAAATGAATTTTTGATTGCATCCTGGTGACCTGTTTCTTGAGCTGTTTAGATGGTCAAACGGATATTTTGGTAGGTTGAAGCCTGAAATATTGAAGCTTTTCTTTGCAATTAGTGCCTTTTGTTTTTGTGTGTGTATGTTGAAAGTGGTCTTTGAACCATCATTTTTCTGAATATTAGCATTTGATGAGTTATAGGGAAATGAAAGATTTGAAAAATATTTGGAATTGTTTAACTGCTGAGGAAATTTTAAGGAAAGAAAGTAATGGTTCACTACCTAATGGCGTAATTGAATGATAAAGAAAAAACAAAGAGTACAGGGCAATGCATTCTTTTTAAGTGGATCGAATATTGAGTATTGGATAAGCATAGAGGGAAATCATTTACATTTTTCATGATTTAAGTGATGTGTTCATTATTATTTTTACTAATGCTACATGGCTGAGTTAATAATATTGGATGATGGTTGGTCAATGATACCTGAAGCCATTCTAATGCATGGTTTATGCTGCACGTGTAAGATTTTGAACGTGCCTCAACTTTGGTATGACAATCTAAAATGTGTTAAGCTAATTTTTCATTCTGTCTGCAGGTTGTACGTTGCTGGTCTTTTAAAAGGGCTTCTGGATTTACTGTTTCTAAGTACCGTTTGAAACGACTTCAAGGGCAGCCCAAAGTTGAGATAGATGAGGTGACCTTTTCATCCTATTTTATAACCTAAAAAAAGAGTTTACCTGTTTAATTGATATGCTTTAATATTGCTCCTATTTAATAAACTTAAAGAGTTTACCTGTTTAGTTGAGATAGATGAGGTGACCTTTTCATCCTATTTTATAACCTAAAAAAAGAGTTTACCTGTTTTTTCATGGGTCATAATAGTTTTAATTTCAAATATCATTTACTGATGTGCAATGAGAATTCTATTAGTTATGCTTTCATGAACATTGCTCCTCCTTGTTTTTGTTCCCCCCTTTTCTTTCCTTTTGTTCCGTGTAAGTTCTTTTTTTCAGAATAACACCATCTTATAGTATATTTCCCTCTAATATTTGCTTGTTTAGTCCAATTTGTAGTTGGATGTGGTGATATATGTCCCACACTTTACTGCAAATAAATCAGTAGTTTTAAGCTATGTGCTTTTCAGACATTGCTATGTTGAGTTTTCATTATCCAGTGTGTTCACCTTGGTAGTCATTTGTATTACCTGAACCTATTTGTTGCTTCTGTTTTAGGTTTGTTTTGAACGAGAAAGAACTATTGGCAAATTGCATGGGTATGAAACCTGTAGAGCTGTGATGTAACTGAATATGTACTATTTTCATGTGCATGCTTACATTGTGTAAACTGACAGAAGTATTTTATTTTCCAAGCTTGGTTTGTGAGGACATCTCTTTTGGGAAAGAAGACATACCTATTCCTGTTATCAATGTAATTGATAATCCTCCTATAGCACCTCCAGGCAAGTTACTGACCAACTTATGCTTTTATGAGGGAAGTGGATCTGGTAGACAGACTATATATATCAAAAATAGCTTTGCTTATATATTTCAGGCTAGTGCTGCGTCACAAGGAAATTTTTTTTTCTCAATGGGAAAAATCATTTACCTTTTGCATTCCATGCTCATTTTAGGATATGATGCACATGAAAGACAATTTTTAGCATCACATTGCTTGTGTTTATTACCTTGAAAAATGTTACAGTCTCACAAGATTGTATTTGGATATCAGACTCAAATCCTAGATCTAGTTTTCCATCAGTTGGGAGAGGGAGATGAAAAGCTATGAAGCTTTTATTTATAAAAGATAGAATTACATTTTTTTTACTATTATTTGCTTATTTTAAGTTACCTATAGGCTATAGCAATTAAATGTGAACAGCAACAAAACTTGAGATAGCGTAGTTTAATATTGAAACACAACAACTTGGTTTTTCTCTCAACTAATTTTGCAAGATTGAGCCCTTTGATTTTCTTTCTGATTGTAACTCAATCGCTAATCAAACATTTTACAAATCTCAAGGTTCTAGGAACATGGTAGTCACTACTTTTAATTTTAATGTTTAATGTTGATTTCATACCTTTCTCAAGTACCAAGTTAGTAGTAGTCTTATTTATTATTATTACTCAATTAGGTCTTACTGTATTGATAAGATGGCAGTTGTTGCAGTTATAGCATTGGCTTTCGTCAAGTTTTTGACATCTACCTTTACAAACATGCTCTCTTTTAGCATACCATGAAAATGGTATTTGTTTCAATGGAACATAATTTTTCTGTTTGAAGGAATTGACCTTTGTTAGGGCAGTCACTGAATCCCATTAGCAAGCATTGCCGATAAAAGTGCTAGCACTAAGTACGCAGGGGCTCTAGGCTTAAGTGGCTGTCATGCATCTGAGAGAAGCAAGATTTCCAACTTTAATATAAAATGTAAAGTGACCTATATTAAGAGATTTATAATATATAATACCAGATTGCGTGGTGGCACAAAGACTTCAGATCCAACTTCCACATAAGCTGTTATTTTAGTTTGGAATATCTAATAGCGTCCAAACAAATCATCAAGCCACTAAAACATAACTTTTCACTCTATTCTCTTGTACTTTGAGAATATGCTGGTTATTGGTAGTATTTATAAGAGATTGTTTTAAACAAGGACTCCATCATAACATACTAAAAGTATAAAAACTACTTGAAATTTTTATTTGTATGTCATAATCATCATTTCCATCAAATATAAGAGTTGAAATTTTATTTGTGTAGGTCATAATCATCACTTTCATCAAGTATAAGACCACCATCATACAAGGAAGATGGTGGTCTTTCTGGTCTTCCTTTGTTGTTCCCGGGCATGGCAGACATGTCTTGTTTGCAGTTAAACTAATGACGGCATTGCAGCCAGGACATATCATGAAATAAATAACAATGATACATCATAATGAAAAATAAATAAAAAGAATATGATGACATCTTCATCAATGTGTTTGCTTTTTAATCTCCGAGCATCCTTGAATACGCTGGTTATGGGCATAATACGTAATTCATTGATGCCTCACATGGGGTTTTAAAGTCATTTTGGCCCGAAGTGTAGCTCCTGGTGCCTGCACTGCTAGGAGATATTAGCCACAGTTTGACATAACATGATAGATTGTTTTAATAAAAGAAGAGTTTCTAGTTATCTGATTTAACCATTCAACGAAAAGTGACTTTACACCATTGCAGGGTAGTTATTGCATTTGTTGTTTTTTCCACATGTTGTTTGGTGAACTGGAGCATTTAGTTCTGGTGAACAAGTGTGATAATGTGATGGTTAGTTTGTTGCAATTTTCTTTTCAGGTACATTTGATGTAAGCATGTGGTACTAATAATACTATGCATTAATGTATCATTGGCATGAATGCAGACACAAACAACTTGCTCGTTTCAGGTTTAAAAATTATATTTTGAATTCCGCTGTTAGAACACAAATTTCTTGTATTTTTCTTAAGCAGAGAAACTCTTTCCTTTAGCCAAAAGAAATTCTCTATTTTCTTTTTTAGGTGATTTTTGTGCCCCTTCTTTTCTACTTAGTCTGCCTTTTTTTTTCTTATTTGATTGATCTCCTCTTGTTTGTTGGCATGTAAATAAATTAAACAAATTTATCTATGTTGTCTTTGTCAATAATTTAATTTTGAAATTATAGGCTTTAAATATATCAAGTCTGTTCAAGTTGCAAGAAATGTGATCATTCCTCCAAGTGCCTCTGGGTGTGATTGTAAAGGAAAATGTACAAATCCAAGGTCTTGTTCTTGTGCTCGACTTAATGGCTTTGACTTTCCATACGTGGACATAGATGGTGGCAGGTGAGATTTGAATGTGGTTCTTATAAAATTCATTTTTTGGTTGCCTATTAGAATGGTACATTTTCATTTTGGAACAAATGAAGTTTTGCTTATTAAAGAAAGGGGAAACAATGAGATATTTTTTTCCACACCAATTGTTTTTATTTGTGCTGATACTCAACTCACCGAAGTCCCAGCCAAAAAACTAGATGGATCCGGTCATATGAATTAGTTTCTCTCTGATTTTTTTGGGCCAAACTTTCAATAAGTTGAGGCACAAAAACTTTTTACCACTTTAAGCCTTTCCATTATAGGTGCACCTTATACCTTGTTGTCTCTTCTATATTTCAACCTTTTCATGATCCTTTATCACGTCTCAATTGTCTGATCTAGTCCTTTTGTTTTATAAAGATTGATGTGTTTATTCTTCATCTTGCCCATATTGGTTCTTGAATATATTTATTTTCAGATTGATTGAAGCAAAGGATGTGGTGTTTGAATGTGGTCCTGGATGTAGCTGTGGACCTAGTTGCATTAACCGCGTCTCTCAGCGTGGATTGAAGTACCAACTTGAGGTATTTACACACAATCAAGAACCAATTTCTTTTCAGCATAAGTCATCATATTTATTGGGAAATTTTCTTTGAACAGATCTATCGTACAGCAGACAAAGGATGGGCTGTTAGGTCTTGGGATGTAATTCCTTCTGGTGCTCCAGTGTGTGAATACTTTGGAATTCTTAGGAGGAATGACGAGTTGGATAACGTCTCTGGGAATGAATTTATATTTGATATTGACTGCTGGCATACAATGAATGAAATAGGGGGAAGAGAGGTACTAGTACCATCATTCAAGGAAATATCATTTCCATATCTTGTCTTAACCTGTGTATGACATGGGATTGTGGGAAGCATGAAAATTATAATACTAACTTCTTGTGATAGCTTTATATACTTGGTCATGGACAATATTTTGCAAGTACTTGTCTTAGTGGTCTTTCTGCATGCTAACACTGAGAGTTAACAAGTAAATATCAATTGTTGTTAGCCTGTGGCGCTATTTACCAACTTGTTCTCATTCTTATTCAAAGACCAAACTGCGCTTGAAATATGCATTCTACTTTTTGTTTAGCTTGGTTCTTATTATAGTGCTCATTGCCAGAGCCTTTGTGCTTCCATTACTTTCGTTCCTTCACAATGGAATATAAATGTATTTTCTTGCAGAGGCGACAAGGTGATGGGTCTGCACCTGCAATTGATCCTCTGAAGAAAGTAGATGTCAAGATGGATGAAAGTGAATCTGAGTTTTGCATAGATGCGGGCTCTTATGGTAATGTTACCAGATTTATTAATCATAGTTGTCAGCCCAACCTATTCGTCCAGTGCATTTTGAGCACCCACCATGATATCCGACTTGCTCGAATTGTGCTATTTGCAGCAGACGATATACTTCCTATGCAAGTAAGGTTCCATTTATGTTTCTCTTCCATTCACTTTGGATTGGATGTCTTTTGAGTTTTTTTTCTGGATATTTGTTATAAGCTCCTTTTTTTTCCACATGTTAACCTGGTACTGTAATAAATAGTTTTTGTTTTCGCTTGATGTTATAACCTGGGCTTGCTTTTTATGTGATATGTCATCTCCTAGGCGTCGACAACAAATTAAGAATAAAAGATGGTTTTTGTATGTTGCAAACAGGAACTTACTTATGACTATGGCTACGCGCTTGATAGCGTTGTTGGTCCTGATGGGAAACTAAAACAGTCGCCATGCTACTGTGGCACAGATGAGTGTCGGGGGCGCTTATATTAGGTAAGACAAAGGTTTATAAACTTAGATTGCAGCTTGTATACACATTTCTTTTGAAATAAATAAATAACACCATTGCTTGGTATTCCTTTGTACAGAATGCTTATTATATACAATAATTTATTTGGCTTGATGTGTTTTGATTAGCTGAGATGCATCAAATTAATAATATTTTCTGGTGAATATCTTATTTCTTGTCATTCTTTGGTAATTATCAAGGGGTTGCATTTTGTTACATCCCTACCTGTCTGCGTGCGGCCTTTTGGACTGCATCTTGCCTCCTCCACAGGGTCTTATGATAAGTATTAGTTATTTATAGTCAAAACGAAATCGGTGTATACTTGGTAGAAATGTAACGAAAGCAAAGAGCAATTAATATCATTTTTTCCCTGTTTGATAAAGTCAGAACTATGTGTGTTTTATGCTTTCACTACACTAATAATTATTTTTTTTGGATTGCGTAAAATCCAATGTTTGAAATGATAGGTCCTACTTTCCGCGCGTATAGTGCCAATTACCAATCCTGGTATGAATTAATTTTTCTGTGGGTAACTAAAGAAAAGGGTAGCACGATTGTGCACCAGAAAAGGGAAATCCCAAGGAATTGGGTAATATCCTTTGATAAAGATGGCTCATTTCTTTTCTTGCCTTTTCCCTCCATTACATTACTGTTGGTACAAATGGTTAGTCAATATTAATCAAATCATAGCATGACTTCATTAGCACGATTCTCACACTCATAGGGCGAATTGTAGCCAGCAACACTGCAAATCACAGGAAACTCACTGTGTCTTTGCTATTGATGATCCCCAAGGGGTGCCCTAGAGGCTTTCTTCAATGCCAAAACTTGTTCATGGATGTTGCTATCATTCATAAAACCTCCAAACCTCTTCAAAGCTGCATACCGGTGTTTAGGCAGCTTCATTGGACGTGCTTGATTGGGGGGGGGGGGGGGTGTGGATTAAATTGGTGCTTTGGTGGCCAATATAAGTGCATAATTAAGGTTGTGTTGTGGGAACTTCCGGTTGATGGAAACATATCTACCCGAACTGGAGCTGTCATGTTGATGTTTGCTGCCTGATCATTGTTTCCTTGAATATAGGCAAAGAGGCTGACACATGATCCATATAACAAGGTTGAATTCATTAGCAAAACTTAAAGGCCAGGTAAGCATGGATGTGATTGTAATTTTAAGTGTGGGAGAATTGGTCAGGTGGTGTTCCATACAGGCTTACACACTTATGGAGGAGAGAATCTTTGAAAGCCTATGAATTGCACTAGCGTGGCAAATGATTAGCTTATTATTAAATTATTTAAAGCTTGAGACTTTTAGGCTATTTGAAATTGTGGTTTGAATGTATTTTTATAAATTTTTTATTTTTTTAAAAAAAAATTAAATTAATATTTTTTTAGTGTTTTTTATTTTTATTTTAATATATTTTAAAATAAACAATATTTAAAAAAAAAATATTTATCACACTTTCAAACATGCATTGTCTTTTGTACTAAATTAAAAGTCATATATGGACATATGGCAATGCAACACCTCTTACCAAAACTTATAGGTTGTGGGAAAACATTGTAGTACTAGAGAAATTTTATTTGTGGATTATAATAATAAATTGTTATTTTTGTCCTTCAACAAATCAGCCTAGAAAACTAAGTTAAGATATTTTTCATGAGTTTTATTTGTCATTTTTATTTTGATTGGGATATTAAGGTTTTTTCAATCTTTTTTAAATAGTGAAACATCTTCACTGCTCTTAAAAGCAAAGCATTAGTTTTTTTTAGATCTTATATTTTTAATACAATAAATTTACAAAATTACCCTTGTATCGAAATTAATTTAGGATTGCTTTGGGGGCTTTTTTTTTTTTGTATTTTCATGTGTATTTTTTTTTTGTTATAGCCAGATTAGAGGAGGGACAAATTGGTCATTTACAATAATTAAAAAAATATTAAAATTTGAAACTTTTTTTTTTTTGGTTGAAATTTTTAGATTAGACATATGGCAATGTGTGAAAGGATGTCGTTGTGCTTTAGCATCACGTGCAACGTCCTCCAGCGGTGAAGAATTACCGTCCACTGTGTCATTAAATTCCCTATGGCATCTTTTACCTATGGCTCAAGGCACATGTTTTCTAAGCTAATAAGGATAGATATTAATTATTATTTTTTTGAATTTTTTTTTCATCTTATAATTTAACATTAGTTTTTTTAAAAAATTAGATTTTATGATTTTTTTTTATCAGTTTATTCCAATCTCATAACATCACCCATAGGTTTGAAGGTTGGCTCAGATGGGTTCAAATCTTTTTTTGGTTTATAATTGTTATTTTTCTTAATCATTTTCATCTTATAATTCAACATTGGTTTTTTTAAAAAAATTAGATTTCGTG
>Ga0307507_10009083_pt1 | contig 13386 bp, 18 predicted proteins | sample 7_EM_MG_FD_207223 | JGI IMG/M metagenome (GOLD analysis project Ga0307507, IMG submission 207223) | Populus trichocarpa ectomycorrhiza microbial communities from riparian zone in the Pacific Northwest, United States - 7_EM | ecosystem: Host-associated > Plants > Roots > Unclassified | place...
ATGTAATGGAGTGGCAGGAAAGGGATGGCAGGAAAGGGATGAAGTGGATATAGCCAACCTCCCGGATATCTGGAGGTTGGGTCATTGCAGTATATAGCGATAGTCTGTTCTGGTGTTAAGGAAAATAATAACAACTGAATTAAGTCTTCCAACAATACACTATTCCTCTCACTCAAAACGAATAACAATACTCTATCACTTCTATCATATCTTCTATTTACTTTCAGTTTTAACCACACTATCAGGGTGGAGCATGCCGAGTGAGAAATTGTGACCGCAGGAAACTTTATGATAGTCTTTGGCTTTCATTCTCTCAAGGCTCAGGGTGAATTGAGGGCTGTGACGCCTTTAATGCGAGTTTATAAGGTTCATTGACTAAAAGAGAGCCCAACTAGGCACAACCGAAGTGGATGACAAAGTGCCAAGACCATCTCCTACCCCCCTAACACACTTTCCACATTCCATAACAAGTAACAAAAAAATCAGAACGTATCGTAAAAGAAAACAAGAAAAAACAAAGAAATCCCTCCAATCCTCCCACTCCACCTTCCTTCCCAATTCCCCCTCCACCGCATCAAAATATCAACTTGAATAAACCTTATAAGCCTGAACCTTAAACGGCGTGTTGACAGAGTGCGTCCCGTCCCCTTCCCTGTACACCCTCCCAGTGCAATCAGCGTTGGCCCAGAGCTCGAATGTATCTACCCAGAAAGATTCGACGAAGGAAGCGGTGATGACGGGGGAGCTCATGTCAAAATTGAGCTTCTGGCAACCGTGGCTGAGAGTGCCGTGCATGGTCGCTGTGCGGGTGTCCTTCATTGTCAGGACAAGGTTCCAAGCGGAGGCGGTGGAGATGAGTGCAGTGAGGAAGAGGAGGACTGTTGCGAGTTGCATTTTATTTTTTGGTTGGGGAGTGGAGTTTGAAATAAGGTATGAGAAGTGGTTTTGAAGAGGAATTTGGATTGGTCTGAGTAGGCTTGGATTGCTGGATGTTCGAGTGTTTTTGATGAGAATGGAGAGGAAGAGGAGCGAAGTGGACGCGGTTTATATACTTCTTTTGAGGATGGGTTCTGGTTCTGGAGGATGCTGGTAGATGTGTTGCCTGGTGAGAATACGGTAGGTGATCTTCTCGTTAGGCTAGGGAATGAGTCCTGAATCGAAGACGCCTATCACACGCACATCCCACAAGGGATTCTCGTATTCTGAATGTACCGTAAATGTCACTTTCTCAGCCACCTCCGATCTTCTGGAAGACTGCACAAATCATCCAGCGCGCTTCTCTCCATTAGTGACAACATAAATATCTTGGCAGAAGCCCCTTACTCAACACTTCGTATTCACCAATTTAGGCCCTGGATGCTACTATCGTATTAGAGTATCCACGATAGAGGGTGGGCGTTTGGATCGGGCTGAGCATTGTATTCATCAATGAGGACTTGAAATAACTTCCCAGATCAGGTTCGATTGAGGTTCGAATATTATCGATTTTGATATTGGTATGACGATCGCAGGTGTCATTATCAAAACCGGTCAATCGCATAGCCCTTCGAGTCTGAGAAGATAAGCTATAAAAAAATTCTTAAATATCTCGGAATTATAGTCTCTGCTATCTTACTTGTCCAGAGAGTTGGTAGGCTGGGGATATGCTCGATATGCATACTATATTTAAGATTACAATTCACCATACATGGGTATGGTCACCGATTCTAGTAGAGCCGCACTAGCGGAAGGTAGACAATACCATCTGTCTACTTAACAGTGGAGAGTAGCTAAGGACCTAGAAATAATAAAAATAGTGAAAGCGTCAATTTCTTCAGATGTTTTCCCAGCGCAATTTGAGCTGCCTTACCTGCCTTACCAATTTCTTAGAGAGGTCAGCTGATCCAACTTGGTCGGAAGTATTTTCGATTTCAGCTTCGTATTGTGGGGCTGACAATTGGTTGAGAAAATGTAGTTCTCTCTAGGGAGCTCGTATAATACCGTACGACATGAACAGTGATGAACTGTGTGGTTTGGTTGGAGACGTTGTTTCCTTTGACTGTGATTGCGCTGTGAGGAATACGGGTAGTACATTGTCCCTGCTCTCGCAGTAGACCAATCGGAAACTCCGAAAGAGGAGCCAGTCGATTGGGGCTATCCTCGATGTCGGGTTGGGGCTCAAAACATGCACTTCCGTGTCTGCTCTAACTGGGCTGTGCTTTAGCAAATATATCAAATATGGCAAGGTTACAGGGCGATTGTTTCTATCCTTGCGGTGGGATATTGGAGATTCTGAGGGAGTGTCAACCTTACCGATCATGGTATAGTTAGGGTAGCTTCTTGGTATTTGTAGAGCTTTAGGAGTATTAACAATCAGCAAACCTCCTTCGTGACTACCGGCAGGCCAAACACACGTCAAAGGCGTGAGTGCCGCCAAGTCCAAGGTGTAGACCCCGAGCACAATGACTTAACCTCAGCCTGCCCCCACTAAAATAGCAAGAGGAGCTGAGTCTCGTATCACACCCCAGGATACATGTATCTCGCATAAAGTATTTAAAAATTACCCAGAGTTCTTTTCGCTGATTGGGTAGTTATGCACTAATCGCCGTATCGGTATTTTCAGATACCGTAAAAACTTGAATTATTGGACGGTGTGCTATGTCGTTTGGTCTCCGTTCTCTCAGCAAGGTAAAGAAAAATTTGTTTTTTCTCTCTCGGCAGGGGGAAAGAGGCTGTATTTTTTTCTGTGTTTTTTGCCCTTTCTAAAGAAGGGAATTTTGGACGACATAGCACACCGTCCAATTATTTCTGCTAGGGAGAAGCACATGGCAAGCCGTTCCCCGAACGGTTGGCTCGTGTCACTGTGCATTTCGATTACCCTGATCGACATTACCAAGCCTTCCATATGGAAGTGCAAGCGTTTAATTTTTGCATGTTTTACGAGCAGGGGTGTTCAGCTACTTGTAGCAGGGGCCCTGCTTGTTAAATATACAAGTACGAGTACGAAAATTAGGCGCTGTACCTTCGTAACTGGCACATCTGCCCCTCGTAACGTCATGGCGGGTTAGGGTTCCTGGGGTAGTTCTCGTACCCGTAAGCACTCAAATAGAAGAAAAATGTACGAGGACGTTGGAGTTGCCTCTCCTCGTATATTCCTTTTGCTTTTGTCTTAGCTGGGGCTGAGTTTGTAGTGTTTCTCCCTCGCGTAGCTGAGAAGGGAAGTTCTAACGTCCTTGCACATTTTTCTTCTATTCGAGTTTTTACGGTAGGTATTTCATCCCGGAATATTTTTTTGTCATCGCTAGGGTACGAGACCCTCACAAGATTGTGGATTTAACGAGTATCTACGGTATAGAAAACATGGCGAGTGTCAAATGCTAGCAACCGAATACTTTCCTGCACTTCAACCCCGCCTAAAGAAACCGCTCCAGCTTGACCAAAACCAAACTGTTTGGCCAGGCTCTTTTGTTCAGGATACCAGGCCTCCTACCGGTGACGGGCTCCCTGACTGACTGCCCTTTAGTTGGATGGTGTGTCGCGCGTGCCGGATCCACCCTGCGTGTGTGTTGCTGTGACCTCCTACTATGCCGGATAATATATCGATGGTGAAATGCTCTGATGCCGTATTGCTTAATTGACTGAACAAGGGTAAGATGACAGAGAGAGAAATGGACCCAATTGAAATAGATGGAACAATCTCTATTTGCTGATTGCCTGGGTGTCGGTTGGTTGGTTGTCTAACTAAGGGAAGAGGGTGGTTGTCTACATACAGAAAACTCTGCATGCCAAGCTATATACAATGTGGGGTGTTTGGTGGGCGCGCAAACGCTCTCTTGACTGCAAAAACTACCCTATGACGAGTGCCCTAGCTCACAGCTCCACACCGGTATTCTCTGCTGTTAGGCCAAATAATCTTTTTATTTTCATTTTAGCTATCAGTACGGGAGGGTCGGTGGGGGAGTAGTGTTCTCATAACCGAAGTTTTTCCTCTTCATTGATGTTCCGTTAATTGTGTCTACTCACGACACTTCTGGCCTGGAACAAGTGATAGCCAGTTCCCCTCCTACAGTATTTCGCTATCGCTCATAGTCGAGGAAAAGCAAGTGGGGACCCGAAAGCAAGTGGGATAAGTCGGCTTTTTTTTTTTCCCCACGAGAGGCTTACGTAACAGTAGTTGACACCCACAAACCGAGTGCTGTTTAGGTCACGTGATCCTCTATTTAGGTTTGCCAACGATTTTGATGGGTAATCTAGTGTTTCTCTTTCGGTTTTCTTTGGCTCAAGAGAACCAGGAGATATAGCAGAGGGTCGGAGTTTTCCTTTCAGCATTTTCTTCACTTCCGGTGTCGAGGAACCTTCAGAATCAATGATTACATGACCTACGCAGCAACTGGATGAAAACTACTATTATGTAAGCCTCTCTTGGGAAAAAAGATTGTGCGTTGGACAAAATTAACCGAATGCGAGAGATGCATGGCGACCAAATACTCCCCAGCACTCTGCACTTCAACCGCGCCTAGAGAAATTGCTTGACCAAAACCAAACTGTTTCCCCAACCTCTTATTATTTGAGATGCTAGGACCGCAGTTACCGTAGGCCAAATACTCCTTTTTATTTTTATTTTGGTTATCAGTACCGGTATGGTAGGGTTGGGGGGGGGGTGATGTTGTCATAATATCGTAACGTTCGGTTAACTTTGTCCAAGCACAATAACACAGCGCCCGCACAGGAATGAATCCTGTGTGTAAGTAAGCCGGGTGGATCTGAAAGCCACCTCCCATCTTTTCTTCCTACCGTACCCGACTCTAGTTTTCCCAAGCAGCCAGTCCAGATCATGGGTTGGCAGCCCGGATACAGCATGATCTGGTTAAACCCGTTTTCATGCTAAGATGTCAAAAGAAAGTGTGGCGCGATTCACCAGCTCCTTTGAGCAGAGAGTAGTATGATTTTCACAAATCTTCAGTATTTAGTACTGGGTGTCATTCCTCAAACTCTTGTCATTTATTTAAAGCAAACAACTACGGCACAAGTACGAGTACGAGTACAGCGCCTAAGTTTTGTATGTTCCGCAAGCGAGGTTTGCTGCCTTTACCTCTTGTGGAACATACGGAGGTACAGTACAGCTCCTAAGTTTTGTATGTTCCACAGAGGGTAAGGGCAGCAAAACTCGCTTGTGGAACATACAATACTTAGGCGCTGTACCTCCGTACAAAAATTAGGAGCTGTACTGTACCTCCGTAGCTAACTAAGAAGGGTTACTTGCGGGGGAGCCTTGACTCACACCTTATTCTGACCTCTTAGCGTGGAAACGAGTTTCGCTGCATCATGCGGTAGGCTAGCCATGATTTCCAAAACCTGGGTCAGTCCAGCAGCAATTGCTTGTGTCTGTGAAATTCAGGCGGTGCCCAGGCAATGGCCAGGGCAGATCCGGAAGCAACCCCGGTCAAAGCGGCCAAATGCCCAGGCTAGAGAGGCCAGCCCACGTAAAAGCACAAATGCCCAGGTAAAGCCGCCTGGTTATTCAAAAATTTAATCCTGTCTGCACGACCAGCACAGCACTCGAGTAGATGCACGGTAACCAGCAAATATCTCTAGCACATTTCTCTCGTATTAGAGTGCTTGTGGTGACCCTTCTGGAGAGTGCAACTCCTTCGAAACTGACTTACCAGTACAGCATTCCATGGCATAGCGAGTCCACGGCATAGCGAGAATGCCCATACAAATAATGCCTGTCCTATAAAACTTCTATTGGCGTTCTCGCCTCTCCGTGGACTCGCTTGGCCGTGGGTTGCTGTAGACTACACTAGAAATAGTCTAATGGCCGGTTCCCCTCCGATTTCGCTGTCGCTCATGGTCGGGGAAAAGCAAGTAGGGAGGCAAAATCAAGTTGGGCACGCCGGCTTTTGGTGTTTAATACCGGTACAACTGGGCATTTTGTTTGTTCCATTGTCCGAATCATTAATTTGCGGCCAAGTAGAATCAAATTTGTCATTGGCTCCCCCACAAGTAAGGAATAGTTTCTTTCGCTTGTGAATACTGATGTCACTTGACCTAATATAAGAGAAAAGCGACACACTTCTTTACTTCGTGAATGGAACCATTGCGAACAATAAATCGATTCATATCTTTGAGCATCCTTGCCATGTCTATTGGCGCCCTCGACCACTGGGACTTCTCGCTTGGCTTTTGGACTTTGTTCATGAATACCGTAAAAACTCGGTATATCCACTATCGGGGATCGGAGCTTGGCAGTTGCGCAAATGGGTGTGCGCAATGATGCCAAGAGATCAAGGGATCGTCAATGATGCTAAAATTAGCTCTTTTGAACCTCAGTTTTCATGTGGCCGTGGGTATGAGGGGAGGGTCAATTGCCGGCCATCTAAGAGTTAACTTGTATTATTAGTTTTGGTTTTCTATAAACTCTATAAGCTCATCGTCCTCATCAGGTACATCTGCCCTCTCATCTGGTAATACAAAATCTTCTCTCCAATTCCCAATCTCCAAGTTTGTAAACCCTTTTATATCCAACTCAGAATCTAAGCTGCCATCAATAGGAAGAGAGAGGCCTGTTTTGCGAAAGGAGCATGATATTAGATTAGCTATTGTAGTAGAAAACTTATCAAATGCTTCGGCCACACAGTGGGTTGTCATAATCCGGAGGTCCCCAACAGTCCACTTCTCACAATTGGCCGCTAACTGTAAATCAAAGATGTTTTGATCTGTAATGTCTCATACCAGCTCCTCGAGTGGCTTATTAATAGACACATCCAGGGGCTGGACGAGACCAGTGCAGCCGGCAGGGATAAGGGAGGGGGTAATGTCGTTGTTTCGGAAAAGCTTGAGAATCGCAGGAGTTTTATGAGAACCCATTAAATCCATTGCGAAGAGGGTTGGTCGACTACCGAGAACAGGACTAAGGTGAGTGGTGATATAATTTTCGAAAAGGTTATCATTCATATACGCAGTAGGATTAAACTCGACCAAGACTTCTGGGTAATACGGCTCTCGCTCTCTCTCAAGTCTCGTTCCCTTTCCTCCAAATATTATCATTGGCAGGACCCAGGGCACTCCATCTGCAAAAACACAAAGTACAATACTAGCTTGTCTTCTGTCCCATCCGGAGCGACTCTCCTTTACCCAAATTGTCTTCTCTCCCACTAGATGGTAAGTCTTGTCCGCTACTAATCTTATGGCGACTTAGAAATCCTCAAAACCACTCATTGCTAAATCAAAAAATTGCTGGGTTCACATCGGGATATATCGCTCGGAATTGGAACTGGGACTGGATCTGAAACCACCCTTGTCTTACTGTTCGTCCTCCTTTCCGCCATTCTATAAAATTGCTATACAGTCTATCTTCTAACTCGGGCCATAGGACTCGTTTAGTATAGCCCATTCGTACCTCCTCCACTCTTTTTACAGCTGAGTTCCTTCCCCTCCCCTCAATCTGTCCCCTTTGTCGTATCCAGTCACTAATCGTTATCTGTGGAATCTTATACAGGTTGGAGGCTTCTTGTTGAGTTCGTGCACGATATTCTCCCCTTCGTGCTAGGGGAATTTGGTGGTGTTCAAGAAAGGTAAGCACTCCCAGTTTCTGGAATTGGATATAGGTTCTTTGAGGATATTGAATTGGTTTTAATTGATCTGGCAGTAGGATTCGCTCGCTGATTGACTTGGCTTTTGGTCCTAGCTGGCGTTTTGGGCTTCGGATTGGTGGCATTTTGTCTTGTATTCCTATCCTTCTACATATTTTACCGTATTCCTTCTCCTTTATATTGTCTTCACTTCCTTCAATTGATTTGTGCTATTACCTATTTCTACAGAATTTCAATTCAGTCATCCTTCTGCTCCTAGTATGACTCCCACCTTCAAGTCTACAATTGCAGAGTCATGATCTATTTCAGACTATTCTACATTTTTCCTTTCTTTAAGTTTATACGCGACATACTGTGACTCAAGCTGAATTTGTTAGAGTCTGTGCCAGTTTCTCATTTCCCGGTCATGAACGATCACTTGATCCCTTGGCATTATTGCGCACAACCCCTGTTGCAACCGCCAAGCCCCGATCCCCGATAGTCGATATACCGAGTTTTTACGGTACTGTACTATATTGCGCAGTTAAACCTAGCTGCTCCGAACGCCTAAAATGTGACGAATTTATCCGGCATCGCGGGTGATCCGGGATACATGTTAGGTTTTGGCTTGAAGAAACCTGGAATCCACGGAAATTCATACGGGGTAGTGTGGTATCCGGATTATGGAGACCCTGGGTAGTGGGATGTAGCTTAGGACGAGCAAAAGTATCGGGGATACAGTGACATGTACCGGTACTGGTACAAGAGTTTTGAAGATAATCTCCACAGAGGGCTGCTGCAGCACATACAATATTTGTCCTTTTTTTGTGCAACTTAGTCGCCAGAATACTACTTTCTCACACTAAGTATTGACAGCTGTAGTAGGGAGCTTCGTGGAGAACGAGACCTCTTTCGTTAGATAGAACATACAATTTGCATTTGTTTTGGTTATCACGTGAACTTCGATCAAGCAGCACTACAGCACTGTGTAACACCAATGAGTCAAGGACGCGTTTTCCACCTCCATCTCCCTCCAAAACTATCAACTACCATACTTCAACACCCTACGTACCCTTCTCGAGAACAGCTTTCAATAGCAAAACCGATACGCTATACGAAATGGATCTGATAGGTCAAGGCCCCGCCAGTTCAATAACCAGCAACTGTGGTAATGTCACAGGAGTTACAATAATGTGTGGAATAACTGCAATATATCGGTAGCCGATGCCGATGGGAAACGCGCCGTTCTGGAATGGTTATCTCCCCTCGAACCTCGCGAAAGACACCAAGCTATAGGCATAGATCGGATGCCAGGGGTGGGCGACTGGCTTTTTCTTACAAACGAGTTTACTCAGTGGAATCAAAGTGGCGACGGAAGTGCCAAGCCTGTCTTGTTTTGTTATGGGGATCCCGGTGTTGGAAAGACATATCTTAGGTATGGATGGCGGCTGTCCTTAAAGAGTGTGGGCGAGGCTAAATGGTGGCAATAACAGCTCTCGTGTGATAGATAAACTGCGCGGTCAGGAAGATGTGGACGATATGGCTGTAGTCTATGTTTACTGCGACTTCAACGCTCAGGATGAGCAATCGGCAACAGGGTTACTCGGAGCACTGTTAAAGCAGGCTGCCAGCGCACTGGAGACTATCCCGGATCAATTACAGAAGGCCTTTAGGGGTTCGAAGAGGGCTGGCGGTAGCAGACTCCAACTGAAGGATATTCTCGCGATGCTCGTTAAGTCTTTGTCGTGTTTACGGAGGGTATTCATCTGCATAGATGCATTGGATGAGTTTCCCGTGAAGCGCCGGCCGGAGCTTTGGGAATCTTTACAGCAAATCATGCGGAAGTGCCCAGCCACCCGGCTGTTCCTTACTGGGAGGCCTCACATACGAGACGAAGTAAATAAATATTTTCCCGGAACTGCTGAGATGCTGCCAGTAAGTCCTGATCAGGATGATATTAAGTCATATCTTAGTATAAGGCTGAGCAGAGATCCGGAGTTCGACGCAATGGATGAGGAATTGGAAGCCGATATTCTCAGAATCATTCCAGAGGTAATATCGGGGATGTATGTGTTCTCTCGATGTGCTGAATCTAGAGGAGGAGCTAATGGTGGTCAATAGATTCCTCCTTGCTTCTCTCAACATTGACGCAATCCTTGCAGAGGACACCATTCACCAAAGGAGGCAAGTTTTGGATAAAATGACTGCCGGCCATGGTCTGCAGGATGCGTACGACACGACATTGGATCGGATAAGAAAGCAGGGTGGAAGCAAATCTAAGCGTGCAATGGAAGCGCTCATGTGGGTTTCTCACTCTGAGCGACCCTTGAAACTAGAGGAACTACGCTATGCGCTCGGGGTCGAATTAGGGGCAGAAGATTTCAACGTGCTAAATCTACCCTCGATACGTGCCGTACTGGGCTGCACTTTAGGACTTGTTGCAATTGACGAAAAATCATCAACGGTTCGTCTCCTGCATTTCACACTACACGAATATCTTGGACAACATCCAACCCCATTTGCAACTGCTCACTCGATGATGGCCGAAATCTGTCTCACCTATTTAAACTCTCGGTCAGTTCGGGCGTTGCGGCTAAGCCTTGATATTTTCCAACTCCAGACACATTCACCGGCCCTTGATGACGTCCTGAGGATAACGCCGTTTCTTCAATATGCTACATGTTTCTGGGGAACCTATGCAGACAAGGGGATGACGGAGCCGGTGAAATCTCTAGCGTTGCAACTCCTTGACGGATACGAGAACCATGTATCAGCCGCTGTTCTCTGGAGAAAGAAGATATATGAGAGGCGCCGGGTGCAGGATATTCAAGGAATTACAGGACTACACGGCATCGCATTTTTGGGGATTACAGAAATTGCGGATACTATGCTTAAGACAAAAAGATGGCAACTGAATAGGCGTGATTCTTGGGGTAGGACACCATTAATGTGGGCTGTGGAATATAAAAAGAGCAGGATAGTGGAGCTATTCCTCGGCCGGGGGGATATCGAACCCGACACAGATATCGAGGATGGTCGCACAGTATTCTCGTTTGCTGCCGAGCTGGAGAATGAAGATGCAGTGAAGCTACTTCTAAAACGCGGGGATGTCGATCCCAATTCAACAGACAGGAATGGTCGGACCCCCCTATCGTTCGCTGCCGAGAGAGGGCACGAGGGTATAGTGAAGCTACTTGGGGAACGCAGGGATATTAGCTTCGATACACCGGATGGCAATGGCCGAACACCCCTAGCATTTGCTGCCGGGACAGGACAGAAAGGTGTAGTGAAGCTACTTCTGGAGCGGGGAGATGTTGATTCCAATTCATCCGATAATAATGGCCGAACAACTCTTTCATTTGCTGCCGGGGGGCTTCCGAAACCCGCCTCCCTCTGGGACCGATTCTCCCGTGGCCCGAAGCATGGTGTAATCCAGCTACTCCTGGAACAAAGGGATTTCGATCCCAATAAACCGGATAATAATGGCCGAACGCCCCTATCCTTCGCTGCCGAGGGACGGCGGGCAGATACACTAGCAGTGAAACCACTTCTAAACCGGGAGGATGTTGATCCTAATTTATCCGATAATAATGGCCGAACACCTCTATCGTTCGCTGCCGAGACAGGTCGAACAGATACAGTGAAGCTGCTTTTAGACCGAAAGGATGTCGATCGCAATAAACCCGATAATAATGGTCAAACGCCCCTATCGTTCGCTGCCAAGGCAGGACACGAAAGTGTTGAGAAGCTACTTCTGCAGCGGGAGAATTTACATACAGCGGACGGTTCTGGAAAAAGGAAAAGAATGAGTTCAAAGCAACGCAGAAAGGATAAGGAAAAGAGGAGAAGGATAGAACAAGATGGGCAGATGAGATGCAAAGAAGTAACACATCTACCCATCGCAATGGAACTTGTTATTTTACGTACAGCGGACGGTTCTAGAAAAAAGAAAAAAAGGAGTTCGAGGCAACGCAAAAAGGATAAGGCAAGGAGGAGAAGGGTAGAACAAGATGGGTAGATGAGATACACAAACTGAGGAAAGGAAGCAAAGAGGAAGAGGAGGAAAGCGAAAGATCCGAACGGGCCAGAAAATGAAGACATGGGGAACAGTTAACGATGCAATGCCTCTGTACGCCCTGTATTCGGTAGTTGTCTAGTGGGGATTTAATTCCCATGCTCTTTGTCATTAATTGCCAACTTATCCCTTCCTATAGTATCATACCCTATGGGAAGTTCATTCCATGCTCTAGCTATAATTTTTCCGCCGGGTTTAATGAATCACTCGGAGTGATTGTCTTTGCACTTAGTATGAGTAAGGCTGATGTCTCAATGCACCACTATATGTTGATTTTAATGAAGCCTGAGACTCGCTGACACCTCCAGTGAGGGGGTTTAATGGTTCTTGCTGCTTTATAAGAATGCGCGGAAAACCCGTGAGATATTTGCATGGAGAAAATAAGCGCCAGATTCTAGAGTCGTTGTCGCTCTTGGTACCTTGGGGAAAACATCCGGCTGTGAGTAGGGGCCGCATGGATAGAGTAGGAGCATGGCTTCTTCGGACAAACGAGTTTGAGAAATGGTATAAGTTACCAGCGAGGATCAGGCTGTTCATTCAGGATGACTTTTTCAACACCGGTACAGTACTGGCCGCTCTCAGATCAATCCTATGAAAACCCTATCAGATATTTTTCTGGTAACGAGTATTAGCGGGGGTCGTACTTTCACCAACATAAATTTCATAAAAAAAAAAGATAAACCCTTCCAGAGAGGAAATCCAGAAAAGCTTTTAAAATTTAGAATTCCCTTTGAAGTTAAAAAACACAATAATATTATAGAGAGCTTAAAATTTGTTGGCTGTCCCTTTTTAGGAAAATTCCTAGGTCGGGATCCTACCAAAAAGGCTAATTACTTATGTACCGTATCGCCAAGAATTGTTACATTAATTTTACTGTTCTTGAGTGGATTAAAAGTAAGTATGTCTGGGTAATCTTATCGAGTTGCTGCCCGGCACGCAGCCCGGCATTATGCCCTCTTTCTTGTTAACTGCCCGCTCAAAACAGCAGAAAGGTGGGCAGAACGAAGGGAGGAGGAAGGGGGGAAGGATTCACGTGCAAAACACCTCCATCAGCAAAAACGCTCTAGTGAGAGACACTACAGTGAAACCTCCGATAATTCCAGCAGATAGGGAGTAGCACGAGGCTGGAAATAAGAGGAGGATTGAAAGAGGAGAGGGGTCTTGGCACAGGGGGCAGCCAAACATAACTGGTGAAATCGAGTGATATTTCATGATATCTAAGAGATGGGAAAATTTACTAGAACCTGGATAATAATAATATTATATCGGTGGCACTGGTAGTCTTGCTGTCGATACAATATGCTGTAGCAAGGAAGGCATTTGAAGGGGTTCAGGATCCGTTTGGAGGAAATTTATTCTTAAAGAGTTGAAACTTTGATTGGTTCGTCAAGTTTTGATACTTGCGTCGCTGGTCTTTCCCTCCCTCAACCCGTTGTTGAACTCGGCTAACTCTTTGGCTAGGCATTTTCCTTAGAGAGTTGGGCGGGGCTGATCCTCGCTCTGTTTTTCTGCACATAAAGACTAATGGGGTTTATTAGTTAATTTCTCCCCTCCCTTCCGTCTTTTTTTTCGTGTAGTTTTTTTTTTTTTTTTTTTCTCGCTAAATTTTCTCTGATAGCTGTTTGCTAGAACCAATTTCTCAAAAACCCAAAATCATATACATTGAACTATTTAATACAAAGCGTAACTCTTCTTTTCTCCCCGGTTTTCCAGAATTCGGTTTCCACTGTCGGAGGCATTGGTGTGGGTGGATTGCTG
>Ga0307507_10009084_pt1 | contig 13386 bp, 13 predicted proteins | sample 7_EM_MG_FD_207223 | JGI IMG/M metagenome (GOLD analysis project Ga0307507, IMG submission 207223) | Populus trichocarpa ectomycorrhiza microbial communities from riparian zone in the Pacific Northwest, United States - 7_EM | ecosystem: Host-associated > Plants > Roots > Unclassified | place...
GCCCGGTATGGACTGGGGGCGAGGGGGTGTGTGTGTAAGACCACGGCGAACACGAAGGGATGATAAGGGGATATGCATCATCAATGGTGGTGGTGCCTGACGGGCTGCACCGGGCTGTACGATACTGGACTGGACTAGACTGGGGGGGGCGGGGACTTTCTTCTTCCAATTCTTCTACGATGGACTGCTCCTCCTATCATTTTATTTATTTGATCTGGCAGGCAGATGGAGGTGGGCCACATCGCTACCAATGCATGCCATATGGTGATCAGCTTTCTTTTCTTCCTTTCCCCTTCCCTTAAAGATCTGTTCAGCCCCTCCTCCTCATCATCCCCGACTTTCTCGAAATCCCGTTTTATTTTATTTTATTTTTTCCCTCCCCTCCTCTCCTTCTATCAAGAGTTTTCCCTCTCCTCTAGTGTGATCTACCTATCTCTGTGGGTCCCTCGTTCCTTTATCATCGCCTTCCTCATTCAGCTGCCGTTCCATACCCCAGCCTGCCTGCCCAACTGCACCAGTATCCTCCATAGGAGAAGCAGAAGCACAAGCAGCTACCCGGCCACTTTCTCTTGAACGCGCGCACATAACCTTCTTCCGCACCTGGGTTATCTATGATATAATTCAACCTTGTCCCTTCCCCCTCTCACTGGCCTTCGCCGCTTTATACATCCCATCGTTATATTAGTCTTTGTATCTCTGTCAGCATATCTTGCATTGCATTGCACATTCACTCACTCACTCATTCACTTGCTCACCGCCTTTTTTTCCTCTTTCTTTACTGTAGGTTTCCTTCCCAGACGGAGTGATTGAGTGATTGTATTATTTGTTTCTCGAGATATAAGCTAGCGTGTTTGATCCTGATATCTTTCGTTTTTACAAGAAAAGCCGGCATTGGCCCTTGTTGCGTCATAAGTGGTTGGTTGGGGCTTACTGGAACTCGCATTACCGACAAGTGTAGGCAAGTCATCTCTTCCCTCCCTTCCCTACCCCCCTACGAGTGGTCAATACATCCACTCAACCAGCCAATCCCTATTTTCCCCAAGTTTTCAAGTTACTTCCATTTCCAATTGGATAGCTCATTATTAACTTAACCTCAATCAGTCGATTATTATTCGTTCCTTCTCACATCCCGGAATCATCCAATCGCGTACAACATGGATTCCGCTCTCGCTCATTCGTTCCCAGGCTACTCACAGCCCGAGCATCACTTGAATCATATACTGCAGTTCCATCCGCACCTACAGCTAGTCGACGACTCGAGCCGTTTTGGTTCGAATTCTTCGTCATCGGTTTCCCTGACATCCATGTTTCCCATGCCCGGTGGTGGTGGTTCTTGCAATAGTAATTTTCAATATTCTCACCCTCCGCCACCACTTTTGCCGTTATCTAGGAGAGGCTCGGACTGTAGTGTTTTGAGCAATGCTTCGTCCGATGGGGATGGTGGAGTCCTAATGATGGTCGAATCGAGAAGCCGACTAACCCGCGAACAAATTCAGTTGCTCGAGCGTCAGTTTTCTGACTCCCCCAAGCCCAACACTAAGATCCGTAGGGCTTTGGCTGACACAACTGGTTTGTCGGTACAACGCGTCGGGGTGAGTACCTTGTAAAATTTTTAAAAATTACTTTCAGACTTCCCAATTACACAATCTGTCCATCCGGTCATCACTTCGGAATTTTCTCCCGTTGTGTTACCCTTCCATGCCCCTAATTCACCTTTTCTATATATCCTCTCCACATCTCTTTTTCATCGCTGCTACTGCCTACTTATACTTGTACTTTGTCTTTTGGGGGGAGGTTTTTTTGTTTTTTGTACCGGAAAGTATCTAACTTTTTTCCTCTCTTTTTGTGAAATAGAATTGGTTTCAAAACAGACGAGCCAAGGCGAAGCAACAAAAACGACAGGAGGAAATGCAAACAAGGCAGATACTCGCATTGGCCGGCCGACGGCGAGCAACGGAGCCTTCTTCACCCGTTTCCTCAGTTCCTTCACTGCTACCAACGGGCACCACCACCGCTAGCAGTGGCACAAAATTCCCAGCAGACAGCACGATGATTACTCCAAATCCCCCGCGCCGGGCAAAGTCGTTCGCAGACATTCCTTCGACGCCCGCTCGTTTCGCCGAGAAACACGGGGAGGGCGCCTCTCCCTACTCTTCGCCTTCTGAAGCAAGTTACGCTTCGTTGGCGCGATCGCTTGCTATTGCTGCAGCCGCAGCAGCGCATGCGGATTCAGTTGGGGGATTCCAGGAGAATTCCCATGAAATTCCTAATCAATCTCAGCCACAATCCCAGTTTCCGGGGTATATGCATCATCCATTCACTCTAAGTGGGACAGAGAGTCCATGGCCGATATCCCGGTTCTCAGACTATGGCTCCAGCACCGCTTCTTCAATAATATACACTCCGACGCCGGCAGGCCAATTAGAAGATCCGTTTGAGTATGATCAGATATCCCCAGACTCTGATCACCGCTATGATGGTGGTAATTCACAGTCAAATAATGGTCCGGCTGAACCGGCGAGTTACTTTGATTATCATTATCCACAGGAAGACTTTTCTGCATTTGCTGCGGCGATTGACGCTACGTCTACGCAGAGGGCTTTTGTACTACCCGCTATGCCACCGACACGCTTTCTGCGGTCTCCAAGAGTCGGGGATGGGCAGGAATTCCAACCTCAGCCTCACCGTAATCATAACCCGCAGCAGCGGGAGGAGGTATCAGAGAGAGACTTTATCCGCTGTGACTCCTGCCCCGGCGAATTCTTGGACGCATTTAGTTCTATAGAGCTCCCTGAACAGGCCGAGAAGGAGCTTCCCAGAATCGAAAACGAACCTACCCCCGAAGCGGAACCATCCCACCAACAATCCCTCGCGAACCGCCGCAAAGCACCAACACTAACGCCCATAGGCACTGCTAGTCTGCGAAACTCTCTCCTCACCCAATCCACCGCACCGCCACACTCCTCAACTCTCCCCTCTTCCAACCTCTCCCTCCCAGCGACCCCCATGCGCCGCATAAAATCAACTTCCTCTACCACTGCTAATGCTACTACTCTCTCCAAATTCTCCCCACCAAGTTCGCCCCCCATCACAGCCGTGCAGGCCAAATCCTTCGATGGGCTACTGGACGGTCTGGACTGGGGCATGGATGAGGTCGACCCCACAGCAACCATTCGCCCACGCACCGCCGGCTGCGGCACCGCAACCGGAAAGGTCTTTTCGCTGGCAAATATTTTTAAAGTGGAAGCTCCGCCAACACCGGTATCTCCCGCCGATGTTAGCGCAACTACTTCATCTTCATCTTCTCCCGCTGCAACCAACAACAAAGCAGAAGCAGGAATGTCCCCGCCAGCGACACCAGCGCATCAGCAGTGTGCCAGTGTTAGCAGCACTGGTACAACCCCCCGCGAGGCCAATTTCGAAACGGCGCAGTATAGGATTTGCACTGCTCCGCAATCGCAATTATCTGGCGTGCCTAGGACGAGTGGAGGGGAGTTTTGCAATGGTGATGCTGGCGGCATGGTCGGGTTTGTGGGGTTTGGTGGTGGTGGGGAGGAGTTTGGTGCGTTTGGGGCTGCGGAAGCTGGTGGGAAGGAGGAGGAGTTCCCGTTTGAGAGGTATTTGGCTGCTGCCAGGAGTGGAAGTGGAGGGGGGGTTTTCTAATTTTTACTTTCGTTTCTTTGGATTTGATTGAGTTGCTTGGTTTGGCATTACTGCTTTGCTTACTTGGAGCTGCGACTACTATCATTTTTTTCCTTTTCCTTACTATTGTATGGGTTTCCTTTTTCCTTTTTACCCTTTTCTTTATCCGGTTGGATGGTGGAGTTTTTTTCATTTTTTCGTCATGGTCCATTAACTTTTTTAGTTTCCAGTTTTGTCCTACTTTCTGCTTACCTTGGCTTTACCCCATTCCTACTTTACCTAACTGCATCCTGCCCCCCTCTCCCATTTTCTCGTTTTTCTTCAAGAAACAAAGAAGGAAGAAAGGCAACGAGATAACCATTATCGCAACTTGCTTTATATTCCTTATTCTAGCCTAGTCTAATGCAAGGAGTACTTGCCACGTAGTCTCCTGTATTCTCTTTCATTTCATTCTCCGTCATAATCCATTTTCAGGTAATCAAGCTCACCAAAAACCTCGAGGGTTGTTGCTTTGTGGGCTTGACTAACCAATATATAAGCTAGTTATTATACCAGTAGTTAGTAAAGCAAGAGACAAGATGAGGGGTGATTTGGCTGGGATTAGCTATCATAACTAGCTAGCTAGATTACCTATCATTCATACCACCAACCAAATAAAGGTTCTCGTCGTATCAGCTTTGCACTTTTGATTTTTTTGTTTCGTAAAAGTAAGAGTCAGTCAGTCAGTCAAGTCAGTCAGATCCGTTCGATGGACCATGACTAGTGGGAAAGAGAAGAAAATATTGTAAGGTGGGGGAATGAGCTCTTCAGGAGTACCGGTAGGCTTTCTTATCCTCTAGCTCTGCCTATTACACGCCTCCCTCGCTAGCACAGACACAGAAATCAATGTGATACTCCCTTTCCAACAGAGAGAAGCTGAACCGAAACCCGAACTGGGGGCCCTGAGAAACAAGAACTACCATGCTCTCGCACCAAGAGTGTCGGACCGCACATAGGCTGTAGCGTGGTAAAAGTACCGTACTGGCACTGGACTCACGATGGAGTACCTCGCCATACCATATCTGTATACACACTAGGGTGTACTAGTACAAGGACTCGAGTACAGTAGCACAGTACAGCACTGTACTCGAGTACAAAAAAAAAGCAATAACCCCCATATAAGTACTTGTAACAGCCGTGCTTACCGCATGCCACTTTCATCCCTACCAATCAATCAATGGGAATAAAACCGTCCTTCAAAAAGAAGAAGGGGAAGAAGAAGAAAAGTCTCCTTCCAGGTTCCACCTCACCTCGCCCATGCACACCAACGGTATCACTAGCACCGACTATCAAACAAAGACTAGGGGGGAAGTGGAAGGGGTGGTGGTAAGGAACCAGTGTACGAGTAAAAAAAAATCCCCTCACCATCCACCATCGTCGATTCATTCATCAATGAATCAATCAATCAGCCAATCAATCGGAATTCCCCGTGTGTGTGGTATTTCGTTTTTGTTTCACTTCATTTCCGGCGAATATTCCCTTCGGGGGTGGGGCCCTCCTCCACCTCCACATCCACTTCCACCTCCACGTGAGCTGTTGGTTGTGATGGGTCATTTGTACGGCTTCTTGTGCTTGTATCTTGTGCTTGTGTCGGCCCCGGAGGTGTGGGTTGCGATGGGAGAGTGATGGTGTGCATTTGTTGTTGGAATGGGGTTTTGTTGGTTCCCGGGAATGTGGGTCGGTGCTACTGGGGTTATTGAATTGTGCTGGTTTTCTGGAGAGTTTTTTTTTCTTTTCTTTTCTTTTCTTTCCCCCCTTCCCCTCCCCTCCCCACTTGGAAGTTGAGGAGGACAAGGCTGGACGAGTGAGGGTTTGTGAATTGTTGCAGGGGAGCTGGTGGTTAGTGGGGGCCGGCGGGAACGGCGGGTGTGGTTTGGCACCGCTATTTTGGGTGGGTGGGTGAGGGCGGGAGTGGGGTTGTGGGGATATGCGGTGGTGTTTTACCGCCGTGGTGATGAAGCCTAGCGTGGGCTTGGTGCTAATCCACGGGGTGCGGACTGCGGGGTAGGTGCGGAGGTTTTTGGAGGACTGAATGGCTTTGTGTTAGTAGAGCTCTGGATGTTTTCTATTCTGGGGGAACTTACTGGTAGAAATAATAGTTTAGAGGCTTTGTCGCTTTGTGGAATAGGGAGGGTTTGTATTCGGTTGTACTTCTAGAAGGGACGAGCTGTCCGTATTCTCCTCTTCATCTTAGGGCGAGTTTGGTGGAGATGCTTGGTCAGGACTCTGCCTTCTTCGCTCTCCCCCTCCTCGTCTGTGGTAGATACCACAATCTACTCCCTATCAATGGCCTCACCGTCTTGAGCCTGGCCCCTAAGCTCCATGTAAGTGTAGACATGGTACTGAAGGAGTTTTTTATCTTTCACCTCTTCCGAATTTTCAACCAGGGAGGGTTGACCCAGTCTCGGGCTAGCCACAAGCACGGGTTTGATAGAATTGTAGAGACACTGCCGAATTCTGAGGCGGACAGGGAGTTGGAGATACCAGTACTTAATATATCCGGTCCTCAGGGGCTATCCGCGAAGAGAGGTCACCCTCGAACAGCTCACTCCTGATCCTTCACACGTCACCTCATTGAGTAGTGCAAACGCATACGCTCTGGACGCGTGGCGTAGCCGCGGGGGATCCTGCACGATCTATCAATTTCTACAATTATACAATTACGAAGGCCATCTCCTTCCTAGCCTCCAACCTCTTATAGCCATTCCCTATATACCAGCCGTGGCCTCCCCCCTAGCCTTTCCCGCTTCCAGAGGAGGGCAATGTTTATCTTCCATCCCACCCCCGGGCAGTGACAAATCGCAAGACTCTCCCTTAATACCATTGCCTCCGGTTCAGTCCTGGGCACATAGGATGTGTACATATACTCGGGTATATGCCTTATAGATATAAGTGAGTAGCGGAGCTTAATTAAAGTAGTATTTTCCCATTTAAGCTAACTCTATGATCTAACAGAGTCACAAGATACCTTCGGAGCGGAGTATTAAAACACTAGATAGGTGCTGCTGCTGGCCCTAGGAGCACACGATGCGCTGGCAAGTCTAAAGTTTATCCGCTGTCTTATTCTGTCATACCGCGTCCCACACCCCGGGCTGTGCTAAGGCTTCCTTCAGAATGAATTCCGCATAGGTAGTCACTCGCCAATAACGAAGCAAGCGGTGCGCTCCTAATTGGAGAGTTTGGGTGATCTAGCCGACGTGTGAGCGCCCGCGTGAAGATCGTTCGCGGTCTGCTTTCGTGCAGTACACTTGGATCTTGGCCAAAGAGGAAAATGTAGACTACAGGCGAGCGCGCTTAGCGTAACTTATCGGAAACCAATGCACTCCAATCGATTCTTTTGGTTTTAGGCAACTACCAATCACACTTTGAGAGTGGGGATCTTGCCGCCTAGGTGCTACAGGAATAGTACCAACCCTGTTTATTACTTCTAGCCTTGACAAGTCATAGGAGATAGACAACAATCATCTAAGCCGCGCCTTATGTTAAAACCCGTCTGCCCCCCCTTCTCCAAACTCTTCAATACTCTGCAGAAAATCATGGACCCTCTATCTGCGGTCTCGGGCATTACTGGGACCGTGGCAGTTGGGGCTAAGGTACTTGTGGCCCTACACGGATTTGCGAAGGGAGTTAAGTCGGCACCAGAGGAACTGAAGCTTCTTACTCGGGAGCTCGGTGATCTCTGCTGGGTCATGGATAATTTCCGGAGAGAGACGAGAGGGCAAATAGTGAACCAGGGTATTGAAGATATTTCGGGAGCTATCCTGGATATATTCATACAACTCAATCAGTTGATAATTGAGCATACTGTCAGTGAGAAGGATGGATTTCTCAAGAAAGGTTGGAAGCAAGTTAAATGGCATTACATCGAGAAGGACATTGCCGATTTGCGGGTACACTTGAATTCGAACAAGGGGAATTTGCTTGTCGCATTAGGACTTGGAAATGAGTGAGTTGCGCTCAGCGCGCCCCTTACAAAGTAGGTATTTCTATATCTCAAATAGATACTAATTGTGTGGGCAAAATGGGCTAGACTTCAGAACGGCCACTCAAATATGAAATTGGAAAGGGTCGAAGAAATACTTAAGGAAGTCATTGAGAGGCTCCAAGATCACGACATGCAAACCGTAGCTACTTGTGAGAGCTTTACATTGCAAAGATGGCAGGAAGTTCCGTCTACAGTCGCGCCTTCGTCACGTCCGACAACTCCAAATGATCAGATCTCGGAGTCTGGAATACTCTCGGAAGCGGGTTTCTCAGAGCGGAGTCTTCCGATGAGTGCATATCAGTTCAACGATATGGAAGCGAGAGGGAAAGGGGTATTGATCTTGGACGGAACACAGGCCAAGGCGTATACGGTGAAAGCGCGTAAGCAAAAGAAGGGTCTCGATTCGAAGCCTCCGGAGGCGGGAGTTCCTAGCGCAGGATCTTCTGCAGGATCTTCCAAACCGCCGACCAAGACCACGAAACCGGCACTGCTTGCTAGTATACCAGAACCAGAAGAGGGAGACGAGGTTCTCGATGTCAAAAACGACAGCAAACCGGGAATGGCTATAGATAGTCAAACGTTTATCAAAACTCCAAGCAAAAAAGAAGGCCCAAAGCCATGTGGAGCACTCCGCAGGGCGCGACACCGTCTCAAGAATTTTCCTAAGAAGCGCAGATCTAAGGTTGATCTCATGCCAGTCCCCAAAGAGAAGGGACAAGTTACTCCGGATACGACTCATAATACCCCAGGCTTTTTGATAGAGAAGTTTTTACAAGACCCGAAATATTCCAGGGGTGCTCAAAAGCCGCTGGTAATTGTCTCATAATTTGACATTGTGTCCAAAGATGTTTTTAACAGATGGTTAGAGAAAAACACATGCCATTTGGCCACCCGTCCACTCCGGGGAGTGGTTTGCTGTGACACCCGATGAAGATGGTCCCAGGTTTCTCGAATGCATCGACGACTACGCGATGTCTCGGGACGATACCTACAGACTGAAAGCAGATCAACGTGTTCGAGTTATTACCTATCTGAAGAGTGGGTGGTTTCTTGGACAGGTACACCCTGACGGGTTAGTGCTACAGTTTCCTAGGGCGCATTTCAGAAGAACGACCTCGCCGAGAAATGAAGAGCTCAAGCGGCTGGAAGTTCGGCAAGTCGAAGCTCTGGTAGGGTCCGATGGAAATGGTAAGAGGTTGGACGACAAATTAGGCATTGGAGGGGCTATTTCTTCAGGAATGCCTGCGTTGGAAACATATACTGCCATGCAACCCGCAGGACTGAATGCCGTAGTTGTGAGTTAGGATTCCCTGCACTACTGTACCTTAAATACTGGAATAGTTGAGAACGATACTACAACGTCCAGAATTTCCTCCTTTGAACCGAGAGGAGAAAACACAGCGAAAAGATCCTCTCTCAGCCCTCAGTTGAGAAGAAGAAATACATACAACAGACTACCTCACCACGAGAGGTAACTCCAACACCCTAGCAAGATTCTCAATCATTCCAGTTTTTACGGTACCATACTATCATAGGATGGGTTCTAGCTGAGATACCGGCAAACAGACCCTACTTTCATTTCTTTAACTTATTTCCATTTGGAATTTGGATTTACAAGCATTAGAGTTTCCTTTAAAATTGGTTTCTTCTATTATAATCTTCTACATATTTTCCTTCTTTTCCCCTTCTCTTCACCCACCCACCTGCCACCCACCCCTGCATAATTCACCAGGAGTTCAATCTCTTTCTGTAGGGGCAGGAGAAAAAGAAAAAAAAACTGCCTACGATACCGTACTTTACGCATTGCAAAAGTTTCCGGAAATGTGGAGACCAGACGCCTAAGTTAACGCCAAGCAAAAGTTCACATTTCCGGAAACTTTTGCAAGTATGATATACCGTACAGCACCTAATGATTAAATTAATGGTAAACCCATACCCCGCAATCAGCACCAGTAACCGACTAATCTCAAACCGATGCAGGAATGGGGAAATTTGGAAGCAATAAAAGTTAGGGTATCAATACAAAAAGAAAAAAACTACGGATAAAAAAATAACTAAGGTATGATATCATGACATTATTACGATGGGAAAACTTCTGATGCCTGGCCTGTTCGAGTGACATTGCGTGACGCCCCCCTCCCCGCCTCGACAAAACAATAGGATCTCATAATCATATCATCACCATGATTATCATGGCCGACTTCACAATTACCCCGTCCCTGCCGCTCCGCCTCGGGAAGAACTAAGGTTTAATACTTTGAAATTCACAATATCACGACCAAGCCAAACCCGACCCACCAAACCAGAAGCATAAGAGTAAATAACAGAAAAAAGGTACAAAAAGGATAACCCCCCCCCAATCCCCCGGAAACAAAATCAGAACGAAAACCCGATTCCCATTCCTTCCCCCTCCAGCCACCCAAAGCCAAGTAATTCAAGTAATTCGAGTCACAAACAAGCGCACATGGGACATAACTAAGTGGTAGCCAAATGAATAAATGGGTAAATAGGAGTGGAAAAAAGAGAAGAACCCATTACCCTCAGATTACAACTAGATGGAGATGGAGATGGAGACCTAACGGACCAAGTGAAGAGAGGTAAAAAGACAAACCCCGATCGCAGAGATAATAAGGGGGTAGAAGGAAAGTGGTATAAAGAGCGTATGGAACGAATGAATGGCAGGAAAGAAAGATATATATCAAAGGAATTGAATGGAACGGAACGGAACGCGCAGCCAAGCTTCAAGTAGAAGTAGAAGGGGAAGAAATAAAGGGAACTCCAACTGATTGTTTGCGCGAAGACCCTGAGGGGAAGAAGAGAAGGTTAAAAAGTGAAGAGAAAAAAAAGCAAAAGAGCTATCAAAAATAGCAGGACAACAACTCAAGAGAAAAAAGAAATGGAGAAAGAGTTAAATCAAGAATGACGCGGAGTAGAGCAGATTCCAGTATTCCCATCCCGCGACATACAAAAAACCCAGACGACCGAAGAATAAAACATACAACACAAATCGATCAAACCGAAGCAAATAAAAACAGAAACAAGTTCCAGCGCAAGAAGAAAAAAGGAAACCCCGTCACAATCGCACAATCACACCCACCACTATAATGACAACATACCGACGTCAGGAGCCATCATGATAGCCATGCTAATCACGCAAACGCGTTCATGCGCCAACGTCATTTATCTAACCCGTAGCGTTCCACCACTGCCCACCCTGCTGCTGCTGCGGTGGCTGTGGACGATAGTTCTGCGGTGGCGGCGGGTTGCCCAAGTAGTGCTGTGGGGTAGGATTGGAGTAGAGCGGGGGCTGCGGCTGTCCGCCGTGCTGCACATGCATTGCCGGGATCGACTGCGGGTGCGATTGGGGGTGGTGTTGCTGCGTGTGATGCTGCGGATGCCCCGGTTGTTGCTGCGGGCCCGGAGATTGGAAGTACTGTGGGGGGATATAGGCAGCACTTGGATGATTGTGCAGCTGCTCCGGTTTGATGCCCTGAGTGGTCCGTGGAGACTGTTGGGGCATGATTTGGTGCTGCTGGGCCTGCTGCTGCTGTTGTTGAGCCTGTTGTTGCTGCTGGGCCTGTTGCTGTTGCTGTTGGTGGTGCAGGGCTGACAGCTGTTGTGGGCCCATCATGTGTGGCGCATGGAGCTGAGGGTGCTGTGGGATCGGATTATGCTGGGAGGGATGTGGCAGCGGAGGATTCGTAGGCTGTTGCTGTTGCTGTTGCTGCTGCTGCTGCTGCTGTTGTTGGGGACTTGGCATCGGCTGCGGCTGCTGGCCGGGTTGATTGTTAACTGGAGGAGATCTGGGCTTATTAAAATAATTGTTGTACACCTCCTTCCTCATGCCACTACTGGTTCGAAGAACCTTATTGAAATCTGCAGCATTATGTCCCTGCTCCATGAGTTGTGCGGGAGTAGCACTGACGGTACGGTCTTGGTACGGGGGCCCAGTAATCTCTTGTTTGGGGCGAGGCACCGAATAGATTTCTTTCAATCTATCTTGACCCTCAGGTGCAAGATGGATCATTGGCAGAGGCGCAAGGGGAACTGGGGCTGGCCCGCCAAGACCTGGTTGGACCATCTGAGGTTGTGGCTGTTGGTCAAGTTGCACAGCATCGTGGGAGTAGATCGGTTCGTGGTGCTGCTGCTGCTGAGCCGCGGCCGCCTGTTGCTGTTGCTGCTGCTGCTGCTGCTGCTGCTGTTGGGCAGCCTGCTCACTAGCTTGTGCGGCTCTTTGCTTTGCTGCACCAGGCCTCTTCTCGCCAGCCGGGTCTTCCTCTGTAAAACCTTGTTTCCTGGCCTTGGTTTCCCAATAATCGTCTCGTACTCTTCGCCCATTCACAATCACCCTACTACCAAATTGTCGGAACATACTCTTCGCAGTAACAATAGCAATTTGTCGCGAGCGGTAAGAATAGGGAAGGAGCTCTTGCTGGATGAGATCATCCTTCTCGGCTTGTGTAGCAATAATCTTATAAAGTGACCTATTCTTATTGAAAAGAAGGTACGAGTCTCTGTATCCAAGCACCCTTGCACATTCAGTGGCCAACATGAAGAGCTTGTCTCCACGGTTAGGAACATTGAAAGTTCGGCACTTGTATTCCCTACCATTGCACAAATGTCCAGTCGGGAGTACTTTCTTGTCACCCTCATCATCAGTCTCACGAGGCACATATTCATCACCCTCTGGCGTGAGTTGGTCAGTGGTGTGGTCACGCACGGTCGGTAACGCTTTCACCACTGGTTTAGCAGGGGGTGGTTTAGGTGGAGTCGGCAGTGATCCTGGCTGCTGAGCAGGAGGTTGAATCTGTTGTAATTGAGGGCCACTGACAGCCTGTGGCGGAAGCTGCTGGTGCTGTTGTTGCGGAGTAGTCGCAAGATTTGGACTCTGAGGGACACCAGGACCCTTGTTCTTTGGTGGCCTTCCTCTCTTTCTTCGTTGAGGCGGTTCACCCGCTGCACCTGTTTGGACAAATGAAAGTCAGTTTTTGCTTTTCCTCTTTTAGATCTTCATTTGCATTTTCATGTGCCGCTATCACGACCGCGCATAATGACATGTCGCGTAATTCATTGATTATCGTATTATTATTATTTTATTTCCCGTCACCCAGATAAATAACGGGGTAAAAATATAAAAAAAGTTATTCGCGTACCTATACCTAGATCATCTCCAGCAATAGCACCATCTCGATAGGGCTCAGCAGGGGATCGACTCCGTTTTACACCTCGAGGGCTACTATTAGCTAGCGCGCTAACACCAGGTTTTGAATCATCAAACTCGGTCGTATTAGACGTCGGTGGCGAGTAGGGGGGGATGTGGGATCCCGTGGAGAGATGCGATGAGAATGCTGTGGGATTCAAAGTGGCTGGATCAATAGTCCCAGAGCCATCGAGCACTCCGCCGTTATTCAGCATGGGCGACTGACCCGCTGGGGAAAACATGCTTGAGGGGTAGGCCGCGGATGGCATGCAGAAAGGGGTAGAGGGGGCGAGTGGGAGGGGGTGAATTCTGGTGCACGAGTGTTGAGCTCGGATTGGAGCAAGTTTGACGTGAGAAATGGATGAGCAACCACGACCGGAACCAATCTAACACCAGCCCGACCGACGACGACTTCAGACAAACAAAGCAACCACAGCTGATGACGGCAACGGCACACGAACGATAGGCGGCGGTCGGGGTGCCAGAGGGGGTGGGCTGGTCTGGCGGTGAGGAGCGGCAG
>Ga0307507_10009085_pt1 | contig 13386 bp, 13 predicted proteins | sample 7_EM_MG_FD_207223 | JGI IMG/M metagenome (GOLD analysis project Ga0307507, IMG submission 207223) | Populus trichocarpa ectomycorrhiza microbial communities from riparian zone in the Pacific Northwest, United States - 7_EM | ecosystem: Host-associated > Plants > Roots > Unclassified | place...
GGGTGTAAGGTTGTGTAGCCAGTAGCGTCTGGGGTAAGGCTGTATGGCTAGTGTACCTCCTGACTCACCTGGCGCAAGCGAAGGCGGCAACCCAGCTCTGGGTGCACCTAACGTTAAGGGCGCAAACTTACTGTACCTGGTATCCTGACGCAACAGCGGTGTGCCTGACGCAAGGTATGTTTTTGCTGATGGTAAGAGAAGAATTCTTAGGGGAAGGGAGGCTTGTATTCTAGTTAGTTAGTATGTATCTATGTGTGGAGGGACTGAACAGTATAAGCAGGGAATTGCGCCCCTCAGACTTGCTCTTCATGCAACGTCTTCTGTATCTACTCTACCTATTGAACGCACCTTAGCGCTTCTCCTATCATATTTCTCTTATCCCTGTGGGCCCTGCGGAACTCACCCCTTTATTCGCTAATGCTCACCTCGTCAGACTCAGCCACGGGGGGAGCGATGTGTGGACCAGGTATTCCTTGTTCTGGCTTAGGGTGAGCAGCTTGAGCCGCTTGGCTTTGCGCTTGCCATTCCGATGGACACCAGGATCGACTTGTCCTGGCACCGGAACGATAGGAACCACTTCTCCTTGCACTTGCGGAAGAGGTTGACGCACAACGACAACAGGAACGACTTGGGCTTGCGCTGGAAGCTCACATGAAATGACGTCCCCTTGCCCATGCGGTTTGTTAATCGCCGGGAGAGCGTTTTAGGCAACAGGAGCTGGGTTCGGATCAGTCCTACCAGGACCCCATTGAATTGGGGACGCCAGAGGTAGTAGCTGTGGGGGAAGAAGCCCTTATCGAGTCGGAACTCCTGGCTGGCCCAGTGCAGGTGTAGACTGGCCCTTAGCCACAACCTGAAGCTGTTTGGTCATGGAGGTTGTCCACTTACTCATAGAGTCCTTACCAAGTTGAACAATTGCCTCATGGGCCTCCCACATACGAGACACGTTATGCGCACCGGATTCTGTGGCGAGATGATCTCACACTAGGCGCAATCTGCCTATCCTTGCGCGAATTTACTGCAATTCCCCGATAGCAAAATAAGTGAGTGTCGTAAAGTTCCTTGCTACCAGCTGATCTTTCCCAAGTCGCCGCCATTCCTTATACACCACCGCGCCTGCATTATTGGCTTGCAAGTCCATGGCTCCCTCATCGTGAGTAATTAACTCACCACCAGGATTAGGGCGTGTTGCGCTGATCACCCCTAGGAGAGAATCAAGCGGAAGTTGGTATATCTGCCCCTCCAGACCCTGCTGTGCTTCTGATTATACATGTAGACGTATTGTACGGGGATAACATTGTAGGCCATATTGGTTGATTCTTAGTGGATCTAGATGAGAGTATTGGAACTAGTGGGCTGAATATGCTGGCAGTTGTGGATGTTCTGAATGTGAGATGGTTGTTGGTAGGAAGTCCCTTCTATGGCGCTCTATCCACTTTATATATACAACTCGCAGCCGTTCTGAAAGTTTGAAAGAATCAGGGTGTGTTTTCAAGATTAGCTAAAAATAAGTAAAACCTGACGTTGGAAGACCTGACTCTGCCATTATCCGATTCCGCTGGAATAACAGATGATAGGCCCATTTGCTCATGAACAGCTCTGGTCTTGAACCAAATTATAGCTGACGCCAGATGCCGTCTACACTAAACCCCATCAACGACTAGTTTCTTATCGTAGCGTCTGAGCTCCTTGGCCCTGCAGGGGAACCATACGAGTTGGGCACAAGACTAAACATAGCGGTACAAGTACCCTCTAATCTACACATAACTCACAATATAGACCAAGCTGAATGCCACCATGTCTTGCAAATATCCATTCTGCTGACGAAAGTACATCCGGTCAGGCGCATATGAGAAACACCTACGAACAGCGCACGCAAATCGGGACATTGTTCTCGCGTCCACCCTAGGATATTCATCATCCGGAAATATTATCAACGACATGGAAACCAGCATATTGCAGCACCCAGAGGGGAGCCAGCTTCAGGAATCCGATTATGAATCTGATCCGGATCCCACCTGACACAAGCTTGACGCACTTACAGCTCACGTCTCTGATACTAAGATACCGGACGAGTCTACGTCTTCGTTACCCGGCCGATACGGGCATGATTTACGCGCCAGAGATGCAAATAGAGGCGGTGATAGATTTGAGCAAGAAAACACCAATCTCTACAAAGATCCGGGGGGACAGTTGAGATGTACCCAGGGTTACAAACTTGCGTCTCGGTTTATTGTGAGTAAAGTACCTAAATCACGAATCAATGAAATACTTCTCGAGTGGGGTCTCTGGATCTGAGTTAGTCGGATATAGCTCAATGCAGACACATGAGAACCACCTCCGGTCGTTGGACCTGCAGAGTTCGTATCCCCGATGGTTCGCAGGACAAGTTCAGGATAGCAACAAACCTCGGTCATTCTTTTATGATAACGTCCTGGATTCTGTAAGATATCTCCTTGGCCAGATCCCCTACCAGGATGACTTGGTCTACGCGCCTCCATGTGAATTCAATCTTAATGGTGAAAGGATCCATGCGGGAATGCCCGCGCGGACTGGAGGTGGGACGTTCAAGTACAGCACCCTAACCTTCTTTACGGTAACCTTAGCGGACTAATTATAGAGAACAGTTCCACCTGGTGTGACTGTAGTTCCCATTATTGGGACGTTCAAGTACAGCACCCTAACCTGCTTTACGGTAACCTTAGCGGACTAATTATAGAGAACAGTTCCACCTGGTGCGACTGTAGTTCCCATTATTGGGACGTCCGATCAGACCCATCTCAGCAACTTCTCCGGTGACAACAAAGCCCAGCCTGTCCATATTACGCTCAGAAATCTTCCTTCAGGCAGGCGCAACAGCCCTGGATCAATAGTTGTTCTGCTTCTCGCACTATTGCGTGGCCCCCCCAAAAGCATAAAGTCCACCACAGCAGCTCAATACCCAAGAGTGGAGAATGCCGACACACTGGAAGACATATTCAAATTAATTTTTGCGCCCCTGCAGCACACGGCGCTTGATGGGGTCCCATTTGATTGTGCTGACCGCAAGGGTCGGTGGTGCTTCCCAATCTGGTCCGCATGGGTTGCGAACCATATCGAAAACGTGACACTTCACGGGTGAAATTCCAACGCCTGTCCTACATGAGAGATGCCTGTCAGGGAATTAGGAACCAACATCAAGAACTATCGAGATAGAGATTACGCAAGATCCGAATGATATGGATATGAAAACCGGTTTCCCGACTCGAAGTCAGACAGCACGCAAGTCAGGCTCAGCGGCCTTTGTATTAATTTGGGCCAAAAGGCTTTTCATGGACTTCATGGGGTCTCAGCGCTTGACTTGCAAACACCTGACATGCTCCATCCGGTATATCTGCGATTATTTATGCATATGATGGACTGGATCCAAGCTTTTCTCACGAAACACGGGCGACCACAAGCTTTTGACGCCGTTTGGAACACATTACCGCTTTGCCCAGGGTTTTTGGTACCCAAAAAAGACTACTGCGAGGTTGTACACTGGCAAGGGAAAGAGAGGAGGAATCTGGAGGGCTCTATTTCGAGAGGTCTCGCAGTGGCACTGCATCATCCACAGAGTTCACGCGTGATATCTTTCAAACATGCTGTCAGATGCATCAGAGCGTTCATTAACTCCACTATGATAGGACAAGACTGAAGCCAAACATCTGACACTATAGCTTATAAGGAACATAATCTGGACCAATTTCATGGGATGACAGGTATCTTCTTGAAGTTTGGAGTAACTAAGCATACACTTGCCAAGGTGGACGGGCAACGGAGGGAGATACCATATGAGAGAACACAGATGAGCGACCCCGTGGCTTCCTCTAAACGGCGCCGGATCTGTGACGATCATCGCAAAGAGGAGCATGGGTGACGTATGGACTTGATCCATGGCGAAATGCATTTCAACTTTATCAAGATACATCTATTAAGTCATTTTAGTGACCATATACCCTAGTTTGACAATATACCTGTTACAATCCTCGGTTCTGCGAGTGATACTTGCAGCAGGTAACCGATATTCTTCTAACGATCACTTCCTCTTAGCCCGATAGCTGTGGCAATAGCTGAGTCCGTTGACTTCTATCTAGCAACGTCAATCGCTAGGCTTCCATAAGACAGTCATGCTTTGATTCCCGAAAGCGTGATAGATAAAGATCCTTGTATTGAAAGTATAGTGTATGAAAGAACTTAGATGGTTGGGTGAAGAACCCAAATACCATGCCTTATTTTTCTCTTGTTTTTGTTTTTTCATATTTTAATTTTGTTTCTAGTGGAGGCCGAAGGCCGAAGCAATAAGTACTAAAATAGCAGGTCACCGGGATGGTTATGGCCGCAACAAACTTCCACCCAGTCCAATCTATCGTCGAGGCGGTGGAAACCATGAGAGAAAAACCCCTGGTCTAACACCCGCACCAAGATCCCGGGCGCTGAAAAAAACAAGAAAATATACAAGAATCTCGGGACCAAAAGAATGCATCTACCGAAGACCCAAGAAAAAACCCCACAGTGAGAAAAACCAAAAAAGCCCAAATCCGAAGTAGAGGGCAGTGGGAAAGCCCATCCGCGGGAAGGCCTTCAACGATCACAGAGTATGCTGATCACCGAACACAACCACGGATGAAGGTAGTAGTCCCGGAGCCATATCGACCAGGTCTGTGTGGCTAATGGGGAAACGTGTCGCGGGTAAGGCCGAGCGAGCCCACGAGTACTTAGAGGAAGCGAGGTGGATGGTGGCCGGAGGCCAGAGCGACCGCGCCCGGTGGGGGGTTGTTGTCTGTGACCGAGCCACAGGACGAGGACCAAGTGAGGGCGGGGAAGGGTGTGCCCAATCGAGTAGAAGTACCAGGGAGGGAAGATTGAAATGAGATCACAACCTTTCGACGATGCTGACCGTACCGAACAGTGATCCAAGAAGATAATGCAATACCAGGGAGCAGAGCCACCAGGGCCACTACTTCGACGATAACCCACACTCCGACAGACCTATTGACGAACGAAAGGGGTTGCCGACCGTGCAAATGCTAAGCGAGACAGCGAAGCCAGTACGGAGAAAGGAGGAAGTAGAGCCAAACGACCACTGAAAACAAGGACGCCAGGGTCCAAGGACATGATAAGGGAAGTAGGGCGGGAGGGGGAGGGTGCAGCTCACTGAGAGTGGTGGAGTGGATGTTGCCGATGAATTCCGATTGTGGTGAGATTTCAATCGCCGGGTGTGTAGGGGAGATGGTTCGTGACCCAAATCCGATGCATTTTTTTTATCTTTTTTTTTTTATCATGTGCTTTCTATTAACAACCTACAGGAACAAAGACTACGTGCAGCACTAGCTATGGTAAAGAAAGAACCATATCCCCTATTTCCCCTCCAACCGGCGCCAGGGAAAAAGCCATCAACCCAAGTCTCTCTGGTACGCGACCAACCGCACCCCAGCAGCGCAAAATAAGCAATCAAACTCCGACCAAAGGGGCGGAATAAGAAACATCAAATAAATACACGGGGAGGAATCAACAGGAAAACCCTTGCCGTAGACACCTGACAAAAGAAATAATTGATGAACCACTTGTGAAACCCTAAGTAACCGACAATGACAGAAGACCAAGGGGCCGCGGTGGTCACTGAAACCATTGTGACGTTGCAACCATTACTGAAGAACCCAAGGTGTTGACATCCGCCACCGAGGCAGTGCAAACGACGACTGAGCGTAACCGAGGGGCGCAACCTTGGCAATCGCTAGGGCGGTGAAAGCAGTAGGGTGCCAGCCGATCGAGTGGACCGTAGCTGTAACCGAGCAACGGGACGAGACCTGAAGGGGGAGAGGAGGGGTAGACCCATTAACTGTGGCAACTACAGGTAACTGTAGGCGTGTCTGACTAGGCAGCCTCTAGTGGAGGTCAAGAGAATGGAGAAATTGACTGTGGCCTGTTGAAGTATTTTCTCCTACTGCGAACTATTGTCCCAGCAGTCTGTAACATGGGCGAAAGGGTGTTGCCGACCGTGCGAATGCTAACCGAGGCAGCGATGCGCAAGCGAAAAGAGGGGCTGATTGAGCCAAACGACCCCGAGAAACAAGGACGCCAGGGCGCCAGGACATGATAAAGGAAGTAGGGCGGGAGGGAGAGGGTGCAGCTCAAGGAGAGTGCGGGTGCAGCTCACTGAGAGTTCGATGGTGGTGGATGTTGACGATGAATTCTCATGGTGTTGAGATTTCAATCGCGGGGTGTGTAGATGAGATGGTTCGTACCCAAAACCGATGCCCCGAGGGTGCCCTTATATTGGGCTTCTTCCCTCAACCCTAACCCTGCGTGACTCATCCTTTCGCGTCATCGTGTGATATCCATCAGCTGACTCCTCCGAGTTAGCTGGCCCCTATCTCGCAATCAATCAAAACCCCTAAACCAAGTGATATGCCCTAACTGGGTCACATGCCTGAAACCCATGACTCATAACTATGAGTCATGTGCGAAATACATAAACCACATGACCACAATTGTGCGTCATGTCAAATATTACCCAATCACAATGAACCAATGAGACGCTATTGGGTCGTCATGTACAATCCTATGAGTCAACGACTCTCATAGCGTGGAAAATAACAAACCGATGAGTAATAACTATTAGTGATGTGAGAGTCTGTCTTGCTTAGTCACCGTTTGTGACAATACCGATATATTCCATAGTGTTTGGCGAGGTCGCACCCAAGGAACAAGTCAAGGACGGATGGCAACGATCGAATGAAAATCATGCCGCACACCAAATCGTGCACAGCTAGAGTCGTCACCCCGCCATCCGAATGAGGTATGGAACCCCAAACCTGTTCCGGGCTACGGTGCCGATCTCGCTGCGGATGTCCAGCAACATTTAGAGAGTCCAACGCGTGCCGTAACCACGCCAGTCGTCCGTCAGAGGATCCTCAATGTCCGTCGGCATGATGTGTCCAACGTCTTGGATATTAATATGGTGTCAGGGCTCTCCCTCAACACTCTATCTCGGGAATTGGTCTGATATAGCGGGCATAACTGGCCTACAGAGCGCCAGCTTTCTGAAGATCCTGCCATACTTCAATCACACCCAGTTGAACCACAAACGTGACTTGAAATACCGGTTGTGGCGTTACAAGAAAGCGACGTTTATGACATCCACCATGGGTGAGGAACTGGCCACCTATACTTCAGAAACCAGGGGCGTTGCAATGATTGAGTTTTGGTCCGGGCTAGTTCTGAACGGATGTATGGTGCGCTGAGGGGCCGTCTGGCGGCAAAGCGCGTGGCAGGCTTCCAAATCAGGGACTACATCCGTGTGAATACTGTGCGTCAAGTCGCGCCTGTTCGGATGTTGAGTGCAGTCAACTCAGGATTCCCCTCGGACATACATGGCCTTGTTACACTGCAGATGAGGGAGCATGCTCGAGAGTTTACGATAGTTGACTTAGGGACAATTCACGGCCTAGAGCCCCTAATCCCAGTGGGCGAACGGCGCTGGCTGGTTAATAGCCTGATTGATTTGCGAACGTCCAACGAAGTATAATAAGGAATTGGAAGATGGGGGAGTGAGGGGAGGCTGGCTCTGCGTGCGTATCCTAGGACTCGCACGACTTTGCCGTAACAAAAAACACCATCTGGCGAATTGTAGTGAGGTTTTTCTAACTTCCTCGCTACAATTCGCCAGACGGTGTTTTGCAAATCGTCCCGCTGTATATGTATGATATATAGAAGCAATTCTGTTGAAAATAAAGAGTACTAGCTAGTTTAGCCTACACAGGTGAGCTTCTGAACAGGGGCGCAGGCCGATGTTAGGGAGAGTAGGAGAAATATGTCATGGCGCGCAGAAGAGGCAATGTGAAGCTGGTGCCGTCATGACAAGGAAGTGAAGAGAACCGGAGCTAAGGTGTAGACAGGGGGCCACTACGATGCGACGTCCGGTCAGGCGATAGAGGGGGTTGCCAAGCAATACAGGGAGCACAGGGTGCTTGTATGCGTTGCAACAAAATTCAGGGCGTACAGGGCGTAGAGAACGCAAAAGGGACGTCGCTTGCGTCAGGGCCCAAGGCTGACAGATCTGATGCAAGGTACTTTTCTTGCTGATGTATGCAGTGAGCCCCACCTTATATAAGCCCTAGGCGTGTATATCTTAGATACGAAAACCAGCTTCCCACCGGACATGATCACTTATTACTTCCCCTCCCCATCCCCGTCCTTCCCGACCTAAGAGCAACCTCTTCTCCCCTGGAGTTTATTTTTCCTATGCTTTTTGGTTGTTATATGCCTACTTACATGTATCTTTCCTTGCAAAAAACATGTAAAGATTAGTTTTGTGTTAAGTTCCCTTATAGTTATATTTCCTTTGAAAATAGTAGGGGACTTGTTTTAACCGCAAGATATTTTCAGTCACCGTGGAGGATTAGGGATTAGGTTTCTTTTGTGTTTTGTTATGATTTATAAGTTTTGTTCTTTCCATAGCTAGCGCTGCACGAAGCTTCTTCTATCTAAAAACAATGAACCCATGATCTAAAAACAGAAAAAAACAAAAAAAAGGCAAGAGATTTGGGTTCTTCACACAACCATCCAAGGTTTTTCATATACTATACTTTCAATACAAGATATCTATCACACTTTCAGGAATGAAAAGACACGACTGTCTTATACAAGCCTACTGATCACTACTACTAGATAGGAGTCAAGGGATTCAGCCTTCCGAGTAGATATTGGGCTAAGAGAAGTGATCGTTAGCGCACTATTGCTTACCTGCTGCAAGCATTACCCGGAGAGACCAAGATTGTAACACCTACCCAGGAGATGGTTACATCAAATATAATTCTCTACTTCACTTTCACAACAGCACTACAATTTTCCAACATGAACAACTCTCTAAAGCGTCCACAGGCAGCAGGCTTCCCACGACTCGCCCCGAAAATCTCAATTGAGAAAATGGTGAAAATATGGTATATCCTAAAACCGCCAGCAAAAGGTAAAGTGGCAAATGCCAAATCCAAGGCTAAAGCTAAAGTCCACAAATCCGCCGCCGAGGAGTGCAAAATTCCGGAAATCCGCTTGATGCAATGCAAAGCCAATTTGGTACTTCCTAATGGACCATTTTATTTCATTTTGAGTTAATATTTAATGCATCCCCTTCTGATCTTGACCAAGTGTCTGTGTCTGTGAGCACAGGCTAATTTTGGGTGTAACAAATGGATTGGAGAGTTAACCAATGAGAGTGTCTCAATGCTGGCAGTAGAGTCCAATTACCTGTGGCGGTATAGGGCATTACAGGTGCTGAAGGAGGCGACAAAGGATTTGTTGGTGGATTTGCTCGATGCTAGTAAGCATTCTGCTATCCATGCTAAGAGGCGCATGATTATGACGAAAGATATGCAGTTGGCAAGAAGAATTCTGGGACATTTAGGTAGGCTTGGTAGACGGTAGAAAACACTGTTGATTGTATGTCAGTTGAATATTACAATATTTTCAAATATTGAGAAAGTGAACTCAAATTGAGTGGTAGATTACTGGAAGCAATTGCTTTCGAAATACTATTTTGTGGAACCTAGCCAAGTGAGAATGGGAATGCGACTTAGGCGGTAAGCTCTAGGCGCCACTGGCTGGGTTCTGAACCACCTGCAAGAGTGATAGTGTAAGTAAGAGGTAGTAAAGGAGGATATAAACTTCAACTCCCTTCTGGAAAACCCACAGGGGGAGTGTTGCTTGTGAATGTATTGAATTTGTGCCCATATAGATCACAGGGGAGTGACTCTGAAATAGGGTACTGTCTTAGCTTGGCGTTACATGGAACACGGTATCGTGGGCATTCAGTACTTGTATTGTACTCGGAGCTGGAAGTAAAAATTGAGTATGCTAAGGACCATGTCATTATGAAGACGTATTAAGCTGGCCAAATTAACATAAAAGAACGGCACCCTGAAGGTAGGAAGAACCAGGACTACATTTTAGGAGACGTAACCTCTACATCATTAATGATATAGGTATTAAGTATCAACATTCACTAGTTGAGGTACCAAGCCCTTCACGATTATTCCATGATAGTCTAAGGTATCAACCAAAGAATAACGGCCAGTGAAAAAAAGAAAAAACTAGAAACTGCATTGTGTCCAAAGTGTCAGGCCCCTAAAGTAGCAAAGAAAAAGGAGAGGCCGAACTCATTCAAAGAAATACCAGATCAAACAGAAAGACAAAGTTGGTTTTGAATTCACCCTGGCATTTTGTTCTCTTTTTTTTTTTTTTTTCTTTTTTTTTTTTGAGGGTGCCGGGGAGGAGTGCATGGGGCTTTTTTTCTTTTGCTTTTTTTTTATTTTAAAAAAAACATAGAAAAAAGAAAAAAAGTTATTAAAAAAAGAAAGAAAAAAAGAGTGGAGCCAGGCCTGGGTTGGTCGAGGTCTTAGTGGCTGGGGCCGGGGCCTTGGTAGGGTCTGGGGGGCGAATAAGATGAAGCTTCCAACTAAGATAGCGATATACTGTCAGGTTTTGGGAGAGCCTTCTGACATTTCTTTTCCCAGACAGTGGCAATAACCCACCCCAGGAAATACTTTTCCAATTTATCAAGGTGGTAGACTATTGCCTCTAGATTCTATTAGTATAAGTATGAAAAAAATCAGGATAAAAAAGTCAGGTAGAACTAAGAGTAATGCCAGCAGCAAAGGCAGCCATAGAGGCGGTGTAAAATGTATAAGACTGCCAACGGAGCAATACTACTGCCTCCTTCAGCGTAGTAAAGTCGGTCCTATTTTTCAACTCATGCTCGGCCAAGTCAGTCTGATTTTTCACCTCACGCTCATAAACCTCCTATCCGGAGTCAGCAAGCTGTCTAACTACTCTAGATTTAAAAAAAGAAAAAAGAAAAAATCTCAAGAAGCTCGCCAAAACCATGCTCAACCATGGCAAGGCTATCCCACTATTATAGAGTTAGGATATTAAGGGCATCAGCAAAGAAACTCCACTTGCGTTTCATGCATCCTGTATCTTCCTGGCGCCTCTGGTGAAGCAAACTTTTCAAATTTGAGTAAACAAAAATCCTGTTACTTCATAAAATGCAACCATTTTTCAAGATAATATGGTTAAAATAGTAAGTCTTATGAGCCACATTTACCTGGCCATTTTTGGCTTCAAAGATCCAATCTTCCTATACAGGATGTACAGGATGCGGCTGGGAGGCAAACTCTACTATATCAAGTGCTAGGATGCCTTCAGATGCAAAACTGAGCTTTTTTTGCTGATGGGAGGAAAGAAAGCCCGACCCGCTGAGAGGATAGGGAAAGAAAGAGAGAGAGAAAGAAAGAGAGAGAGAGAGAGACCGAGAGAGAGAGAGAGAGAGAGGAAAAAAAAAAAGAAAAAAGAAAAGAAAAAAGAAAAAAGAAAAAAAGAAAAAAGGAAGAGGGGAAAGTCAACTTACAAGACGAGTCTTAGTCGACGCCATTGTCCCCTTGGTTGGTTGGGTCGTGTCCTTGGTCGGCTTTGGTTTCTCTGATACCTCGCTAATGTATCTCCGGCCGCCGCCGAAGGGCCTCGGGGTCCTCAGCGATCTCAAACCACCAAGGGGTTTGATGCCCAGGAGCCTTGTGGTACCGGTACGGAACATTGGGGGGAGGGGAGCAAGAGAAACGAAGAAAAGGGAAAAGAAAAAGACAAGAGGAAAGGGAAACGAAAATAGAAAAAAGGAAAGGAGAACAGAAGCGAGATGTGAGGAAAAACGGATGGTGGAGGAAAGGGAGAGAAGAAAGGCTCTGGGGGGTGCAGATCCCTATTTATAGCAAGCCTGTCGGCTCACCTCTACGTCATTGCGTGACTTGTAAAAACGAGGGCCTAGAACCCTCGCCTAGAACCCTCTAGAACCCTCGGAACCAGTTCTCTAGCTACCTTCACCAGTCTTGTTGACCAAACGGTAAAGCTTCTCGAATCACTTGAAGGTATGATATCAGCGAATCTTTCCATTTCTTCAGAAATTCAGGGTCAATTCTGTCTGGATCATCGCTATTCTCTTCCTCTGAAGAGGCATTTGAAGAAATCAACTGAGCGTCTTCTTCATCTTCGATATCCTCCTGATCGCTGGCCTCTTTCTTCTACCATTTCCTGTTCGCGCTTCCTACGATAATTTACCTCCCTGCGTTGTCCTTAACGGGCTTTTCCCTCATATTATACTCCTTATTTTCACCGTCCGATTCTTCGCCGGCCATATCTTCGTCAATCCCGTCCCCAGTAAAGTCCAGTTCAGCTCCATCCCCTTCGACCATTTCTGTTTCGTCCGCCTCCTCGTTCTCCACTTCCTCACCGTGGTCTTCGTTGTAGCCCCTTCTCCTATAATCCCGAATCCCGGTCCACTATGGACGACGGCGAACGAGTCAGCTTCGATTTGGACGAATCGCTAAAATACTACAATGACAATCCAAACAGTGTGCCATGTACCGATGCCGACCCGGAGCTGTTGGGCGCAGAGTCTGAGCCGGAAGCACTCTCCAATGCTCAGATACTATGAATCCAATACTTGAACCCATAATCGATTCCATTGCTGCTAATCTAGATGCTATCGCTCGTTTGTCAAACTTTGATTCCCTACAATTTCTCTTGAAGTACGCCATTCGACCCTTTCTGCCTCACCCCCTGCTAAGTGCTAACGAAGGAACCCTGATAGGTATTTCCCTACAATTTCTACGCAAGCTATCGGTAAGGTCCTCGACCTGATCGCCTCCGGCTTCTCCACCGAGGCAGACATTGCGAACCAGAACATGGAAGGCGAAGAGCAGGACACCCTTAAAGATCATACAGAATTTTTCGAGATGTATGGATTCCTTCTCCGGTGGGCGGTTACTGCGCCGGAAAGCCGTGCGGCGGACAAGGCCACTACTACTGCGGCTCCTGTTGGACGAAAAGGCAAAGGGAAAGCGAAAGCGGCTGCTGCTAGTGGCTCTTGGGATTCTACAACACATCTTCTCGTAGCTCTAGAGACGATGTGCAAAGTGCTTAAATTGAAGCTGATACGGGTGTTTGTTACAACATCGAAGAGGGATACGTGTGTCAGTTTATTCACAAAGCCCGTTTACATCGTGCTTGAAAGCGAGCAGCGGGTGAAGGTTACAAATGTCAGAATCCATTTATTCAGGTTCTTGTGCATCGCTGTGAAGCACCATTATGTCTTCTGAGTGATGGCAGCGGTCATTAAAAACGGCATCTAATTTTTGTGCCCGCAGGTGCACCAACTTCGATTATCCACAACCTCACCTATTTTGAGTATCTATCGGAGCCCATGGCTGAATTCTTACAAATCCTCTCGGAGTAGTACGATTATCCACAGTTAGTGGATGAGATATTAAGAGGGTTGAGCAATAAGGAATTTCACAGCAATGATACGAGAGGCCC
>Ga0307507_10009088_pt1 | contig 13384 bp, 12 predicted proteins | sample 7_EM_MG_FD_207223 | JGI IMG/M metagenome (GOLD analysis project Ga0307507, IMG submission 207223) | Populus trichocarpa ectomycorrhiza microbial communities from riparian zone in the Pacific Northwest, United States - 7_EM | ecosystem: Host-associated > Plants > Roots > Unclassified | place...
TATGCTCCTGATTGCCTAGATAGGCTAGTATTCAACATTTAAAAACGGGCTGAATGTCTCAGCGGCCGAAGGGATACGGTTTTTTGCCAAGACCGGTTTTTGCCCAAGATTGGGCACACAACCCTTACGGATGATCACTCAGCCGCACTGTTGTAGACTCCTAAAACCCACACCTTGGTAACTATGCTGGTTGGGGGAATTTGAGGGCCCATTTCAGACTCCAGGCACCGGCCTTGGCAAAAAACCGTAAAACACGAGAAAATACGGTACGCTTTTTTTTGTTTTTGCTCATGAGCAAGTCTTTTTGAGTTCTTAGTTAATTCAATATACTTGTATTATTAAATTTATCTTGGCGCAGTCTGGCCGTTGCAGTGCATATGTCTTTAAAAGCGGTTTAGCGAGTATGGGGGAGATACGGTATGGTGCTGGACAACCAAAACCTACCCTCGCGGCCAACTAGATCCAAAATTTCTAAATTGGGAATAGTTCCTTCTTGAGAAGATATAATAAAATTTCCTCAGGTAGAATTGTTTAAATAACATATTAGAACTAGTCTAGAGCTTTGGATTTAGTCATGCAGGAAGTCATTGTTGTGGCTAGAGTCTGAATTGAGGATGTTGCTCAACTTTATCAAATAGCCCTCTGCAACAGGATTCCAATCAACAATTTTGAATTTACCAATGAAATGAGAATAAAATGAAAACCATTAGAGGCTTTTAAAAAGTATTATCTATAGAATTACCAGAGGAATTGTTTTTAAAGTTTTTTCTTGACTGCTGCAGATTTTCTGAGAACTTTGGGTGGAGGGCAGGTTTTAGTTGTCCGGCACTATAAGAACGAAAGCACCCAGGTGCTTAACATGGATGGTATTGCGCAACGCATGGTAGGCTAACCACAGGCCTAATAGGAGCAAAAATGAAATCAGCTCACAAAATACTGACATTTTTTGGCTACAGGTGTCGCTGATCCAGCGGCTGGGCAAGGGAGGTTCGTCGGCTGTATATTCTAGACTTTGAGCGTGCGATGATATGCGATATTATTGTACCTAAAGCAATGAAACTATGGCTTACAAGAAAAGAAGGAGGAAAGAGCGTGCGATGATATTGCCCCATAGCTTTCCTGTCCCAGTTGCAGAATCTTGGTATTCGGTCATTGATCAGGTCTTTCTCACGGGGGGATTCAAAGGAGGGCCAAATAACAAATTACAAACCCAACTGACCCTACAATGCGATCCTGATGTTGCCTTTTGTGGGGGTGTCCCCCCGAGATGGAACCCACTGACTGCTCTTAACTATAGTGGGAACTGGAATAATTGGACCTTGCGCCGTTCGTGAGGCGGGTTACCTCTCCTAGCGAGGTCGTAACATTTCTTTCATTTAATTTATTCAGCCGAGTGTTGAAAGGAAGCTTTTTCCCCCATACCGGTAATCAAGAGTGGAGGGGAACTCTGGGCCGCTTAGCCTCATTCATAGATTCATAGTTGACCGAACCAAGGGGGGCTCCAACTCATCTAGGTTAAGATAAGGAAGCAGGTGACAGATGCTCGGGGGTGGGGAAAAGGTAGTGGCTCTTTCGTAGCTGGAAATTCACTTTCAATCTTGTGCATCCAGTTGCATTTTGCTTTGATGTGGTGCAGGCTTTGGCTGCTAGGCTTGGTGGGCGGTGACAGCTGGGCTGGGTCTCTATTTAAGCGCATAGCATTACGTGACCCAGGGCTCCAGTCATGACCTCCTAAGGCCTCCCAGATTCGGTAACTCGATACTCAAGTGCCGTTGCGAAGCTAAAACCCTAACCATTCGGACACTACAGTAATATAGCACGGCGCCTTGCTCCCGGATACCTACTGCAACCGCACCCTAAGATCCTGAAGCTTTCAACCTATTTCTCCCATTGCGCTAGAGCGGATCGTAACCTGCAAAGGCCCAATATCCGACACTTGAACAGCCAAATTATCTTGAGGCGAATTCTCGGCCATCGGCACAAATCCACTACACTCCTACCCCATGGATAGCAGGCCTAGAGGGCACTCGGATAGGGAGGGGGAACAAGCGCCCCGTCCAAAACTTAAGCAGATGTTGCTAAGGTTTATGGGGCTCACCTCCAGGAGGCGCTCGTCACACCAGGGCCCACCACAATCCAGCGATCCACAAGCGCCCGGAATTCATGAAATGCCCGACAATCGACAAATACCCAGCCACCCACAAGCGTCTAGAAAACCGTCAGGACTTAACTACCCCGTTACTCAAGGGCAAGACTACGGGGACGTGCTAACAGCACCTCCTGTGAACGCTACTAGACACAGCCCACAACCGCCTCAAGAGTCGCGTCATCAGGCCCATGCAATTCCGCCGGAGGTCATACCTGGCACGGAGATCATCATAGCACTAATGGGAGTCACGGGTAAAATCCAAAGTCTATTCAAACCTATATATGTTGGCTAAGATAAGTGACAGGAGCAGGTAAAAGCTACTTCATCAAGGAGGTTACTGGTAACCCGGAGGTCAAAGTGAGCGGCAATCTTTATTCTTGTGAGGTAGCCCGGCGCCGTAGAAGTTAGACTTAAATACTAATGGGAAGAAGGTACCAGCAAGGTCCAACCTTACTCCTTTGAGTATGTAGGGGCAAAAATCACACTAGTTGACACTCCTGGCTTCGATGATACGGAGAGAAGCGATACTGAGGTCCTGCAAGATATCGCTGATTGGGCCTCGGCGACCTACAGGAATGAGCAACTCCTCTCTGGTATCATCTACCTCCACCCCATCACCCATACCCGCATGGAAGGTTCTGCCATGAGGAACCTTAGAATGTTCCAAAGTTTGTGCGGTCAGAAAGTGCTGGAGAACGTGCTTCTCACAACAACACAGTGGTCGAACGTCAATCCGGCAGAGGGGCAGGCCCGTGAGGATAGCCTCCGAGATGAGGGCTTGTGGGGGGGGCTTATCCGCAAGGGTGCCACTCTCCAGAAATTCCACGGCACCAAAGAATCCGGATTATCGCTTATCCACAAGTTGATGTCAAACACACGGAAACCCCTCGATATCCAGGATCAGATTGTTGAGCAAAGGATGACCCTACTTGAGACCAATGCAGGAAAATGCATCAACGAGGAATTGATTGCCCGGGAGAAGAAATTTAAGCAGAAGGTGGAATCCCTAGAAAAGCAATTTCGGGAAGTTATAAAGGCGAAAGATGATGAAATAAAGGCAATGGGTGATGAAATGAGGGCTCTTATGGATGAGAAAGCAAAAGCTCAGAAAGAGCTTCAAAAGGCTGTAGCTGGAATGGAATTGTTAAAAGAGCTGCATGTAGCGGAGGTAAAAAAGCGCGAAGCTAGGGAGAGGGAGGAGGAAGCGAGGAAGTCCGATAGGGCGGTGATTGCTGTCGCTACTAGGGACATTGCAATTGCCGCTCATATCACAGGTGTGTTCACAAGCTATAAAACCAAAGGCCGCTTAATCCTTGACATCGACAACCACGAAGAATTCGAGTCGGATACCATCGAGATCACTATCAATTACCAGCTTAACTTGCTTTCTGGCATTCGGGTTTATACAAAGACTTTTAGGGAGGCGTTTGATGCGGGGATCGGTGACACTAATTACATTGTCTTGGACGGTGTACACTATCGGTGCAAATCTGGTACTCCTATCAGAGTAGGCAGCCAAGAATTCGTGATCTTTAGGAAGGGATAATTTTGGATAGCTCGTGAGATATAGCGTTGGCGCTACGTTATGAGCGCTGGCCGAGTGTCTTGCAAATGAGCTGCATGGGGGCAGGGAGTAGGAGATGCGTTGGTCTTGACCGAGGGTGCAAGGGAGTGAGGCTTGCTAGGGAATAGGATTACCTTTTCTTAGACCTATTGAACCTTTGCGGTGTAGGGAATTATTTTCTTCTTCCTGTACTTTTTTATTTTCAATGTTAGTTAATATTAGGTAGACCTGTGGGAAAACGAGACAAGTTTGGCAGGATACCAAGGACGATAACAAGTGCCACGGGAGATGTTTTCGTAGTAGACAGGGGTCATTTTGCTGGTGAACTGCCCTTGTTTTGTAAGAAGACATCTCCCCGGCACTTGTACCCTGTTATGGCATGACCGAATTCAGACCACGGGCTTTAATCTTGTCTTGTACTTGTATAATGGCTAATGTAAAGTCTTCGTACTGTACACACCTAAGTAGCTTACCAGCAATTTTTTTTTTGAAAACTGTTGAGGTCACAAAGTGGTGTGTTCAATCGCTAAGTGCCCGCCCCTATTACTGTTTAGAGTACGGTACTGGGCATAGAATAGAGGCCAAACCTGTCGAGCCCAAGGAGCAGTGTTTCTCCAGCCGTTAGCCAAGTGTTTGATAGAATTAAGGAGACCCCAAGCACTCGCGCGGAGAGACAACCTGTTTTGCGATTTTAGCGCTTTGGAAACTGACTTCAACTACCTTTCAGCGTCAATTGACACGTCTACCCGTAATGCCATGACGTTTACAAAACATATTACGCTTGCATACAGCCAAAAATTGGCCGGAGCCTCTGGCCTTTAGGGGTATGTGATAAACCTTGTCCTACAAACGTCGTCACAATACGGGCGTAGTGCCGGGCAAACGAAACCTGCCCTCCACCCAAAGTTCTCGAAAAATCGGGGGATGCTGAATTATCTGCAGTCAGGGAAGGGCTTAAAAATAATTCCTCTAGTAATTTTGTAGAGGGTTCCTTTTCTGAGTCTCTAATGTTTTTTAGCATATCTTATTCTCATTTCATTAGTGAGTTCAAAACAAATGACCAGAATCTGCAGGGGGTGTTTGATCAGCATCCTTAATTCTGACTCTAACTACGATGACTTCCTGTACAGCCTTATGTGAAATCCAAAGCTATAGATTAGTTCTAATTTATTGTTTAAATAATTGAACCAGAGCAAATTCTATTATACTTGTACCTTCTCAAGACCCTAAGAGCCTGTTTGGCAAAAACGGAAGGGGCAACCTTTCCGTTTTGTAATTCTTTTACCTGGAGAAACGGTTGTTTCAGAACTTTGGAACGGAAGGGAAACGGTCATTTGTATGGGGTAACGGAACGGAACCGTCGTATCCAAACAGGCTCTATCATAAAAGTCTTCAAGATGAGCTGCCACGTGTCAATGCTTTTCGTGTTGTCACTACTGGTGTGTACTCGGGCGGAAGTTAGGGATGGGATGGACAGGGGTTTGAGGTCCTCGTGAGAAGGGTAAAAAAGCTTTGACACCGCAACCCCTGTCCATCCCGTCACGAGCATCGAACGTTTAAAAAAAGAAAAGATAAAGAAGGCCCCCATACTCGGGTACCGTATTAGGGAAATGAATTGCCAATAATACTCGTAATTTTCTGACGCTTGTGAACACTACTAGGGCCGCATATTCATACATATGCATGATACCGGTACCGTAAAAACCTTTTACTCGAGTAAATCCACCATCCGAGATCTCAACAGAAATTACCGTCTAAACCACAATAGGTCAAGTAGGGAAGGAGCGGAATAACGAATGCCATGAGATCTAACTCGGTCAGCCTCCACAAGCTATTCTGTCTTAACACCCTTGGTTCTGGGGGTGTTTTGTCTCTTATTGGGGGTCCGGGGCCGATGGGTGATGACGGAGGCTAACAGCACATGAACCCAACAACACATAAAATACGCTAAGAAATTGTGACCTGGATCTGGGTACTTGTATGATACGGTAGTTGGAAAGCAATCTCATGCATCTACAGTTCCCCCTGGCTGTAGCCAGCCTGGCTACTGAACGGAAAAACTGTGATTGGTGCGTTAAGCTGCGATGCTATTGGCTAATCCCCGATAGTGACAGTTTTTTCGGGTTCATTATAGCTAGGTGCAACTGTAGGCCATACATATTGCTCGAAAACTTCTTGCACTTAAGCATAAGCATTGATCGCTTGCCCTGGATGGTGGCTTACTCGGTGAAACACGAATTGGGACATTCTCGCTTTCTTCCGGCACCAATCCGAAAGGGGGGGGATCCTCTCTTTGTGGGCAAGTTTTTGCGGTATGCAATAGCAACCTTTTCTAAAAACCCTGGCGAACTGCACCCGATAAGGAGCTCATGGGTGTCTAAGCACCCATACAAATGTGCGACGCTTAATATCTAATACTTGTTGCTTCTTGCCAGCACCCGGATGCGAGCTAACGACTCAACGATCGTCCCTCATCAACCATTCTTCCCCCCTTTATGATACATAGGAATAAATCTAATTGAGCATACTAGCACCTTGCCAACCTCACGCTCCCTCTACCACAACAACCACAAGACCGAGGTTTTTCGGTTTTTTTCCACATTTCTTTTGCCTTGAGGTCATCTTGCAGAATACCTATTTTTATTATTTTTTCTTCCAAGAAGTTGGGCTACTTTCGCTGGTTGATGGTTGATAAGGCACGATTGTTGACGAGGGGCGGCCGTTGTCACGAACGTCATAAGTATTTAATTTGCCAACCTGGCTTCCGCCCGGGGCATTGACTTTGTCGGGCAAGCCAACACAACTCGAAGCTACCCTATTCCATAGTAAGTTGCTGTGACGTTGGTTCTTATCCTCAATGCTGATATAGGACCTCTCCGTCGCTCCCAGGACAACTCTCCAGCCACACCCTGAAATCCTAAAGCTTCCAGCCTGTTTCTCCTATTGCACTAAAGCAGATTATAGCTCATAAGAGCTCTATACCCTACAGTTGAACAGCCAGGTTATCTTGAGATAAATTCTCATTCATCAGCATACAGTCTACGACTCTCGCACACTCCAAATAAGAGGGCTGGGGGGTACCTTGTAGGAGAAAGGGAGTGAGCGCCCCATCCAAAATTTACGCCAATGTGCTTCGGGAAGAAATCCAAGCCGGATGCCAACCAGCAGGCTGAGTCCGGCCCGCGCAAGGCCCCAGCATCCGACCAACGTCGGGCCAGCCAGGCCCCAGCATCCGACCAACGTCGGGCCAGCCAGGCCCCAGCATCCGACCCACGTCGGGCCAGCCAGGCCCCAGCATCCGACCCACGTCGGGCCAGCCAGGCCCCAGCATCCGACCCGCGTCGGGCCAGCCAACGAGCGTCTAAAAGACTATCGGGGCCGCCACCTGTGGACGCGACTGGAGACAGCCCATCTCGAGAGCGGCGAACAGAGAGAAGACGATCAAGATATATAGCGCCTGGCTCGGAGGGAGAAATAATCATAGCCGTAATGGGAGTCACGGGTAAGATCCAAAGCCTATTCAAAACCTGCATTAATTGGCTAAGATGAGTGATAGGCGCAGGTAAAAGCTACTTCATCAGGGAGGTCACTGGCAACTCGGAGGTCAAAGTGAGCGGAGGTCTTTATTCTTGTAAGATAGCCCCCTGCTGTAGCTAGACTCGAATGTTGACGAGAGAAGCCACCAGCAAGGTCCAACCTTACTCTTTTGAGCATTTAGGGAAAACAATCACCTTGGTCGACACTCCTGGCTTCAATGATACGAATAGAACCGATACAGAGGTTCTGAAAGAGATTGCCGATTGGACCTCGAAAACCTACAAGAATGGGCAACTCCTCTCTGGTATCATCTACCTCCACCCCATCACCCATACTCGCATGGAAGGTTCTGCCATGAAGAATCTTAGAATGTTCCAAAAATTGTGCGGTCAGGAAGTACTGGAGAACGTGCTTCTTACAACAACACAATGGTCGAACGTTAATCCTGTAGAGGGGCAGGCTCGTGAAGAAAATCTCCGAGATGAGGGCTTGTGGGGAGGGCTTATTGGCAAGGGCGCCATGCTTCAGAGATTCCACGGCACGAGAGAATCCGGATTAGAGCTTATCCACAAGTTGATGTCAAACACACGGAAACCCCTCGATATCCAGGATCAGATTGTTGAGCAAAGGATGACCCTACTTGAGACTGAGGCAGGGAAGTTCCTTAACGAGGGATTGGCTGCCCAAGAGAAGAAATTTAAGGAGGAACTGGAATCTCTAGAAAAGCAACTTCGGGAAGCTATAGAAGCGAAAGATGATGAAATGAACCAGATCCTTACGGCGGGGCAAGAAAGAGCTCAGGCGAAGCTCGAAAGGGCTGAAGCTGAACAGAGATGGTTAGTGGGGTTGCATGCAGCGGAAATAGAAAAGCGTAAAGCCAGAGGCAAGAAGGGGCAGGGGGGGAGAGGGGATAGGGGTTCGATCTCAGGTCCCAGTACTTCTCAGACAAAACGCGCTTCGCGCGCCGCTGTGACCTGAGGCAGTCATCCGGACTAGCGCCAAGATACCCGTCCGTCCTGGTGTCCTTTTCGGTACTGCCACCCATCCCGTCCAGCCGCGAAGACGGATAGGCTGGGCACTTGGGTTTACTGCTATGATGCCGCAGGTAGGTTCGTAAGTTATAGCCCGGAGGCTAGTTACTCTTCGACATAACTGACCACGATGAGTTTAAGTCGAATATCTTTGGGATCGAGGTTTATTTCCAACCTAAACCCGTTTCTCTCCCGGGGGCTTCTGCGGAGATACTTCTGGGGGTGCTTAATATAGGGTGGCTGGCACTAATCACATGTTGGACGGAGTATACTACCGGTGTAAATCCAGTATTCCTACTAGAATAGGTAGCCGGGAATTTTTTATATGTAAGAGTTAATTTCGGGTAGTTTGTGAGATATAATTTTGGTGATATATCATGTGCGGTGGGTGAGTGTCTTGAAAATAGAAGGTTGGGGAGAGCAGGAGCCCGAAGTACATTAGGGTATTGACGAGAACAGGAAGATTTCCTTCTCTCAGGCCTATTGAGAAACTTCTGTAGCGTGGGGAATTTTTTTCTTTTCCAGTTCTTTTCTATTTTCCGTGTCAGTTAATCTTTGGTAGAACTGTGAGAAAACGAAAGAAGTTTGTAAGATACCAAATACTCGTTAATGCCCTGACGTCTGTGAACACAACTACTATTGCGTACAGGGAAAAAATAAGCCGGAGCCGCAGGATTTTGCTGGCATGTAATAGTTGTGTTCACAAATGCTAGGACATTACGAGTCCTCTGCTGTGACAAGAGTAGCTCAAATTACCCTACCCCTATTCAATATTGTACAGGGCATGAAGGGTGAATCTGTCGAACCACCACTGGGCGCCTCGAAGCCCTTCTCTCCCACTCAGAGAATAGTGCTCGCTCCACCCATTGAGCTAAGAATTCGACGAACTGTTTTCCTTCACTGGCTCACATCGAACAATATGGTAGACTAAGGGAAAAACCTCCTCTATTTATACCATTCCAATGTCATATGTTACACAACACTGTATCTAAGGAAATATCTATCAGCTATAAAATCACGCAGGTGTGTCACACAACTGATACACCTGCCATTGCAGGAGAGGAAATTATATTATTCAACAGGGTGAAACTCCCCTATCCCTGTTCCCCCCCCCCTTCTACACCCCAAAACCAAGCCTCGCAGTTAGTCATCGAGTGGTAAAACATTTGGAATCCGCCGCAGTGGGGTCCCAAGAACCACTGAAACATTCAGGCCCATTTAAAATGTTGAGCACTAAACTATTCCTGAAATCGTGATATAAAAGATTTCGTGCTTGAGAAGGGGTGTAGTGCTCAGGAGAGGGTAGAATCGGTACTGTTTGGGATGGCCATGATGGAAAAGAGATTATCCATCTAGAGCTGGTTGCAATTACTAAAATAGGCTTGTGTTCAACATTTTAAATGGGCCCGAATGTTTCAGTGGTTTAGGGGATAACTCCCGGTATAAGATATTAGGGCATTTGTGCGGTAGATCGGACTATCTCTCATAATTGTCATGGGCGGGCAGAGGAAGAAACTGATTGGATAGTGAACGGGCAATTGGGGTATGTCGGGTGATTTCCTATGATACTTAGGTCTACCGGCAATTGAATGACATTTGTGAACACGACCACTATTGCATGATACCAAGATCCGGGCAAGGCATAATTTTGGCGGTATGCAATAGCAGTTGTGTTCACAAACGTTATTCAATTGCGAGTAATCTTCTTTGTCTTATGTGCGAAACCTCTAAAACTTGGACCAAGGCCCTTGCACGGTTGCTTCATGCGATGCTTCTGTTTTCAAAGATAAAGAGTTATAAATAAGGAAGGTTGATTCTGCAAGACCCATGTTCATTTCTGTCAGGGCAGAGGCTTCTCTATCTTTTATCCTTTGCACTCTATCGATTTACCCTAATGTTTCCCTCAGAAGAGGCGTAGGTGAGCACTATAATAAGTCCTTCATAGACAATTTTCCTTGCCGAAAACCCATTACCCTTACAGATAGAGGCATTACATAATGCCACCGGATGGCTCATGTTTTAGACCTTTTGCGCAATACTATAAGACTTAGGAGAAAAATTCGATCTGACGATCGGATAGATAACCCATCTAACAAGATGGTCCGCCCATAGAATTAGGGCGGAGAGGATGGAAGGAAGGGGGAGATGGAAAAGAGAGGAACAACAGAAGACAGATGTTTCTAACTTGGTTGAAAATACAAAAGGGCTCTCCCCCAAAAAGCTCCATTTCCTGGGGTTGGGGGATAAGACACAAAAGCTGCAAATTGAACCGATACCGTGGAGATGGGGGTTTGGGGCTTATGGACGCGCAAGGGAGTTAGATTGGCTGGTTAGCAGAAGTGTAGGTGCGCACGGGGGGTACGGGTGGAGTCTAGTACTAGGGGTTGGGGGACTTGAAGATTAGGGTTGGAGTTCGGAAGATCTACTGAGTTCTAGGTTGTGAATAGAGGGGTTTGTCCACCCGAACTGTTAGTACGAGTTGGAAAGCCTGGATAAACTGAGTGGGATTGGGAAGGATGCTGGTATTCCGTGATGTCCTAGGTGTATCCATTAGGTTAGTAGATTGATTTGGTAGGATTCTTAGAATGTTAATTAAAAGAATTCACAGCTACAGATACGATCCCGTCACGCTACAGTTAGAACGAGGGAGCGTAACCACAGGCTGTCATCTATGGAGCTTGTGATGGCTATTATTCCACGTATATGAAGTTCGGATTGTTCTGTTGTCTCCAACTGAGGAAGGTCCGAAGGAGAAGAAATAAGAAGAGGTACTGAAGTTATGACTTTCTTCTAGGGAAGTAGTATTCTCCGGAAGAAGAAAGAGAGCGAAAGAAATAAAAAGCGTAGGGGAAACGGGAAATGGTCTCACGATCAGGAAACGTAACAGTACCTAATGTGGACAATCGTCATTCACACGAAAAGTAGTGTCAAAGGAACTGATAATGATGATAAAAGAACCCGATAACCAAGAAGTAGATAACGATCTAGCTAACAGAAGAAAGCGGAGTTGACTAAGCACTTGTTGTTCTACCCCCGTTGCTTCCCCTCCACTCACTTAATACCTACGATCGAAGTCACAAAGTAGTAATATAACCCCAGGTGCCCTAGCACATACCACTCCACTATCTATCTAGCTAGCAATGTAACCTGCCAGCAGGGTATATAGAGGTACAAGAACTGAATTGAGTATAGTCAGACAGCGTTTGCCTGAGGGCTTGGGCTTCTAGATGATGATCCAGAAAGTTGAGTAGACTTGCAGGAGGTCACAAGAGGGCTGGCACAGTAGAGAGCTGTGAGTCTAGGTCGAGCCAATCACCTCTCTCTGAACCTGGAAGAATGTCAGGAAAGTCAAGCAACGGCGTGGGAGAATAATCTCCAATACGATGAGGAAGGGCAGAACAATGAGGATAGCGAGAATGGCGTTTAGGCAATAAAGGATGTAGGCAAAATTGAGTTGATAGGCCAGACTGTGCTGCCAGTGTGGGTGTTCAAGGTAAGCCACTGGATGAAGATTGGGAAGCAATTGCGTGGGTTCAACATATAGTGAATGTAGGAGGAATCTATTTCTGTCATCAAGATAGAGACATTTAGCAATGACCATGACGGGGATAGCGAGAGAATCACAATATACCTAGTGCGAGTAGTAAATGAAATGAAATATCAGAATGAAGATTAGAAGAAAGGAGATATTAGATGCAGAGTGGGGACGCCATATCGAATACATTTCTGTTACAAAGGCATCCTGAGTAGGTGAGAGCTCTCTCCATAATGTCGAGAGCATGACAGTGTCTAGAATTTGCCATAGGTATCACAATGGGCTTGAGAGTCTATATGAGTGCCAGTGCTATCATGAAAGCATCTGAAAAATGTGAGAGGAACACCCATGGTGGGGAGAGCATATAAGCGAGTTATGTCAAGGCTGTTTAGAAAATGAGATAGTCACTTTGACGGCTTTGGACTGTAATGGGGGTACTGTATAGAAAGATGGATTCCAAGATTGCGACTACACCGAAGACTCGAAGTCAAAGTAAAGAATCTGATAAAGATAAATTTAATCGAAGAATCAAACAGTTTAACTTAATATGATGAAGCCTGAAAGCTTCTGTTACAATCCTCTTCTCTCTGGGTGATACTTGCAGCAGGTAACAGCTAGCTTGCTAGCAATCACTTCTCACTTGTCTACTCTGAACTGTGATAGCTAAGTCCGGTGACTTGAATCTAGCAGTAGTGATTGCTAGACCTGGGCAAGATATTCTTGTCCTGCTTCCCGGAAGTGTGATAGATAACAATCTTCTATTGAAAGTATAGTGTACAAAAGAAGTTAGATGATTGTATGAAGAACCCAAATGCCAAGTGGTTGTTTTTTGTGGTTTATCAGGTACTTTGTTTTATTCGTCTACTGGGTACAAAGGGAGCATGCAGTGCGAGCAATGGCAAAGAAACACTCCCTATATCAAACCAACCGGTGTCTGGGAAAAAACGATCAACCCAAGTTCCTCTGGTCTAGAACCAACTGCACACCAGCCACATAAAAATAAGAAAGTCAGTCTTAACTAGCTAACGTGGGCAGGAAACAAAAATCCGAGAGAACATAGGGAGAAGTTAACAGGAAAGCCCTTGCCGTAGAGACCAACATATGAAATAATTGATAAAATTAGTTGAAAACCTAGAAAAATAGGGGAGTGGTAGGGACCAAATAAAGGCTTGTGCAATTCAGTACAAGAAACCCAAGGCATTGACATTGGTTGCAGAGGTAGTGCAAATGACGACAGAGCATAAGCAAGGAGTGCGACCGTGAAGTAAGGCGTATGAGGAATAGGGGCAGTAGGGTGCCAGTCCAAGGAGTGGATGGTAACAGTAACTGATCAACAGAACGAGACTGGAAGGGGTGGAGGACAGGTGGCCCCGAAAGCTGTAGAAACTATCGGTAAATGTGTGGGTGTCTGACTAGGCAGTCTTAAAAGATCAAAAAGAGAGGGGAGAAATCGACTATGGCCTGTTGAACAGTTTTCTCCTATTGCAAACTGTAGTCCCAACCGTCTGTAACATGGGCGAAGGAGTGTTTTGCCTGTGCAAGCCCTAGGCGAAGTAGCTAGGGGTTGA
>Ga0307507_10009089_pt1 | contig 13383 bp, 10 predicted proteins | sample 7_EM_MG_FD_207223 | JGI IMG/M metagenome (GOLD analysis project Ga0307507, IMG submission 207223) | Populus trichocarpa ectomycorrhiza microbial communities from riparian zone in the Pacific Northwest, United States - 7_EM | ecosystem: Host-associated > Plants > Roots > Unclassified | place...
TCCGAACAGAGAAGTCAAGCCCGCCAGAGCCGATGGTACTGCGGTAAAACGTGGGAGAGTAGGTCGGTGCCCAATCTTAAATCAAGCCCTTGCTGGAAACAGTCAAGGGCTTTTTTGTGGCCTATTTATTCATTGGTCATTTCGCTGCGCTGTCATTAGTCATTGGTGTTCGGTTGGGGATGGGACCGTTCGGGTGTTCGGGGGCGAACACTTATATTGTTTATAGCCAGTAGCTTAATTGTTCGGGTTCCCCGGGGATATGAAATTCACAGGCTATTCAATCCCTCCATCCGCAGGCTTGACCATACTATAATCCATCGATTTTCAAAACAGCACAGCGTTATATGGTATACCTGCCAACACCTCGTCAACTCCTTATCTGCCACCGTTAGCTTACCGTTGGTTACCCTTAATGCTACCGGTGTGCTCCTTACTGGTACTAAAGTTTCTGGTTGTGCTGTTTTCGGCGGGTATTGAGTGGAAAAATCCATCAGGCCAATACCGAAAAAATGGGGTACAGGTTTGGGCCTGATGGTACTATTATGTTGCCGGTTGGGGGGGGGCCATATTGGGTTTATTGGCGTCGGCTCTTTCGGCAATTATTTGGGCCGCGGTTATGCCGGATATGGCGAAGTGCAACTTGTTTTGCACCGTTTTAAAAAACTTCTGGGTTATGTCGGCGTCTTTGTTATTATCTATACTGCATTGTTCATATATGTCGGTTATTTTCAGGTAAAAGCGTCTTCACTGGCACGAATCTCGCGAATTCTGTCCTGTAATTCATCAAATAATCTTTACCCAGTCGTTTACCTTGTTTTAGGAGTTCATCGTCCAGCACAAAGCCTTTAATAATATATTCGCGCAGGGTTTTGGTAGCCCGGATCCTGAATGGAGTGGCTTAAAAGCTGTTTACCCGGTACCCTGCCGCTATTATTGCATCAAGGTTGTATAAATGCCGTAGAATAATTTTTACTATCACTGGCAGTTGTTTCCAAAATGGAAACAACTGGAATCTCCACGAGTTTTTTGCTTTCAAATTTTTTTCAAATGCTTACTTATTGCCGGTACTTCTACCTCAAAAAGTTCGGCCATACGCTTTTGGGTAAGCCAAAATGTCTCGGCGTTAAAAATCACTTCAACTTTTACATTGCCTGCGGGGGGACTGTAAAAAATGATATCATTTAATTCCGAAAATTCGCCCATATCGAAAACCATATTTTATTAAAATGCTTTAACGATAGCTATAATTATTAGCAATTTAACGCGGATGGAAAATGCGATTTCGGAATTCGGATGGTCGAATCCCGATATCAAATTTTTAGAATCTAAAAGCCCCCTCCCCGCAGACCAGCCAAAAAAAGTCTTGCTACTTGCTCTTGATACTAACATGGGCGTTCCCTGCGGGCCGGGCTGTACGCTCCGGCCCGGCAGTCAGCCACACAAAGTAAGGGGGGGGGCTAATACGTTTTAGCACAGGTGGGAGTAAAGGTTTGAGCGTTGGCTCACCTGTGCTTTGATCGGCATTTGTTTAAAGGAAGTCACAAGTGACCCTCACGCATGCAGCCGCACAACACTTGCGCTAAGGGGCGATAACATCTGCAATAGGCTTGACATGCTAAAACGGGTTACACGTTGCCCCCACGTTTGCTGGTGAACGTCTGTGTCATTTTCCAATTGTCGGTATTCAACTGAAAAAAGACAAGCTATGTCGTGGAGATAAGTCAAGTTAAAATAATTCGTTTTTATATTCCTTAAGCGGAATAGCCAGGTCAAGGAGTTCAACCGAAAATGCTTTTTGCTGTGCTATAGGATTGATGATCTGGCCGAAGGATTTTTTGTCGCTGGTAATGTAAGCGTCTATTTTGCGGTTATATAACTGCGCTATCAGTTTGCAATCATCTTTAATAACGTTGCGTTCAATTTCCTTTAATTCGGCACGGCGATTTAATAAAATGGAATGAAACTCACCTGCGGTTTGCCCGTCGAAAAAATCGAAGGGGATTATCCTCATCGTGCGCAAAGGCAGGTTTAGGATGTTATCCTTTACCGCATATTCGGCAACGGCTATTGCAGATAGGTATATGGTTATTTTATTTTCCAGGAAATGCTCAAAATAGTCTATCGCGTTTTTGTGCAGCGGGTCGGTTTGTTTTAGCAGGCGGATGCAAAACGAGGTATCCAATAAAATACTATCCATTACTACCGCCCCTTATTTCGGCAAGCCAGGCGTCCACATCATTTACACCCTCCCAATTGCCGGCCGCCCGTGAAATTAGCAAATCCAATTCATGCCGGTTAAAAGCCGGCTCGTAGTCAATATAGTCTATCAGTTTTAAGTCGAATGGCTTACCATCCGCCAGGTTTTGCTTGCCAGATACACGGATACCATACACCTTGTAAAGCCGCTTTTCTCCCTCAATCAATTGTTTTTTAGTGGCGCCAATTACCAGCGTACCGTACTCTTTGGTCAGGATATGGAAGTTGGGGTTATTGCCGCCTTCGTTATTTATTTTGCCGTATAATACCATTTCGGTATTAATGTAGTTGGCTGCTGCGTTATAGTAGCCGGTATCCTTAGTTATAGTAAGCGTTTTAGTATCCGATTGCGAACTGCCGAAACTGATCTCCAAATTCTTTTCCTTGGCCTTTTGCTGAAACCGGGCAATAATTTCGGCCCGTTTATAATCCAAAAAGCCGGCTGTACCGCGGTTTGCAATTTCGGTAGTGAGGCCGTTAAATAACAGCACCGCCGAAATTGGCAAATAAAACAAATGCCTGGCCGAACCCTCCTCTAACCCGTAGGCAATGTGCGGCCGCTCGTTTTTTTCGGCACGGCCGGGATACAAAAAGGTTTCCACATCGTTAATCATCTCCTTTATTTCGGCAATGTCAACGCTTTGCGGTTTAATTGGCTCATCGCCAATTTTGCCGCTTACTGTTATTGCTATGTAGCCCTTTTCTTCCACATTATAAAGTTAGCGATAATTAGTTTTGTTGCAAGATATGGTTTGTTGAAATGTTCCCATTTTTTGCGCAGGTGTTGAGCTATGGTTTAAGCGTTGACACAGCTGCGTTTCGCTATACACTTTCTACACAAAGTCACAAATCATCTACCCGGCAGGCAGCCGCACAAAACTTGAGCCAAAAGGAGATTTAACTACGTAAGGCTGAACATCATAAAGGCTTCCTTTTTTACGCTTATAGATTCCGTGGTTTTACTTGTAATAACAGCGTAGTTTCCCTGATGGATGTATTTAATTATAGGTATAATTTTACCTGTGAGTTAAAAATACCGGGAAGCCGAAAACGGATTTAGAGTAGGCATAAATACATCACCAAACAAATGGAACATTCAAGATTTAAACCTAAAGAACACCTTACTTTTGACCAAGGGGCAAGAAAAATTGCCGAAGCGCTGAAAGATGTTAATGTAAGCCTTCACGACAAAATTACCACATCACGCGATGCGCATGCAGTTAAACTGGTAAATTTGCTTAGCGTTAATGAAGTACCCGATGGATTTAAAAAATGGCAGCTGCCTATCGTTTTAAAAGATTCGCAGTTGTTTATTTCAATAGGGCAGCCGGATATTAATGTACCAGAGCATTCACACGACGAAGGAGATGGAATCAGGTTTATTATGTCGGGCTCTGTTTATTATAACGGCCAGGAGTTAACAGCCGGCGATTGGATGTTTATACCAAAGGGACAAAAATACAGTATAAAAACGGGGCCGTTTGGCGCCTCTATGTGCTATTGTTATTGCTGCTGCTGTGCCGGTTCAACTGTCCTTGACCGTAAAGATTGGGTAATTAACCCAGCAGAGTACGTTCAAAAACGCGCTTAGCTTTAAACGTAGATTTTTGATATGCACTGTGTAGCCGATGCTTTATCGTTTCTATGATCGCTTGATTTAAGTATACGATTAAAGTTTCTTAACTGCCCGGTGCATATCTTATTTTTAATAATTTTTAGCGCAGGTTTTATACCCAGTATTGCGGTGATGGTTAACCTGTACTCTGCTAAATGATCAGCAATAAAATATACATTAGCAAATAAATCCCAGAAACCGGTTAAAAATCCCTCCGAAATTCCTTTATATGGTTCGGTCGGTAAATCAGAAATTTTGAAACAAATTCAAAAAAAACTCCAGGCACTAAATTATTACAAGGGCGAAATTGACGGTGTTGCATCCGAATTGTTTACATCTGCTATAAAGCAATTTAAAAAAGATAACGGTTCTCCTGTAGATGGCGTGTTAGGCCCGGTAACTATACAGATGATCGAAAAAAAATACAAACAAAGTCATTGAGTCGCCCCATTTTTTAGCACAGGTTTTGTGCGCATATGTTGAGCGGTGGCAAACTGCTTCAATCATATCTTGTTTATAATGTCACAAGTCATCTACCCGGCAGGCAGCCGCACAAGACTTGCGCCAAGGGGGGGGTATCAACCATAGTAAAAATTGTTGACGAAAGCCTAATGGTTCAACAGGTAATTAGTAGCTTCTTCTGTGTAAGCCAAAATTTGCTTTTCTTCAATTACCTTTTTAGGAACCTTAATCTGTTCTAAAACGTCTAACGCGGCGTTGTAAGCTTTATGTAGGCGCGGAGCAAGCGGTTTGCTCACTATAATATCAAAACGCAGATTTTCACTTTCAGCCTTGTCTTTCAGCAAAGTCAGGTTGCCAAATTGGGTAACAGCCTTATTTTGAATGCTCGATTCATCAAGCAAGTCGAAACTAAGTGTTTTTATCAGGTTAAAAGATCCGTTTTGCCAACCCAAATCAAATTTAAACTGCAAGCCTTTATACTCAAATGAATTATTCAGCTGCACCTGGCTTTGAACTTCCTTGTTGACAAATAACGATTTCTTTATTTTATTAACCAGGTATTGTTCGTTTCGTTTAATGGGTAAATTTTTGTCGGCGTTTCTGTCGGGTAAAAAAAGATTGGCGTAATCTTCAACTATGTTTGCTAAAGACAGGTTCGAGATAGTTGCATTAGCTGTTTTTGTAAACTGCAAAACGGTAGCATCATCCGCTAAAATATTACGGTGAATAAAATCGTCGAAATCGGAAATCTCATAGTCGGATTGCGCTTGCAAGGCCTCAACCCTCGACTCAATAATTTTGATAAACTTTTGAAAAAACGATGCGCTAAATTCCGGGTATAAGGCCTTGATCCGGCTCACATTACCCAATACAAACGCTATTTGTTTTTCGGCCGGGAAATAAATCAATAGCGCCACATTAACAGCTTCTTTTAAAAGCTGGGAATGCTTGTATTGCAATACGCTATATTTAAAATATTTCTTCATCAAAGCCCGATTTTAGCAGGTTTACAAATTTAGTTCAATTATTTTTAATTTCTTCCAGGTTCTTGCAGCCAGCCCCCCCCCCCCAAAAAAAAGTCTTAATTCTTGATTCTAAGCTCTTGACTCTTCTTCCGGGCGTTCCCTGCGGGCCGGGCTGTACGCTCATACGCCTGCAGGCATTACGCTCGTGGGCCTGTATCCGCTGCCATCCCTAACGCGAACGCGGGGAAACAAAACCACTGTACGGCAACTTTGGTATAAGTCGCTGAAACGGTTTAGCGCAAACAATAAAATGAGTAAATGCGGAAGATGATAATACGTTTTAGCGCAGGTGTTGAGTAAAGGTTTCGGCGTTGGTTCACCTGTGCTATCACCGGCATTTGTTTAAAGGAAGTCACAAGTGATCCTCCCACACGCAGCCGCACAACACTTGCGCCAAGGGGGGGCGGCCGCTCGTTTTTTTCGGCACGGCCGGGATACAAAAAGGTTTCCACATCGTTAATCATCTCCTTTATTTCGGCAATGTCAACGCTTTGCGGTTTAATTGGCTCATCGCCAATTTTGCCGCTTACTGTTATTGCTATGTAGCCCTTTTCTTCCACATTATAAAGTTAGCGATAATTAGTTTTGTTGCAAGATATGGGCGATGGAAATATCCCGAACTGTTTTTAATATGGAATACTTGAGCAGATCGCTAAGTAAATATGATACACGCTATTGTTTATAAATTATCTTACACAACCTACAATGGGGCATGGCGTTTACCTATCAGTGGGGCACACGCGACACGCGTGCGCCAGCGAAGGGCCTCACACATGCAGCTGCACAACACTGCGCTAAGGGGGTATCTATGGCTGGTTTAGAAGTGAATAGTGATATTCACTGTAAAACATTTTATATAAACCAGTTAAATAAGACTCACTAGCTTCATTCAAAAGGTAATTAATGAAACTTCTATAAGCAATAGAACCGACTCGTCTGGCTATAGGAAAAGCTCCCATCCAATTTTGTAAATTTACTTTGAATTCCGCCAATGTTTGCGCATGCGTAAAAGTACTATCCTCTATAAAAGCTTTATAATCTGTTTCCCACATGTTTAATACATTTTTCTTTACATAGTCGATGTATCGAGTCGAAATATTTAATGTCTTATCCCAACTGTTAAAAATTGGAAGTTCTGTCATATCATTTGGTGAAAAAGTAAAAGACCAATCCCCGTCTTCGGTATTTCCTATATTAGGTTCTTTTATAAATAAAAATTTACCGGTAACTCCATGATGTGTAGCATATGGGTAATAGGCAACTGCACGTTCCCCTACATGATCGCGGCTTTCCAATACATTTAAAGATCCTTTGGCAGGACGTCCGTTACACTTATCACCAACAGGAATTAAGTTGTTGAAATTAACGGCTGCAAATGGAAAAAGGTCCCTGCATAGCCAGTGATCCATTGCTAACCTCGACTGACCATCGACATTTATAAAAGCCTCAAGTCCACAAAAAGGACATACTTCAATCTTATGATTTGAAATAAATCGATCGACCACTTGGTTTAATGAGCTATTTGTATACTGGATAAAATGTGGGTATTTCGTTGCAGTGTTATATAAATATTCAAATAACCTATCTATTGAATCCCTTATGCTTTCAGGAAGATCATTAATTGTAAGCATCCTAACATACCTATCATTTTGACATAGTAATTCTACCTTATTTGTGTTTTCAAATGCCTCTATAATCATATCTCTGTCAGATTTGCTCTGTAAAGACTTATAAATATTATAAACGTTTTCAAACTTTACTTTAAGCATTGTATTTACATACACAGTGTTACTCCATGACGGAAATAAATCCTCGCCAAAAGCAGTAGCACTTTCTATTCTTTTGAAAAAATATTTAGGAATATTGTGCAAAATAGCAAGTCGGGACTTAATTTTATTAAGGTTTAGAATCATAGGCTTTGTCTGTTAATTCGAATATACGTTTAAACAAAAACTGCTTTTCGCTCGACTCACCAAAATAATCGACCGCCTTTCTTAAATCCTCTAGCGACCCGTCTGAAATCAAATTTTTTAATTCTTCATATGATTGAGATGAGATCATTTTTGTTTTGAAGACATTTTTTAAAATATAGTCCACACTTGAACCGTAGGTATTAATTCCCAGCTCGGAGGCTTTCTTAGCCTCTAAGCGTTTTGTTTGTTCATTCTTTTTGAAAAATATTACGTTATGAGGAAGGCAGTCAGAAATTATAAAAGGCGAATGAGACGTCAAAACAATGTCTTTTAAAAAATGCACTCTCATTGTTTCGCTATTGTCCTTTGTTATTTTTCCACCACTAATCCCCTCATTTAATAATTTCACAAATTTTGCTCTCCAGGATGGATTGAAATGGGTTTCTGGTTCATCCAACAAAAGTAGTGCTCTGCGATCCTTTAAAAGCAGGCAAATCCCCATAGTATGTAAGAATTGATGTTCGCCGTCGGAAAATTCCCGGAGCAATAATTCTTTCGTTTTACCGGTGGTCTTTATTCGTTTTAATATTTTAAAATCAAGAAAATGAAAAACATCCATACCTGGCCCGCCAACAGGTAATTTCCCATCAGTATAAAAACCTTTTGAACGATAAACTTCTTCCTTTGTATAATCATCAATGAAATGATCATTCAGTTCATATAGAATGCGGAAAAGTTGAAACAACTCGAAAGAAGAATTGAATTCTTTTTTGAACGCAGCCTTGGTGGCATTAGTCACATGAAAGTCAAGCCACAAAACCTCATCATCAATAAACCAAGAGGTTGCACACCTTTTAAGTTGCGCTATTTGATGTTTTTCAAGAATTCTCAGGATAGGAATGTTCGATTCTTGCTTTGAAATCTCGTCGAAAAATACAAAGTTGTGCAAATTAATGTTCATCCGGAAGCTTCGAAGGGCGACAATTCCAATCCCGTCGTTTTCATCCATAATTGGAGCTAAAGTATCTTCTGTTTCAAATAGTAAACAAGCGAGAAGCACGGCTTGGCTCATGTTGCTATTTATATAGATCAAACTATTCTCAGGCTCACTATATTTTTCCTCACCAGCTATCGTTGCTTGCTTAAATTCATCTAAATGAACTAATCTGCTTTTTATAAAAGGCAGGCTCAATATTTCATTTTCGCCTGAAGAATATCCGATTACTTGATCTGGCAAGTAAATTTTGCCAGGAGCGGGTTTATTGATTGCTAAATCCGGTTCTATCACAACATTAACGGGGTTCATCGATGCTTCGAATGGATACTCAAGTATCCACATTTTGGGTTTTTTGCCGACCTCTTTGATAATAGAAACTTTTTGAAAATCCTTTAATTCATAAGACGGTGAAAATCGTTGGCCGATTAAGTATTCTAAGGTAAAAGCATCTGGAGAACACACCTCAGCCTTAAAATTGTCGGTGTTTCTTATCGTATCTGGTAGATATCTAGCCACGCAAATTTCGAGATGATAGAAAATGTTTGCTAAGGCTTCCAGTACATTTGATTTTCCACTTCCATTCAAACCAGCAAAACAGAATGGCCTAAAATGCCCCATAGCATCATTATCTAATATGTCATGAAAGACAATTTTGAAGCCCGGTTCAAGGCTTCTGAAATTTTCTTTCATTTCTCCGATTTCTAACGATAAAAGTTTCATTTCAACTCAAGTTTTACAATGCGTTCTTCTGGAAGATAATTCTGTGACAGTACTGGATCATTTTCCTTTAGCAACCTGAATATTACATATTTCGCCTTGTCGTACTGTTCTTTGTCAGTAAAATCTTGGTTATTTATTCTGTCAACGAGATTTTGAAGATAAGTAATGTCTGATGTTAAAGTTCTTATATCGTTTTGGCTGTCAGTAAGTTTTGGATCAATTGCATCTATCAATGCATCAACTTGGATATTAATATCTATGATACTTGGTTCGCTAAACACCCGCTGTGAGAGGCTATTTAATAAATCTTCCAATTGCTGCTTAAAATTTAATAGTTTAGCTTTAAAGAGTTGGATTTTCAAATATTGGACTTCAAACTCTCTCTGTAGTTCAATTGGAGCCTGCTTTAGTTTTAGCTTTCTGATAATTCCAAGGTTTAAGCCGTCCATAACAGAGCCTCTGCTCCTTGCCTGTAGCTGCAATTGTATATACTTATTAGCATGGATAGAATAAGATAGATAGTAAGGATTGCATTTTGATTCATTGAGCGTTAGCGCTGCAAGGTGCTTAGTATTGATGGCTAACCCAATGTCTTTAGGAATAACCGCCGAACGGCCAACTGTCCCCATTATGGTAATAATCACATCCCTGGGCTTTACCGTATAATTTCGAAATTGCTCATACTGACTCAAGCTAATAAACCTTTTTTTACCCCATCTGAAAATGTTCTCCACTGCATTATCAATACCTAGTACAGCGACGTCCCCATTAGGCTTGAATGTGTCGTGAATCAGTGAACTGCCAAATGGGCCAGTTCTCATACTTCGCTGTTCATTTTTACACAAGTTCTCAATCTCTAAATATTCCCAACGATGGTAATCTTCGTTTTTCAAGCCAAACATAGATAGGTAGATTGATTGCAGAAGTTCGTCGAGCAACGCTATCGATTCTGTTCTTTTGTCGATTAACAACTGTACCTTATCTAGAATAGTGACGGTTCGATTTTGTTCCTCAATAGACGGGAATGGAATCTTGATATTTTCTATATAAGACTTGGAGATATGTTTCATGCCAGATCCCCGAAATCCCTTTTCCAAAATATGCATATTACCTTTTAAAAAATAATAGGTATATTTAATATTGACGATTTGTTGTTTACTTACTGCGACCACACAGTCTGTAGAAACGCTAAATTTATTCTCTTCGTAGTGCAGACTTGCTTCTCCACCGGTGCCAAATATCAAGCATCTGGTCGAAAATTGTGCATTATCGATCCACAGCTTTCTTTCTTTGCTGGATGTATAAAAAGGATAAGAACCTTCATTTGACCCTGCGCGGGCTTTTATGTCAGACTTTGGTAACCAGTCATACAACTCCCTGAATTTCATTTTGGCCATACTATCCGATAAGGTTTTTAAGCTCTTCCATATCTCTTTTTATCTCATCTTCAAGCAATAGAAGAGCTTTCAAAATGTCTTGTGGGGGATCGTAATGTTGTTCAATATTGTCAAATTCTTTATATCGGTTATAGCTAAGGTCCCAATCATTCTTTACAATTTCGTCTATTCCTACATGAAAAAAGGATTTGCGGTCAGTAGGTATTTGATCTAATTTTTTGTCGTAGGCCTCAACTGCAGCCGGTAATGGATTTTCATGTAGCTTCCTACGATTGTCATCTAAGCTAAATCCATCATTTACAAGTTCGTAGAACCAAATATTGGTGCTTGCATAAATTTCGTTATCAAACTTTTTCTTTGTAAATACTAAGATTGATGTTTTAACCCCCGTGTAGGGCTTAAAGGCTCCGCTTGGAAGAGAAATAACCGCGTCAACCGAGCAATCCTTCAATAAAATCTGTCTTATATTCTTGTGAGCCTTACTTCCACCAAATAAAACACCTTCCGGAACAATTACGGCAGCGTTACCACCTTCATCTAACAATTGTACAATTCGTTCTAGAAATAGTAATTCGGATTGTATATTTTGTTTTTCACGTACACCGTCCTTGTCATACTTAGGAGGGTATACTCGGTTCAAGCCAAGACTGGTTTCTAGACTGTCAATACGACCAGTAAATGGGGGATTAGCTAGGATTTTCGAGAAACTCTTACCCTTTTCCATTTCATCAAAATTGAGTGAAAGAGTATCTAATTGAACAATGTGAGGCTCCCTAATGTTATGCATAAGCAAGTTCATCATCCCGAGGCGGATCATTGTTGCATCAACATCGTATCCAAAAAATGTTCCTGTTGTGAGCTTTTTCTCCTGATTGGAACCGGGCTTTATGAGATTCCCAGATGTTCTTCTGTTAAAACCATTTTCATCAATTTGAGGCGTTTCATCTGAATTTTGGCTAATTATGTATTGATACGCACCAATAAGAAATCCAGATGTTCCGCAGGTAACATCACAAATAGTGTCCTTTAATGTTGGTTTCAGAAGTTCGCACATGAACTGTATTAAATGCCTCGGTGTCCGAAATTGACCATTTTTTCCAGCTTCGCCTGTCTGACTAAGAATTAGTTCGTAGAAATCACCTAACGTATCCTGAAAATGCTGCCCGCTCTCGCGTTCTTTATCGGCTTCGATATAAATCTCATCTATAACATTTATCGCTGCCCGTAAAAGTGAAGGCTTTGTAATTGCAAACTTCGCATCTTTCATAGCTGCAGTAAACGGCTCATGTTTATCATGAATGGTCTTCAAATGTTCGAAAACACTGTCCATCGCTTTAGGTAAATCAATATCGGAAGCCTTTGTGTAAAAACTCCATTTATAAATATCTTCGGTTACTAACCCAACGTCTTCTGCTCTGCGCATGAAAAGCAAATAAGATATTTGTTCCAAATCGGTAAGAGGATTAGTCATACCAGCTGCCCAGAACATCTCCCATAGGCTATTTATTTTTCTCTTTATATCTTGATTCAGCATCGTTTTTAGGTATCTTGTCAAATATAGCCCATTTTTAAAATAAATTATGAAGGCTCATTGTCTTAAAAAAACATAATGGTTTGCTCGTTGCTCTCGCAACTTTGGGCAAACATAGTTAGAATGTCATAGTAGGACTCGTGTGCTGCTGACTATCAGCTATTTTTAAAAAAATATTGCTCAATACCCGCCGCTGCCGCAAGGGTCTCGCTTGTGGCCCGCATGCAAATCGCAACGCTCATTTGTAGTACAAATCAAAATCTACCCCCGCAGCTCGCGTTAGTGATGGCAGTGGATACATCTTCATGTTATTAAGTTAAAGACCTTTTCCCCCAGCGGGGGAATAGCTTTGTAGCAGAAAAACAAAGGTGGTGCTCCGTGCCAGAGGTACGTAACCCTAAGTTGCGTACCTCTGGCACGCAAAAACGTTAATTTATCCGGGCTACAAAGCTTTTGCTCCTCTGGAGCATCCTGTCGTCCGCCATTTTAGCACAAGTGTTGCGTGCTTGCCTGCGGGTTAGGCTGTTTGTGACTTTTTATAGACGAATGTGAAGCACAGGCGGGCCCTTGCTCGAGTCCTGCACTAAAAAGGGCTGACATGTCACCCTTTCAGGGCTTTGTTGATGTGGTTTTTGTCGATGGGCGATGCCCATCGCAGGCGGATGCCGCCCTTTCAGGGCTGTACTATGGGCGGCAGTTTGGTAAACAACCCGGTTTGGACTTTGCCGGCCCTGAAAGGGACTGATATGTCAACACAGGGCAAGGCCCTGTGGCTATAACGCGATAACCGTGTGAGAGCCCTGAAAGGGTGACAGATCCCTGGCCGGGCGATAAGTGTTGGATATGCGCTACCGCCCACTTCTACCCCATTTTAGCGCAGGTGTTATATGGTTGCCCGTGGGTTAGGCCGCTCGTGAATTTACAGACGAATGTGAAGCATAGGCAAGCCATTGTTCAAGGCCTGTGCTAAAAAGAACTGATATGTCACCCTTTCAGGGCTTTGGTTGATGTGGTTTTTGTCGATGGGCGATGCCCATCGCAGGCGGATGCCGCCCTTTCAGGGCTGTACTATGGGCGGCAGTTTGGTACACAACCCGGTTTTAAACTTTGCCGGCCCTGAAAGGGACTGATATGTCAACACAGGGCAAGGCCCTGTGGCTATAACGCGATAACCGTGTGAGAGCCCTGAAAGGGTGACAGATCCCTGGCCGGGCGATAAGTGTTGGATATGCGCTATCCCAGCTGCCCGGCCGATTATATCAGGGGGGGGCCGTATGCAAATCACGGTGTTCTTGTAAAGTCGTCAGCTCTCCGTCAACCCGCAGCTCGCGTTAGTGATGGAAGTGGATACCGGCCAATGTCATTAAGTTAAGGATTACCCGGCTCTTTTATAGTTAGTTAAGGTCTTGTATTTTCCCGATCTTCGTTTTAGGGTTTTTATTCTGGGGACTTTTCTGTTAGGTCTTA
>Ga0307507_10009090_pt1 | contig 13381 bp, 11 predicted proteins | sample 7_EM_MG_FD_207223 | JGI IMG/M metagenome (GOLD analysis project Ga0307507, IMG submission 207223) | Populus trichocarpa ectomycorrhiza microbial communities from riparian zone in the Pacific Northwest, United States - 7_EM | ecosystem: Host-associated > Plants > Roots > Unclassified | place...
TCGGGGAGCTGGGCGTAGACGACATCGCCGAGCGCGTTGGCCGCGAACTCGGTGATGCCGACCGTCGAGACGCCGTCCTCGGCGACCGACAGCCACTCGTGCTCCTTGCTGTAGCGCAGCTGCTGGGGGTTGCTCATGGCCTGAATTCTCCTGTACGCGGGGGAGTGCTGATGAATGGGGTGAAAGAGGGGACTGCGGAAGGCGTCGGCGAACGGGGCCGATGCGCCCGACGTCACCGACGAGGCTCTACGACGCTACGACGCCTTCACTTCTGGCGCTTGTAGAACGGCAGCGCCACGACCTCGTACGGCTCGTGACTGCCCCGGATGTCCACGCCGACACCGGCCGCGCCGGGCGCCGAGTGCGCGGCGTCGACGTAGGCCATGGCGATCGGCTTGCCCAGCGTCGGGGAGGGCGCGCCGGAGGTGACCTCGCCGATCACCTGGCCGTCGGCGACCACGGAGTACCCGGCGCGCGGGACCCGGCGGCCCTCGGCGACGAGTCCGACGAGGACGCGCGGCGGCTGCGAGGCGGCGCGCTCGGCGGCCGCCTCCAGGGCCGTACGTCCGACGAAGTCGCCGTCCTTCTCGAACTTGACGACCCGGCCGAGCCCGGCGTCGAACGGGGTGAGGGAGGTCGACAGTTCGTGGCCGTACAGCGGCATGCCCGCCTCCAGGCGCAGGGTGTCGCGGCAGGACAGCCCGCACGGGATCAGCCCGACCGGCGCTCCGGCCTCGGTCAGCGCCAGCCACAGCTTCTCCGCGTCGGCGGGGGAGACGAACAGCTCGAAGCCGTCCTCGCCGGTGTAGCCGGTGCGGGCGATCAGCGCGGGGACGCCCGCGACCGTGCCGGGCAGACCGGCGTAGTACTTCAGGCCGTCGAGGTCGGCGTCGGTGAGCGACTTGAGGATGCCGGGGGACTCGGGACCCTGGACGGCGAGCAGGGCGTACGCGTCACGGTCGTCGCGGACGACGGCGTCGAAGCCCTCGGCGCGCTCGACCAACGAGTCCAGGACAACCTGGGCGTTGGACGCGTTGGCCACCACCATGTACTCGGTTTCCGCGAGCCGGTAGACGATCAGGTCGTCGAGGATGCCGCCGTCGGCCCGGCAGATCATCGTGTAGCGGGCGCGGCCCACGCCCACGGAGGCGATGTTGCCGACGAGGGCGTAGTTGAGGAGTTGGGCGGCCTGCGGCCCGGTGACCGTGATCTCGCCCATGTGGGAGAGGTCGAAGAGGCCGGCCTTCGTGCGGACGGCGAGGTGCTCGTCGCGCTCGGAGCCGTAGCGCAGCGGCATGTCCCAGCCGGCGAAGTCGGTCATCGTCGCACCGAGCGAGCGGTGCAGCGCGTCGAGCGCGGTACGACGGGGGGCGTTACTGCTCATCGGTCGGTCTCCCAAGGCATGACGGCGAGGTCGTTCCTCCCCATCTGTCATCGGGACCTGAGAGGTTCGCCATGACCGCACGGGTCACGGGTTGCACCTTGGGTGGGACCACCGGGCGGGCGGTCCGCTTTTCAGATGTGCCTCGCCCGCGCGGTAACTGGGCCTGAGAGATTCAAGGGAGGGACTTGCTCCTTCGGCGCCCCAGGAGACGTACGACTGGGGACTCTCCCGCGCGGATTCAAGCGGCCGGTATGCAGTTGGCGGGCACATCATCGCACAGCCTTTGTAACAGGCCTGTGGCCGGAACCGAACTCAACTGCGAGACACCGTGCATTACCTTCTCTTTACGTTCAGTGGGGAGAACCTTTCCTGACCCCGCAGGGAGGACGATCACGGTGACAAGGACCACGGTGTACGCCACGACCTCGGCCGTCGCGCTGCCCAGGCAGCCCGCGGCCCCGGCCCGGGAGGCGTGTCCGGTCCGGCCGGCACCGGTCGTCCGCGACCTGCGCGAGCGCGCCGGGCACAGTCCGCACGGTCTGCGCTTCGGCCCCCGCGACCTGGTCGTGGTCACCGGCCTGCCCGGCAGCGGCAAGTCCACGCTGATGCGCCGAGCGGTGGCGGGCAACGGCATCCGCGTCGACAGCCAGGACACCCGCGACCACTGGGACGCCCGGATGTCGGGCCTCCTCCCGTACGCGATCTACCGCCCCCTGGTCCGGCTCGCGCACTACGCCGGGCTGCACCGCACCCTGCGCTCCGCGTCCGGCGCCGTCGTGCACGACTGCGGCACCCAGTCCTGGGTGCGCGGCTGGCTGGCCCGCGCGGCCCGCCGTCGCGGCGGCACCCTGCACCTGGTGTTCCTCGACGTCAGCCCGGACACCGCGCTCGACGGCCAGCGCGAGCGCGGACGCGGAGTCTCGCGGTACGCGTTCCTGCGCCACCGCCGGGCAGCCGCCCGGCTGCTGCGCGCCGTGGAGCGCGGCGACCTGCCGCGGGGCGTCGGCTCGGCGGTCCTGCTGGACCGGGACGCGGCGGACGTGCTGCGCCGGATCGACTTCGCGGACTGAACCGCTAGCCTTTTCAGCCACAGCAGGGTTACAGCAGGCGGTTTGACCAGCAGGCGGTAGGTAGATGGACTTCCCGGCGGACTTCCCCGGACAGGCGTACCCCCACCCCCATCCGCACGGCGGATGGCCCGGCAACGAGCTGGAGGAGGTGCTCTCGGTCTCCCTGGGCCTGCCCTCGGCCGGCGGCCGGATCATCGAGGTGCTCGGCCGCAGCTTCATCTGGATCCCGCTGCCCAGCGGCGGCGGCCCGATGAGTGGCCCACTGGACCTGCCCACGCTGGAGATCGACGGGCAGGCGTACGTCCCGGTCTTCAGCTCCGAGGAGCAGTTCCGCCAGGTCGTCGGCACGCATCTGTCGTTCACGATCGCGCCCGCGGTCGAGTTCGCCCGCGGGCTGCCTCCTCAGGTGGGCATCGCGGTGAACCCGGACGGTGTGGTCGGCGTGCCCCTCCCGCCGCCTGCCGTGGCCGAGCTCTGTCGCATCGGCCGTACCGCCCTCGACGGTCCCACGAGCGGTGGCCGCGTCCGCCTCTTCGAGCCCGACTGGCAGGACGACCCGGTCGACTTCCTCGCCGCGGCCTCCGCGGAGTTCGCCGCCATCGGCGTGGTCGGCACGGCCCGCCGCTGCCTGGCGGCGATCGAGACGGCCGACCCGGTGATGTTCGTCGGCGTCGAACTGACCAACTGGGACGGCGACCTGAGAGCGGCCCCGATGGACGCCCTGGCCCGAGCGCTGGGACAGGTGACGGTGCAATGGCAGGTCAACCTGGTCCTCTTGGACGTAACGCAAGACCCGGTGGCGGACTGGATGCGCCAGACGGTGCGCCCCTTCTATACACAGGGTCACTAGCAAGCTCGCCCAGGGGCAACCCACCCAGGGGTGCGGGGAACTGCGCGACAAGCCACGACGCACCCGCACTCGCGAACGTACCCCAGGCCCCCACCCATTGGGCGCTTAAGCTGTTTCCCAACGCAGGCCAACTACCAGAAGGGGCGGTACACGTGAGCGCCAGCGGCACCGCGACCGGCCAGGTCGAGCACATGCTGCGCCAGGTGACGCCCGGGCGCTACGACGCCTACGAGGCGCTCCTGCGCGCCCTCGCGACCCCCCACTCCGGTCAGATCTGGATGCTCCTGTGGCACGGCCAGTCCGGCTCCCCGGACGCCCAGTACGGAAACATGCAGGTCGACAGGTACGGCTACGCCCCCTGCGTCACCTCCGCCCAGGAGCTCTCCGCCAGCGGCTGGAACCGCTCCTACGAGGTCGTCGACGGTCTCGACGTGGCCCGCACCCTCTACCCCGACCACTTCGGCCTCTGGCTCAACCCGCACGCCCCCGGCGGCGGCCTCGGCATCCCCTGGCTCGACCTGCGCCGGATCGCCACCGGCCTGGAGCGCCAGCCCGCGGGACCGCTCAGGCTGTCGGAGCCGGCGATCGAGATCCCGCAGTTCTACGCCCTGCTCACGCAGAACGCCCACCGCACCCCGGCGGTCCGCACACTCCGCCGCGCCTGGGTGCAGCCCGCGCTCGGAGCGCCGTATCTGGCGATCGGTCTGGATGTCTACGACACCAGTCCGCCCGCCGTGGACTCGGTGCGCGCGATGATGCAGCAGTCCATCGGCGTGGTCCCGGACGGGCTGCCGGTGTCGACCGTGGCGATGTCCGACGAGTACGACCCGGTCGCGCTCTGGCTGCGGGCGAACGCCCGCCCGTTCTACGACCGCGAGGCCCACGCGGCGCCCGCTCAGGCGGGCGGGTACGGCTACCCACCCGTCCGTGGTGGATACTGACCCGGCGAGTCCTCTTCCCCGCTTCTCCGCAGAATTTACGTCTACGACACATTTCTTCGCGCGTAGATCACGGTCCGGTGCCCCAAAAGTCGCCGAATCGCCGTTCTGCACCAACTGCCCGGCGTCCGGGGGGCGTTACCCGTTGTCCGTATAACGGAACCCTCCAGCCTGCATCACGTTTACGCATCCATTCACCGCCAAGTCTGGCAGCAGATCACCAAAGCGTTGAAGACTCCCGCACCAGGGGCCGTTCGCCCCGATGTACGACGGACTGATCACGCCGCCACAGCGGCAAGTGTGGGCCGGCTACCGCCGGTTGAGAGGGGTCCCTGCCAGATGACGGCACCATTGCACGAGCCGACTGCGGATACGGCCCCGAGTGCGGCCGAGGAAGCGGCCGTAGTGAGCGCCGAGGCGAAGTCGGTACAGGGCCGTTCCCTGGGCCGGATCGCCTGGGAGCGTCTCAAGCGGGACAAGCTCGCCCTGACCGGCGGCATCGTGGTGCTCCTCCTCGTGGTGGTCGCCCTGTTCGCCCCGGTCATCACGAGTCTGCTCGGGCAGGACCCGAACGAGTACCACGAGAACCTCATCGACCCGCTGTTCAGCACGCCGACCGGCTCCCTCGGCGGCATCAGCGGCTCCCACCTGCTGGGCGTCGAGCCGGTCAACGGCCGCGACATCCTCGCCCGCATCCTCTACGGCGCCCGTATCTCGCTGCTCGTCGGCTTCATGTCGGCGGTCGTCGCCGTGATCCTGGGTACCGTCCTGGGCATCCTCGCCGGCTTCTTCGGCGGCTGGGTCGACTCCGTCATCAGCCGGATCATGGACGGCCTGCTCGCCTTCCCGCAGCTGCTCTTCATCATCGCGTTGGTCTCCGTGATGCCGAACGACCTGCTGGGCCTGTCCGGGTCGAGCGTGCGGGTGTTCGTGATGATCCTGGTCATCGGCTTCTTCGGCTGGCCCTACATCGGCCGTGTGGTGCGCGGCCAGACGCTCTCGCTGCGTGAACGCGAGTACGTCGAGGCGGCCCGCTCGCTGGGCGCCGGGCGGCTGTACATCCTGTTCAAGGAGCTGCTGCCCAACCTCGTCGCCCCGATCGTCGTCTACACGACGATGATGATCCCGACCAACATCCTCACCGAGGCCGCCCTGAGCTTCCTGGGCGTGGGCGTCAAGCCCCCCACCGCCTCCTGGGGCCAGATGCTCTCCAGCGCGATCGACTACTACGAATCCGACCCCATGTACATGGTGGTCCCGGGTGTGGCGATCTTCATCACCGTCCTTGCCTTCAACCTCTTCGGCGACGGCGTGCGGGATGCGCTGGACCCGAAGGGCTCTCGCTGAGCCGCCATACCCAAGTGTCCCGTGGCACCAATCACGGGGTCTCTCATCAAATCCGGAGGATCCGAGATCGTGACTACCCAACGCACCTCAGGGCGGCGTAAGCAGGCGTTCGCCGCTGCTGCCGCGGTCGCCGCACTGCTGACCACGGCGGCGTGCGGCGGCAGCAGCGACGACAAGGGCTCAAGCACCGGCGCCGCGGGCTACAACGCCGCGAACGAGAAGGTCGCTCAGGCTTCGCTCGCCAAGAAGGGCGGCACGCTGAAGTTCGGCGGCGCCCAGGACGCCGACTTCTGGGACACCACCCGCGGCTACTACGGCTTCATGTGGAACTTCGCGCGCTACTACAGCCGTACGCTCGTCACGAACAAGGCGGCGGCCGGTGCGGCGGGCGCCCAGCTCACTCCGGACCTCGCCACCGGTCTCGCCAAGGTCACCGACGGCGGCAAGACCTACACGTACACCCTGCGTGACGGCTCGACGTGGGAGGACGGCAAGGCCATCACGTCCCAGGACGTGAAGTACGGCATCGAGCGTGTGTGGGCGCAGGACGTGCTGTCCGGTGGTCCGACGTACCTGAAGGACGTCCTCGACCCCAACGGTGAGTACAAGGGCCCCTACAAGGACACGACGAAGGACCACCTCGGTCTGAAGGCGATCACCACGCCGGACGCCAAGACCATCGTCTTCCACCTGCCGAAGGCCAACTCGGACTTCGAGGACATGCTGTCCCTGGTCTCGGCCGCTCCGGTCCGCCAGGACAAGGACACCAAGGCCAAGTACACGCTGCACCCGTTCTCCTCGGGCCCGTACAAGTTCCAGTCCTACACGCCGGGCAAGGACCTCACGCTGGTCCGCAACACCGCGTGGAAGCAGTCCTCGGACCCGGTCCGCAAGGCGTACCCGGACAAGATCACCGTCACCTTCTTCTCGGACGCCAACCAGCTCGACCAGCGTCTGCTCAACGGTGACATCGACCTCGACATCAACCAGACCGGCATGTCGCCGCAGGGCCGCACCACCGCCCTGAAGCAGCACAAGGCCAACCTGGACAACCCGACGTCGGGCTACATCCGTTACGCGGTCTTCCCGCAGAGCGTCGCGCCGTTCAACAACATCGAGTGCCGCAAGGCCGTCATCCTCGGCGCCGACCACGTGTCGCTGCAGACCGCGCGAGGCGGCCCGGTCGCCGGTGGTGACATCGGCACCAACATGCTGCCGCCGTCCATCCCGGGTGGCGAGGGCCAGAAGTACGACCCGTACGGCATCGCCGGTGCGGACAAGAACGGCAACATCGCGAAGGCCAAGGAAGCCCTGAAGGCCTGCGGCAAGCCGAACGGCTTCTCCACCACCATCGCGGTCCGCAACAACAAGCCGGTCGAGGTGGCCACGGCCCAGTCGCTCCAGGCCTCGCTGAAGAAGATCGGCATCAACGCGCAGATCGACCAGTACGACGGCTCGCAGACCTCCGGCATCATCGGTAGCCCCACGAACGTGAAGAAGAAGGGCTACGGCATCATCATCATGGGCTGGGGCGCCGACTTCCCGTCGGTCCAGGGCTTCGGTCTGCCGCTGTGGGACAGCAAGTACATCGCGCAGAGCGGTAACAACAACTACGCGCTCATCAAGGACAAGACCATCGACGGTCTGTTCAACTCGTACACCACCACCCTTGACGACGCCGGCAAGGCCAAGATCGCCACGCAGATCAACCACAAGGTGATGGACGGCGCGTACTACCTGCCCTTCACCTTCGAGAAGTTCATCAACTGGCGCTCGGACAACCTGGCGAACGTCTACACCAGCGCGGGCGTGAACGGCACGTACGACTTCGTGAACCTCGCCCTGAAGAACCCGAAGAAGTAAACCCGGCACACCCGCCGAACGGCACGAAAGGCAGGTGAAGGCCGGCGCGGCGTGATCGCGGGTCACCGGACAATCTCCGGTGGCCCGCGGTCCGCAGCGGGCCGAGAGCTGTGCTCGCTTACCTCATCAGGCGGTTGTTCGCCGCCGCAGTGATGCTCGTGGTCATCATCATGGTGGTCTTCGGCATCTTCTTCCTCGTCCCCAAGTGGGCGGGCGTCGACATCGCCTTGAGCTTTGTGGGCAAGCAGGCCGACCCCGCGGCCATCGAAGGCGTACGGGAGAAGCTGGGCCTGGCAAGTCCCATCTACGTCCAGGTCTGGGACTTCTTCAAGGGCATCTTCGTCGGCCGCACCTACACCGGCGGCGGGGACACCATCCACTGCGCGGCCCCGTGCTTCGGGTACTCCTTCCGCAGCGAGCAGGCCATCTGGCCGGTGCTGACCGACCGCTTCCCGGTGACCCTGGGTCTCGCGCTCGGTGCCGCCGTGCTCTGGCTGATCTTCGGTGTCGCGGCGGGCGTCCTGTCCGCCCTCAAGCGCGGCAGCCTGTGGGACCGCGGCGCGATGCTGATCGCGCTCTCGGGCGTCTCCCTCCCGATCTACTTCACCGGCATGATCTCCCTGTCGATCTTCGTCTTCGGGCTGCACTTGTTCGACGGGCAGTACGTGCCGTTGAGCCAGAGCTTCACCGGCTGGCTCGGCGGCATGATCCTGCCGTGGATCACCCTGGCCTTCCTCTACGCGGCGATGTACGCGCGGATCACCCGGGCCACCATGATGGAGATCCTCGGTGAGGACTACATCCGCACGGCACGGGCCAAGGGCCTCAAGGAGCAGGTCGTCATCGGCAAGCACGCCATGCGCTCGACGATGACGCCGATCCTGACCATGCTCGGCATGGACCTCGGCGCCCTCATCGGCGGCGCGATCCTCACCGAGTCGGCGTTCAACCTGCCCGGCCTCGGCCAGGCCGTACTGGCCGCCATCAAGAACCAGGACCTGCCCATCATCCTGGGTGTCACCCTGATCACCTCCCTCGCGGTACTCGTCGCCAACCTCGTGGTGGACATCCTTTACGCCGTGATCGACCCCCGAGTGAGGCTCGCATGACCGACCTCAGCAAGACCGGAGCGGCCGTGGGCGAGCCCACCTCCGCCTCGCCCGCACCGGCCGCGTTCCTCGAAGTGCGCGACCTCAAGGTGCACTTCCCGACCGACGACGGCCTGGTCAAGTCCGTCGACGGGCTCAGCTTCGCGCTGGAGAAGGGCAAGACCCTCGGCATCGTCGGCGAGTCCGGCTCCGGCAAGTCGGTGACCTCGCTCGGCATCATGGGCCTGCACACCACCGGCCAGTACGGCAAGCGCAAGCCGCAGATCTCCGGCGAGATCTGGCTGGACGGCACCGAGCTGCTGTCCGCCGACCCCGACCACGTGCGCAAGCTGCGCGGCCGCCAGATGTCGATGATCTTCCAGGACCCGCTGTCGGCGCTGCACCCGTACTACACGATCGGCGCGCAGATCGTGGAGGCGTACCGGATCCACCACGACGTCGACAAGAAGACCGCCAAGCGTCGCGCGGTCGAGATGCTCGACCGGGTGGGCATCCCGCAGCCGGACAAGCGCGTGGACAGCTACCCGCACGAGTTCTCCGGCGGTATGCGCCAGCGCGCGATGATCGCGATGTCGCTGGTCAACAACCCCGAACTGCTGATCGCGGACGAGCCGACGACCGCCCTGGACGTGACCGTCCAGGCGCAGATCCTCGACCTCATCCGGGACCTGCAGAAGGAGTTCGGCTCCGCGGTCATCGTCATCACCCACGACCTGGGCGTCGTCGCCGAACTGGCCGACGACATCCTGGTGATGTACGGCGGCCGTTGTGTGGAGCGCGGCCCGGCCGAGGACGTGTTCTACGAGCCCCGCCACCCCTACACCTGGGGCCTGTTGGGCTCGATGCCCCGCCTGGACCGTGAGCAGCAGGAGCGTCTGATCCCGGTCAAGGGCTCCCCGCCCTCGCTGATCAACATCCCGTCCGGCTGCGCCTTCAACCCGCGCTGCCCGTACGCGGACCTCCCGAAGGACAACGTCACCCGCACCGTCCGCCCCGAGCTGGCCGAGGTCGGCAACCGGCACTGGGCCGCCTGCCACCTGGGCAAGGAACAGCGGGAGCGTATCTGGACCGAAGAGATTGCGCCGAAGCTGTGAGTGACGACGAGAAAGCGGTGACGACTCCCGCGCAGTCCGACGAGCCCCAGAAGCAGGGCGCGACCCTCACCAAGGACCCCGCCCCCGGCGAGGTCCTGCTGAAGGTCACCGGACTGCAGAAGCACTTCCCGATCAAGAAGGGCCTGCTGCAACGGCAGGTCGGCGCCGTGCACGCGGTCGACGGCCTCGACTTCGAGGTCAGGTCCGGCGAGACGCTGGGTGTCGTGGGCGAGTCGGGCTGCGGCAAGTCGACGATGGGCCGGCTGATCACCCGGCTCCTGGAGCCGACCGGCGGCAAGGTCGAGTTCCAGGGCAAGGACATCACGCACCTCGGGGTGAGCGGCATGCGTCCGCTGCGCCGCGACATGCAGATGATCTTCCAGGACCCGTACTCGTCGCTGAACCCCCGGCACACCATCGGCACGATCGTCGGCGCTCCCTTCAAGCTCCAGGGCGTCGATCCCGAGGGCGGGGTCAAGAAGGAAGTGCAGCGGCTGCTGGAGGTGGTCGGGCTCAACCCCGAGCACTACAACCGCTATCCGCACGAGTTCTCCGGCGGTCAGCGTCAGCGCATCGGCATCGCCCGCGCGCTCGCGCTCAACCCGAAGCTGGTCGTGGCGGACGAGCCGGTGTCCGCGCTCGACGTGTCGATCCAGGCGCAGGTGGTGAACCTGCTGGACGACCTCCAGAAGGAACTCGGCCTGACGTACGTGATCATCGCGCACGACCTCTCGGTCGTCCGGCACGTCTCGGACCGTATCGCGGTGATGTACCTCGGCAAGATCGTCGAACTCGCCGACCGTGAGGCCCTGTACAAGGCGCCGATGCACCCGTACACCAAGGCGCTGATGTCGGCGGTGCCGATCCCGGACCCGCGGCGGAAGAACGCGAAGAGCGACCGCATCCTGCTCCAGGGTGATGTGCCCTCGCCGATCTCGCCGCCGAGCGGTTGCCGGTTCCACACCCGGTGCTGGAAGGCGACGCAGATCTGCACGACGACCGAGCCGCCGCTCCTGGAGCTGCAGCCCGGCCAGCAGGTGGCCTGCCACCACCCGGAGAACTTCGCGGACCAGGCCCCGCAGGACACGGTCCTGCTGTCGGTCGCGAAGGAGGCCGAGAAGCTGCTCGGCGAGACGGCGCTGCAGGAGTCGGCGGAGACGTCGGCGGCGGTGGCGGCCACGCTGTCCACCGAGTCCGGCGAGTCCGGCGAGTCCACCGACTCGGCGGCAGCGGACGACTCCGCGGAAGCGGAACCGGGCGATCAGGAGTCAACCGACCAGTAGGGCATGACAAGTTGGTAAAGTCATGTCCATGTCGATACGGGGGAGTGCAGAGTCGAGCGTGTCCGACTGATCGGAAACGCACCCCGAAGGGACGACTCATGGCACTCTCCCGTTCGGCACGTTTAGGGGCCCTCGCGACCGCGGCGGCCTCTTTTCTTGTCATAGCCGCCTCCTCCGCCCCCACCCCCGGCGCCGACGGCATCGGCGACAGCTACTTCCCCCAGCTCGGCAACGGCGGCTTCGACGCCCGGCACTACACCCTGGACGTTGCCTACAACCCCGACACCGACCGCCTCGACGGCCGTACGACCCTCACCGCCCGCGCCACCCAGAACCTCTCCTCCTTCGACCTGGACCTCCAGAAGCTGGAGGTGACCAAGGTCCAAGTGAACGGAAGACAGGCCGAGTTCACCCGCACCGGTGACGAACTGCGCATCACCCCGAAGGACGCCCTCCGCAAGGGCAGGGACTTCACGGTCACCGTCACCTACGGCGGAGTGCCCGAACCCCTCAACGGCCCCATCGTGTTCGGCTCCGACTACGGCTGGATGAAGACCACCGACGGAGTCTTCGTCGCCTGCGAACCCAACGCCGCCTCCACCTGGTTCCCGTCCAGCGACCACCCCTCCGACAAGGCCACCTACGACATCCGCATCAAGGCCCCCAAGGGCCTGACCGGCGTCTCCAACGGCCGGCTCGTCTCGACGTACGACAAGGGCGACTCGACGTACACCCACTGGCGCGAGTCGAAGCCCATGGCGACCTATCTCGCGACCGCCACCATCGGGAAGTTCGACGTCAAGACGGGCACGACCCCCGGCGGAACCCCGATCTACGTCGCCATCGACCCCGTCCTCGCCAACAGCAACAGCGTCGACGTGTACGCCGTGACGGCCGCCGCCACCGACTACTGGTCGCAGGTCTTCGGGCCGTACCCGTTCGAGGAGACCGGCGCGATCGTCGACGACATGCCGGAGGCCGGGTTCTCGCTGGAGGTGCAGAGCAAGCCCGCCTACTCGGCCGTGCGCAGCGAGTCGACGATCGTGCACGAGCTGTCCCACCAGTGGTTCGGCGACTCCGTGTCGGTCGCGCACTGGAAGGACATCTGGCTCAACGAGGGCTTCGCGACCTACGCCCAGTGGCTGTGGGCCGAGCACCAGGGCACCCGCTCGGCGCACGACTCGTTCCTGGCCGGCTACAACTCCCGCCCGGCCGACGCCGCCTTCTGGCAGATCACGGTTGCCGACCCGCAGCGCGACACCATGTTCTCCTCCGCCGTCTACCAGCGCGGCGCGATGACCCTCCAGATGCTCCGCGAACGCATCGGCGACACCGCGTTCTTCAAGCTGCTGCCGACCTGGACGAAGCTGCACCGCTACGGCAACGCGAGCACCGCCGAGTTCATCAAGCTCGCCGAGAAGATCAGCGGCCAGCAGCTGGACGACCTGTTCCAGACCTGGCTGTACACGACGGGCAAGCCCACCCTGTAACGACCCACGGGTAACAATGTGGGGTGCTTCAGCAACTGTTCAGTCCCTCCGTCCAGCACACGCTCGACCTCGTCGGCATCTTCGTGTTCGCCATCTCCGGCGCGCTGCTGGCCGTCCGCAAGAACTTCGACGTGTTCGGCATCGCCGTGCTCGCCGAGGTCACCGCGCTGGGCGGAGGGGTCTTCCGGGACCTCGTCATCGGGGCGGTGCCCCCGGCCGCCTTCACGGACCTGGGGTACTTCCTCACTCCGTTCCTCGCCGCCCTGCTCGTCTTCTTCCTCCACCCGCAGGTGGAGCGGATCCAGTTCGGGGTGAACGTCTTCGACGCGGCCGGCCTCGGCCTGTTCTGCGTCACCGGCACGGTGAAGGCGTACGACTACGGGCTCGGCCTGACCTCCTCGGTGGCCCTAGGCCTCGGGTCCGCCGTCGGCGGCGGTGTGCTGCGGGACGTGCTGGCCAACGAGACTCCGTCCCTGCTGCGCTGGGACCGCGACCTGTACGCGGTCCCCGCGATCGTCGGCGCCACCATGATCGCCCTGTGCATCCGCTACGACCTGGTGGGCCCGTTCACCAGCGGGCTCGCGGTCGTCACCGCTTTCGTGTTGCGCCTGCTCGCGATGAGGTTCCACTGGCGAGCGCCTCGCGCGTGGAACCGGCGGTCGAATGTCCGAGAGGATCAGACGCCGACTTCGTGATTTTGGGGTGGTTCTGGCCCAGTTCCAAGGTCAGCCAGCGGAACACCGTCTTCACCTGCGGTCGCCAGAGCGCCATGGTGTGCCCGCCGTCGCTGCGCGGCAGGAACACCACGTGCACGCTCGTCGGTGCTTTCGCGATCTGTTCGAGGGCCACGCCCGCCTGGTAGCCGTCGCCGGACTCGCCGGAGAGGTACATCGCGATCGGCGGTGGCGTCGCCGCCTTCTTGAGCAGCAGGTAGGGGTTGTTCGCCTCGCGCA
>Ga0307507_10009091_pt1 | contig 13380 bp, 8 predicted proteins | sample 7_EM_MG_FD_207223 | JGI IMG/M metagenome (GOLD analysis project Ga0307507, IMG submission 207223) | Populus trichocarpa ectomycorrhiza microbial communities from riparian zone in the Pacific Northwest, United States - 7_EM | ecosystem: Host-associated > Plants > Roots > Unclassified | place...
GAAACTTTTAAAAATATACCACCAAAAGGTTATTTAAGATCAATTTGTTGTTCACTTGTAATTTTTTTAAATCATGTTAATATGCTCCATGTTAAAAAGTATATGTTGGAGATTAAATTCCAACAAAGTTTTAACTAAAAAAATGAGTTAACTTCACTTTTAATTTGATATTAAAAGTGTCTATTAATCAAGTTCTTTTAAACAAATTTTCAACACTACTAAACGATCATGACTTTGAATCTCATCATCTTCATTTTCTCTTATAATTAAAATTAATTAATAACACAAGATAATATGAACTTATGTAAGTTTCAAGTTTAAAAGGTTTTTATTTGAGGAGGTGTTTTAAAAAATATAATAAATTATATCTTGGAACCTCATCTAAAAGCTATAGTTTTTGGATTAAGAAGATTCTTTGATTAAATAAATCTAATAATAAGATTATCAAATAAATAATCATGAAAATGTTGTAACAAATTTGATTTTGATTATTTTTATTTAATTCTTTATTTAGTCGACGAGTAATTTTGTCATTAAATCTTATTATCACACGCCTGATAACAATTTTGAAATAATTCAATTTTTTTTAACAAAGATCCAGCGTAAATGCAAAGTTTTAGCATGTTAAAACAAAGGAATGTACAGTAAAAAATATTATGTGAATTGTAGGATGTGCAAAGTTTTTTTTTTTTTTAAAAAAAAAAACAAATGCTTAATGTAACTTAGTTCATGTTAAAGAATGATATAAATTATATATTGATAATCAAGTGGTTAGAGTTCGAATCTCACCATCCTCATTTATTTGATAAAAATCAAATACAAGGTAATGTAAAGCATGTACAAGTTTCAAATATAAAAGACTTTCACTTGAAAAGATGTATTAGAGAATAATATAAATTATATATTAGAACCTCGCATAATAGCTTAAGCTTTTGGATTGAATTGGTTATTTGACATGGTATCAGAGTCTTGATGACCAAGTGATCATGAGTTCAAACTTTACCATCCTCATTTATTTTAAAAAAATCAAGCACAAGGTAGTGTGAACCTGTGCAAGTTTCAAACTCAAAGGACTTTTATTTAAGATAATATATTAGAGAATAATATAAATTATATATTGGGACCTCACCTAATAGCTTAAACTTTTGGGTTGAATTAGTTCTTTGACAAGATATTAGAGCCTTGACGACCTAGTGATCACGAATTCGAATCTCACAATCCTCATTTATTTAATAAAAATTAAGCACAAGATAGTGTAAACTTATATAAGTTTCAAATTTAAAAAGCTTTTACTTAAAAAGATATGTTAAAAAATAATATAAATTATATCTTGAAAACTCATCTATCAATTTAAATTTTTAGATTGAAATGTCAAGCTAAATTATGTTAAGGTAACTTTTTCATCATAAAAAGTAGAAATAATATGTTTTTCTTTCTTTTCTTTTTCCCATGAGAGCCCGCCCATCCTACCCTTCAATATATTACCTCATTAGATTTTAATACCCTTTTAATTGCAATGAATTTTTAAGATTTACATTTTACTTATCTACGATGATAATTAGACTTCACTAGTTAAGTGATCCGTACTACACCGCGAACCTACCTTTTATTTTCATAAAAAATTTGGGTCTTGACGATGCCAGGACCAAAGGCTAGTTTGGGACCTGCATATTGCAGAACCCAAGGCTATCTAGGTTAATTTTGGGTCTTGCAGCCTGCAGGACCCAAAGCTAGTTGGGTCCTACCGCGACCAGGACCCAAGGTTATCTGGGTCTTGTACCCGGCAGGACCAAAGGCTATTTTGGGTCCTGCACCTCACACGACTCGAGGGTATTTGGGTCCTGTCGTGACCAAGACCCCAGCCTATTTGGGTCCTGCACCGGGCTGGGCCCCAGGCTATTGTGGGTCTTACAGCCTGCAAGACCCGAGGGTATTTGGGTCCTGCCACGGCCAGGACCTAAGGTTATTTGAGTTTTGTACCCGACAGGACCCAAGACTATTTTGGGTCCTGCAACTTGCATGAATCGAAGGGTATTTGGGTCCTGCCGCGACCAGGACCCCAAGGTATTTGAGTCTTGCACCCGGCCGGACCCCAGGCTATTTTAGGTCTTGCAGCCTGCAGGACCCCCGGGTATTTGGGTCCTGCACCCAGTCGGACCCTAGACTATTTGGGGTCCTACAATCTGCATGACCCAAGGCTATTGGGGTCCTGCCGCGACCAAAACCTCAAGCTATTTGGGTCCTGCATCTGGCCGAACCCAAGGCTATTTTGGGTCATGCAGCCTGCAGGGCCCAAGCTATTTAGATCTTGCATTTGGGCGGACCTAGGGCTATTTTGGATGCTGCAGCCTGCAGGACCGGAGGCTATTTTGGTCCTTACGTGGCCAGGACCCAAGGTTATTTGGGTCTTGCACAATGCTGGACCCAACATAGTTATTTATAATATTAATAATAATATTTAACTTGTGCCCAAATTCTTATATTTTTTTAATCATTTAAAAAAATATATAGTTTTTCTTCGATAGTAATAATAATTTTTTTTTCAATTTATTAATGATGATGATGATGATAATTTGTAATTCTACCCTTCAAACCAAATTTATTACTGTTTTTTTAAAATAATAATATTTATAACACAAATAATTATATTTAGAAACCCAACAATATTTCTAACACAAATAATAATATTTTTGAGATGAATATTTAGAATTATAATAAAAATAATAATATTTATCATACAAATAATTATATTTAGAAACCCAACAATATTTCTAATACAAATAATAATATTTTTGAGATAAATATTTAGAATTATAATAAAAATAATAATATGTATAACACAAATAATAATATTTTGTATATTAAAACTTTGAATTATTATAAAAATAATAATATTATAACACAAATAATAATAATATCTTTGACATGAATATGTTGAATTATAAGAAAAATAATAATATTTATAACACAAATAATTAAATTAAGAAACCCAAGATTATTGATAACACAAATTATAATATTTTTATATTAATAACTAGAATTATAATAAAAATAATAATATTTATAATACAACTCAAGACCCAAGAATATTGGGTTCTGACGCAGGCGTCCAAGGTCGGGCAAGCCAAACGTCAGGTGGCTGCAGCTTGGAGCGTGGCCTGCCCAACGCCCAGGCTTGACAGCCAAACGTCAGGTGTCCGCAACCCTAGTGGGCGTGCCTCCAGCCTGGAGCTTAGGGCCTGCAGGCTGCCTCACTGGTCTGTGGACCCCCGCACCAGGGGCTGCAGCAAGGCGCGCGAGTTTGCCCCCAACGACCAAGGCTGGGCAGACCAAGCGCCGGGTGTCTGCAACCCCAATGGGCGTGCCTCCAGCCTGACACTTGGATCTTGCAGGTTGTAGCTTCACAATGTCTCCACCAAACAGTGTAGTCTACAATAAAAATACTCGCAGCCTATAATACCCACGCTATAGTGTAAAACAATATAATTCATAGTAAAAATATTTATAGTGTATAATAATCGGCATTACAGTAAAACACTGATAAATTTTAGTTGGAGTTAATCTAGAAGATTTGTTATTCTATTTGAATTCTGAAAAATCATCATTATTCATGACTAGAAAACTGAGAAATTCTATGGAATATTTTGTCAACATTCAAAGACACGTGATCATCAGAAAAATATATGTATTCCTACACGAAAAAGTAACAGGAAATGGCAATCACCATTCCACCATTGTAACTATTATGATCACAAATTCCATGCTGAAAAATAATACCACCGTGTTAATACTGGCAAAATTGCTATCAAAGCTGTGGCATTGCATCAAAGCATTTATATTGTCATGCAGCAAGCCCAAAAAACTCTCTTGTTTGATCATCAGGTAATTATGCCAGGGATATTTAGGATAATAATAAAGATTGTTTTTTAAAATTTATTTTTTATATCAGCATACTAAAATAATCTAAAATACAATTATAATAAAAACAGATTTAAAATTTAACAAAACAGTAATGTATCGTTGCGATAAATAAACACTAAATAAGTGAATTAACAACAAAATCTACGAGTAAGTGGCTGGTTGAAAAAAAATGGCATCAAGCATGCCAATCAACCATGTGAAACATTCTCAGCCTTATTATTATTTTATTTTAATTTTCTAATGATTCTATACTTCCCATAATTAAAAAAAAAATTTCCAAAGGAAGGTAACAAATTAACATCTCCAGAAGAAGAAGTAATAAACATGTCATTAAAATAACTTTAATGGGAGCGTTGTCGTTTTCGTTGTAAACCTAATAAAATTAGGTAGAAGGTAGGGTGGCTCTAGTCTCGCGGCTAATGCCGCCATCCTTTCCTTTCCATGATGCAAATATCACTCACCCATTTACACACAACTTCTCCGTTTTCTTTGAAAAGTAAAGAGGGAGAAGACATGTCAAAGCTCGCCAGTGCTGGTCTTCGTCCTAGTGTGTGTTAGAGTGAGTTTGTTTTTGTGGTTATTTCTATGTTTACAGTCAATTATAAAATATATATGTAATGAGAAATACATGTTTGGTAATATATTTACAGCTGTTTATTGTTTGTGAATCCCAGTTAATTTTTTGTTGAAAATATTGGTAATATATAAACAGTTGTTTACTGTTTGTGGATCCCGGTTAATTTTTTTGTTGAAAACGCAAGTGAAGTAAAAGCTACTCCAAGCTGCTTCTCAATCAGCTAACAACTCCTTCATTTATAGTAATGCATGGTAGTAGTTTATTAATGTGTTTGAGAGTGTGGTTGCAGTTGTTTTTTAAAATATTTTTCACTTAGAAATGTATCAAAATAATATATTTTTATTTTTCAAAAATTATTTTTGACATCAGCGTATTAAAATAATCTAGAAACACCAAAAAAAAAAATAATTTGAAGTAAAGAAAAAAATAAAAAAAATTAATTTTTTCAAAATCACTTTTGAAACGTAAAAACAAAGAAGACCTATATCATGTTTAGGTTTAGGTTAAGTATCCTCTTTTAATTCTGTTTATTTTTTTTGTTTTAAAATTTTTTGACAAAATTAATTTTTTTTATTTTTTCTTGACTTTAAATTAAATTTTTGGTATTTTTATCTGGTTTGGATGTGAAAATATCAAAAATAAATTATTTCAATATATTTATAAACAAAAAGTACTTTAAAAAATAACTATTACTATAATACTAAACAAGTTCTTTTTTATTATTATTAAAGTGGGCGTTAGGGCAGTTGGCGCGCACCTCAACTAATTCCACGGACCCTGAAGTTAATGACCATGTAAGCCTCCAGCGACCCTGATGTTTGTGAAACTCGAACTGGTAACCTCTAGAAAGAAAATCTAGAGTCTGACCAGTTGAGCTACACCTCTCATGATTCTAATCAGCTCTTTAAAAAGATTCATGATTGTTGAGTAATCATAATCAACAATTATTAAAAAAAAAAAATCTTGATGAATGGGGACAACAAATCAAAGACAAATAAGTATATATATCTATCTATGAACACAAATTAAAAAAAATTAAAGATGAGAGTGGAAAAAAAAGGAGAGAGACTTTTGTATAATATACTTACCAATCATTAAATCCATTTCTTATTCTCTAAAATGAGTTATCTTTAAATCTTATTTATTTTGGTCGTTATGGTTTTATTTACTAGAATAGGATAACTCATGCCACTTGTCTATATTAGTTTTTTTTTTTTTTTAAAAAAAAAATAGTCCAAACTTCTTGAAGACGAGGATACATTTTTACTTTAACATATCAAGGCCCAGTCAACAAGATAGACCCAAGCCCAAATATGAGGCCCACACGAGTGTAACATGTAAGCTGAACCACCTTTCTTTTCATCCAACCCCACCCCCCCACACACACACACACCCTCACAAAAAAGAACTCATTCCCGCCAACATTTCTCTTTCTCTATACAGTTTTCAAATCTCTCTCTCTCTCTCTGTCAGCAATCAGCTTGAAAATTCAATCCAGGTACGCTATTTTTCTCAATCTCATAACTCCAAATTTCTATAAAATCTCTTTCATGAATTCTGATATTGATTAACCCTAGCTAATCATTAATTAATTTGCACTAAACTAAACCAAGCTGATTATGAGATCCGCTAAAAGCCTTTTCTATAGTTAATTATTTGGTTATGGTATTGTTTTAGTGTAAAATTGATTTTTAATTATTAAGTAGGAAAAAGTGGGTCAGCGGAGAAAGCGAGCAAATGCCCGCGAAGATAAAGCTGCAGCTTTTTCCAATTGATGAAGGAACTCGTGTGGGATTGGAAAAGGTCAAGAATATCAACCGGCGGGATGTTGCAAATATGTTTTGACCTAATTCTATTTTGTTTTGTGTATTTTTAAATGCCGACCCTTTTTTTTTTATTAATCTCTGCAGGATGGCTATCATCCCTACCTGGAACTCACTCTAAGCGCTCGGAAAAAGGTGTCGTCTGTGCTAAAGCATTTAAATGACAAGTGGGGTGGTTCGGGAATTGCTTGCGGGGAGCCAGTCCTCTACCCTTATAACACATCTGAAGCTTCAACTACTAAGAAGTGGACGTTGAGTGACATTAATATCAGTGCAGGAGAGGTCTATGCAGCTATTGGGAACCCATCTATTTTCCGTCTAAGGTCTTGGGTCTGATCACCTTTTTGTTGCATTTATTAGTTTGGTTTAGTTTTCTGATTTGTTTTGTGTCTTAAGGTATGGTTGGTTCTCGGATTCTGGTACTGAATCTGTTGGAGTACCTTCAATGTCAACTACCTATGATGCCTGTTTGCAACCTCAAATCATGCAGCAAGTTTGCAGCATTGATGCAGTGAGTGCCCGTGATGAAGTGAAGTGGATGGAGGAAACCAGTGAGGAGTTCCAACCAAGCACTTCAACTGGAGCTACAAATGTGGTTTCGGCTGATAAGGTGTCTTCCAATGAATTAATTGGACCTGTGGTACTGTATATTTTTTGGGCATTTTCTCAATTGATTGCTGTTATTGTGTTCTTGTGTAATTTGCTTGATTTGAGTGTTCAGCAATCTTTTCCTGTGGCGATTATGACTTTATGAGTGCTTCCAGATTTCAGCCTTTAGAGTGTGTGTGTGTGTGTGTGTGTGTGTAACTGATAAGTCATCAAAATGATCATCGGATCTTAGTGTTTTAAGATTTGTGGAAGTTACTTGAGAAAGTTTCAAGATCGATTGCCAGAATTATTTGATTAAGGTCAACTTTGCATGTTTGATCTATATGGAGATTTGATTAGAATGTGCTTTTTAATGTTATATCTTTCTGAAATTTGCTTATTCGTGTCTATCTAGGTTAACGAAGCAAAGAGGGATGTTGGCAGCATTGGGCAGCCTTCAACTCTGTGGGATGATGGTCAAACTAACATAAGCATCGGGGGCCTGCTATCTGAAGCATCATTGCAGGGAGTGTTGAATACCTTTGATCCAAAATCAAATGGGAGTAACCCAGGCTTGAAGCCTTCCCAGTTAATCTCTGATTCACTAGATGCCTTTATTGCTGCGCAAGTAAATCATTCCCAAGGACCGAGACTTCCTCAATGTTCTAGCTCATCTATTTTGGATGCTGAAGACACTTGCCATGAGTTTGCCATTAAGAAATTCTCCGCCTCAGGCAAAGATTGTCAAGCTTTGAGTGGAAGTGCATATTCTCAGACCTGCAGTCAAGATGCTGGTTCAAAGTCATCTAAACATCCAACTATGACTGCGGTTTGTTAAGTTCTCCCATACTGTAATTTACTTATGGAAATATGTCTGAGGATACTGGTTGTGTAGAGTACTTTAGCTGCATCGTTAGACCCGTGCTCACCTATTAAATTGATTGATATAAATGTTTGATGGTTCCAAGAAATTTGAAGCAGAGCTCTGCTAATAGATATTTGATAATTTGGTATTATACATCTCTTGGTTTGGAACAGCAGTTGAAGTCATTTTAGGGGTATTGATCTCATAAAAAGTTGTAGTCGAGGACCAAAATTTTCACGATTTCAGATAAACTTCAGTAAGCCATTAAATTTTGTGTCCTTGGTTTGCAGGTCAATAACCAATCTGACCTTCAACAAGGTCATGGCTATGAAGAATCTGAAACAGGGCTGTCACTTGGTTCTCGAGTTTACAATCATGAAAACAGCCTAGGGCTTTCAGGAATTAAATGGGTACTTGAATTCGTAATTGAAATGTATTCTCTTTCCTGCATATAACCTTACAAACAGCTAATTTACTTTCTTGATGCAGACTGATTCTTTGGGACCCTTCGACCTTGGCCTGTCATCTTCTAGAAAGATTATCAATGGTGACAGCTTAAGCGTTGGCAGGATTATTTCCTGACGTCTGATTGCATTGTCTTAATTGTGAAAGTTGGAGCATACTGGGCAAAGTGAAATTGAAATAAGCAAGCTAAAGCTTGGTCGTTGGATAAACAACTGTGGGATATCAATTTGAAAATATTTGAAATATGTTTTATTAGCCATGAAATCTGAAGGTCTATAAAGGTACTTGAACTTTTGGTTGTCCCATTTTTTGTTTAAAAGAGCAATGTGCACAACACGTTATAAATTCACTCCTGCATTTTGTCTCTTTTCCAATGTTCTTGGAATGTATTTTTCAAGTTTAGCTTCTGTTGATAACTAGAGAGAGAGCACTTCTGTTTTCTCCACAGTACAATCTCTTCAAACACTATGGAAAGTAACTGCATCTAGAATCCAGAATCTTGGATATGGAGCTAGACTTCTAGTGGAAAATGCTTGTCTATTGCAAACAAGGGTAAATTATTATTTATAGTGAAGTTCGAAACTCTGAATTGTCCCTGCATGCAAGAGGCTGTGATCGGACCGACACCCTTGAATCTCACCAACCCGCCAAAATAAGAAAGAGCTAAAGCTTTTCCTTGGTAACACAGAACGAGTCATTGACGATGGAGGACAAAAGTGAACCTTGTCTCTACAGTCTTCCTTAACTCCTAAGGCGGAGAAAGCAGGGTCAAACAAAGACAACAGGCATTTCCATTTAGCAAAAATCCAAACAAAATGCAGGCCAAAGGACGGCCAATTCGCATTTCTTGATTGTTCAAAAATAAATCTCTATGCTGCTCACAATCATTTCATATGTAACTCCTTTCATTACCATTACTATGTCACCTAGCAATCAACGTGCTTTTGATTCCCTGCGAAGAGTTAAGGATTCTGAAAAATGGGGTGTGTTCAGACCAAGAGTTCAACATACTCGCCTCCTCAGACACTAGAGAAGTTGAAACAAGAAAATGGGTATGTTAAGAGAGAGAATGGAGGGAGACCTACTGGTCAGAGAGAACCTGGAAAGTTGTTCAGGCAAGAATTGGACAAGAAGAGAGAGGTTGCCGTGAATGGTGCTGTCAATGGAGGAGATAAGTTGGTTGTGGGAGAAGGGTTAAAGAATGATGTTGGAAATGTGTCACAAAGATTTTCTTCGAAGAAGGCAGGGGGAGAGGAACTTGTAGATGGGTGGCCAAAATGGCTTGTTGACAACATTGCTGGAGATGTTTTGGCTGGTTTGGTTCCAAAGAGTGCTGATTCTTATGATAAGCTAGCTAAGGTTAGCGTTTGATATTTGTTACCTTTTCCTCTACTTCAGACCCACAAACATACACCAAAACAGTATTCGAAGAACTCTTTTTCGAATTTGTATGGCGATAGAGGCTAGGGTGATTAGTGGGAAATTAATGGAGCAGATACTATGAATCATCTTATTGGAATTGTGTTTTTCATTTGCAGGTAGGCCAGGGAACTTATAGCAATGTCTATAAAGCTCGAGATAGGGACACTGGAAAGATAGTTGCTCTAAAGAAGGTTCGGTTTGACACATCAGAGCCTGAAAGTGTCAAGTTTATGGCAAGAGAAATAATGATGCTACAGAAGCTAGATCATCCAAATGTAATCAAGCTTGAAGGACTAGCCACATCAAGGATGCAATATAGTCTTTATCTTGTCTTTGATCTCATGCAGTCAGACCTAACCAGGATCATCTCTCGTCCAGGCGAAAGGCTCACTGAACCACAGGTTTGAACTTTCCCTCCTGCTTCTTCGAAAAACAACTGTCTCTGGCTGTTTTTTGGGGCCACAGTAATGAACTGACCATTCATTAATTGTATGTGGCTCAAAGAGATGTTTAATCTATTACCTCCTGGAAAATATGTAGAACCGGAATGGAAAAAGTTTCAAATATTACATTAAAATGGGAAAAATGAAAGTTATATAAACTAGTGGTCAATTAATGCTATGTGCATATATATGAGATTCTAAACTTGGCGATTTGCTGTCTTTGATATAGGTCAAATGCTACATGCAGCAACTGCTTTCAGGTCTCCAGCACTGCCATGAGAGGGGTATTCTGCACAGAGACATTAAAGCTTCCAACTTGTTGATAGACAAAAATGGGATGCTGAAAATCGCAGATTTCGGGCTAGCAAATTTCTTCATACCTAAACCAAAACGACCCCTTACCAACAGAGTGGTAACACTTTGGTATAGAGCCCCAGAGCTATTATTAGGTTCCACTGATTATGGAGTAGGTATTGATCTTTGGAGTGCTGGTTGCTTATTGGCTGAGATGTTCATTGGAAGGCCAATCATGCCTGGAAGGACAGAGGTACATTGATAAGACATTATAAGACCATCAGGAAAGTGCATTGAATCAATTCCTATTCATAATTTATAGATCCCATGATCACCAAGAAGCGCACACAATCAAATGCTAGAGGAACATATTGTTTTCATTTCCATTTTCTTGAATGCAGATTTTCCTCCTTGTCTGTTTTGTGAGGCTATATATATGTAATATGCATGTGTTCAGGTTGAGCAACTTCATAGGATTTTCAAGCTCTGTGGTTCACCACCAGAGGATTATTGGAAGATAATGAGGCTACCAACAAGTTTCAGACCACCTCAGCACTACAAACCTAGTTTCCAAGAAGCCTTTAAGGATTTTCCTGAGTCTTCACTTGTCCTCTTGACCACACTTCTCGCTCTGAACCCAGCATATCGAGGCACTGCTGCTTCTGCTCTCCAAAGTCACGTACGTGAGCGATAATGGCAATGCCTACCTTAATTTGCTATTGTTATATACTGTGTTATATCTATTCTTCTTCTTTTCTTTCCTGCTGCTTTTGCAAATTTCTGGAGCTTATTTCAATGAGTAAAATTATAAGTAGTTCTTTCCCCAGCAGTTCTTCTCTTCGAGTCCAATGGCATGCGAACTTTCAGGTCTACCAGTAATTTACAAAGAGGAGGATGAGCCAAATCAAATCGATGATCGGAAAAAGTAAGTATCAATGCTGCTTAACTTATCGATTTATTTCTGCACCCAACAAACTGATGAATGTGTACTTGCTTGTACTTCCATCTTATAGGCGCAGGAATCCAAAGAAGCACTCATCTCGAGCAAGACAAGGTGGTCAAGGGAGAAAGAACTCATTTTCTCAACGTGCCAAAGAAGAAACAGAATCTTCTAAAGAGGTAACATTCTTGATTATATTTATATATAAACAGTCAACCACCTTATTTTTTTTCCATCTTTTTTTGGATTAATTTTTATTTATTTATTTAATAATTATCTTTTAATTTTACAAAATTAACTCTAGATAAACCATGAAATAGTATTTTGAATCATGAACACGCGGGGTCATGAAAGATGAAAAATACGTTAAAAAACAACAACGAAAATACAATATAGAATTAGAAAGACAACATCCATTTGATTGCAATAATAATCCATAATGTTTTTTTTTCTTTTTAATTTTTTTGTCACTTGATTTTGTTTTAATTTTTTTTTAAAATTGATTTAGGATTGAGTTTGATGTTTTATTTCAGTTAATTTTATACAGGGCTTTTGCGTTGTTAAAAATATATTTCAATATTGAGTAATGCTTAATTTGACAAAATAAAATTTAATTTTATTGATTCAAATCCATTAAAATTTTAGAGACTAGATTTCTAAGCGAAATAAATATTCAGTCTTTATTTTTCTTCTAAAAAATAATATATTTATCTTAACTTCCCAACTTAATTTTGAATTAAAGTAAACAAACTTATTATTATTTATTACCATATATAATTCGCTATTTATTTTAGTTAACACATAAAAAAATATTAACAAACGCATGCACCGTTTTAGTGCTAAGGAAAAAAAGAAAAGAAAGAAAAAAGCTTTATTTTTTGGCGCGTTGACCCGTAGTGTGAGAAATCAAACTAGTAATTCAATAAAGAAGAAGATGTGATGATCTTGTAAATAATCTATGGTATTCTGCTTTGTTTTAGGTGGCGAAAATCTCAGAGCCAAGCATGAATTATGGCCTTGAGACAGGAAACAGTGCAAGCAGCAGCACATCCTGGGGTCTAAAATCAATACTGAGGCAAGAACAAGGCCTCCCGCGGCCATCCTTCTCGCCGATTCTTGATCAGAATCAGAACAGATCGATAAGAACGGAGGCTCATCCTAATGCTACCAAGAACATCCAGAATTTCACCCTTTTACAGGCTTCTATAACAGACATCATTAACCTTAATGGAGGCAATGCAATGCCAGGTGGTTACCGCCGGTCTGTTTCTACGCTGGACGTTCGTGCTCTTGATCCAGAAAAAATATCAAAACTCTTTGGACTTGATAAAGATTAGGCCAAGCAAAATCTCACCAGTTACTATCTGTGATATTACTGCATCTTCATCTCCCCTCCTTGAAGCTGTTGCTGCGAGGAAATATTGTACAATGCGTTCATGTTTGTAAACTGTTCTTGTTTTATCTGCACTCATCAATAAATGAGAGCAGCCTTTCTTCTTCGTTTTTTTCCGGCTAATTTCACAATCTTTCCGGCGTGATATCCTGAGCAATTATCTTTTGATTTTTTACGATATTAAATTTGATTTTTCAAAAAGAAAAAACACGATCAAATCTTGTAAGATATATATTTTTTCTAATTATCCCTTAAAACAATTGCTATTATCCAATCCAACCAGGTCTACCTAGAGTGTTTGCTTTCATGATTAGGTGTGAGGATATATATATATATATTGAATTGGATTTCAACTTTTTCGTCTCTTTTTTTTTAATTTTAATATTCTATAAATCATAGAGATGCTCTAAACAGATCCGTTAACTAACCGTGCGTCTGGCTGGCCCATATTCTTTATAAATAATGATAATAATAATCAACAGGCTGGGCCTGTACATTGTCCGGCCCACACGTCTAAACAAAGGAGAAAAAGAAAAACACGAGGAAAATTAAATAAATTGGCTTCTATAAATTTTTTTTGTTAAATAATTTTATTATGGTGATTTTATTATTTTTTATGGCTTATGAGTTTTTTTTTTTTCATGTTACT
>Ga0307507_10009092_pt1 | contig 13379 bp, 6 predicted proteins | sample 7_EM_MG_FD_207223 | JGI IMG/M metagenome (GOLD analysis project Ga0307507, IMG submission 207223) | Populus trichocarpa ectomycorrhiza microbial communities from riparian zone in the Pacific Northwest, United States - 7_EM | ecosystem: Host-associated > Plants > Roots > Unclassified | place...
CCTCTTCCTCTTCCTCTTCCTCTTCCTCTTCCTCTTCCTCTTCCTCTTCCTCTTCCTCTTCCTCTTCCTCTTCCTCTTCCTCTTCCTCTTCCTCTTCCTCTTCCTCTTTCTCTTTCTCTTTCTCTTCCTCTTCCTCTTCCTCTTCCTCTTCCTCTTCCTCTTCTCCCTTCTCCCTACCTCCTCCCACTAGTAAGCAACTAATTATATTACTAGCCCTACTTCTATTAGAGGAATAAAGATATAACTATAAGACAAGAGACTAGCCCTAATTATACAATAAAAGAATTAGCCTTTAAATATCTTCTCTATTCGAAATAGAGTTAATTAACTATTTATATCTAAATTAGAAATAGAGAAGCTGGTTATGGCTTTTATAGCTAGAACTGGGAAAAAGTAAAATATTCTCCTTATAACTATAGAAGAATATAATATTGGTTTTTTAGTTAAATATAAAGAAATCTAGTCTACCTACTTCTCTTTTAAAAAGGAATAAAAGCTAGAGTCCTAAGTTTAGGTAGTAGCTTATACTATCTCTATCTCCTCTTTTCTAAGATTTAAAGGCTCTAAACTTCTAAAAGAAGAAATAGAGACCTTTAATTCTATTAGGATATAAGGACTATCTAGATAGATTTTATTTAGTAAAAAGAGATATAATCTATAAACTAGGTTTAGCTCTATAGTTTTCGCTATAAAAAATAAAGAGAAAAGATAGGAAATTCTTAAGGAAAAGGAAATTCTAATTGTAGTGGTAACTACTAAGGTAGTTAAATGCCTAGAAGTTTCCCTTACTATATAGTATATAAGCTACCAAAATTTTAGCTATATAGGAGATGGATATTTTACTAAGGCTTGTGGGTTTTATATAGTAGTATATCCAACTAAAGACTACTTTTATTCTAGTTATAATATAATAGGTATATCTTATAAGTATATTACTCCTCTTTATATTAATTATAAAAAAAAATCTTTACTAATAGTAAAAACTACGAATCTCTTAAAGCAGCTAAACTAGTATATTAATTAGTATAAGCTTAGAAAATTCTATATATATCAGGAATTAGGCAAGCGGTCGTTACGTAACGCCGCGGCACTAGCGTGGCGAGGAGTCTTAAGCTCCTCGCCCTTTCTTATTCCAATAAAATGAAGCTATTAACCAACATCACTGTAACCTACTCAAGTAGTCATTATTGGTGAGTCACCCTATATGACTAATACTGATCAGTGGTTAAATACACAGTTAACCACAGAGTAGCTAGGTTATCGACAGAAGAGACAGTCTTGTATAGGGGTTCCTGGTGATACTATACTACCTTAGGCTTGCGGAAAACTAGTAACAGAAGTATCACTAAGTACTAGGAGATACCAAGTTGCGTCCATCATATAGAACAATCGCGTTTACAAAGATTTAGTTAAGTACTTTAGGTTAGAAGTGTTACTAAACCTAAAATTCTAAGTTAACGTCTAAAACGCGTTAACTACGCCTTAAATTACTTACCTTTTAATAGCAAACCTACGAGATCCTATAAAGCCGAAAATCCTACCTATCTTTGATGTACAACACCCCGTTAATTCTACTCCTATTATAGCGTTAACCTACCTGAAGAAGTACGAGAACGATATTAACCCAGAGATATAGGATAAAGACATTAACCCTGTAAATGCCGAGCAATAGGACCTAAACGGATTCTTACTATACTGCATAGTATAATACACAGACAGCGAATACAACGATACTATACTATGGTATTGCATAAAGGAGGACTTTGTTAGATAGATAAAGGAAATATAGGCCCTTACGAAGAAGAATATTGTATAAGACTTCCATAACTTCCTTTAGGAGAACGGAGTATTTGTCCCTATAGATGGAGACACTATTAGAGACAATATTTAGGAGCAAGTTATTAATATAAAAGAAGAGCACAAATGGACTCTATAAGAGATTGAGCACTAACTACGTAATATAAAGAAGCTTAACTTATAATGGAATCCAAATAATACACTAATAGAGACACGTTCTAATTCTATTGCTCTAGGTATGAGTTTTTACGTACTATACCTATTGCTCCCACTAATTTAACCTATAACTTTAACTACTACCTCTTAAGAGCAAGCGCAAGACCCCCTTGCTTCGCGATTTAATAACCTTTAAACTCTGCTATAGGAAGATTAGGTACCACGCTATATTCTATTAAGCTCTGCATCTCTATTATAGCCTATAAAGTAATCCCTACCTTAATCTCTAATGCAATTTTAATGTGGCCTAACACTGCTTAAAGGCACCTTAAAAATGCTTATAGAGCTTATAAAACTCTATTTAGACCAGGAAAAGAGGTTTAGCAGGGAACTATATAATATCCTTAATTTAAAGCTGCGCATCTTCTATAACTATTACTAGAAGGTTGGACTGGAACCTAACTAATATTATAATGCTTATTCTGTTATGCTTAAGGGCCGCACTAGTACCTTCTATTATGATTATTTAGTAGGAAAAGGATACGATTTTAACCAAATAATATATAAGATAAGATGCCACTTTGAAATAGAAGAGAATAAGCAGTAGTATATATTAGAGTAGAGAGAGACTACCTTCCTAAGAATTATTACTATAAACCTAGATGCCTCTTAACTTGACTGTCTTTAAAAGCTCTTTAATTGACTTTAGATAATTTAGCGTGGTTTATCTAAATTATATTAAAAGGACTTTAGCCTATATAATTAAGTTATTAGCGTATACTAAGGTGTTAAAAAATGCAACCTTGCCCTCTTTAATTCTGCAAATACTTATAAAGGAGTGTGTGCTTAATTAAAATCCTCTATTGGCACCGCTCTACGCTCTTAAGAAGTATAGCAATTTAATACCTAACCCTAACCTACTTTAATCGACCTAACCGACTAACATAATTATAACTGGACTGATCGAACATATAGTAGCCGGGGTAGGGGATACGGTAAAGGGTATAATTAATATTGACCATAAAGTAACCATAGAGGTCCTTATGGAGGTTTATCTTAAAACAATTAATAGAAGAAATGCTATATTTATAAGAAGCCAAATTGCTAGTTAACTAGGCACCCTTTTAATAGACGAAAGGAGGTATATAATAAGTTTCGCCAGAGCGCATAAAATATTAGAAATTATAAGGTTACTATAGCCTACTTCTAAAGCTTCCTGGTTTAATATAAAGGTAAAGAAGATCTTGAGGGTAAGGTTAACGAGGCCAAACAGTTTCTTATAGATATGGAAATTAAGGACTACTCTCCTAACCAATACTTTACTAAGTATAGTAAGGTAGATGGTATACAAACCATTACTATTCTTAATGACTAATCTACGCTCTATGCTATTACGAAGTTAGATATCTTTAATAAGCTAAAGGAGAGTTCTATATTCTCCTTTAATAATAGATACTCGGCGAACGTTTTCTATAGTATTATGCCAGATACTAGAGCCATAGGAGTATCTATAGTAGGAGAACCTTAAGTTTAAGCTCTTTAGTAGCTTAATAGCTCTGTTTAGATTGACCAATTAATGGCAGGCCAATATATAATTTGTTTTAGTAAGGGTACTATAATCTCTCTTAGTACAATTAAGGTTAAAACCCCCTTAGGGTATATTACTTTTTATATTATTCCCGCGAATACCCCGTTTCTATTTTGTATTGGAGATATAGATAAATTAGGCGTCAAACTTAATAACCTTAAGAATATGCTTGTTTAGGGAGATAATTGGGTGCCTGTTATATATAAATAGGGTCACCCCTAGTTGCTCCTTTATTAACTAGAAAAGAGTGTTGCTTAAAGCCACTTAACTAAGTTAGAGCTACGTCAACTACACCATTATTTTGGCCACCTATCCGTTTACTAATTACTTAGGGTTCTTTAGCGAGTAGGCCATAAAGTTAAGGTTAAGGCAATTGAGTATTTTATAAAGTACTACTATTACTACTAAATAAACTAGAAGTTCCCTGGCCGATTTAAGTTTACCCTTAAAGATAACTATAACTTTAACTTCTGTATTATTATTGACATTATGTATCTTAGCGGCAAGCTAGTACTTTAAGTTATTAACCTCATAACCTTTTTCTAAGCCGCACGTTTTCTAAAGGATATGTTAGCTAGGAATGTATAGGATATTTTTTAATTATGCTGGATTGATATCTACCTAGGACCCCCTAATTAAGTTATTTATAATATAGAAAGGAACTTCTTATCTATAGAGTTTTGGTAATAGGCGAAGGCAATAGAAATTGAGGTTAAGGAAGTCCCTATTAAGGCACATAATAGTGTTGGAAAAGTAGAACGATATTATACGCTATTATAACGAGTATATAAGATTATTTCTTTGGAACTAGAGGGTGCTAGTAAAGAGCTTATCTTATAGATGGCTATTAAGGCTATTAATGATTCCACTGGCCTAGATAGGCTCGTACTTATATTGCTAGTCTTTAGCGCCTACCCTTAAATAACTAATAATTCTCTACTATCCCTATCCGTTATATAACAAGCGGAGGCTATTTGCAAAGCAATAAAAGAGGTGCGACGTCTCTATGCTATACGCTAGGTTAATAACACACTAGGAATAAGAAATGGCCTAAATACCTTAACTATACTTAATCTACCACTCCAATCTGAGGTACGCGTATGGTGTGAAAAGGGAGGATAGTTAGGCCTATATAAACTTATTATAATTAATGGTTAAACTTACACTCTTTAGATGCCCTATAGACCCACTTAATTCTGCTTAACCGTTGTTAAGCCCTATTATAGAAACGACAGTTCTAAGCCTTTATAGAATGCCCTAGAGGATACCCTAGAGGAGAACTATAATTAATATACTCTAGAAGGCGACTACAATCCTAATGTAATTATAGTAGATATGCCGCAACTATAACGCAATAGAGGTTGCCTAAAGGGATTACAAAATTGCCAATACCTTATTAATTTTGAAGAGCAATTCGTTACCGCTATTAAGAGTAGAGATAAGTTATTAATAGCCTTTATAACAGCTAAAGAGAAGGCTAACTTTGAGCTCGTAAAACAGCTCTGAAAGAAAGGCTATATTATAACTCTAGGAGCTCCTTTTTAAGTATTTAACAAGCAGGAGATTGACGGTCTTATTGTAAGAGGAGTCTTTAAATTTAAAAAGTATAACCCTACTAAGTTTAATAGAGTTCGTATCTTTAAGTTAAGAATAGTTAATAAGATTAAGGGCAAAGCTACTAATACCCCATTTAAGAAGTTAAGACTGGTTATTTAAGGTTATAATAATAATAATAAGGAAGTGATTCTTATATAATCCCCTATAATTTAACGAGCTAGTTAGCAAGTTATTATTACGCTAGCTCCCTCCTTAATAAAGAATAGAATGGCGGTTTATTTATAAGATATTACTTAGGCCTATACCCAATTAGAGACGCGCCTTTAGTGCTTAATACTAGTATACCTTCTAGAGTAAATTCGCTACTAATATCCTAAAGATATAATTATAGTTGTACTTAAGCTATTATATGGAATTGTAAAGGCAGGAACTTATTAGTAGGCTACTTATAGTAAGCACTATAAAGAGAAGCTCTTAATAACTACTTCTATATTTAATCCCTGCTTCCTTATTACAACTATGGGAACTCTATTTAGAATTATTAGTATACAAACCAATAATATAATTATCTTGGGAGACGACCAATTCTTAGCTCTTAAAGAAGATAAGCTAGTAAAGGCAAATCTTATAACAAAGCTAAAGGAAAAGCTTAATTTAATAATACTATTACTTTTTAATAGATGTATCCTCTCCCTAAATAAGGATTCTATTGCTTTGCGCCAGAAAGATTAAGGCAAGAAGATTAATGTTATTAATGTTAATTCTCTAAAGTAAGGATACGTGGAGTAACGCGCTTATAGAGCTTATATTACTTCTATCTATTAACCTAAGGCTTTATTTAATCTCTCTATTGCCGCTTAACACTAGGAACTAACTAAGGATAATGTCCTTACCCTAAATAAGCGTCTTTCCTGGCAAATAAACCATCTTAATTAGGGACTACTCTATATGCCTATTAATCTTCCTACCGCTAAGCTCTTTGTATTTGTTGATAGATTATTTATAAATAATAAAGATTTTAGCTCCTAGCTAGGATATAAGATTATTATCGCAAACAAATCTACTAGAGAGAATGACTTTATAATCTACAGTAATCTTATCTATTAGAGCTTAACTAAGAGTAAGCGCGTTACCCAAAGCGTTCTAGTATTAGAGATATATGGAATAGTTAGCGGAGTTAATATAGCAATTATAATTGGAACTACCCTAAAGATGATTATAGATTAACTTAAACTCCCTATTATCTCTATAATTATATGCACCAACTTATATTCCCTCTATAAGTGTTTAGTTAAGCTTAATACCACAAAGGAGAAGCGTCTTATAATTGATATTATGGCACTTTAGCAATCCTATAAGCGTTAAAAACTCTTTAAGATCTAATAAATTAATAGCCAAGACAACCTAGTAGATGCGATGACAAAGGCAAACCCAAATAAGGCACTAGAGACGTTCGTTAACACAAATACTCTACATATACAAGTTAAAGGTTGGGTTAAAAAGGAGTAGGAGATATAGCAATTTAAGAGCAGCTAATTAGGATTTTCCATACCCGGCACAGAAAATCGCTATTGGCTCGCTTATAATTAGCGCCTTGGCGGCCCTAATATAATGTCCACCCGTAACTCTAAGTAAGAAAGCACCATATACTAAGAGGCAAATTTTAGGACAGTAAGACTTATATTACAGTAGCAATAGTAAGTAAGGAGAATTAATATTTATTACGCTAGTTAAGTAGTATTTGTATATAGATAGTAACCACAAAAGAAGAGTTACCAGTGTTGGGAATTAGGCAAGCGGTTGTTATATAATGCCGCGGCACTAGTGTGGCGAGGAGTTTTAAGCTCCTCGCCCTTCCTTATTCCAATAAAATGAAGCTATTAACCAACATTACTGTAACCTACTTAAGTAGTCGTTATTGGTAAGTCACCCTATGTGACCAACAATATAGGAAGAAGAAAAAATTTCCCTAGTTTTTAAAGCTAAAAGAGTATTATAGGACACCCCCGTAATACCTTATATACGCCTACCTATTTCCACCAACTTAGTAGTTAAAGACTAATTACAAGACCAAAATTTGCCGTTATCTACGGCAATCTGCTGTATTCTGCCGCATTCTATTATATTTTACTAAGTTTGCTAAATCCTACTAGGTTTTACTAGGACTACTACCTAAATCCTATTCTACTCTGTATATATATTAACTAAGTAACTAAGTTAATAATATATACGTTTTTTTCCTATTTCCTTACCTTCTTTTTTTATGTAATATCTAGACTTTATTATATAGTCTATATATATAGCTTAATAATATCTACTTCACTATATACTATTACTATGTATCCATTATACCGATAAGGTGTTTAACATAGTAATCCATGCAAGAGAATTATAAAATTGTCGCTGTTGACCGCTTGTGATTTGGTTAGTGCGTATGGGCTATAACTTTAAATACCAAAATCATCGGTGTAAGGGATACTTACTCCGTAATACTATATTACGTTAAACTTATATCTATACCGCTCCGCCTAATATATAGAATAACCTAAAAGCCCCTATATCTACAGCCGACCTATATGCTATATTTACTAAATAAATAAAAAGCTTATAATAAGCCTTTATAGAAACACCTACCCATTAAAAGATTTAATATTATAGGATAATTAAGTCTCTAAAAAAGGAAATTAAATAGATCCGTTAAAACCTACTATTACTTCTACCTATTCCTACTAGTATTACCCTATAAACACTAGGTAGAAAGAGCGCGTCTAAAACTAGCTCCTTAACCTTAAATTTGCCAACTAGTACCCCTATAAAGAATCTAACTAAGTATCTCCCTAACCTTTTTGCCTACTTAGGTAAAAGGAATAAACTGCACTTTTTTCTTAACTAGCTTAGGAATAAACTAAACGGCAATATTGATTATTATACTACTCCTAATAGTTAGCTACATTACATTATAAGCCGTTTAAAAGGAGACGCTGTAATAAAGCCTTGTAGGAAATACTACGATAGATTTATTAATGGGCTATATATATAGGTAAACATAATAATAAGATCTTAACTATGGAGTAAGTGCCTAATAGATTAACTTTAATTATATTCTAAGATTTACTATAAAAAGAGAACTAATTAAGGTAGGGACTACAGTCCTTTAAATATACAACCTAACTCCTAAGAAGGGTGCTAAGTACATTAATACATTAATACGTTAATACGTTAGCACGTACTTATGTACTCGCGTACTTAGGTACTAAACTTGTCCCGTAATATATTATATAACTTAGCTACCCCTTATTCTATAGTTTAACTAATTTTAACGCCTTCCGCGCTGCCACTACTAGTCTATTTATATCGTCCTTAAGTAGTTATACTATTGCTAATATAAGGTCCATAATACTATCTCCCTTCTCTTTATCTTTAAGTTGTTAATTAGAGGCATAGCATTTCTATTTTTAATTTAATAACCTTTATTATATTTAATACTGTCGGTATCACTTCCGGTAATACGCATTGCTATTGCAATAGTATGGGTGGTAACTGATTTTGATTGATGCTTCTTGATTCTCCTATTCTATAGGTGGAATTTGGTAGATTTCTTAAGCTCGCTTAGCTCACGTAATCAACCCCTTTTGACTCGCGTTCGTAGGCAAGTTGCCGCAAATTGCCCTAGATTGCCGTCACGTGATGGCAATTTGCAGTCACATGACTGCAAGGACGCAACCTTAATCAGACACTGGGAGTATTTAGTTTTTGACGGTGCTTAAGCGCGCCGCCTGCCAAATTCCACTACTTTCCACCTGTTAAATTCCACTACTTTCCACCTATTGAATTCCACTACTTTCCACCTATTAAATTCCACCAAATTCTGCTAAATGGCTGAAGTAACCAATCACAATTTTCTTTGCCCGGCATGGAAAATCGCCATTAGCTTGCTTAGTACTAGCGCCTTAGCCACTAGCTTAATATCTTTACACTCTCTATTCCTGTCTTTCCATTTTCTCCTCTCTCTACCCACTCGGTAACCTATAGCTTAATTATATTTATATTAATTAGGTCCTTTAATGCTTAGCAAGGTTTTAATTTTATTATAGCGTCTATAGGGTTACTGCCTCCGTCGATCTATTTAATCTCTACTATTTCTCTTATATTATCCCGAGTTTAACTAGGCAGTTATATAAAGATTTTAAATCAGTACAAAGGGTAAGCAGTAGTTATTTAAGTTATAGGATCTTCTTAATAGTTGCTTTAATTACAGCTCCGGTATTAAATCTGTGGGCTATACCATATAGTTCAGATGCTAAGACGCTTTGTGTAACTTGCTTGTATTTAATAGATAACTAATAGAGGATATTAGCCCTATTGTCCTTATCTGTAAGTATAATAACGAAGCCAATCTAAGAAGAGAGGTTATAGTTATTAGCAAAGGACAAGTCCGTAAATATTATTAGTTTAAGAGTGCTTGTATCAAGTTGTACAAAGCGAAGTCCTTAGAAGGGATTATTAATTTGCTATTATAGCCGCTTATTAAGCTGCTTTACATATTCTTCCTTTGGGTTAATAACTTATACTATAAAGAAGAGATTAAAGGCAGCTTCTGGTTAATAGACTATGGCAATATAGGCTCCTCTTACTCTCTGGGCAATATACTAGTCCTTTAGTATAACTACCTTATAGACTTCCCCTCTAGAGCTAGTTAGGTCTATAGCCTTTATAGTAACCAACTTTAGGTTCTAGCATTAACGTTCCTAGGTAAGAGCTATTAGGTCATTTTCTTACCTAATACAGCCTCCGTTAAACTTAATTAGGGTATTTAGCATAAGCTTCTCTCTCTCCTTTACTAGAAACTTTACTTCCTAAAGCCTAGCTTCTTTAGTCTCTACAAAGGTTTTATTAGTAAGAAATAGTATATTATTAGTCTGCAGTCCTACAATTCCAAAGCCGTTGCTATTTGTATATAATAAGCAGGGGTTGTATATTAACTAGTTCATCTATAGCTTATTAAGGTAGTGGCGGTAGTATATATTAAACTAATGGTTGCCAGCTTCTGGAACACTATAGAGTGGTTTAATAACTCTTAGAATTAATCCATTCTTTAGTTTAAGTTCTAGTGGTAGGCGTATAAAAAAGTCTCTATTTAGGTGGGTACTAGACTATATATAAGCTTATAAGATATTACGTAGGTATAAAGAGGCTAGTCTTCTTTTATTTCCTTATAGGGTTACTATAAGTGCTAGGATAATTCTCTAGCTAATACATTAAATAGTTAGTGATTATGTTAAGACCAGATCTTTACTATAGTCATTATAGGCTTATACAACTAGTCTAGACTTCTTAAAGGCCTTATCTATTCTAGCGTTCTTAATCTTATTAACAAACTAAGAGTTAAAGATTCTAACTCCCTTTAGGACATCTGCTATATTAATAAACTTAAAGACACCCTTCTTAAGTAAACTATTTATCTCCTTACGTTAAGACTCTATAAATAACAGTAAGGTGCACTTAAGGGTTATAGTATTAGGTTTTATTGGGCTATTATTAATAAATATTAATATGCCCGTGATGTTTTGCTAGGACTTTATTAGCAATTATTATATCCATTTTAATCTTTAGAGGGGTGCAGTAGTTATTAGTTTCTTAGTCAGTTCCTTAGTTGGTTCTTTAGACGGCTCCTCCTCTAGTTCCTTATTAGGTTCTTCTAGTTTAGGTTATAGGTATAGCTTTACTATTATGGTCCTAAAGTTAGTAGGTCCACTAGGGAGTTATACCTTATATATTTCTCTGTTAATTCTAAGTAACTTAAATAGGCCAGTCCATCTGCCGCTTTGTTTAGTATTGCCTTTACACCATACAAGCATGTCTGAGTTAAGGGGGAGGTTATAGATTATAGTAATAGATAGACCATTTTATTAGTTTAGTGCATTATTAACTTACTTCTTTACCCTAATCCTTGCAATCTCCTCCATTGCCTTCTTTATAGCTGCCGCTCGCTATATAATAGAGGGTGCTGGTAGGTCAAGTTCGCTTATATAAGGGTAGGCACCAAAGATAAGAAGTGTTAGAACTAAGCCATCTAGGCTAGCTGTGTTATTAGCAGCCTTTACCGCCATTTATAAGGCCAGTTCTTTAGTTATTCCTAAGTCCTATAGCTCCTCCGTAATTATCTAGTATACTCAGCGTAGTATTAGATAAGCTCTTTCTACCATTCTAATGGACCAGTAAGCTTCCACTAGGACGCTCTTAGTTAATATAGCCATTACTATAGCGTGCTGTTAAAACTCCTTACTTACAAAGTTCTTCCCGGCGTTATAGGTAATATAGTCAGGTAGTCTAATATAGGTATTAATCCAATATAGTTATAGGATGTCCTAGGTATATTTTACAGAGATATTGCGTAGCTATCTCACAGCTTAAAATCTAGTAGCTTCATTAATTACATAGAGAATAGGACTCCCGTTAATATACATAATATTAATAAAAATGGAATAGTTAAAATTAGAATCTTGGTCTTCTTATAGTGTAAATTTAAACCGTCTAGGAGACTTACCGTGTTTCTAGCAGTAGAAATAGTACTTAGTAAGGTAGTTGATGGCCTACTTATTAATATTATTATAGCCAGAGCGTTCTAGTACCTTATATAGCTTGTCTGCCAATAGATATCCAAAGCGACGGTAAAGTCGGCGGAGTTCAGTGGTGGTTAGGTAGCAAGGGTTTTAATCAAACAAGTAGGTTATAAATAACTGCAGTAACTCTTCCTATAATAGAAAGGGGTAACCAAATTAGCAAACCACTAGCACTAATTTTGTTAGGGTGACTAGGATGTTCTTAAGGTTATTATAATAGACCTTTAATATGTCCATATCTGCGAGGCATAGTAGAAAAGGTATGTCGGCCTTTATAATATAAAACTCAACGTTGCTAACTGGTGTATTAACTGTAATAGAGCCAATAGAAGAGGTAGAACCGATGCCAAACTGGACATTAATAGCGCCAGCCTTTGAGATATCAATAACGGTATTATAGGTCTTTCTATATGCAAGGTATTGTCTATAACCTACTATTAATCTCTTTAAAGCTCTAGTGTTAATCATTACTCCATAGAACTTATTAGATGTATACTAGCTAGTAGCAACATGGGCAAATAGGTCTAGGTTATTATAATAAGCAATTAAATTAGTGCCAGTAATTATATAGGTAAAGGATTAGTCTGCTAAGTTAGTCACAGTATTAATAGCTCCTTTATGCTATATCGTTCCAAAAGAGGTAAGAAACAGTTCAGTCTGTTCTTAGGTTAAAAATGCTGTTAGTAACTTAATATCAATTATAAGAGCTTCTATTGCCTTATTAATAGATTCTAAGTCAAGTTCATCGCCATCATTATCTGTTCCTTTATACTTAGTAATGTACTATTAGGCATATCTATTAAAGCGACGGTTAAATCTATCCTTAAACTTCTTTTTTAATTTATCACGTTCTTCTCTAGAATGTTTAGATAATTAATAACCTTCTTTATTACAGACAAAGCAGCGCTTCTTTGGTAATATATATTAGCTAGATAAAGATAATTATATTCTATAAGGTGATTAAGGGTATTGTCTATAGTAGTAGCGGTCAGTAAAGAAGGCTTAGGGGTTCTTACTGTTTAACTTTTCAAATATTGTAATGGAGGATTATAAGTTATTAATTAGGCCAGTTAGGCTGTTAGAAGGTTTAAAGCAGGTATATTAACACGCTAGTAACTCCTAGTAGGCGTTAATAAGCTTATTATAAAGGAACTTATCTATGTATAAATCTAGGTTAAGACCATACTAGAGGTGTCTTAGTTCTTTAATAAGTAACTATAGGCAGTCTAAGGTTAATTTTCCAGCATTCTCGCTCTTGCCTATTATAGACTTTAGAGTTATTAAGTTCCATTATCCTAATATACCACGTCTATATTTAGGTCCCTCAAAGTAATTACGTGTAGCATTATAGATTTGGTTAAACAAAAGGGTTAGGGTAACATTTTTAAGGTTAGTATAGTAGTAGTTAAGTACTAGACCGCGTAGCATTATAGGGTAGGCTTTAACCTTGGCTTCTTAGGGTATATCGGCTCTACTACAGAGGTTATAGAAGATGGTAAGTTTAAAGTTAAAGTTATTATCTTCTCCACTATACTTATTGTCTTCCATGTATATCTTTATAAGGTTTGTTAACTCCTTACTAAAACCCTAGTTTTAACTCTGTCCCCTAGGTGGTTCTAGTTATAGGGTTAAGTTAATATAATTAGGTTCCTATTATA
>Ga0307507_10009093_pt1 | contig 13378 bp, 12 predicted proteins | sample 7_EM_MG_FD_207223 | JGI IMG/M metagenome (GOLD analysis project Ga0307507, IMG submission 207223) | Populus trichocarpa ectomycorrhiza microbial communities from riparian zone in the Pacific Northwest, United States - 7_EM | ecosystem: Host-associated > Plants > Roots > Unclassified | place...
TAGCCTTCTGTATGTCAGGGGAGTCTGTCGCTGTTAACCTATAAACGACAGTACTGATCTCCCTTTCTGGGTCGTTCATGGTGGTGGTTGAATGACAAGTTTAGGGGTCGTGGACCGCATTGCGTATCGTACATGAGTCCCAAAGAGAACAAATCGTGGTGGAACTGATGCAGTGCACGTGGTCTCGGAAATGTTTTTCGTTGAATTTCATTCCCTTCCAGGGACCAGAATCCACTGGCTGGGCCCTGGATATTAGAACACTTAGAGTTCATGTATACCAATTTGTATTCTACAAGTTTATGATCCGAGTCGAACTAATCGGTTTTGTAGAGTCGCTGGTGTCCTGTGAAACCATAAAACATTCGGTTCGAGTAATAACATTGGGCTCTGCACTCACCAAGTTGAATCGTTATTACTGTACAGCTGTTCAATGGGTCGAGTCACTGTGACTTAACAGCACAGGCAAGACTTGAAGCTTAAGCTGCTTGAAGCTTGAAGCTTGAAGTTTGAAACTTGAAGTATTCGGCGATGTCACAGAATCAATGTCAATCATACATGACTCGATCATCTTAGCAATTCAATCATCGTCAAAATATTTTTTAAAATCCAGATATCATACATTTCAATCTCCCTGTGGGGCGGCAAGATCTTGTACCACTTTTTCTTCCCGAGCGGTTTTAGAGCAACGAACCAGATGGCCACCTCGCAATTACGCAATTACTGATTATCAAAGGATTCGGTTGAGTGAAAGATACCCTTCAGAAAGATTATTGCTTCGATGGGATTGTTCATTTTTCTGACTTGGTCGTTTATTGCTGAAATTACGTGTTATGTGATTGCTCAAATTAGGAACCGACTTTCCATTTTTAGCCAAGTCAAAACACTTTTCCTTTGAGAACAGGATAGCGCTAGGGCCCTTGCCTGGTGAGCTCAACTTAGCAAATCAGCTATGAAATGGGATATGGGTAGCCACACCGAAAGCATAATCATGGTTCGACAGAACACATTTGGAACTCGATAAACATAGTCACAAAGGCGAAATTAACTCACTCGGTCCTTGATATTCTTGAGATATTAGACCGAGATTCCAATGCCTCCACCACCAAAACATTCAAAGTTATTGATCCCACGGTCCACAGTAAGCAATGGGCTTACATGAAGTAAGGTTCAATGCTCATTCGATTATTCAGGTGGTGACAAGAAATCGATTCTGCCCAACGCCACCATCGTTGTCATGCCAAGAGAACTGGTGAGAAAGGTCTTACACTCGATCATCTCACAGAAATGGGAGCTTTTCCTTGGCTTTTCCAGGGGAAAGGGAAAGAACTTGGAAAGCATTGGGGTATCGACGGTCCCGAGACATACAGTGCCCTTGTCAGCGTCATATTGTAACTCGGAATCTTCGTCAGATGTTTTCTAGAGTTGTTGTCCATACTCACCTCTTATTTTATGTCTTGTGTTTTCTGCAGAAGCTGGTAAGTTTGGCAGCTGGCTGCTGTTGAGCTTCCCTGCAGCAGTCGTCAGTAAATAATCTACCTGTAAATCATTGTTGATGAAAGAATATATGAAAGAGTATTATTACATAAAGAGCGGAGGATGAGAAGCCGTAACCAAAACGATTTTGGCTTACATTTGTTTGCACCAGTCTTTGCCACTCCGCTACGATTGGTCATGGAAGTTTCTCTGTCTGGGACTGCATCCGACTTGTCGTTCTTGTCTTTTCAGTCTACAACTTGCTGCCACATTCTTTTGCATGGAAGGTGATTCCAAGATTTTCGTGGACCGTCGCTATTTATACAGCTGCATGCGCGTATATCTGTCCAGGTTCGGTCCCCCCTGGCCCCTAGCCCTCAAAGTTCGCTTGCATTACACTGTCGCAAGGGTAATGGTGCACCGGAAATTATTTTTGAGTCGAATGGCACCATTAGGGGAGGGTGGGGCAATTTATAAACCACCATGCCCAATTCCGACCATACCAAGCGCTACCTGCTGTCTATTAAATCGGTCTTTGAAGTTGTCTCTCTGAAACTTTACATACACAATCTCACCGCGATTCCTCCTCGACGCCGCCACATACGCCTCATGTCTGGCTGGGGCAAAGTCACATTGTGACGTTGCCCACCTGGGGCCTGCCAGTGCCTGCACATAACTCGCAACCGTCTATGGTCGCTAGATTCTGCCTTCCCAGGGCCTGCATACAGGGCAGTACAGAGGCTGAAACTGCGGTACGATTATCCAAGAGGCATAGGATAGTACAACCATTTGACCTGTGAGATCTTTAGGATGACCGTAACTTGACGACCGACATTCAACCCCCACCACTGGAATACACATGGGGCACTGGGATTGAAACCTTACGTATCTTGGAATCGGCTGCACAACTGATACCTATCCCTTTCCTTAGGGATCTCATTAACCTGGCTCTTACTGTTTTACTGGCATGTGAGGTAGGTAGTTTCCTCTTTTTGTTGCATTTCATCATCACTAACTTTTATTAGGAAACCACTGGAATCGAAAACCGAGTTCGAGAACTCAGAGATCGGGTCGGAAGACTTATGATCGCAATCATAGACAACTTAACATCTGCGCACAACGACATCAAGTCCATAACCAATTCTGCAAACACGATGAAGGGAGATATTCAGGATCTGATGAAGCAAGTTCTGTCGCCCGATTGATACCTTTCAATGCTAGAACTTTATCTAGCGTCCTAGGCATCGTCATGAACAATCTCGACAAAATTATGGGCCAGAATCGGTTTCTTCGTCTGTTCTTCAGAGGGGCTAACAAGTCAAACATCGATGATTGTTTGAATCGCCTCGAAGGTAGTCTGGAGAGATTCAATGTGAGCATTCATTGGTAATTCTTGATATGACAACTTTCTCATATTTTCAAAGGTTACTCACATTATGCACAGTTCCAAGGCCTTGCAGAATATTCAGTTCAGATTAGAGAAGATCCAAGGACTTTCACAGCATGTTGCGGACCGTGTACAACAGCTTCACGACAGGTTTGACAAATTGGATACGGTCTTAACCACTCTGAACCACGCACCTGTCCACCGCGACCCAGGCCCTGCGTCACCCCCTCTGCTCAGGAAACAAATGCCGTTGAAACCCCGCATCTTTTATGGACGAACCGATTTAGTGGAAGAAATCGCGCACCTTCTTTGCAGCGAAAAGACTTCTCGAGTCTGCATCCTTGGCCCTGGTGGAATGGGAAAAACGTCCCTTGCGCTCACCATCGTCCAATCTCCTATCGTTCAAGCCATATACGGTTCACGTTGTTTCTGGGTTCCTTGCATTGAAGCCGCATCACCTCACCTACTCCTGCAACTTCTATACCTACACCTACGGATCGTTCGTTCTACGGGTGACACGCTTGATGACATCCTCTCAGAACTGGAAAGCTCGAAAGAGCCTCGTCTCATCTTGTTGGACAACTTTGAAACACCTTGGTTTCCAAATACTGGAACTCGACGAGAGGTTGGCGATATTCTCCGTCGTATTAGCCAACCCGCACATGTTGCGATTTTAATGACAATGCGAGGGGGGGATCCACCATGCGACGATATGGTGTGGCAGCCAAAGCACCTGGAAGCCGTAGACAAGGAGTCGTCTCGTTCTATCTTCCATGAAATCTACCCACAGTCGAAGGAAGATCCAGGTGTTGACAATCTCCTAGTCGCTCTAGGACGTATGCCATTTGCAGTGACACTGATGGCGAAGCTTGGAAAGAAGAGTAGATCGTCGGCGAAGGAGCTACTTGCAGAATGGTTACAATCTGGCACCGAAATCATTTCCAACTCCAATTCGACTGAGGATAACATGAATCGCAGCATCAGTCTTTCAGTTGATCGCAGTTTTGTCCAGCAGGATCGAAGTGCTCTCTTTCTACTGGAAACCCTGTCGTTACTTCCAGCCGGTACATCTAAAGCCAATCTTAATTGGTGGGCGCCAAATCTGAAGTCCAGGTCATCCGCTATCGCAACGCTTTCAGATGCGGCGCTCCTGTTGGTTGGAGGGGGTGGCTATTCCATGGAAACTACCCTCTTTGTCCTACCTGTTGTTCAGTCATTCATGTCCACCACCAATCGGATCAGAGACACTACAAGTCAAGCAGTTCAGAAAGCCTGCTGTCAATACGTTCTGGATCATAGCGGTCGGTACTATGAAGCGGACTTCAACCAGAAGTCAAAAGCGCTCGCATCGGAGGATACAAACATCCAGTCGATCTTGCTTCCTATGGTTGTTTCCGAAAGCGTCTTAAAAGTGCATTTGCATTTTACATGGTATCGATTTGACACTCGGCCAAGCATCGAGATAGCTCAGCGTACATTGGACCTGGCTAAATTGTTGGGCAAGGATCGATACATCGCGGAGGCTTTGTGCGCTTTGGGTGGTACATACTTCAGACTCAGCAAAGATGACCTTGCCATGCATTCTCTAAGTGAAGTCTGTCAGCTATCCGATAAGCTGATTGGTGAACCCGGAGTCTCACGTCTCACTGCTGAATGCATGTCGCTGCTCACAGACGCCAGAACGGACTGTGAAATGCCTGTCGATTCCACTCTCTCATTGATTTACGGTGTGCAGCCGAAATTATCCGATGATTTTGACCGTGCATACGTCCTTAAAGCCCTTGGACTTTGTTTTCTGTGGAAATGCCAATATTTGGAGGCGATAGACGTCCTTGAACAGGCGAAGGACATATTCAAACGGCTGAAAAATCCCATTGACACGGCCCACTCATTAATACGGATTGCAAGAAGTTACCGTGGGCTTTCCCAATTTTCTCAAGCCTTGATAGCTATCGAAGAAGCATCCAACGTCATCGAAGAAGCGAATCATCCACGCATGCGTGCAGAAACCGAGTGTCAACATGCTCGTGTTCTCCTTGCATTGGGCCGCTATACAGAAGCACGCTCGAAGTTTGAAAGTTGCCTGCAGTCGTTTCAGCGTCTTGGGTCCCTGATAACGACAGGAGAGATATTGGAAAATATTGGGGACACTTACTCGCGCAACGACTACCAGAGCGCTTCCATGGCATATGAAGCAGCTGCGAAGAAGTATTTTGAGGTTGGCCCGAAGTCTCCTATTTCCCAAAAAGGCATAGAACGATGCGAACAGAAAATCGAAGCGATCAGGATGAAGGAACAGAACCCAGAGGCAGAGGTATCCCTGCTCATAAACCAAATTTTTTAGGACTGCAATTGTTTTGTCTTCGTGGTTTTACATAGGCCTTTTTCTTTTGGAATTTAGCACATAGATTATTACACGTTACATGCCTCTCATAACCTTTTCAACTCCATTATTTCATGTGTGTCACCAAGTTCTGTACACCTTGCTATGACACTCTTGACTGCCACACTCGCATCACGATGACTACCCTGCCTCAAATAAATGAGCCCCATATGCTTAAAACACCCCACAGCACCATTCAACTCCCCCATGGACTCGAAGATGGGCAAACATTCCTGAAAGATAGACAAGACCTCCATATTCCGCTGAAGAAAACCAAGTTGCAAGCCATATTGGAAGTCGATGAATGCAGTTTTGGACCCAATAACAACGCGACCCGTATTTAGATCTAACGGGACTCTCAACAACAGCAAGAGCGACGGAGGTTTTTCCCATTCCGCCAGGGCCTAGGGTGCGAACTCGCCCGGAGGTCGTGTCATCGCATAGACGAATAGATATTTCTTCCACTAGCCCCTCTCGACCATGGAAGATAGTGAGTTTGGAAGGCATGTATTCCCTAAACGCTCCTCGAGTGTGGCTCAATGTCGTTACATTGTCATCGAACTACCCCAGATACTCACATTATTGATTGTTGAACAAGGAATATTCTGTTGGAGTAGGAGGAAAGTCTTTCATGATGACAGAGAAGAGGGAAGAGGAACAAAGCAAACCAATTTATCAACCGTGGCGAGGTCCTTGTTCCGCACTTCATGAGTTGCGGTCCAGAATCGGTAATTCAACAACCTATAAAAACAGACATATTTGCAGTCAGGCTCTTCCTCCTTAGAGGTATTGGAATTTCAACGTACCTTTGAGTTCCAAATACTCCCTAAAGAACTTTTCCAAACTGGTTTTTGAATGAGGGTATTCCCCTTGGGAACCTGTTTCCCTACTTTGATGGGATTTTTTTCTGGTCAAGAAACAACTTAAGATTAGGAGTTAGGTGGACGATTTTCTGTATACTGGGATCTTACGTGGTGCCGCAAAGAGTCGGTTGGCCTTGCCCAAAATAGTAGCCAACATTCCATTTCTCAACTGCTACCTAATTTCGACATTTCTTCCCGCCCAATCTTCTTGTAATCGAGTTTCAACCAGATTATGCATCTCTTTGGCTTTCATCACGGCAATGTCCACGAGTCGTAAAACGTCATCTGCGCCAAGTGGCACTCCTCCCAATTTCTGGAGTACACAGATTTCTTTTTGAGCATTCAAGGCTATCGAAACAAGACCCGCACTTAAACGTTGTTCCAGCTGAGAGGGGTCGAGCACAGGTGGTGTCGAAGCATCTGGGAAAAAAGCGAAAGTAAAACAGAAGGGACTATGATGGATCGCGAGCGGGACAGGTGCTCGTTCTGTGGGTAAATGCTGTAGAGGAGATAATGGATCGAGCTTGGATGGTGTCAGGCATCGACCTTACCATAATAACCTCATCTCCAATAACCTCGACGTCCGGTTTTCGAAAGTGTTTTAGTGCTACAACGCCTGCCAGGCAAGCGCAATCCAGTAAGTTCCCAGCATCTGCCAAGAAATGGAATGTGAGGCGAAGGTGCCACACCTAATAGCACGATTGGGTCAAAGGTTCAAAGAAGTTTGAGTATAGATGACCCACTCTTTGTCCCGCTAAAATACATAAACTTTCCTTGTCTACAACATCACTCCGTCTGATAACTTTATCGAGCATGCGAGTAATTGTGATTTCTTCATCTGAAGGCCTTTTGAAACGTGTTAGAGTGAGGGTAATAGAAGTGGATCGCGCACTACCGGCCTGGTTCGTATTCACTCGACGCCATAGGAGAGATCTCGGAGTGAATAGATATGGTGCCCTCGAAAGGTCGTTCAGGTTGCGGTTTTGCCATTTTTGCGTCTATCTGGGCTATAACCCTAACAATAGAATTGAAAAGTCCAATTGTGAGAATAGTATTAACGACGAAAATTAGACGACACACCTGGTTTTCCCAAACTCGCATTCCACCCAACCAAGTTCAGGTCCAAAACTGAGGGTGGGAGTACGCATCTCAATCATCGAACGGCCATCGATCCTCAGAGATTCCTTGAGAGCGCCGAAAAGGAACTCCTTCTCTGGTATTGAAGGAGATGGAGGCCTCATAGTGATAAATGAGTAGACTTTGTTTTGTCCTATTGATTACATTTCATTGCGATTTCGCGTTCGCATCCAACAATCATGGTCCGTGTGATAACGCACAATCTTCTTGCTTGTCACGTCAAAAAATGCAACACCAACAACTTTCCTCTTCAATTCAAGGATGCCAAAATTGAAGTACGCGAGGCCGAATTCAATGCTGAATTCCTCAAAGGTTTCATGCCTAAGATTGAGTGGAAAGCACTTGTGGACACAGCGAGAGAGGTGAGCGTGTTATACTCGCTTTTGAGTACAAAATATAATGAGGTTTCTTAGTTAGGGGATACATCGCTTCCTTTGGAACAACCAGAGATGGTCGACGATGGATTTTTGAAAAATCTGCATCATGTTTTACTCGAGGTATAAATATACAAACCAATGTGTACGAAATTTTATCTTCCTTTCTTTAAGATCCACGTTGAAGAGGGTTCAATGATTTGCCCGAACTGCAAGCATGTTTACCCGATCATGAACGGAATACCTAACATGGTGAGGACTGATGTTATTCATGGTTCATGCGGGACTCATTGTGGCCTAGCTTCTTGCAGAAGATGAGATTGGTTGATGGGGCCAGGACTAGGGTCTTCTCCCAGATCACATATGTCAAGGATATTTAATATTCGATGTGTATACGTATCTCGTACTTACGGTATTACACTCGGATATTTCTATACTGATAACTGTTTATAGTAGGAGTTATTTATATTTTGATCAACTCCGTTTCAGGTTTGTTTGACTTCCAACATGTCGTCCACCGTCCAACCGAAATCCGATGAAGAAGAAATATCTCTTCCTGAAAGGCCACCGTCTCCCCCCCTTCATACTTCTTTCAACGCACGTGGAATTCATGTACGAGAATCAAGTTTTACCCTAGCTGAAAACTAATGTCAGTCTGCTTGCGTCTGCTCCTGCCTTCACGATCTGTCTCAACATGCAAATAGGCACCTACGTTTTCTGCCTTCAAACCACGCGATTATAAATTTCCAAGTCCACAAGCCATGACGCACGTTGCATGGAATTGTGATGGAAAGAAGCTTGCGGCTGTTGGGATCGATAAAGTGACAAGAGTTTGGATGCCTGAGAAGAGTGTAAGAGAGACCTATTTTTCTTATTTCTTGTACTGATTTGGCCTACCCAGATGGAACCCAGGGCTGCAACGACCTTCACAGGAGGGCATTCTGATGATGTGGATTACGTCGCATGGAATCCTACACATCCCGAGTTGTTCTGCACTTCGAGTCAAAAAGACAGACGAATTGTGTTTTGGGATGCAAGACGTATGTTATTTTTCCTGTGATATAATCCACTGACTGCATCTTTCAACAGAAAGCAGATATATCCAACAAATTCCTCTCAAGTACTCACCCGTCCAGATGACTTATGCACCAGATGGACAGTCACTTCTTTATGTGTCGGGAGGCAACCAACTGTTCTTCTTGAACTACAGCGCAGTGGATGGAGAGGATACTAAAAAGGACGGGAAACCTATAAAAGAGTGGCGTACTTCCGATCGAGACATAGTGCGTCCAGGTTGGTATTCCCTTTCTGTTTATTTATTGTTTGTGATGTTAATGAACTTTTAGGATCCACAGCGATTTTCAATCACGTAGGCGACGGAATAATTGTAACACATCACCAAGAACACACACTACGAGTCATGGATTATCCATCATTAACCGTCCGAGAGTCTCCAGCAGCCCATGTTGGTGGTTGTATTGCAGTGGCCCTTGATCCTCGAGGAAGATACTTGGCCTCAGGTGGAGCTGATTCGATTGTTAATATGTTCGACTTGAATGACTGGATTTGTGCGAGGACAATCACAGTTTGCGAGTATGTCATAATGCCGTTTGTCTTCTGGGAAAATCCATATATCTCGTTTACAGGTATAGCATCAATGCTCTAAGCTTCTCACACGACGGAGAATACCTGGCCATTGCCAACGCTGGAACATATATTGACATTGTACGTCCAGTAATTTATTTATCACTTTACTCACGTTTTGCTGTTACTACAGTGTGGCACTGAAACTGGCGTCCCCCTGCACCGCGTTCCCTCTCTGGCTCCTTCCCCAACTGTAACTTGGCACCCTTCCAAGTACGTCATTGCATATTGTGGACAGACAAAGGCAAGAGAAGGTTCCCCTGCTCCAGTTGCAGTCATTAGCATGTTCGGACTGCTCGAGTGAGGTTAGTGAGAAATTGAAAATTCGATTCATTTTATCTGTCAAAATTATCACGTGATTAACAAATTCATAATTCAAATTTCAATGCCTCGAGGCGAAAGCGTGTTGGGAGGCTGTTCTGCTAATTGAGTCTATAGGGTCCGATTACCCGTGTAAAGAGGAACTCGAGGTTTCCACGCGGCATGAAACTTGAGTGGCGAACGCTGTATTTTATAAAGCTACCTTTCAAGTCGGTTCCACTACATTGTCCCCGGACCCCGATAATTGTCTTATCCACTGCTCCTCGTCGTTGTCGGGCCTAGCACACAACATCCTTAGCAACACCGCATTTGGCCGGTTTATTCTCCTCCGTCACATAAATCTACATCGAATCTTTTTTTTCCTCCTGTCTGCAGTCCCAATGACTTACAATCAATTGGAGGCGGTTAGGCCAAGAAGTTATCTCCTGAATCAGCTAGCGGACCTCACGAACGATCCATCATCCTCTCCGCTTGCATACCTTCTTCCACCATGCCTGATTCTTCTCGCAATCGATGTCGCGGTTCGGTTGTCCCATCGCACAGTCCCCTCGACCTCACTAGTGAAGGAAGATTTACCCAGTTACGATGAGAAGGTTATGGATCGTCTAAACCATCGAGCCCACAAAGTCCTTGGTGACTTCAGCCGACTCGAGGCAAATATCTCAGCAGAAATGATTCGTTCGCAACGGTTTTGCCGTACACTGGAGAAGCGTCGAAATTTCGCACACCATCGTCATCGTCTCGAGGCCTACAACGCAAGTCACAACTCCCAAGGAAACAAAACATCCTCTTGCAACGACAGGCAAAAAAAGGGGGTTAGTAAGCCATTCGAAACCTTCTGCCAGCGTCTTTTGCTTCAGAATAAGATCTGGAGTCAACAAAAACGGATCAAGGCTTTGCGAGGATCTCTCGATTCAGCACAGTTGTCGAATTCATCGAGTGCGTTCGAGGCCTTCTGCGAACGACTCTTGCTTTCAAATCAGATCTGGAAGTTGCAAGAGGAGGTTAGGCGATTGAAGGAGGAGGCCGAACAACTCAAGAAGTCGAGGGTGGCGGCTGTGACACGAGCGGCGAAGCAGATGGTGCAGGATGTAAGAAAAGAAAGGTTGACAGAAGAGTTCGTCAAGGATCTTCTAGTGGAGGTGGACGAGCATAAGCGGGCAATTGTGCTGCTCAAGTCGGAACATGAGAAAGAGATGGCCGAGCTGGCGGAGGGCTGGAAAGGGGATTATCAGAGATTATGCAAGGAGATTGAACGCCTTCAGCTTGCGCAAGACGCAAGACTCATGGAGCAGGAGCTCTCCAACCAAGTAGAGTCGGACCTTCTGGAACGGTTGATTCTGCAGGAACAGGAGGATTATACAACACGGTTGGAGGAACGTATGATGGAGGATGATTCGGCGACCCTTTCTGGCGACTCAGAAGCATCAAATATTTCAACGTCTACCGTTGTAGGCTCTTTAGGGCAATGCTCTCCTAACAGGAAGTTTGCTTTCGATGACATTTCGCCGAAACCGAGAAAGACTCTGGAGTTGTCGCCCCTTCGGCTTCCTCGTCGACGAACAATTTCACTTGCCTCCATCGACTCCGCAAAGTCACTCATTAAGACACCGATACGCAGGCTAGATCCTGAACCGTATGTCGGATTTTCATTCAACCCTTTATTTTTCGGGACGCCAAATATTTCGCGGAAGGACGGTACCCTGAAAGTCGAATCTCCTACAAACACTGTGAACTTGAGTCTCAAGTCACTATCACGGGCAGGACCCCATTCCACGAGCCCGCATGCGGCTTCAGAAGCAAAAGAAACGTTTATTCCACAGAAAGCAAGAGTGCCTTGGCGGATTTGACTTTCAGTATTATTTATTATACTAGCAACTCGCGAGAGCAGGCCTTTTTCTCTACTTGACTACCTATCTGATGGTATTTCATGTAACACTTACTTACGACTGGGCACGAAAATTCATGATCATTTCACCATGAGGTTAATCCCAATTACATAAAATATAAGTACATTCTCTCGTAACCTGGCCAATCCACAATCGTCTCGAGGAATTGACCTCACTACATATTCCCGTGTATTTGCTTTTTTTCCCAGACCGCTATGGCCAGTTGAGACTCTTCTTCCAAGATATTGTAGGCATCTCTAATGTGTTTCTCCGTTGTTCGTTGGGCCCCTATTGCAAACCTGATGCAAAGAATACCGTTAAGAATTGTCTGAACAAGCATGATATCGCTTCTCGAGGAAATGCGCGAATAGTAAATACGATTCAGGTCATTGAGTGCTTCCAATGAATGGTGTGATGTAGGTTTTGGGACGAGTCTGAACACAGATAAGGAGAGCGACGGTTCAGTCACGAGGGCGGGATTATCGGAAGATTTGAGAAGGTCAACGAAGAGTCTATTGAGATTAAGACCCTAATATGAAAATAAGATCACTTCAAACGGTAAGACATGCGACTTGCATTGTGAATGTGATTCTGGAACCCTTGAGTGCCATAGGATCTAAGGACAAACCACAGCTTCAGCGATCGGAATTGTCGACCAAGGGATAGACGCCAGTTGCGGTAATCAATTACGACTCCTTGAAAAAAGTCCATTTAATCACTCGTCCACTCGTCTTATAAAAGTGCGACAGACCTGCATCCCCTTCCTTCGCCCTTAAAAATCCTGGAGTGGTATCCAACGCATCCGTGAGTTTTTCGTGTCGCGTACCCAAAGGGCGGAGCAAGCAAAGTTTACCAATCCCCACTATCACAGAGTCTACACATGTATCTCATTGTGGAACTTGACTGACCTACCTTGTGGAAATTAGTACAAAAAGAATGTGCGAAGGCGTTGATGTCGTCGAGGTATAGGTCCTGGCAAAGTTCATGACATGCGAGGGCCATTCCAGCCCAGGCAGCGTCGACATGGATCCAGAGCGATGGATAATCCTGACCTGTAATAACCGTCAGTCAAATAATTATTTCACTAGGAAACATCGAGAATAACTTACTGACTTCGCGGATTTCAGGAAGATTGTCGATGGCACTGTAACCAGAGGACGTCGTGCCCAGAGTGGCAACTTCATTTAAAGATTAGATGACGTGCATGACACATGCAGAAGATCGGCCGATAGCCAGAATTTTATTATGAAAAGGTAGCTCACTTAATATGAAAGGGTGCAACCCATTTCGAGTGTCCTCTTCCAAAGCTGTGCGTAGAAATTGTCCTCTGAGGGCGAGTTGATCTTCTAATCTTACATTTATTTCCCTGACTTTGAGACCAAAAACAAGCCCAGCCTTTGCTCCGAGAGAATGAGTTTGCGTAGTAGTGTATATTATCAGATTTTCGGCCTTGACGTATGGATGGTCCCTCTGGTATGAGAATCGCGCAGCAACTACGGCTATCTGGAAGGAAGTCCAAAGTCCCACGCTGAATCAATCCACCAAAAGGTCTGATAACAGAAGAGATACCTCTTCTGCTACCCAGGGCTATATATGGTGTATAAGAACGGTAAGGAGCATCCTTACACTATCAAAGCTGAATCAGAGGCAGTAGTTCTCCGGGAAGGGCCTTGAAGGGATTCTTCAACTCATTGTAACGTCGTCCGTCACTCTGTGTACTACTTGTTATACAGCCGTTTGCATAATTCCGTGAACCCCGAAATTTGATTTTCCGGCGAGCCTCACGATTTGTTCACGATGGCCAGACAATATGACAGGGTAATCATAAATAAATGAATTCCTTGCATTGGTTCATGCTGGGGATGTGAGTTGCTTATGATTAGGCCACCAAATGCTGGGGAGAATAT
>Ga0307507_10009094_pt1 | contig 13377 bp, 11 predicted proteins | sample 7_EM_MG_FD_207223 | JGI IMG/M metagenome (GOLD analysis project Ga0307507, IMG submission 207223) | Populus trichocarpa ectomycorrhiza microbial communities from riparian zone in the Pacific Northwest, United States - 7_EM | ecosystem: Host-associated > Plants > Roots > Unclassified | place...
TCCTGCCCTCCGGGTTCCCCAGCGGCAGCCCTGAAGAAGCCCTCGACTGCGCGTGCCGGCTCTATCTGGACAACCCGGTGTGAGAGCCCGAACCACCCCCGAAGAACTTCCAAAACGGACCACTTAGCGTGGCGAAGGCCGGGCTCGCTGGAGCGGGACTTCGGCGCGCAAGCGGTAGGTGCCCGCGAACTCGGTGCCTGCTTCCAGCGTGCCACCGACCTCGCGCATCCGGTCCCCGAGGTTGCCGACGCCGTTGCCACCGTCGCGGTCGGTCGCCGAAACGGTGACGCCGTCGTTGACGACTTCCATCCGCACCACGTCGTTCGTGCACTTCAGCGTGATTTCGCAGTTCTCGGCTTTGCTGTGCCGCAGGAGGTTCGTCACTCCCTCGCGCAGCACCGTGGCCAACGCCGTCCTCACCTCCGGTGACAACTCGCACCGGTCCAGGTGCATCATCACCCGGATGTCCGCCGCCAACAGCAGGGCCCGTGCGGAGGCGGCCTCTTCCAGCAGCGAGAGCGCGCGATAGCTGCGGGCGACCGACCGCACGTCGTCCAGCGCCTGCCGGGACGTGTCGATGATCTCCGTGAGTTCGGCTTTGGCCCGATCGGGTTCCCTCGCCACCAGCCGGTGGGCCAGCTCGCTCTTCAGCGTGATCGCGGACAGGCTGTAGCCGAGCAGGTCGTGCAGGTCCCGTGCGAACCGCAACCGTTCTTGGGTCACGGCCAGCTCGGCGAGTTCGGCCCGCGCCTCGTGCAGCTCTTGGACCAGCGACCTCAATCGGGTGAACGCGTACAGCATGAGCCCGTGGTTGACCGTGGCCACCACGCCGTAGCCGATGCCGACCGGCGTGCCGTCGAGCACCACCTGGGCGGCGGTCATGCCCGCCACCACGGCCGCGAACATCGCCCACCCCGGCCGGGACGGCAGAACCAGCAGCGCGCTGCCGGCGACGAATCCCGGCAGCCCCACCAACGGGTCCGCCAGCACCACGATCGGCAGGAACGTCAACACCGCCAGCGTGAGCAGCGCGAGCAGTCCGCGCCGCGAACGCACCGGCGCGCTCGGCCTGCTGAAGAAGCCGATCACCAACGCCACCGCGCCCACCAGGAACAGCGCCGCGAACGCCAGGCTTGCCGTACCCCGATCCGTGAAGATCGTCAGGATGAGCGAGTTGATGCCGTAGCCCGCCACCATCACCGTCGTGATCATCGCGGCGAACCGGGGTGCCATCGCCGGGGACGTTCGCCGCGGCCAGGCCTCCTCGGCGGTCGACTCGTCGGATTCCCCGCTCGGCGGCATCTCGGCGTGCAGCCGGAACGTGGATCCGGTCTCCGTGTGCGCTTCCAATGACCCGCCGACCGCCTCCACCCGAGTGGTGAGGTTGGCGATACCGCTGCCGCCCTCCTCGCGAGCATCGGGCACACCGTCGTTGCGGATGTCGATGGACACCCGGCGTCCGTTGTTGACCACGGTGATCTCGCACCAGGTGGCGTCGCCGTGCCGCAGCAGGTTCGTGACCCCTTCGCGCAGCACGGTCGCCAGGACGGTGCGGACCCGCGGTGACAGCTCACCGGGCTCCGCCCGCAGCCGCACTTCGACGTCAGCGGCGGCGAGCACCGAGCGGGCCGTCGCGATCTCGTTGTCGAGCGACAGCCTGCGGTAGCTGCTGGCGACAGCACGCACGTCGGCCAGTGCCTGCCGGGCGATGCCCAGGATCTCGGTCAGCTCGCGGTGCGCCTGTCCGGTATTCCCGCCGATCAGTCGGAGAGCGAGTTCCGCCTTGAGCGTGATCGCCGACAGGCTGAAGCCGAGCAGGTCGTGCAGATCGCGGGCGAATCGGAGCCGTTCCGCCGCGACCGCCAGTTCCGCGCGTTCCGACCGCGTCCGCTCCAGTTCGGCCACGAACGACCGCAGCCGCGACAAGCCGTAGACCTGCAGACCGGTGAGCGCGACGACCACGACCTTGTAGGGGAAGACGAGCAGCACACCGCCCGTCTGGTAGTAGCTCAGCAAGCCCATGCTGAGCGGCACGGCGGCGAAGACGATCCAGCGCGACGGCCCGCGCAGCACCAGCAAGGCCGATCCCGCGAGGAAACCCGGCATCCCGGTCCACGCCGTGCCGAAGTACAGGATGGGCACGTAGGCCAGCGCGGCTTCGGCGGCCAGCGCCACCAGTGCGGTACGGGACCGCAGCTCGACCCGCGGGTTGCTGAAGAAACCGAGCTGCAACACCATCATCGCGCCGAGGCCCACCAGCGCGGTGATGACTCGCACCGGCGTCGCGCCGTCTCCGAGCACGTACAGGAAGGCGTTGGAGAGGAAACCCACGAACACCACGGCTACGACGATGAACGCGAGTCGGGGCGCCATCCTCGAGGTGAGGTTCCCCATCACGAAATGGGGTGGGCGCAGGTACCGCGTGCGGTGTCCGGCATTGCTCCATGATAGTCGCGCGGAGCCGGACACCCGCTGTTTCGCACTTTCCAACGTGGCCGGCACTTCGGGACTCAGCCGTCCGTCACGGTGAGCAGACCGGCACCCGCGAAGTAGGCGACCACGTCGTCCACGAGGCAGGGATCGAGCTGCAACGACTCCGCCACGGCCGCCGCGGTGCTGTCGGAGTCGAGCAGCAGCCTGGCGATCTCCGGTGCGGGGGAGCGGTGCAGCACCACCTGGTAGGCCATCTCCGGGCAGGTCAGCGCTTGGTCGCCGTTCAACCCCTGGATCTCGCTCCGCTTGCGCAGACCGATCCGGGCTGACCGGTGCGCGTGCGGCAGTCGGAACACCGGGTCACCGACGATCGCGACGACCGAGAGGATCGGCCCCGCGCCGTTCTTCAGACCGAGCGACGGTACGACGAAGCCGCCCAGCGAGTCGAGCGTCAGCTTGAGTCGACGCCACGCCCGACACGACCCCGGCAGGTCGGCCGGCGTGCCGGACGTCCACGACGCGTGGTTCTCGTGCAGCCAGGAGATGTTCTCCAGCGCCACCGGCCCCAGACTCATCCGCTGGAGGGCCTCCCGCACCACCGGGCTGGTGTCGGAGACCTCGATCGAGCCCCACCGCCCGTGCACGGTGAGGGCGTCACCGTCACCGTCCACGAACGTGTCTTCGAGCAGGGACCACAGCACCCGCCCCGATGGGACGTGCGATTTCACCTGTGCGGGCACCGCGGCGCCTCCAGCTCTCCAGCCCGCGTTCGCCTGGCCGCGTCACCGAGCGCGGCCAGGCGAACGCGGTCACATGAACATGGGGATCGGGTTCAGCTCCTCGTACGCGGTCGAGGTGCTTGCCCGTCCCAGTTGTACCGGCACGTCGTAGAGCCGTCCTTGAGCCAGCCTCGACCAGAAGTGCCGCATGCCCGGCACCAGTACCTTCACCACGGGCAGGCCGACGTCGGGCCGGGTCTGGTCGAGCACCAGCACTTCCAGCCCCGCCGCGTGCACCGCGTCCCTGATCGCGTGTACGTCGTCACGCAGGTCGGTGCGGTGCGTGTACTCGTGCGTGGGTGCAGCCCCGCCGGACGGCAGGAGGTACGGCTGGTCGGCCGCACTCGCGTCGCGCAGCCAGCGCCGCAGGTCGAGGTCCAGGTGTGGCGAGTCCAGCACATCGGGTCCGACCATCGCGGGCATCACCTGGTTCAGTTCGGTCAGCGCGCGACGGGCGGCGACGTGCGGGTCGAGGTGCGCGCCGAAACCGAACACGATCTCCTCGCGCGGGCCGGTGGTTCGGCGGGACACCGCCACGGCCACCGGCACCCCCAGGTCGGAGGTGATGTCGAGCAGCCACACCTCGCGGTCGAGTTCCGCGTAGACCTCGCGCAGTTCGTCGATCCAGTGGTCGCGCAGCGCGTCGAGGTCGATAGCCGGCACGCGGCTGCGGTTGTACCACCACAGCGCGACCGCGTCCCGCTCCACCACCTCGAGCAAACCCTGGAGCACCGCGTCCTCGACGCTGCTCCCGGCCGCGCAGCCGTTGGAGTCGGCACAGAGGCTGCCGGGCGCGGGCGCGCCGAAGTAGAGCATGCCGGTGGGCACCAGCCGGTGCTGTTGGGCGGTCATCGACCACACCGGCGTCCAGTCGACTGCTTCGTGGTCGTCGAAGGGTTCCGGCACGTGCTGGAACGGCGAATGGCGCGGGTTCCACCTTTCCCGCTCCTCGAACTGCCTGGGGTGGAACAGCAGGCAGGTGTCGGGGTGCACGGCAGTGTCACCGAGGTCGGCGTAACTGGCGCGAAGCCGCTCCTCGTCGCCGTGGAACGTGCCGCTGTAGCGCTCGACCGCCTCGCACAACGCGCCCACCTCCGCGTCCAGCGGGGTGACGCCCTTTCCGCCGTTCGCGCAGCGCAGTGCCGAGCGCAGGTCGTCCAGCGTGTCGCCCGCGGCGATGTTCACGCCGGATCGGAACGACTGGAAGAAGTCCGGTCCGCGCTCGTCGCGAGTGATGTCCGGGACGACGCCGGTGAGCGGGCTGACCAGGTGGCGGTACCGGTCGAGCACCTCCCGCGGGGAGGCCGATCGATGGCCACCGCCGCGTCGGGACCGCTTTGTCCGAGATCGCAGCGGCACCGGGTTCCACGCCAGTCCGCGCTGCGCGTCCGGGTCGCCGCACTCGCCGCACTGCGGACGTCGTCGCACCACGTGGTGTTCGACGTGCTGGGTGAGGCTGTCGTAGACGAACACCTCGTGCTGCCCCGCGTGCCGGTAGCCGGCGAGCCACTTGGCGGCCTCCGCCGCGGCCACGTCCAGGGCGGTGGCGGCGACCGGCGCCAGGACCACCTCGGGAGCGGTCGCGTTCCAGTGCTGGCCGCGTCGGGCCCGTACGTGCGCCTCGGCCGCGTGGTTCGCGGTCAGCGGCGAGGCGAGGCAGTGCCAGCACGGCCCGCTGCCCGGAGTGAACAGGGGGCCGACCCACATCCTGGTACCGACCGGCTTGACCAGCAGCCACGGCGTGCCGGACAGCCGTTGCGCCTCGTCGACGACGGCGAGGTCGGGTGAGAGGTAGTCGGTGCACAGCACCACGGACAGGTCGGCGGAGGCCGAGTCGGTCACCCGCAGGCCCGCGCGGCTCAACGGCTCGGCGAGCAGGTCCGCACTCAGCCCGTCGAGTGCGATGACGCCGACGGCAGCGCTCGACGTAGCGGAGACCGCGTTCAGCGGGTCGAGTCCGGCGGCGTCCCAGTAGGCGAGGGTGGACCGCTCGGCAGGCGCCTCGTCCGGGCCGTGGTCACCGATGAGCCCCGCGACCCGCAGCCGGGTCAGCACCCTGGTGACGCGTTCCGGACAGAGGTCCGCGGGCAGGTCGCGGAGCACAGACGCCAGGTCCCTGGTGCCGTCCAGCAGCGCGGCGATCGGCTCGACGCACTGTCCCTGGAGCGCCGTCACGCCAGTCTCGGAGATCAGGTAGACCGCCTCCCCCGCGACGATCTCCGGCCGGAGGTGGCGCTTGAAACCGATACCGTGCTCCCCGGTCCCGGTCATGCGGCTCTGACCTCGGCGCCGGCGGTGATGGATGTGCGGCAGTTGATCGTGGGGAACATGACGCACGGCGACAGCGCGTGGACCACACCGCGGTCGAGGTGGTGGATCACGAGATCGTCGTCGGCGTGCGAGGGCTTGTCGGCGGTTCTGATCGGCTCGACAGCGCGGTTGGTCGACATTCGAATTCCCCCAGGTGTGAACGATCGGATTCGGGGACAAGTCTGAAGTTCCCGTGGAAGCCAGCGGAAGTGCGGGAGTAACGACCACTCATGTGAAGTTCTCACATGCGGGGCGGAACGAACTCACAGCAGATCGGTGTTGTGCGCACTGCCGATCCACCGCGCCACGAGCCACACTGGCGGCATGCACGTGCCAGGAGATGGGGCAGCCGTGGACGTCAACGTCCTTGGACCGGTTACCGCCCACGTGAACGGCCGGTCGATCCGGCCGACGGCGGCGAAGCCCCGGCAGATCCTCGCCCTCCTGGCCTTGTACCCGCGGCAGGTCGTGTCCGCGTCGACGCTGATCGAGGAGCTGTGGGCTGATCGCCCGCCCCGCAGCGCTCGCACCACCTTGCAGACCTACATCCTCCAGTTGCGCAGGCTGATCGGCGACGCGCTCGCCGCGGGCGACGGGGCGGCCAAGGAGGTGCTGGTCACCGAGTACGGCGGCTACCTGCTGGACGTGCCGCCCGAAGCGGTGGACGTGCACGAGTACGAGCACCTGGCCGCCGCCGGGCAGGTGGCCCGCGACGTGGGTGACCACGAGTCGGCCGCACGCCTGCTGCGCTCGGCCTTGGCGGTGTGGCGCGGTCCCGCGCTGGTGGACGTGCCTCCCGGCACCACGCTCGGCGTCGAGGCCGTCCGGCTGGAGGAGAGCAGGCTGAACACGTTGGAGTGCCGGATCGAAGTCGACCTGCGCGCGGGCAAGCACCACGCGCTGCTGAGTGAGCTGGCCGTGCTCACGACCCGGCAGCCGATGCACGAAGACCTCTGCGCCCACTACATGATCGCGCTGTTCCGGTCGGGTCGTCGGTGGCAGGCGCTCAAGGTGTTCAACGGTCTGCGCGGTGCGCTGGTGGACGAGCTCGGTGTCGAGCCCTCGACCCGGCTGCAGCACCTGCAACGGGCGATCTTGAACTCCGACCCGCAGCTCGACCTCGCCGAGACCCAGCGGGTGCGCATCGCGCTCAACTGAGCCGACCCGAACCGCGAAGCCCCCGTCACCCCAAGCGGTGACGGGGGCTCTTCCTTTCGACCACAGGCCCTTTCGAGGATCCCTCCAGCGTTCTTCCGGGCGCTGCTGCGAGCGTGGTTCCCCAGGCGTTCGGAAACGCCTTGGTGAGAAAGGACAAAACGGTGAGCGAACTGACCATCGAAGCTCTTGACGAGGTCCTCCGCGAGGCTGCGGGTGACGACGAGTCCGCGCAGTTGGCCGAGGGCGGTCTCGACAAGCCCTTCCTGGAGCTGGGCTTCGACTCCCTCGCACTGCTGGAGACTGTGGCGCTGATCAAGCGTAGGTACGGGGTCTCCGTTGCGGACGACGAGCTCGCCGACCTTCGAACTCCACGTGAGCTGCTGACCAAGGTCAACGCGGTGCTGACCGCCGCCTGACCCGACCACTCGGACCAGCGAGGCGAAGAGGATGGACATGATTGGCTCGTCGACGACCCCGGAAACACAGGCCACGACGCACACGATCACCATCGCCGCGCCGGCGAAGGCGGTCTACGACCTCGTCGCGGACGTGACGAGGTGGCCGTACACGTTCGGGCCCACGGTGCACGCCGAGGTGTTCGAGACCGACGGGTCGGTGGAACGGCTCAGGCTCTGGGCGTTCGCCAACGGCGCCGTCCGGACCTGGACGTCCCGCCGTCGACTCGACGTCGACGGCTTGACCGTCCACTTCGAACAGGAGAAGTCGGCCGCGCCACTGGTGGCCATGGGTGGGCAGTGGCGGATCGAGGTGGTGGGCGATTCGGTGACCAGGGTTGAACTGCTGCACCACTTCCGCACCGCCCAGCCCGATGCTGTCGACTTCGTCCTGCGTGCGGTCAACGACAACAGCGAGGCCGAGCTGGCCGCGCTCAAGCGCACCGCCGAACTCGGCGACGAGCACGACCGGCTCGTGCTCTCCTTCTCCGACAGCGTGACCATCGCCGCGTCGAAGGCCGCCGTCTACGAGTTCCTGCGCGCGGCAGACCTGTGGCCGCAGCGATTGCCGCACGTGGCCAGGCTGGAGCTCACCGAGGCGGTCACCGGCGTGCAGTCGATGGAGATGGACACCCGCGGACCGGATGGCTCGGTGCACACGACGCATTCGGTGCGCGTGTGCTTCCCGTGGGATCGCATCGTCTACAAGCAGACCGCCACACCGAAGATCATGGCCGCCCACGTCGGCCACTGGACGGTGCGAGAAGTGCCGGGCGGCGTCGAGGCGACGTCGCACCACACCGTGGTGATCCGTCCGGAGGAGATCACCTGCGTTCTCGGCCCGGAAGGCACGCTCGACCGGGCGCGCGAACTGATCCGCACCTCGCTGGGAGCCAACAGCCTGACCACGTTGCGGTGCGCGAAGGAAGCGACCGAGCGGGACTGACGCAGTGCGGGCGCGTGCCGCACCGCCGAGTACAGACAGCGAACAGGAGTGCAGATGTCCACGGTTGACCGGGGATTCCAGCTCTACGACACCACACTGCGCGACGGCGCCCAGGGCGAAGGGCTTTCCTTCACGGTCGACGACAAGCTCGCCATCGCTCGTCAGCTCGACGATCTCGGTGTCACCGTCATCGAAGGCGGCTGGCCCGGTGCGATCCCGAAGGACACCGAGTTCTTCCGCAGGGCGCGGGACGAACTGGTGCTGCGCAACGCGGTGCTGGCCGCGTTCGGGGCCACCCGCAGACCCGGTGCGGTGACGGAGACCGATCCGCAGGTCGCCGCGCTGCTCGCGGCCGGGACACCGGTGGTCACGCTGGTGGCGAAGAGCGACGTGCGGCACGTCGAACTCGCTCTGCGCACCACCCGTGCGGAGAACCTGGCCATGATCGGCGACACGGTCCGGCACCTGGTCCACGCGGGCAGGCGCGTCTTCCTGGACGCGGAGCACTACTTCGACGGCTACCAGACCGAGCGGGCGTACGCGCTGGAGGTGGTGATGGTCGCGGCCGACGCGGGTGCCGAAGTCGTGGTCCTGTGCGACACCAACGGTGGGATGCTGCCAGACCAGGTGCACTCGATCGTCGCCGACACCGCCGGGGTGACCGGCGCACGGCTGGGCGTGCACTGCCACGACGACGGTGGCTGCGCCGTCGCCAACACGCTCTTCGCCGTCGACGCGGGCGTCGACCACGTGCAGGTGACCGCACACGGTTACGGCGAGCGCTGCGGCAACGCGAACCTGTTCAGCGTCGCGGCGAACCTGGCGTTGAAGAAGAGGATCCCGGTGCTCACCGCAGACCGGCTCGCCGCCATGTCCGGCATCGCGCGCGCCATCACGGCGGTCACCGGGAAGGTCGCGGTCGACGCCGCGCCGTACGTCGGCGCGTCGGCGTTCGCCCACAAGGCGGGTCTGCACGCGTCCGCGCTGCGCGTCGATTCCAGCCTCTACCAGCACGTGAATCCGGGGCTGGTCGGCAACAACCGCCGCATGCTCGTCTCGGACATGGCCGGGCGGGCGTCCATCGAGCTGAAAGCGCGGGAACTCGGCTACCAGCTCGCGGCGGGCTCCGACGTGGTCGCGCGGATCACCGAGCGGGTCAAGGCGCTGGAGAACCGCGGCTACGCCTACGAGTCGGCCGACGCCTCGTTCGAACTGCTGCTGCGGGAGGAGTTGCGCGACGGCCGCCTCGACCGGCTGTTCGACGTCGAGTCGTGGCACCTCACGGTTCACCAGCCGACTCCCGACGACGCCGTGGTCAACCGCGCGGAGGTCACCGTGCGAGTGGGTGGGGTGCGACGGACCGCCGAGGGCGAGGGAAACGGCCCGATCAACGCGCTGGACCGGGCGTTGCGCGCGGCGCTGCTGGGGTTCTTCCCGCAGCTCGACCTGCTGGAGTTGCACGACTACCGCGTTCGGATCCTGGAGGGCACCGCGGGCAGCGACGCGATCACCAGGGTGTTGGCCACCTTCTCCGACGGCGCTCGCCGCTGGAACACCGTCGGTGTGGAGGAAGGGGTGGTCGCGGCATCGTGGTGCGCGCTGCTGGACGCGTTTCGCTACGCCGTTCTCCCGACTGATCGCGACCCCGCCCACGCGTCATCGATCGAAGCAGCCTGGACGGGGCCGAACGCCCCGTCCGGATTGGAGCGGGACATGTCCGCACTCAGCGCGAATGGAGGTGTCCGATGAGTCGTCGCGCCGTCATCACCGGGGTGGGAACGGTGGCGCCGGGTGGGATCGGGACGAAGGCGTACTGGAAGTTGCTGTCCGAAGGGCGGACCGCGACCCGCGCCATCACGCACTTCGACGCGTCGCCCTACCGCTCCCGGATGGCGGGGGAGGTCGACTTCGACCCCGTTCGGGAGGGGTTGAGCGTGCAGGAGGTCCGCAGGCTCGACCGGGCCGCCCAGTTCGCGATCGTCGCGGGCCGCGAGGCGATGCGGGACTCCGGGATCGAGTTCGACCAGCTCGATCCCGGACGGATCGGAGTCTCACTGGGTACCGCCGTGGGGTGCACCACGAGCCTCGAACGCGAGTTCATCGTGGGCAGCAACAGCGGCAAGTACTGGGAGATCGACCAGTCCTACACCGTGCCGCACCTGTACGAGTACTTCACGCCGAGCTCGATGGCCGCGGAACTGGCCTGGATGGTGGGCGCCGAGGGCGCCGCGACCGTCGTGTCCACCGGCTGCACGTCCGGCTTGGACTCGGTGGGCTACGCGGCCGAGTTGATCGCCGAGGGCAGTGCCGACGTGATGATCACCGGGGGGACGGAGGCGCCGCTCTCCCCGATCACCGTGGTGTGCTTCGACGTCATCCGGGCCAGCAGCACCCGCAACGACGACCCGGACCACGCCTGCCGGCCGTTCGACCGCACCCGCGACGGGCTCGTGCTCGCCGAGGGCGCGGCGATCCTGGTGGTCGAGGAGTTGGAGCACGCCCGTCGCCGCGGCGCGCACATCTACGCCGAGGTGTCCGGGTTCGCGTCGCGGTGCAACGCCTACCACATGACCGGCCTGCACCCGGAAGGCATCGAGATGTCCGATGCCATCAACGCGGCGATGAAGCAGGCCAGGGTGCGGCCCACTCAGATCGACTACATCAACGCGCACGGTTCGGGCACCAAGCAGAACGACCTGCACGAGACGGCGGCGTTCAAGCGCAGCCTCGGGCAGCACGCGTACGAGACGCCGGTGAGCGGGTTCAAGTCGATGATCGGCCACTCGTTGGGCGCCATCGGGACGTTGGAGATCGCGGGCTGCCTGCTCGCGTTCGAGCACGGGATCATCCCGCCGACGGCGAACCTGCACGAGCCGGACCCCGAATGCGACCTGGACTACGTCCCGTTGGTGGCACGGGAGAAGGAGGTGGACACGGTGCTGACGGTCGGCAGCGGATTCGGCGGCTTCCAGAGCGCCATGGTGCTGAGCCGGGTCGACGGAGCGCGAGGATGACCCGCGCAGTCGTGACCGGCATCGGCATCGCCTCGCCGAACGGGCTCGGACCGACCGCCTACTGGCGGGCGGCGCTGCACGGCGAAGCCGCGATCAAGCCGATCACCCGGTTCGACAGTTCCGGTTACTGGGCCAAGATCGCGGGTGAGGTGCCGGGTTTCGAGGCGGGCAGGCACCTGCAGGGCCGATTACTGCCGCAGACCGACCACATGACGCGGCTGACCCTGGTCGGCACGGACTGGGCGCTGCGCAGCGCGGGCGTGCGGCCGAACGACATACCGGACAACGACATGGCCGTGATCACGGCGGCCACCGCGGGTGGGTACGAGTTCGGCCAGCGCGAGTTGCAGAAACTGTGGCTCCAGGGGCCGGAGTACGTGAGCGCCTACCAGTCGTTCGCGTGGTTCTACGCGGTGAACACCGGGCAGATCTCGATCCGGCACGGCACGCGCGGTCCGGGCGCGGTGGTGGTCAGCGAGCAGGCGGGCGGCCTCGACTCGATCGGGCACGCGCGCAGGCACCTGCGCAAGGGGATCAAGCTGGCGTTGACCGGTGGCATGGACAGTTCGCTGTGCCCGTGGGCGTGGGTCGCGCACCAGGCGTCCGGTTCCGTCAGCCGCAGCAACGACCCGAAGAGGGCCTACCTCCCGTTCGACCAGGACGCGGGCGGGTACGTGCCTGGCGAGGGCGGGGCGATCATGGTGCTGGAGACGCCGGAATCGGCCGCCGAGCGGCCGGGGACGCGGGTCTACGGCGAGATCGCGGGGTACGCGGCGACGTTCGACTCGCGGATGCCGAGTCGGGAGCCAGGGCTGCGTCGCGCCGCCGAGTTGGCGATCGCGGACGCGGAACTCGACGCGTCGGACATCGACGTGGTGTTCGCCGACGCCGCGGGTGACCCGGTCCTCGACCGGGCCGAGGCACGGGCGATCAGCGCGATCTTCGGGCCGTACGGGGTGCCGGTGACGGCGCCGAAGACCATGACCGGTCGGCTGTTCGCGGGCGGTGGATCGCTCGACGTGGCGACTGCCGTGCTCTCCATCTACTGGAGCGCGATCCCCCCGACGGTCAACGTCAGGAATCCGGTGCCGGAGTACGAGCTCGACCTGGTGCTGGAGGCACGGCACGTGCCGGTGCGCGCGGCTCTCGTGCTGGCGCGAGGGCGGGGCGGGTTCAACTCGGCGATCGTGGTTCGCGAGTACCGGTGAGCGACCGCTGTCGGACCTGCGGTCCGACAGCGGTTCCGCTCTATCGGCATGGGTTCCAGTGGAGGAGAAGGTGATGGACGACGTTGTGTTGATGTTCCCCGGCCAGGGTTCGCAGCACGTGCGGATGGCGGCCGGGTTGTACGGGCACGAGCAGGTGTTCACCGAGACCGTGCGAGAGGTGCTGGAGCTGTTCGGCTCCGACGGCCCCCGGATTCACGCGGACTGGCTCGGCGGGCACGACATCGACCACGTTTCCCGCGCGCAGCCGCTGCTGTTCGCGGTCGACTACGCTTTGGGTCGGACGGTGCTGAGCCGGGGCGTGCGGCCGGTGGCGCTGATCGGGCACAGCGCGGGCGAGGTGGTCGCCGCGACGTTGGCGGGTGTCTTCACCACCGAGCAGGCGGTGTCGCTGGTCGCGGGCCGAGTGCGAGTCGCGGTGGACATCCCGTCCGGCGGGATGATCGCCGTCGCGGCGTCCGAGGCGCAGTTGCGCCCCTACCTCCTCGGCGACGTCGCGATCGCGGCCGTGAACACTGCCAAGCAGACGATGCTGGCCGGTTCGGACGCCCCGCTCGCACAGGTGCGGGCCACGCTCGAAGCAGACGACTTCACCGTGCGGGCGGTACCCGCGACGACACCGTTCCACAGCCCGGCCATGGAACCGGCTGCGAGGGAAGCGTTGCGGACCTTCGACATCGTGCCGAACGCGCCCCGGCTGACCGTGTACTCGGGCTACACGGGGCGGGTGATGACCGCCGAAGACGCCGCCTCACCCGCGTTCTGGGCGAGGCAGATCACCGACACCGTCTACTTCGGACCCGCGTTGAACGCGCTGCTGGAGGCGCACGACGCGATGCTGGTGGAAGCCGGTCCGGGACAGACGCTGTCCACGTTCGCACGGCGTGCCAAGGGTGTTCGTACGGGATGCTCCTCCGTCCTGCCCCTGTTGCCGCCCGGTCCCGGAGGGGACGACCTGGCGACCTTCCGCGCGGCTGTGGGGCGGCTGCCCGCGGACCGAGCCGCGTGACGTCAGCATGGATGACGCCGTCGGGTGCGCGGACCACCGCGCACCCG
>Ga0307507_10009095_pt1 | contig 13374 bp, 13 predicted proteins | sample 7_EM_MG_FD_207223 | JGI IMG/M metagenome (GOLD analysis project Ga0307507, IMG submission 207223) | Populus trichocarpa ectomycorrhiza microbial communities from riparian zone in the Pacific Northwest, United States - 7_EM | ecosystem: Host-associated > Plants > Roots > Unclassified | place...
TGATGACCAACCCGACCGCACAGCAGCTGGCGCAGTGGCGCACCGGCGGGACGCCGGACATGGTGGGCGCGCACACGGTCGGGCTGCCGGACGGCGGCCCCGGCCTGCCGATCCTCGGCTGGAGCTCGGTCGGCGGCGACCTGCGGATCCCGCACTTCATCGGCATGCACGCGCTGCAGGCGCTGCCGCTCCTGGCGATCGGGCTCGGCCTGCTGGCTACGCGTTTCCCGCAGCTGCGCGACGCGGCCGTCCGCACACGGCTGCTGCTGGCCGGCACTTTCGGGTATGCCGGGGTGGTCGCGCTGGTGACGTGGCAGGCGCTGCGCGGGCAGTCGATCGCGCACCCGGACTCGCGGACGCTGCTGGCGGCCCTGGGGCTGGCGGCCGTCGTCGCGCTGGGTTCGATCGTGGCCGTGAAACTGCCGACGCGAGTGGCCGCGCGATGACCGAAGCGCTGTTCACCTGGGCGTTCCCGCTGGCGACGCCGTTCTGGGCGCTGATGATCCTGGCCCCGAAGTGGCGCTGGACGGAGCGGATCATGGCTTCGCCGTGGGTCCCGCTGCTTCCGCTCGTCTGCTACTTCGGGCTGGCGCTGCCGCACCTGGGCGAGTGGGGGCGGGCGATGCTCCAGCCCGACCTCGGCGTCCTGCAGACACTGCTGTCCACTCAGTGGGGCGTGGGGCTCGTCTGGGCGCACCTGATCGCGTTCGACCTGTTCATCGCGCGGTGGATGTACTTCGAGGCGCGCGAGCACGGGATTTCGCCCTGGGTGGTGAGCCCGATCCTGCTGCTGACGATCTTCCTGTCGCCGTTCGGGCTGGTGGCGTTCCTGGTGGCCAGAAGCGTCCGGATACGCTCGCGGGCATGAGTGAAACTGAGGCCGCGGCGGCCATCGCCGAACGCACCGGGGTGGCCGCGCACGACATCGCGGTGGTGCTCGGTTCGGGCTGGCGCCCGGCCGCGGACGTCATCGGTGAGCCGGAGGCGGAGATCCCGCTCGGCGAGCTGCCCGGGTTCGAGGCGCCGAGCGCGGTCGGCCACGGCGGGACGGTCCGGTCGGTGCGAGTGGGCGACCGGCGGGCGCTGATCCTGCTCGGCCGCACGCACTTCTACGAGGGCAAGGGCATCGACCCGGTAGTCCACAACGTACGCACGGCCGCGGCCTGCGGCGTGCGGACGGTGCTGCTGACGAACGCGGCGGGCGGGCTGCGCGAGGGCTTTCAGGTCGGCCAGCCGGTACTGATCTCCGACCACCTCAACCTGACCGCGCGCTCGCCGATCGTCGGCGCGAACTTCGTCGACCTGACCGACCTGTACTCGGCCCGGCTGCGCAAGATCGCGCGCGAGATCGACCCGTCGCTGGCCGACGGCGTCTACGCGGGCCTGACCGGGCCGCATTTCGAGACCCCGGCCGAGATCCGCATGCTCCGCACGCTGGGTGCGGACCTGGTCGGCATGTCGACCGTCCTCGAGGCGATCGCGGCCCGCGCGGCCGGCGTCGAGGTCTTCGGCCTGTCCCTGGTGACGAACCTGGCGGCCGGCATGACCGGCGAGCCGCTGAACCACGAAGAGGTCCTGGCAGCGGGCCGCGCGGCCGCGACCCGCATGGGCTCGCTCCTGCGGGAACTCGTCTCCCGCGCCTGAAACACCGTGTCGTCCGCTGGTTAGGCTGCGTGGGTGACGTTGAATGGTGAACTCAGGGACGCGGCTTTTCGCTGGATCGCCGACGACCCCGACCCCGAAACCCGCGCCGAGCTGCAGGGCGTGCTCGCCCGCGCGATGGGCGGGGACGCCGAGGCAGCCGACGACGTGGCCGACCGGATGGCGGGGCCGCTGGAGTTCGGCACGGCCGGGCTGCGCGGGCCGGTGCGCGCCGGGCCGAACGGGATGAACGTCGCCGTCGTCACCCGGACCACGGCCGGAGTCGCTGCGTGGCTGACCGCGCACGGGCACGCGGGCGCGACCGTCGTCGTCGGCCGGGACGCCCGGCACGGCTCCGAGGCCTTCGCCGCGGCGGCCGCCGAAGTCCTGACCGCGGCCGGGTTCGTGGTCAAGGTGATGCCCGGGCCGCTGCCGACGCCGATCCTCGCGTTCTCGGTGCGGCACCTGGGCGCGGCGGCCGGGATCCAGATCACCGCGTCGCACAACCCCCCGGCGGACAACGGGTACAAGCTCTACGACGAAACCGGCGGCCAGATCGTGCCGCCGACCGACGGCGAGATCGAGCGCGCGATCCACGCCGCACCCGCCGCGGTGAGTGTCCCTCGCGAGCCGGGCGCCACCGTGGTGGACGTCCGGGACGACTACCTCGCGCGCGTCGCCGGCCTCCCCCGCAGCCCCGAACGCGCGGTGCGCGTCGCCGCGACGGCGTTGCACGGCGTCGGCGCGGACACCCTGAAGCTGGCCTTCGAGCGCGCCGGGTTCACCGACCTGCACCTGGTCTCCGACCAGTCGACGCCGGATCCGGACTTCCCGACCGTCTCCTTCCCCAACCCGGAGGAACCGGGCGCGACCGACCTGCTGCTGGCATTGGCGTCCGAATCCGGCGCCGATGTGGCGATCGCGCTGGACCCGGACGCCGACCGGTGCGCGCTGGGCGTCCGTCAGAACGGCGAGTGGCGGATGCTGCGCGGCGACGAGACCGGCGTCCTGCTGGGCTCGCATGTGCTGTCCACTGTGGATACTCCGGACCCGCTCGTGGCCACCACGATCGTGTCGTCGTCGATGCTCGGCGAGATCGCGAAGGCCGCGGGCGCGCGCTACGCCGAGACACTGACGGGTTTCAAATGGCTGGTCCGCGCGGGCGAGGGCCTGGTGTTCGCCTACGAAGAGGCGCTGGGCCTGTGCGTGAACCCGGACTTCGTGCGGGACAAGGACGGCATCGCCGCTGCGGTGTTCGCCGCCGGGCTGGCCGCGTCGCTGAAAACGCAGGGCCGGACGTTCCTGGACGTCCTGGACGAGCTCTCGACCCGCCACGGCGTGTACGTCACGGATCAGGTTTCCCTGCGGGTGACCGATCTCGCGGTCCGCGGCCGGATCATGGCGGGATTGCGGGCCACGCAACCGGAACGGCTCGGCGGTGCCGCAGTCACGCTGGACGACCTGCTGCCGGACGCCGATGTGCTGCGGCTGACCGGCGAGGGGCTGCGCGTGGTGATCCGGCCGTCGGGGACGGAGCCGAAGCTCAAGGCGTACCTGCAGGTCACCGAGGCCGTGACGGATTCCCTGGCGGACGCGCGCGCTGCGGCCGCGGCACGGCTTTCGGCGCTGCGGGCGGACGTCGAGGCGCTGCTGACCTGATGGCGACGCTGCTGATCGTGCACCACACGCCCTCACCCTCGACGCAGGCGATGTTCGAGGCCGTACTCGCCGGCACGAAGCACCCAGACATCGAAGGTGTCGACGTGGTGCGCCGCGCCGCCCTCGCCGCAACCGTCTCCGACGTTCTGGCAGCCGACGGTTTCCTCCTCGGCACCCCCGCCAACCTGGGCAGCATGAGCGGCGCCCTGAAGCACTTCTTCGACACCATCTACTACCCCTGCCTGGACACGACCAGGGGTCGCCCGTTCGGGTTCTGGGTCCACGGCAACAGCGACACCTCAGGAACAGTCCGCCAACTGACCGCAATCACCACCGGCCTCTCTTGGAAGCAAGCCGCCTCCCCGGTAATCGTCACCGGCGACCCCGACAAATCCGACCTAGAGGCCTGCAAAAATTTAGGCGAATTACTAGCCGCAACGCTCACCTGAGCGCTCATTCGAGCACGGGACACTCAACCACCACTTGGGTGACCACCGAAGTGACCACAAGAGGTCGCCGGACGCAGGGCGCGCAGCGCCCGAGTACGCGACTTCACCCGGCGCGCCTCTTTTGCGGCCGCCAGGCCGCACGAAAAACCGACGGCAGGGCGCGCTGACGAAAACCCGCCGCCAGGGCGCGCAAGCGCGCGCCCTGGCGGCGGTTTTTCGTCAGCGCGCCCCAAAATAAAGAGCCTGTCACCGGAAGCCCTGGGGGTCGACCTCCGGCGACAGGCCGTGGTCAAGGGTTCGCCCAGAGGGCGATCAACCTTGACGCTTTGAAGCGTACTACATACGGCCGATCATGACGAGCCGGAGGCGTGAAGTCCTCTCGCCCCGGGTTTCGTGCACCCCCAGGGCACGAAACTCGGGGCGAGAGGCCAGTGGGCGTCCACCCGCGGACACTGTAAACCACTGCATACACCGTCTGTCAACATTTGCGTACAGTGGATCGGGAGCTAGAATCTTGATCGGAAGAGGAGGGGCGGCATGGCACAGCAGCGCACCTTCGCGGAGCGGCTGAGCGCCCTGATCGAGTCGGCGCGGGCGGGTGGGCTGGCCCCGCACAGCTATCGGGAGATCTCCGCGGCGATCGATCGCGCGGGCGGGCCCGCGATGTCGCCGGCGTATCTCCAGCAGCTGGCCACCGGCAAGCGCGTCAACCCGAAGATCCACTACGTGGAGGCGCTGGCGAGGCTGTTCGGCGTGCCGGTGACGTACTTCTTCGACGAAGAAACCATTGTGGACGCCGACGGCGCGGCCGGTGAGGCGAAGCTGATGGCCATGCGCGCGCGGGAGCTGTCGCCGCGGGGCCGCCGTCAGGTGATGGATCTGCTCGACCTGGTCGAACGGTACGAACGTGCCGAACGCGACGGGGACAAGCGATGAAGGAGCGGGAGCTGCGCCGCCGCTGCCGCAAGCTCCTCAAGGAGCTCGACATCGGGCCGCCGCTGGACGTCGAGGTGCTGTGCGACCGGCTCGGTGAGCGGCGCGGGAAGCCGATCCGGCTGATGGCCTACCCGCTGGAAGTGCCGGGTCCGTTCGGCTGCTGGATCGCGACCGCGTCCGCGGACTACATCTTCTACCAGGCCGAAACCACGAAATCCCACCAGGACCACATCATCCTGCACGAGCTCGGCCACATGCTCGCCGACCACCACCCGCACGGCGACGCCGAGCCGGGCGACTTCCTGCGCGGTCCCGCTCCCGATCTTGACCCGGATGCGGTACAGCGCGCGCTGCGCCGGACGTCCTACGATGAGGCCCACGAATGGGAAGCCGAGACCGTCGCGACCATCGTCCTCGAGTGGGCGTCGGTCCTGAACTACACGATCCCTCGGCGCGCCGCTGACCGGGACCTGAGGCGGATCCAGGGGGCGCTGGGCGATCATCAAGGGTGGTTGTGAGCACGCTTTTCAGTCCGGCCAACGTCCTTGCGATGCTGTTGTTCGCCGCCGCGCTCGCCTGGCGGATCTACCAGCTCGTCCGCGCCCCCAGCGTGGCGAACTGGGCGGTGACCGCGGCGATCGCCGGGTTCGCCGCGGCGTTCCTCCTGCTGCTGCCCGCCATTTCGGTACCTCTCGACGAGGTTTTCGGCCGCGGCGCGGCCAGGGTGGCCAACAACGTGCTGCTCGCCGGCGGTCTCTGCTCGCTGGTGATCTTCTTCCTCGGGTCGGCCATCGGCCCGCGCCGCCGGTACGGCCGGGTCGCCGCCGAGCTGATCCCGCTCGCCGCGGCGATCACGCTGATGGTCGTCGCCATGGGGCTCACCCCGGAACCCCTGCGCGGCATGGACACCACCGCGAGCACGGTGCACGTCAGCGGAATCGCGACCTTCTACCTCGGCGCCGGGCTGTACCTGATCTACGGGCTCTTGGCGTGCATCTGGTGGATCGGGCGCTACTTCCGCGTGGCGGACCGGAATCTGCGGATCGGGCTGCGGATCGGCGCCGCGGGGCTGGCCTCCATGGCCGCGGGCAGCGTGCTGCGGGCGCTCTACATCGTGATCGCCTGGGTGTTCGGGCCGGCCGTGCGCGTCCTGCTGCTGATCGCCGCGCCGCTGGTGATCCTCGGCATCGTGGCTTTCCTGTGCGGGGTCACCTATCCCGGCGTCCGCGCGCGGTTCGCCGCGCTGCGCCGCCGTCGCCAGCACCGGCGCCAGCACGAGCGCCTCGCTCCACTGTGGACGGTGCTGGTCGAGGCGTTCCCGAGCATCGAGCTGCGGTCGGCGCCGCGGCGGCGCTGGGAACGGGTGTCCTCGCGCGGGATCCACCGCGCCTACTACCGGCGGGTGATCGAGATCCGCGACGGCCTGGTGCAGCTCAGCCCTTACCTGGCGGCGGATTTCGCCGAGCTCGCCGAGGCCGACCCCGACGCGGCCGCGTCGGCGCTGCGGTCCGCGCTCACCCGGCACGCGGGCGGCGAGGCCAGCGACGGCCGGGCCAAACAAGTCCTGCCCGCGGGGGCGGACGACCTCGAATCCGACGTCCGGCCGCTGCTCGCGCTGGCGGCCGCGGTGTCGGGAAAGGCTGCGTGACGTGGACATCGTGATCACCGCCGGGCGGGTACTGCCCCGGCCGTCGACCCCGGTCGACGACGGCGCCGTGCTGGTCCGGGACGGGTCCGTGCTGGCCGTCGGGCCGCGCGCGGACATCCTGGCGCAGGCCGCGCCCGACGTCGTCCGGCACGACTTCCCGGACGGCACGGTGATGGCCGGGATGTTCAACGTCCACGTGCATCTCGCCTTCGACGCCTCCCGCGAGATGCTGGCGAACTTCAAGGCAAGCGACGACTTGCTCCCCGGCGCGCGCGAACGTGTCGGGCAGCTGCTGCGCAGCGGCGTCACGACGGTCCGCGACCTGGGCGACCGCGGCCAGCTCGGCGCGGCCGTCCGGGCGTCGTTCGACGGCGAGGTCGCGCCGCGGCTGCTGGTGTCCGGCCCGCCGATCACCGTGCCGGGCGGGCACTGCCACTTCTTCGGCGGCGAGACGGCGTCCGATGTGGACATTCGCGCGCGGATCGACGCCAACGCCGAGGCGGGCGCCGACGTGATCAAGGTGATGGCCAGCGGCGGCCAGATCACCGAGGGCGGCGCGGACATGTGGGAGTCCCAGTTCGACCTCGGGGCGCTGCGGCTGATCGTCGAGCACGCGGCGGCGCACGGGCTGCCGGTGGCCGCGCACGCCCACGGCGCGGACGCGATCGAGGCGTCCGTCGCGGCCGGCGTGTCGACGATCGAGCACTGCAGCTGGATGACCGGGCCGCGCGAGTTCGACCGCCGAGAGAACGTCGCGAAGCAGATGGCCGCGGAAGGCATCTCGGCCTGCTCGACCAGCAGCCGCAACTGGCGGACGATCGTCGAGCGGCTCGGCGACGAGCTGGGCCGCGCGATCTACGGGCGGCTGCCCTGGCTGGAGGAACAGGGCGTCCGGCTGATCGCCGGCTCGGACGCGGGCCTGATGGGTTCGGTGTTCGACGACCCGGCGGGCGCGCTCGAGCTGTACGAATGGCTCGGCTTCCCGCGGCGCCGGATCCTCGAGATCGCGACCGAGGACAGCGCGGCGGGCCTCGGCCTCGCCGACGTCACCGGCCGCCTGGCCCCCGGCCTCGCCGCCGACCTGATCGTCCTCCCCTCGGACCCCCTCGCCGCCCTCTCCGCCCTCCGCACCCCGCTCCTGGTCATGTCCCAGGGCCGCCTCGCTCCGCTCTGACCGTTGGCCGTGAATGGCACATTGAGAGCCTTTAAGACCCTCAATGTGCCATTCACGGACTTCCGGACCCAAGTTTGGTGACAGTGTTTTGAAACAGTGTTATGGTGAGCGTCCGGACTGAAGGAGCTTGTGATGCACGGACCGATCCAGCTGTTCACGGTGATCGCGCTGCTGTCGCTGCCGACCGTGATGTACGGCGGCTATGCGCTGATGGGCGTCATGCGCAAACAGGCCCTGACCGAACACCAGCGGAACATGTTCAGAGCGGGCCACGCCCACGCCGGCGTCCTGCTCGTCCTCGCCCTGGTCGTGTTGCAGATCCTGAGCCGGACGACCCTGGCGGACACCACCCTGTGGATCACCAGCTTCCTGTTGCTGATCGGCATCCTGGCCCAGTCCGGCGGCTTCTTCCTGCACCTCGCGCCGGGCAAAGGCGGCCTGGGCGGGCGCGTGACCAGCGTCGGCGCGCTGCTGCTGGGCGCGGCGATGCTGCTCACCGCGTACGGCGTCGCCTTCCCCTGACAAAACTCCTCGCGCCCGCCCGTTAGGCTTGATGACGTGCCTGAATACCTGTCGACCGCGCCTGTCAAGGGGACCCGAGACTTCCTCCCCGCCGAGATGTCCGTCCGCACGCAGGTCTTCGGCCATCTGTACGACGTCCTGGAGCGCCGTGGCTTCCTGCGCTACGACGGCCCGGTCCTCGAGCCCGCCGAGATCTACGAGCGCAAATCCGGCCAGGAGATCGCCGACCAGCAGCTGTACACGCTGACCACGCGCGGCGGCGAGCGGCTGGCCCTGCGCCCGGAGATGACGCCGTCGGTGGCCCGGATGATCGCCGGGAACGCCAAGTCGCTGTCGTTCCCGGTGCGCTGGTACAGCCACCCGAACTGCCACCGCTACGAGCGGCCCCAGCGCGGCCGGGTGCGCGAGCACTGGCAGATCAACGCGGACATCTTCGGCTCGGACAGCGCGAACTGCGAGATCGAGATCTTCGAGCTGGTCCACGACATGATGGCCGCGCTCGGGACCACACCGGACATGTTCGCGGTGCGCGTCAACGACCGGAACCTGCTCACCTCGGCGCTCACCGACGTCGTGGGCGTCTCCCCCGACCACCTGTCGCAGGTGTTCGCGCTGGTGGACCGCTGGGAGAAGTACCCCCGCGAGAAGCTGGCCGAGAACGCCGCGGAGATCGGCCTGCCGGACAAGCAGTTCGAGAAGCTGGCGGAGGCGCTCGGCGCCGGTGCCGCGCTGCTCGACGAGCTCCCGGCGGAGGTCAAGGAGAACTCGAACCTCGTCAAGGTGCTCAACAGCAGCGCCCGTGACCTGGTCCAGTACGAGCCGATGATCGTGCGCGGGCTGGCGTACTACACGTCGACCGTGTTCGAGGTCTTCGACACCTCGCCGGAGAACCGCCGGGCACTGTTCGGCGGCGGCCGGTACAGCGACCTCGCGTCGCTGTTCACGCCGCAGCAGATCACCGGCATCGGCTTCGGCATGGGCGACGTCACGCTGATCGACTTCCTCGACACGCACGGGCTGACCCCGGCCCCGCGCAGCGAGGTCGACGTCATGGTGATCCCGGTGACCGAGGAGCTCACGGACGCCGCCCGCCAGGTCGCGCAGTCCCTGCGCGCGGCCGGGCTGCGGACGTCCACCCCGATCGAGCACCGCAAGCTGGGCAAGGAGCTGACCCGCGCCGACAAGGCCGGGGCGGCGGCGGTCGTGATCGTCGGCCAGGAGGACTGGGACGCGGGCAACGTGACCATCCGCAGCCTGGCCACCCGCGAGCAGCGCCCGGTCACTGTTGCCGACGCTCCGGCGGCTGTCCAGGCCTTGCTGGCCTGAAATCGGATCGACTCCCCTCGGTCCGCCGGGCACCATGGCGGACCGAGGGGGTGACCGCATGACCATCAAGAACAGTCCGCCCACTGACGACGACCTCGACGCGATCGCCGCGGGCGACGTCCGGGAATGGGCCAAGTTCGACATCGAAGTCCACAATGCCGTGTGGACGAACCAGCTCTGGTATCGCTTCCGTGGCAACGAACGGAAGGACCTCGGACGGCGGCCGAGCCGTCCCGTGCTCGCCGAGGCCGCCTGCCACGGCAACGGCCACATGCGCGAGGCGGCCGTCAAGAAGCTTGCCCGGAGCCGTGATCCCGAAGCGCTACCGCTGCTGCTCGTCCGTTGCGTCGACTGGGTGGCGCAGGTACGCGACGCCGCTCGCGCCGCCGCGGTGTCCAAACTGGACGAACCCGCGTTGCGCGCGATGCTGCCGCTGATCGGGGTGCTGAGCCGCCGCGGCCACGACACCTGGATGACGGACCTCCTCCGCCGCGCACTGCTCACGGACACCCTCCTCGAGGCCGCGCTGTCCCTCGATGACCGGCAGACCCGCCGCTGGATCCACGACGAAGCGATCCGCACCGGACGTCTCCCGCTCGCCCGGCTGACCCGGATCGCCTTACGGGACAACGATCTCGTCATCCGCACTCGCTGCGGGCTCGCGGTGCTCGACAGCGGCGACGCCGCCGCGATCCGCCAGGTCGCCGACGGCGGCACGGCCGTCGTCCGCACCCGTGCGCTGACGCTCCCCGGCGCCGACATCGAACGGTCCCTGACCGAGCGGACTTCGCTTGTCCGGTCCATGGCGCAGGCCATGCTCCTCAAGGCGGGCGGTGACCCGGCGGCGCACTACCGCGCGCTCCTGGCCGACGGCGTCGTCACGCATGCGACGGTGGCGGGCCTCGGCGAAACCGGCGACCGGTCCGATGCGGACCTCCTGCTCGCGCACCTCACGGCAGAGCTGCCCCGAGTGCGCGGGGCGGCGGTGCGCGGCCTGCGGCGGCTCGCCCCGGACAACCTCCGCGAGGCTCTCCTCCCGCTGCTGACCGACCCGTCGCCCTACGTCGTCCGCCACACGGTGACGTCCTTGCACGGCGCGATCACCAAGGCGGACGAGCCTGCTCTGTTCGCCCTGCTCGCTCCGGACAACCCACCCCACGTCCGCCGCGGCGCCCTGTCCCTGCTCCGCGCCCACGACTCCTGGACCCGCCTCCTGGCCGACCTCCGCCTGATCAAGACGGCCGACCCGCTGGCCGACGACGCGGACGAAGACCTCACCCGCTGGCACCGCGAGTCAGCCAACCTCTACACCAAGCCGAGCCCGGAAGTCGCCGGGGAAATCAGGACCCTCCTGGGCAAGGACGCTCTCCCCGACTCAACAATCCTCTTCCTCCTGAACCACAGCTGAAACGGGCATCACGCGTGATTGAGGGGGCATCACGCGTGATCAGAGGGGTATGACCCGTTCAATCACGAGTGATGCCCCTCTGATCACGTGAGTTCGCCGGGGGCGCGGGTGAAGCGGAGGGTGAAAGTCGCGCCCGCGCCCGGGTGGCCGGCCGCGGCGATCGTGCCGCCGTGGCCCGTCACCACCTCGCGGGCCAGGGCCAGGCCCAGGCCGAAGCGGCGGCCGTTGCCGTCGGAGCCGCGGGCAAAGCGCTCGAAGAGGCGTTCAGCATCGTCCGGTGGGAAGCCGACGCCCGTGTCGCGGACCGAAAGCTCCACGTGCCGGGCATCGGGCGCGCCCAGCCAGACCTCGATCGAACCGCCGGGCGGGGTGTGGCCCAAGGCGTTGTCCAGCAACGCCGAAAGCACCCGCCGCAACGCCGTCGGGACGCCTCGGACGACGTAGGGCTCCGGCGCCCGCCGCACCGCGATCCGCACCTTGCCCTCCGAAGCGCGCAGCGCTTCCGCGGCCACGACCTCCTCGGCGAGCAGGCCCAACTCCACTGGCACGAGATCCGAGCTCGTACCCGATGCCGACAGCAGCAGATCGTCGACGACGTCACCGAGCTCGCGGGTGTCGGCCACCAGCCGGTCCAGCTCCGGCGCCGGCGTCCGCCGGGCCAGCAGCTGAGCCCGGGTGTGCAACCGGGTCAGCGGCGCGCGCAGTTCGTGGGAGGCGTCGGCGACGAACGTGCGCTGACGCCGCAGGGCGTCGGCCAGCGGCCGGATCGCCCGCGCCGCCAGCGCCCGGCTCAAGAACACCGAAACCAGCAGCGCCAGCAGTTCCGCCGCGCCGAGGCCGAGCAGCAGCGAACGCCGGTCCGCCACCTGGTACCGCTCCTCGAACAACCCCTGCGTGATCCGCCCGCCGCGGTTCTCGGTCCGGATCGTGTACTCCATCCCGCCCAGTTCGCTCCGGTCGGTGACGACGTCGCCGTCGCCCGGCACCCGGGAAAACAGGGCCACCACCGGCATTCCCGCGGGCGGCTGCCCGAGCGGCGCGTGCGCGCCGCCGTCGAACAGCCACACGCAGCCCGGCGGCATCACCCCGACCCCCTGGCGCATGCTCCACGCCAGCGTCCGGTCCGCGTCCGCGCGCTGCCCGCGGACCAGCATCCCGTACGAGATCGCGCCCGAGACGAACACCAGCAGCGTGATCACCACGGCGATCTCGACCGCGATCACCCGCCGCGCCCGCCTCAGGTCGGCCGCGTCCGGATCCCGCGTCTTCTGGGGCCGAGCCCCAGACCCCAGCCGGGGGGCAAGCCCCCCTGGACCCCCCAAAGCGGTCATCACACCGCTCCGATCTGATACCCGAGGCCGTGAACCGTCCGCACGACGTCCCGGCCGAGCTTGCGCCGCAGGTAGTAGACATACGTGTCCACAATGGACTCCCCCGTCGACTCGGCGAACACCCGTGTGCGCAGGGACGCCCGCGGATGGATCGCCTTGGGCCGCGAGGCCAGCGCCCGCAGCAGCTCGAACTCCCGCCCGGACAGGGTGACGCGCTCGCCGCGCGGCAGTACGACCTCGTGCCGCCGCAGGTCCAGCGCCGCCGTGCCGAGCGGGATCGACTCGGCGCCGTCGAGGTCACGGCGGCACAGCGCGCGCAGCCGGGCCAGCAGTTCCTCGGCCTCGAACGGCTTGACCAGGTAGTCGTCGGCCCCGGCGTCGAGCCCGCCGACACGGTCTGCGAGCTCCCCCAGCGCCGAAAGCACCAGGACCCGCGTGGTCACCGCCTTGGCCCGGAGCCGGGCGAGCAGCGTGAGCCCGTCCAGCACCGGGAGGCGGCGGTCGATGATCATCACGTCGTAGCGGCCGGTGAGCCCGAGGTGCAGCCCCCGCTGCCCGTCGTACGCCGCTTCGGTTTCGTAGCCGACGTCTGCGAGCAGCTCGGCCAGCAGGCCGGCGAGCTCGCGGTCGTCTTCCACGAGGAGCACTCTCGGTTTCTCTGCGCCGTCGTGCACACCTCCATACTGGCAGTGAATTTCCGTTCTTGAACCCTCAACTTTTCCCGCTGACCGGAACCGCTTCCGCCGACTGGAGGAAGTCCCGGGCGTCGCGCCGGTCGATCCAGCTCAGCACCGGCGCCGTCATCACCGTGGTCACCAGCGCGACCAGCACCAGCACGGTGAACAACGCCGGCGAGACGATCCCGGCGGCGAGCCCGACGTTCAGCGCGATCAGCTGCATCAGCCCGCGCGCGTTGACGAGCACTCCGACGCGGATCGCGATCGGCTGCGGCTCCCCGGCCAGCCGGGCCGCGCCCCACGACGCGCCGAGCTTGCCGACGATCGCGACCACCACGGCCAGCACCGCGAACGCGAGCAGCTTCGGGTCGGCCAGCAGTGCGAACCGGGTGTTCAGGCCGGAATAGGTGAAGAACAGCGGGAGGAACACGATCCGCCCGATCGGCATGATCTTCGCGAGCACGGCGTCGGCGGCAGCGCCCCGCGGGAACGCGATCCCGACGCAGAAGGCGCCGAACACCGCGTACAGCCCGATGATGTCGGTGAACCACGCCGCCCCGAACAGGGTCATCGCGGTGATGAGGACGCGCTGGTCGGTGCCCA
>Ga0307507_10009097_pt1 | contig 13373 bp, 8 predicted proteins | sample 7_EM_MG_FD_207223 | JGI IMG/M metagenome (GOLD analysis project Ga0307507, IMG submission 207223) | Populus trichocarpa ectomycorrhiza microbial communities from riparian zone in the Pacific Northwest, United States - 7_EM | ecosystem: Host-associated > Plants > Roots > Unclassified | place...
GCGTTGCCGAAAAACTTTCAAGAACATTGCAACGTTTTCCGACAAGTAGGTTGATTTAGCATCTTGGATTTTTGTGTGTAACATGTACTCATGATGGCGTCCGCATAGAAGACTAGTTCAGCTCTTGATTGGATATTCCACCCACCTCATGACAAATCCTCAGGAAATTCAGATTTTTCAATATGGGAAGGTTCAAACTCAGATCATTGTTATCTATGATTTGGAGCATATACATCTACAAGTGATATGCATCAGCATCAAGACCAAAATGCTTGAATACGTGTAGATCTGCCAGGATAACAACAGGAGACAAAATTAGAGTTTCTTATAAGTGGGATTGTTAAGTCAGTGTTTCGTAAGTAGAAGTGTTCCTCTCTAGGTATTTTGTGTGGTTTAAACCAATAATTATAGGAGATATGGATCCTGGAATCTTTTTCTCCTTGCTTCCTTTTCTTCTTCCACTTTACCTTCTCCTGATAAGGAAAAGTTCAAAAAGGCTTCCACCAGTTTCTTTGGGGTTACCCATCATAGGCCAAAGCCTGAGCTTCCTACGTGCCATGCGCATGAAACACAGTAGATAAATGGCTTCAGGATAGAATAAGAAAATACGGCCCCATTTAAAAAATGAACTTCTTTGGGACCCCAACAATGTTCCTTCATGGACTGGCTGCAAATAAGTTCATCTATACTTGTGATGGTAGCACACTTGTCAATCAACATCCATTATCGGTAAGAAAGATTTGCGGTGAGAGGAATATCCTGGAATTGAATGGACATGAGCACAAGCGTGAGGGGTCCTTGTATCATTTCTCCAGCCTGAAGTGTTAAAGCAATATGTTGGTAAGATAGATGAAGAAGTTAGGAAGCATTTTGAGATGCATTGGCATGGCAAGCAGAAGATTTCGGTATGTCAAATTAATCAAACAGAAAATATCAGCACATCTTAATATGTTTCTTTTATCTTGAATGCATAGGCAATGCTATTGATGAAGACCCTTACATTCAACATTTTGAGCTCACTGATAATTGGAATTGAACAAGGTGAGAAAAGAGACATACTTGTAGAGCTATTTCAACAACTGCTGAAGGGCGTTCTATCGGTGCCAATCAATTTGCCATTCACATGCTTCAATCAGTTGTTGAAAGGAACAACTACCAACTGAATAAAGATCGATTACCATTACATAAAACCATAAATGGTTGAAAAATATGGCACTGCAGAACAGGAGAAAATTGTCAGGAGTAAGACCTTGGGGGAGCTTCTAACATGGAATGATCTTGCAAGTATGAAATACACATGGAGAGTAGCATTGGAGTCTCTAAGGATAATGTCTCCTGTATTCATTTCCTTCAGGAGGGTCGTTAAAGATTTCGAGTATGAAGGATACCTTATTCCCAAAGGATGGCAGGTGTGACACAATCCCATGCTTGTTTCCCTATTTGTTGTAGCTCAATACCATGCTACATGCTAACATGCTTTAGGTTTGAACTATTTATTCCAGGTAGCTTGGTCAGCCTGCATGACACACATGAATGAGTGTATCTTCCCAGATCCATCAAAGTTTGAACCAAGACATTTCAAGAAAGCAGCATTCCTCCCTCCATACAGTTTTGTAGCATTAGGCGGTGGACATAGAATATGTCCTGGATATGAATTTGCAAGACTTGAAACTCTGATTACAATACATTACCTGGTGAACAGGTTCACATGGAAGCTCTGTTGCCAAAACATTTCTTTTTCTAGAGATCCAATGCCAACATTCAAGTATGGACTAGAGATAGAAATTGAACCAAAGATTCCTGACTAAGTCATCGAAATGCATACTCCAGCATCTATAGACTATAGCTATGTCCCTTGAATTGTAAAGTTAGAATTGATGCTGTGACATCATTTGAGAACTTTTCTGCCGCCTGAATGTCAAGAAGTCATGCCGGCCATATATTAGTAACCACAAGAGTCTTTATTAGTCAGACCAAGATGATAACATATGTTACTATCACATTCCTACTGCAAATGCGTTCCTACTGGGTGCATTAATTTAGGTTATTTTCCTGTTTCCTGGATTGATGGTTTATAGAATAACTTTTGTATTTATTTGACAGTAGACAAATATAAAGAATGTCTGCATCATGCAGTTCACTTTCATAAACAACAGCATAAGACACTAAGTCAGATTCAATTATTGGATATTCAGCTCATCTTAGGGCAATGCTCCTGCAGGTTCTGATTCAACTCATCTTTTCCCTTAAAACATCACCTCAGTTCAACATCATGATTAACTTGTTTGGTGTAGATGATGTATCAAATTGCTTATGAGATGTATGCTTTTCTGAGGCAATCAGACTTTCACTTTATTGCTCTTCAAAGCTGAATATCACAGCAAGTAGGAACAATCAGCAGTGAAAGCAGCAAGGTGAGGTAAACACAACAATGAGTCAAAATAGAAAGTGTAAGATTATCACCTTCGGTTGCAAAGAACTAGATAAATATGGAAATTCTAAAAAGAAAGTAAAAGCTGTGATAATAAGTTAAAGCAGTCATCTAAACTTAATGGCAGATGTGCTGATGTTGTGAGCTACAGTGATAAACGAATAGACATTCTGCAAAACAAAAGCTTGGATGTTCCTTTCTATAAATCTCTATAAATATAGAAGGAAAAAAAAAATCTAGGGCACTCTTGGACATTGTGAATATGTGTTATGAAAAAATAAAGAAAGTGTCTAAGGCCTGATCTTGTTATGCCCTTGAATGCAACAACCTCACCTGTGGCCCGTATATAGTAGCTACAGAGTTAAATCAATTCAATGCCAGGAATCAGATGAATTTGTCGTCTTTCAGACAGCTTACATAGCATATAAAGGGAGAGTACAGAGAAAAATGATTCTAAAAAATTGAAACCTCACCTTCATCAAAGCAAAGAAACATTTTCATTCAACTATAATTTATGCTCAACACAATTCAACAGCCAAAGATGAAAAACTATTATTTCCTCTAAACCAGCATAGAAGGTTCTCATTCCTATACAACGTTCCCTTGAACTATCAAACAAACTAAAATCTTACCATATCCCATTTGCTACTGAGGCAACCCAGCTTCAACCTCATTCCACAACTCGATATTCTTGGAAAACCTCTCCTTTACTTCCCCAATAAGCTCTTTCGCCTTGTCTACCTCCCCACTACTCGCAAGCCCTTGCACTAAAATCTTCATAGTCGAAAAATTTGGCACCATTTTCTTCCCCATGCTCTCCTTGCAAACCCTATAGGCCGACTCGAAATCCCCACCTTTACCCAAAAAGTAAACCAAAGTAGCATAACAGCTATAAGCCGGTTGACACCCTCTATTCTCCATACTCTTAAACAACCTCTTTGCTTCCTCCAAATCACCTTCCATACAAAACCCAAGAATCAAATGACTATACGTAACCCCATTCGGCGTAATTCCCTTCGATAAACACCCTTCTAACAATACATTCGCTTCTCTCGCCCTCTTAAGTTTACACAAACTGTGAATCCTAATATTATAAACACCAATACCAGCACTGATCCCATAATCCTCCTCTATCATTTTCGACACTGTCCCTACATCCTCATACTTCTCTTCCCTATAAAACCCCGCAAATAAATGCCCGAAAGTGGTTTCGTTCGGCTTCACTCCCTTCATATCCATCTCATTCAAAACCGAATAACACGAACTCGAACTCCCACTCTCACAAAATGACTGAATGACAGTATTAAAAGTTTCCAGATTCGGCTCGATTTTGTACCTCTTACTAAAATCAACAAAAACCCTATTCACTTCATCATATTTCTTTGCTAAAATACACGAAAACAGCAAGGCATTCAACAATTTCACTGACCCAGAGGTTAAAACGACGTCATTTTGATTCTTCTCATGATATTCCTTGAAAAGCCGAATCGCCTGATCAATCATGCCAGCTTGGCCGTAGAGGATGATGGAGTGAGCAGCGAAGCGTACGGTGCGGAGATCAGGGCGTGAAGTGCGGAGATCAGTTAAGAAGTCGTCGATGTAAGAGAAGTTGTTGGATTTGGCGAGCTTGTCAATGGCGACTGAGAAGGTGATTCGGTCGATGTGTGCGTAGGGAGTTAGGCAAGCGGAGCGGCAGATTTCGAGGATTTTTTCGGGGTTGGTTTCGCTTTTGAGGAGTGAGAGGGCGGCGCGTGTTTTGGATTTGGAGGAGAGTGGGGAGGTGGAGAAGTTGATGTGGTGGCGGAGGTGGAGGAACTGGAGGCGGAGGCGAGCGAAGAGTGCCATTTTGGTGGGGGGAAAGGGAGGGGATTTGGGGGTATCTGGAGAGTGGAGGGTTTGGGGGTTTTAGGGGGGAATGGTATGGTGGGTGAGGGTGTATGATTTGAGGATAGAGTGCGGAGTATTTATTTAAGAAAAAAGAAGAGATTGATTCGGTTAGCGAGGGAATTGAACCCGACGTGAATCGAACACGCAACCTTCTGATCTGGAGTCAGACGCGCTACCATTGCGCCACGGATCCCTGGATAGTTATTATCAGATACTAAAATCAACTTAACATAATGAAATCAATTTTAAAGACAAGTCATTGATAGATTGAACTACAAATTTATTTGAAGCCTAAACAGTGAGGAAGTTTAAATTGGTGGTGATGCTCTGATAGTTTATTGTTATTGATCGTGGACAAGCAGCCGCAAATACGGCCTCAGGATGCTAAATGTTAGTATCGGTTTCACTTTATTGATGATGCAAAAAGGGTTGTATTTTTGCAGTTGGCCTTCGCCGGGATCTTTATTAGTAATCGTCATCTCTGCCTTCTCTGAGCTGTTTCCAGCAACTTACGTTGTGTGAATTCATAGTGTATGTGCCGAACCGTCTTGAAGCAGCCAGCATGCATGACATGGATGATAGTAGTGTATACACTTTAAAACTTTGCAATCATTTGGGAATTGAATTTGATGTGTGCCGACAAATTAATTTGGTTTATTCTTGTAGACTCTAGCTAGTTTGAATTTCTTGCACCATTTGCCAGAGCCAGCTGCTTTCATCTTTTTCTGTGCGAGGAATTAAGGAACGAGGTGAGGGGTTGGGGGAATGGTTTTGGGCAGTCGATCTAAATTGATATATATTTTGTATTGATTTGGCACTGCTAATTAATAATGGTCTCTAGTTTCCTAATTCCTAGCATAAACAGCTCTGACCTTGCTGCAATAACAATTTATTATCCTAATTGTCCTATTTCAGATAAGTGTCTTTCCCTACTGAACTTACGAACCAGGCTTGCATCTGGGTGTACCTTTGGATAGACGACATCAGTCGTATGGAATTACTTGGAAAGATAATTATTGCAGGTTAAAACTAGTTGGTTGAGTTGTTTGATGATATCTTTCTAATATATTTTTTAATTTAAAGTTTTTTAAACTTGAAACTTATATATGTTCACCTTAAAAGATTTAAAATTTACATAAGTTCATACTACTTTGTGTTATTAAGAACTTGTTTATAAATGTAATAATAATTATTTTTCAAAATATTTTTTATTAACTCGCTCTATCTTTAAAATAGTTAATTCTTTTATAAAATAAATTGTAATTTAGACCGGCTATTATATGTGAACGTGAGAAAAAGAACAACCTTTAGGTACCTAATTGGAAAACTATAATCCCTTAAGGACTAAAGCTGTAGTTTGTTTACTAATTTCAGATATGTGCATAACATGTTTTAATTGGGTTTGGGAAATGGATGTGGTGGATGCGGGTGCATGGGGGGGTCATTATTATCCGGGATGATGATGGTCGTTTGATGGCTGTGTTGGTACTTTTATTTGCAAGGATATGGAAAATGGACGGCACTGATTTGAGGGTAAAGTGCGGAGTTTTTTTATAAAAGAAAAAACAGATTGATCCGGTGAGGGAGGGGATTGAACCCGACGTGAATCGAACACGCAACCTTCTGATCTGGAGTCAGACGCGCTACCATTGCGCCACGGATCCCTGGATAACAAATACTTTCTACAAATAAATATTATTAAGCTAACATTACGAAAACATGAAAGATTAATAGTAGTAGTAATAATAATTAGGGTTTGTTATTTTATTCAGCTTTCTGAGCTTCTCAAGATTGCATCAAGAAGCATTAATGGCCGCAGAAAAGGATATCAAGGAGTCTGAAGAAGCCATCGATTTGTAAGGAAGGTAGAGATGCACAGCAACGAGAAGGTTTCCAAAGACTTTTTGATGACTTTACGTGCATACAGAAACGGGTGCAAGGATTTGGTTGATGCGTACAGAGGTGTTGTTGGGCTGGTTGCAGGCTATCTGATTTGCTAGTGGGGTTTCATAGATTTTTGCCAAATTCTGAAGCAATGGACTCTATAATAAGCTAGTTGCCCATTTGAAAATTGGAGAATATGTGTTAGAATTTACTTCCACGAAACTTTTGACAAAGTTAATGGATCCCTCACAAACAAGTAAGCCTCCATGTCGCAGACAGTTGATATGGAGATTTTTTTGCTGGAGAAGATGAACGTCGGGATGCTGGAAAACCTACAAAAATTTGTCCCTTTTGAAGAATTGAAGATCTTTCAATGATGAAGTTAGTATATATGAGGATGGAGATTATGAAGCAACAGGAAGTTGTGTGTGGGTGTTGAAAGGTTGTGGGAAAGGTTATAATTAAAAGCGAGTTCTAGCACTTGAAATGATTTATATACGTGCAGCTAGCTATCGCTATTGAATATAAAGTTAAGAAAAATATTATCATTCAGATGTAGCTCAGATTTTGTGTTTATCTTTCATAGCAATCCTGTACGTACATGCTCTTCATTATTTCATAGATCTGCTAAACTCGAGCTGGAAGCAGACTTTTCTATGTCTTCTCCACCAGATCTTGACGTCTTGTAATGCAATATTATATTTCTAAAAAGAAAATCAATTTATAAACTTAGTTTAATCCCAATTTTATTTAACTCCAAGGGTTATCGATCTGGTTTGGTTTCCAGCGCAAAACTCTGAAACCTTCATGCCTTATTTCTTTCTTAACAATGCAATTAAATTTCTTTTTCTTTTCGCATGAGATCCATAAGTTTTTCCATAGCCTTGCAAATAATATCTCATCATATTTTACTCTGTATATTTCAAGGAATTTGAAGTTAAATAAGGTTGATATTGTTGTTGGTGCTAGCAGGAGCACTAACAATTCTTTAGGTGGTGATTGTCTTCGATCGTGAATGTGTTTCTAGAAAATGATGATTATGAGTCTGGTTATTTGTTTTAGCCCTAGCGATTATGATTTATAATTAAATTAATGAAAATCTACGCACGTATAAATGAAGTTTAAATCCAAAGTATACAACAATTTTTATGTAATGAAAACTTTTATTTTTATTCCAGAAAGTAATGTTGTTAGTAAAAATCTTATTAATTTATAATTAATCCGAGTTTTGAAAACCTCTTCCATGTCATGTTAACAACGCATTTGTAAACAACCTTAATTAGTTGTGGGTATGTAGAAGAAGACGACATAATATTGAGGAAATTAAGAGCATCAAAATCTAAATCCTTTATCTAATTTGTGTTAATAAGACGAAGATAAAATTAAGGGTTCATTTTTTAGGCTCCCTATATATCATCATTTGAAGTAATAATCTATCATTGAGGTGAAATGTTAAAATCATATTTTTCATTTGATAAGATTTAAATTTATATTTCACTAGTTGCTCGAACAAGAATATTTTATTATAATTAATCGTTCATTTCAATTGAAGCAGCACTCGTATTTATATAATTAATTGTTAAAATAATTTTGTTAAATTTATTTTCTTTTTTTTCCTCTCTACTTTATGTATTTATCTCATTCAAAAATAATAGTATGAACCAAAAAGGAGATCTAAACTCTATTAACATACAAACTAATTTAATATATTGATTTTTTAAAGTTGAAAAAAGTCTCTTTAATATATAAATTTACGGGGTGTGTGTGTGTATATTATTTTAAAAAAATCATTTTAAAACTGTCATATTTATTTTAGTTTTTTTTAATATATTTATATTCTATATTCTATATTCTAAAACAGTATTCAAACACAATCATAAGAGATTATTACATGGCTGTTCAAAATTTCTGACAACTCAATGAATCTCTGAAAATAATAATATCGATGATGATGGAACTGTATTAATGCAAAACATTTGTCTTTTATGTATAAACTTTAAATCTACTTTCTAACCTGGAAAATTGTAAATAAAACCACTAATCTAAAATTTGAAACAAAATATTACCCCTTCTAGTGGGCGGCAGGATTGAATAATTTAATCTTAATTTGATGAGAAATTAAAATTTAAAAATTGATGGACTGAATTGTACTGTGCAAGATTAATTAATTTCGGTATAAAAAAATTAACAAATACTTCTAAAAATAGACAAACGAAACCTAACACAATATCTCTTATCTCTTCTTCAAATATACTAAAAGATCTCGGGTTGGTTTTTCTAGTGAGGCAGGCACCTTCTACATCTTTTTTCTACCATATTAGAAAGAAACTTGAACCCTGTAAAAAGGGTAAGAGGTAACATTGAGAAATGTGAACATACGAGGACGGAAGTGAAATATTAGCAGATATATAAGGACTAACATGTAGTATACCCTACAAAACAGATTAAAAAACAAAGAAAAGAAGCGGCAGCATAGTGATAGACTGATAGTTAACAACCACCAAATCTGATGATCACGTCTCTCTCTCTCTCTTGTGGAAGCTTATTAGGTGCTGCTTCTCTTCCTTCTTCAGAAGACTGTCTGGTAAAAAACACACACACTAAAACAACAACCACCCCACACTACTCTCTTGCCCGGCGGATATCGGAGCTATGGTCGGCGACTGGTGGCAAGATATCAATGACTCCACTCAATGGCAGGACGGAGTTTTCTACACTCTTTGTGCTGCTTACGCTCTTGTTTCCGCCGTCGCTTTGGTTCGTGTTTCCGCTTCCCCGCACCCGCGTCTTTCATTTTCATACAAAATTGTTGTCATTGGAATAAAATACTCTTTTTTTTCTTGTTTATAGATTCAATTGATAAGGATTGAATTGAGAGTGCCAGAGTACGGATGGACGACGCAGAAGGTTTTTCATCTCATGAATTTTATCGTTAACGGAGGTTTATTTTTTCTTAATGATAATTTTTCGTTGTGCTATTTAACTTAATAAGATTATATTTTTTTTAATAATTTTCTGGGGGTTTTTTATTTGTAGTGCGGGCGGTTGTGTTTGGATTTCATAAGCAAGTATTTATCATGCACCCCAAGGTTAGTATTACTATAGTTTAATTTTGAATTTCGATTAAAAATAAAATAAAAATGCTAAATTAGATGGTGAGGTAGAATCAGTTAGGGTTTTGAATATTGTGATGATGAAGGGTTGTTGTTTTTGGGAATGGGAGCAGGCATTGGTTTTGCTATTATTGGATTTGCCTGGACTTCTCTTCTTCTCTACCTTTACTCTCCTTGTTCTGTTTTGGGCAGAGATATATCATCAGGCAAGCTTTATATTCGAGTTGCTTTTTAATTATTTCAGGGTTTATGTACTTGGATTGTTGTTCAGCTGTTTATATATATATATATATATATAAAATCCTTTTTGACTTGTTTTTGAAGTTCCAGGCCAGAAGTTTGCCGTCGGATAAGCTCAGGGTTTTTTATATTTCAGTCAATGCAGCAATGTATTTCATTCAGGTATGCTAAATGTTAGTATCGAGTTCACTGTATTGATGATGTAAAAAAGGGGTGTATTTAGCAGTTGGCCTCCGCTGGGATATTTATTTGCTATTGTCATCTCTGCCTCCTCTGAGCTGTTTCCAGTAATTTATGTTATGTGAATTCTTAGTGTATGTGCCAAACTCTCTCGATGCAGCATATGACATGGATGAGTACACAAAGAAAATACTTAAAAACTGTGCAATCTTTTGGAAATTGAACAAAGGTGCTGGTTTGATGTGTACCAACAAATTGGATGCCTGAGTTTATGTGACAGTTCCCTTATTCTTGTAGACCTCTAGCTAATTTGAATTTCTAAGACCATTTGCCTGAGCCAGTTGCTTTCATTTTCTTCTGTGATAAGGAATGGAGTGAGGGTTTGAGGGAATGGTTTTGGGCAGTCTAAATGAATATAGTTTGTATTGATGTGGCGCTACCAATAATGGTCTTTAGTTTCCTAGCATAAACAGCTCTGACCTAGCTGCAATAACAATTTATTATCATAGTTGTATTTCAGTTAAGGGTCTTACCATAATGAACTTTTGAATCAGGTTTGCATCTGGGTGTACCTTTGGATAGATGACAACAGCGTAGTGGAATTAATTGGAAAGATATTTATTGCAGGTTAAACCTTGTATCCAGCATGGATAAGCTCATCACTCCCATTTCTGGGAATTAAGCTCTACCTTATCATTTTTACAAGTATCTATACATATTCAATCATATTTTTTTTTTTTCTTTTTCAGTGGTGTCAATCCTAGCTGCATTAAGTTTCTTGGTATATGGGGGAAGGTGAATATTCTTCATTGTATTTAATGATTATGGTTATTAGGGTATCGAGAGATGTCTGGTTTCATTTACTCATGTAAGTTTTATCTGTGTGCTGTTGTTTTTTGTGTCTGCTTCCAGATTGTTTTTCATGCTGAAACGCTTCCCTATTGAATCTAAAGGGAGAAGAAAGAAGCTTCATGAGGTTTGGTGCATTTCCTTCTTGCTTGATTTCTGTAATTTAGAATCCATTTATCATATTACGAAACATGATTGCTGCTACACTATGTATTGTGGCTTTTGCCTATTCTCTTATCTGCATACAATGTTTGCATGTTATCCTTTGGATTTTAGTTCTCATCAATCAGTTTTGTCAAGTTTGTGATGGATCTGAAACCATCCTTCTCATATGATCACATATTTCAAAGACTTACTGTTCCCATATATGGATATCAAGTCAAAACATATCTATTAGGTGATTGCAAGTTTATAACTTTCCCATTCAAATGGTCGAGTGTGAGAGAGCTTCAGTGGTCTTGGTCTCTGTGAGTGATTTTTCTGGAACAGATATTTGATGTTGGAGTTGGTGGCAAAGCATTCTGCTAAATGAGCTATTTCATGGATGAATGTGCATTCCATGCTAAAAGATTTATTAGTATTATGGACATGTTGGGTTTTACACAAGCTTTAAAAGAGATATCGCCCAAATTTTGAACTAGTGAAAATAAATAATTACACTTACAGTATCGTGGCAAACATAACTTCCTGCAATGTAATAGAACAAAAACAATAAGAATTTAAAATAAAAATGAGAGAAATTTTAAAGGTGCACTAATCATCCACAAAAACTTGCATGAACTTATCATTTGACTTTAAATTAGTATGATGAGCTCTATTGCAGGTTGGATCAGTTACAGCCATATGCTTCACTTGCTTCCTTATCAGATGTTCTGTGGTAAGCCTCAAACAATAGTCCACCCTGACTTATGTTTTAAGGATTTCTTTTGATGCTTTATCAAAATTTGAAACTGTTGCTGAAAGAATCTGCCATCTTCTTAATTTTCAATCCATTATATACTCATGAAGTTGGAGATGTGGGTCTCCTATAGATTTTGAGGGCACTAAGCATGGGGAAATGTCAACGAAGCTGGAGTCCATGAATTAGCATTTTTTTTACTGCATAATGTATAGTCAGGAATACAATCATCTTAGATTTTTTTGCTTGACAGGGAAAAAGGATATTTGATATGGCAATAATGCTTTTGCATGTGCTGTCTGGGGCATCGCTGCATTCATAAATATGAAGTTGTTTGTTTAAACTAAAATTTAAAGCTTGCAGGTTCTTCTCTCTGCTTTTGATGCTGATGCCTCACTTGATGTACTGGATCATCCAGTTTTGAACTTCATCTATTACATGGTACTCTATTACACTTTTTTATACATGTAATAAGCTCCAGTAATATAACTTGGCATTACATGGCTTAACTTTACTTTTGATTTGGAACTTTTTTTGCTCAAAATTACAGCTTGTCGAGATTCTACCTTCTGCTCTAGTGCTCTACATCCTGCGGAAGTTGCCTCCTAAGAGGATATCAGCTCAATATCACCCAATTTGTTAGCCAGCAATGTTTCTTTAATCTTAATGTTCTCTGTTCCCCCAGAGCAGTTGGTCCTGTCTGTTTCAGCTGTAGGTGATGTTGGAGTTGAGCATTGAAAAAGAGTCCGGAAAACGTTCCAGATGTCTATTCTGGTGTAGCTCATGACGGCGGAGATTCGTTTTAAATGTATATTACTCAGATTACTGCAGCTTGTTGAAAGGGAGATTTGAATTCTTAATGGGTTAAGAGATGTTGAGGCATTGGTTGTTTGATACTTTTCTATGCAGTTTATTTTCTTAGAATCTGCTAAAGGAAAATTTTGTGTAGTTTGGGGTAGTTGTCAGTCAGTCTGTAGAGAATTCAATTTGAAGTTGTATGCATGCTTAACAAATCAAGGAGATGATGCGTCCCTTTTTCCCTCATTTTCCTTTATGGTACGCCAATCATCAGTCAATTGTACCTTTTGTGGAGGGATTTATTTGAGATTTGGATTAATGTTTCTCTGCTTCTGTTTTTTTGAGCCATGAACAAATTTTACATAGACGTTACTTTCTGATGACCTATTTATTAGAATGGCTGATCTTTGTATTTCCTTTGTTGCAATTGTCCAAGGAAAGTTAGCTGGCTATTTATCAAAATCTTTCCTTTATTAGGATATGCTAGCTGTAGGCTAAATGTATATGGGAGTTTTGATATTCTAAAGGCCAGAAATCACTTTATACAAATTTTATACTATTGTACTATTTCAATATAATGAAAACTCTCCATCAAGAAGAAAGGAATTTTTTCCTTGAAAACTCTCTAAATTTAACATGGTATTAGAGCCACAATTTTGATTCCTCTCATGTCTCTTGTTCATAAGTTTAGTATAGTTCTTTGTTTTTAGTTATTCTTTATCAATTTATTTCTTGGCATCATGTCATCAGACAAGTCAATTCTTTTCAATGGTAATAACTACTCAGCCTGGGAATTTCATTTAAAGGTGTTTATCAAAGGCAAGGATTTATGGGGCCATATTGATGGCAACAACCTTACTCCTAACAAAGACAAAAACAAGGATTGGAACATCAAGTGGGAAGTCAAGGATGCTCAAGTTATGGTATTGATTCTCGGATCTATCGAACACAAACTTGTCTTGAATCTTTGACCATTCAAGACTGCTGTTGAAATGTGGACTTACCTAAAGAAGTTGTACAATCAACATAACACTACTCGTTGATTCCAGTTTGAACTTGAATTGGCTAATCTCAAATAGGACAATCTCTCTAT
>Ga0307507_10009099_pt1 | contig 13369 bp, 3 predicted proteins | sample 7_EM_MG_FD_207223 | JGI IMG/M metagenome (GOLD analysis project Ga0307507, IMG submission 207223) | Populus trichocarpa ectomycorrhiza microbial communities from riparian zone in the Pacific Northwest, United States - 7_EM | ecosystem: Host-associated > Plants > Roots > Unclassified | place...
AAAGCATTAGTAAATGAAGACCCCATATTTCCGATCATAGGAAGAGTACTGCCATTGGCGATCTGCATATGCTGCTTACCATCATAGTTACGAACATCATGTAAAGCTGCCAGATTGCCAATCATGTGATTAGAAGCCACAAAGTCAATTAACCAAGGAGAAGTAAGAAGATGTTTCTTACCTTGGAGACCAAGAGCAGAAATGGCGGAAATAATCATTTGTTGAAAATGTTTGGGAGTAATGTTGGAAGAAGAACCCAGAACAATGGGTTGTCCAGAATATGTAGGCAAAAAAGTGAACTGAACAACAATATGAGATCAGTTCTGAGGGCGGACATGACAATCCTTAATTATATGACCTTGCAATAATAGCATAATTTCTAGCTGCAAAATTTTGCAATGTGTCTAAAACTATAATACTGTGGCGGAGATCTGGATCGTCATCTTCCTTGAGTAGCGTAGGCCATATTAACCTTCTCAGAACTGCAAGCATTTTGAGCAAGGCCTAGCTGTGAGGCAAGATGTTCTTCACACGAGTCCACCCAAGCAAACATCCAAAGATGGGACATGTTGGTGATTGATCAACATAGCTCGTACACTTTCAATCTCGGGTCATAGCTTCAAGAATTGATCCTATTGGCTCTCAGATTGAACCGCTTATAGTGTTGCTAAAGTTGCTTTGGGAACCTGGGAATGCACCAATCCAAAATAATCATGTTATAAATTAATAAAACTAGAATAAAATAGCTCAATAGTTTCTGATGTCTAATTCCAATTGAAACTTTCGAGCAGAATTATCTTGATAATAAATTCATCAAAGGTAATCTAACATCGTCTTAGCAGTAGTGAACCCATGAATATTGTTGACTATATGAGGTTCAACAAAACTTAGTAGCCAGGTAGCATTTTTGGCATCCCTACTTTCCCATGAATTAAGTTCCTTGGGATCAATGGGAGCTGTAGAAGACCAATCCAAATGACCCCATAACTCCTTCCCTTCCACAAACATATATATTTGGAATTCCTATCTAGCTTAATTCTTGCTAGTAAATCGAACAATAGAATTTTCTCCTGACATAATAACCACAAAAAATTGATAGAAAAAAATCATCATAGCTACAAGACCTGCCGATAGCCACCAAACCAAAGATGACTGAAACTCTAAACTAAATAAGCACCACACCATCGAGAAACCAAGAGACAATTGAGAACCAAGAGACAGCTAAGAACTCCACAATAAAAAACTAAACCTCCAAACCAGAGAACCACTTCTGCCAATACCAAAAAAAAAAATATTGAAGTTCTGCTTTCTGTCGCTACCCACAGTAAAGTACCAGAAAAGAAACAAGGAACCAGAAATAAATAAATTCAGCCAAGCCGAGAGAATGCTATGAAGAGAATTTGGGGTTTTGATTCCATGCTAAAGAAGGTTTTGGTCTGAATACCTGTTCTTGTGAGGGTTGCCTTCCTTTTATAGAGACCATCGCACATTACAAGGCTGAAAATCAGTCATCAAGTTAAGAATAAAGCCTATCAATTATATGCCTATATACAATATATATTTCTGTATTTGCTAGACTAAATAAGATAGCACATATTGAGCCGTCAATTCTGCTAGCACTTGTGAATTTTTTGTGGGTACTGGAATCAAACATTGAGCTATTTGTGAAATTAAATTAACATTTGTTTGGAATGATATAAACAAGTATCAGCTTGACATCAGGACAACACTGAAACAAATTCGAAATTATAATGGAGTTTCTCCTTGATAAGTCTTGCATTCATTCTTCCATTCCTTGGAGTAAAAAGGTTGACAAGTTTGTGCATATTTTAGCTGGTGTCTTATTTGGTGTGGCCATGGATAAACTTTTAGTTTCTGTAACCATCTAATATGTCAGCAATCGGCAAAATTTAGTTATCTGCTTGACTTACGTAGTCCTCAAAACATGAATGAATCTGCACTATATGCTTTCTCTGGGCCAATTTTCAGGTTAAAAGTAATATTGAAGACAGGACTCATCAACACGTAGATGCTCGTTCAAAGGCCAGGTATGTTCAGTGATTTTGTTTAATTGTATTAATGATAAATGGTTTTCATATTGCGAATGCAATATTGTTATCTTAGTAGAATAATTATTCCGAATCTTCTTTATAATCAATGGCGTTCCCTGAAAATGTTATTGAATGATGCATTTGACGTTTAGCTATTCTCGTAGTTTGGACTTTGTAGATTAGTAGGAAAGTATAAATAGCAAAAAACCATCACTAATTTTCATTGATTAAAGTGTATGATAAAGTTTCAAGTAGGGTTTTAAATATTATCTTACTTGTTAACGTGCTTTCAACTTCCCTACACTTTAAACTCTGGTACGTAATCGGATCTGGTGATTCATGTCAGTTTATGTAGCCTAACAGCCATCACAGCCTTTGTCTCTTTATAAGGCTCAACTTTCCAGACTCCCCCTTCTATTCAATCTGCTAACTTAAATTAAATCATCTAACTATATCTTACCAACTTTAAACTGCAATCTCTACTTTTACTTCAAATATCAACATTCGACTCTTCCTATCAATGTGATCTAGGATTGTTTATTGAAGATACGATTTTGATCAAGGACATATGCTCTTCTTGCAGGTTTGATGGCGCTGCTCCAGAACCTCGAAAGGGAATAAAAAGTGGCCATGTTCCTGGCAGCAAGTGCATTCCATTTGCGCAAGTAATAGATAGACTTACAGTGTTCTTAAACTAATGATTATTTTTTAAGCTGACAGGTGGTTCTCTCTATTTTCCTTTTTCTTCATTAGCGTGTTTGTTTTTTGCAGCTGTTAGATTCTTCACAGACACTCTTACCAGCAGATGAGCTTAAAAAACGATTTGATCAAGAAGGTAAGGAAGAACCTTTATGTTTCTGGGTGCCTGCCTAAAAACATTAGTTCCAGAGATCATGACCATACATATCGGCATTGCGCATTTAGATGAAGTCCATATCTCAGAATGTGAAATGGTTTTTTTGTTTTTTTTCATGGATTGGTTTTTTTCTTTTTAGTTGATCGAATGGAGGTTTGTTAGGTTTCTAAGAAAAAAAGTGATTAAAGAAACGAAAACATAATTGTTATTTGTCAGAGTTTTCTGATTTCTGCCTTTATAATAAGACATGATGGAAAAACTGTACTTTAGCTGTCAGCATTCAGCTTTACTATCTAGTCATTATCTTACATTATGCTCCTAGAGTATATTTCTGTTTGCTAATCTGCTCAAGGTTTAGTGGATCTGACACAGTTTTATACAGGCATCTCTTTGAAAAGCCCTGTTGTTACTTCATGCGGGACTGGTGTAACTGCTTGCATTCTTGCTCTGGTATTTATCCTTCTATTTATTACAATCCATCCTGAAAAATTTCATGAAAGTTTTTCCACTATGCGATGTTGAACCTAGTGAGTGGAAAACCACGAAGCTCAAATTCTTGATTCTTGTTTTGCATTTTCGGGAAAATTGTTGGCATAAATATAGTCCGATCTTGTTAAAGTGCAAATGACTCCGGCTCATGTCTTTCAGGGTCTCCATCGACTTGGAAAGTCAGATGTTGCAGTCTATGATGGATCTTGGACTGAATGGGGAGCTAATCCTGAAACACCTGTTGACTCTTCATAAATCTTACTAATGTATCAGATGTCAGCAGCCACATGCATGGCGTGAAGTTTTCCTGTTAAATACTCAGATTGTGATGAAAGATGTGCCTAAAACAGTTGGATATAAGAGTTGCATTTTTTTTTCTTGTCAATTTTGAAGTTGTAATTTGCATTTCGTGCTCCAAAACATTGGCATCAAAATAAGAATAGAAAAAAAAGTGTTCTGAAGGAGAAATTGATTTTAAATCAATCCCTCTCTCTCCTAATTAAACTATGACTAGTCCGATTATATATCACTACATTTCGTACATGTTAATAGCTAGCTAGCTGTAATTTTCTTTTGAAAAACCCAAAAGCACTATTACTAATCCATGGAATGCTCTCTATATATATAGCGAGTATTTGTAGGGTACTTTAATCATCTATCTCATATAAAACTTTCAACTTTCAAATAATATGGCATTGCAAGCACGTTTAATGACAAATATGTTGCAATTTATAACAAAAGCTAGAAAATAAGGGTATTTAAAACGCTAGGTTTACTTTTATAAACCTTTAAGCGTAGAGAAAACTGTTTTTTTTATCTTTTGAGTTTAATAATAATAATATATTTTAAAAATTAAGTATAAATTGTTTAAATAGTGTTAGAAATTAAATAAATCTATATTAAATTAAATAATGAAAAATGATGAAAAATAAAAATAAAAATAAAAAATAGTATCTTTTAGATCTAATCTACAAACTTTTCCAATCTTTGTTGGTTACATTGAGTTGATCTTTAGAATATTTCGACAAAATTTAGGCATTGTTTAATGATCAAATTCAAAATTATGTTTGTTTTTGTTAGAATGATTATTTAGCACGTTTAAACTTTTTAAATATTTTCTTTGTCCTTATAGCCTATAAATATATCTATTAGATATTTTATATCAGTCTTTTCCGCTTATAAAAAACTTGACCTTGAGTCAACATTTAAATCTAGATATAATTGCTCATCATCATAATAAGGATAAATATCAGAAACATAAGGTCTTAGAAATATTCATATTGTTGGACATATTGACAATAAGAGCATGACATTTACTTTTCTTATTATCATATTTCTTCTATTGTAGCGTGTTATACAAAGAATAGTGTTGTCGTCTAATACTATTCTTTGTTTTCTTTCTATGAACTCAAAAAAGCTATCTGAGAAGCTTTTTTTTAGAACCATTTAATGCACCACTCACGCCTCAAATAAAATGACAAAGACACCGTCTGATAAAGCTTAGCCTGTATTACACTCTCAGCTATTTTCTTGTCGATTTTCCACCAAAAAGTTGACCCAAAGATGCTGACCCAATCAACTTTACAACCCATTTTTTACAGCCCAAGGTATTGTTTTCTAGCCAACAATTGAGATCCTTCCTATGAGAATCAAGGGCTACGATTCATGCCCAATAAAAACCATATGTCCCTCTTCCATCCCCTATAATAGGGGTGAATTTCGTGCAAAAAAATGAGAAAATCAGGTGGAAAGGTAGCTAAAAACCCAGTCTTTACACACTATTTTTTCAGCTACCCAACTAGCAACCTTTGCCCCCCTCCAACAGCTACCGTGAGCCACCAACATCCCTGAAAACGCCTTCATCGGACAATTAACAGACACCTCTCACCCAGGTAAGCTTTTTCTACCCCTTTTGGTTCATTACATTATGTTTTGCATAGATTAAAGTGAGTGTAACTCATTTTTTTGGCAATTTTATTACCAAGAAAATTCTATCACTAAGTTGGGCCAGTGATAGAAGAAAGGATTGCACCCTTAAGCCAGCCTAGCCCGTGTGGCTGGGCTAGGTCCAACTCATATTAAATGAAAAAAAGAAATAGAAGTTTGTTGGGTCGATTATCGGCCCAACAAAAACCAGGTTGGGTTGGGCCTCGGCCGAACCCATATGCATGGCCTAGGGCCTTGGGCCTAATAGATCTTGCTCATGTAGTTGGCCAATCCCAACTCAAAAGCTAAGGGCGTGTTTGGCTCGCTTCAATTTTGTTAAGAAAATAAAGGCTTGTTTAGGTCCTTAAAGCATGTTTACCAAACACAACCTTAAGGTATTTTTAATGCCTTTGAGTTTAGGCTAAGAGCGTGTTTGACAAACTCGTTTTAAGGTTTTTCCTTTAGTTTTAATTTGACATTATTTTAGGGTCTTGTCAAACAAGCCCTTAAAAATTTCAAAAAAAAAATTGTAAAAAATTCAGGGCATTAATTTTACCTAATATTAGGCTTTATACTTACACTGTGAGATACAAACCCGATATTAAAAATACCTTATTTTTCTCCAAAATTTTCAAAAAAAAAACAAAATAATTGCCTTGTTTTTTTAAAAAAAAAATACACAAAATATGTCTTTCTTCAAGAATTTCACTAAATATTAAGTTGTAGGCTTACACTACAAGATATAGACTCAATATTAAAAATACATGGTTTTCGTCGAAATCTAAAAAAAAATCCTCATTTCAAAAAAATATAAAAATATGTTTTGTTTTTTTGTATACGATCAAATTCTAAAGTTTTTTCATGCATATTTTCTTTAAAAAAAAATGAATTTTTATCATGTTTTAAAAGTTCAAAATGAATATCATGACCAATTTATGATTATCCATTAGGATTTGAGAAAATTTTCAAAATTAACACAAAAATTAATTTGTTTAATTAATATTCAATGTATGAATTTTACAACATAATGCATACTTACAATATTAAATTAAATGAATTAATAGCAATAAACGTTAGGAATTAGATGTATCCAAAAAATAAGTGTGATGTTAAAGTTTAAGCCTTAGAATAGTTAGGATTTAACCCGATAAGGTAGAGACTTTCTCACGAATGGAGATTTGCCTTAAACCTTAGATAAAACCAACGGATAAAAACACAACTTAGAATAACAATCAATTAACAATGTAGCTTACCTTAGGTAGAGTGCATTGGGGGTGATGTGTCTTCTGCTTGCACAACTAGTCTTCTTATCCAGGCTCTCATAGACAATAGGTTTCCTAGTGACCATGATATTAGATACCTACTCCCTCAAATCATAACTTTATGATTAAACTCAAACACCCTTCAATCTAAGAGGCAGCTTCGTCATTTGACGTTGTGCATGTCATGACAAGAGGTAAATAGGAAAAAATAAATCAACACTTAATTTTATGGTAACTAGAAAACCTCCTACTGATTTTTCAAAGATTCTTAAGTAATGAATGGTTATATTAAAGGAAAGATAAAAATTACCCTAAGACATCGTACCTATTGTAAAATGCTTTGTTTTTGTTTGTAAAGATAAAAGTGTCGGTCGAGCTTTAAATTATGGTTGCTTAAACAAACATGTGTTGATTATTATGGCTTAAAACCTAAACTAAACTAAAGGAAGTGATTTGGGACACGAGCATGAAGAAATAATCCTCACTTTTATGAAAATAGGCTTTGGACTTGTAAGAAGGAGGGTGAACGATCAAATAAACTTAAATTTATTTTAACCTATAACGATCAAAATAAGGTCAAAAGCAACCACTCAATCTCAATTAGCTTGTGTGAGATAGCATCGATCCAACTCTAGCTCACTCATTATAGAAATGAGGGTTATACCTCGAAAACTAAAATAAATAAACATTCAAAAATACCATCATACATAAGATAAGCAAAAACATTTGAGATAATTAACACTTTACAAAAAGTATTTATAAAAAAAAATTTATATTAATATTTTATCAATATTTACAATTAAAATTAAGCTAAATAACGATGTGGGTGCATGGTCACAACTCCATATCCAATCCAAGAATAAGAATAAAATAAAGATGTATAAAACAAAGACTAAAAAAACAACACGAACAAAGATACATGCAAAAGTAAAAAGATCAAATCAAATATATTAATAAAAAACACACATTATTTAGTTATTAAGAAAAAACATAATAAAAATATTCAAAGCTTTTATTAAATCACATAAAGCACGTTATCATTGAAAACAATAGGCAAGGATTAGCCCTAACATGAGTCCCTAGTGGGGTTATCATGCTATCGTAAGAGATATTTCAACGAACTATATGGAAAAAGGATACATATGAAAAAATATGTTACCACCTTTATTTAAGGTAACTAGAGAACCTTTTACTGATCTTTCCGAGATTCTTTGGGTGGTTCGTTGTACATTTTAAGGAATCAACACCTAGTGTTATGGTTATTAGAAACTTAACCTAACTTTAGAAATTCTAAGCAAGAGACTAGTTGCATAAAGCAAATGTATTAACATCCCTAGTATTCTTTACCTGAAGTAAGCTGCATTATTTTTCTGTGTTTGTGGTTGTTATGGTGTAATGGTGTTTCTAAATTCTATCAGCCTACTATGGAGGGTTTATTATGATGAACAAAACCTGGTTTTCTAGATCAAGAATTTGGTCTAAAATATCCCAGCTTAAAAAAATATTAGAAAAAAGCAAGCTCATTCACAACTCATCTGTCGTGAAGGACTAAAGTTAGAAATCCAAAGAGAAGATGATGGTTTGTTGTTAGAAAAAATAGGATTTAAAGGATAATAGTGACGCGAACCTTATGATCACGTGGTCATGCAACCCACAATCAAGATTGAAATTTGATTTTGAAAAGCCGAAAGAGGTCTAATAAAAGTGTGATACAATGAAAACTTGTCCCAAGAAACCAATATTATTGGAATCGAATCGAATGATGCCTCAAAGCCAGATAATCTTTGATAAGTCATTTTTAGCTCTTTTAGGAACCAAAGGATGCAAAAATCACTCTTACATATTAAGTTGAGAAAACTTTATAATTATTATTGATCAAAATGTGTTGAAACTTAGGCTTACAAGAGTTTAAGTACTTCTGAAAAATTAACCCTAATCGATCTACCCTTGTAGGCTGAATTGACCCACTTACAAAACTAATCTAAAACCTATACTAGTAAGCTCAAACCCTAATCCAAACAAGCCTTGAATCCTAGCTGAAAACAAAGTATTAATTAAGCTCAAACAAGCCTTGAATCCTAGCTGAAAACAAAGTATTAATTAAGCTCAAACAAGCCTTGGTTGTAGTTGATGTAAAAGAAATAAATTTCATAAGTCTGATTCCTATGATGTCGTGAGAAAAGAAGAAGAAAAGAAAATATTATAGGTATGATACAAGGCTTATTTATAGCCTACAATGTTGCCCAATAATCCTAGGAACTAAAAGATAAGTTGCCGCCAAAGTAGTTTCCTAGATAAAAGATAATTTTAATTGCAGCCTTGTATTTATCCTTTTTTTTTTTAAGGAAACTAGTTGTTGTCCTTATTTTCCTTCTTTTGTTGTCGTTAATTGTCCTTCCAATATTACGAAACATGATCAAAGTTGTTGAAATATTCTCCTTGCACACTAGAAAACCCTATCGCCACATATGTTTCCCAAATCAGCTTGGATTCCTTGGTTTTCTTTGATATGTTTTCTCCTCACTTGACAAGCAAATAAATAAAAATAATAGAAATAAATATTTTTCCCACACATAATAGGAAATCTTTAAAACACATGGAAACTGAAATAAACAAGGCTAATCAAAATTGATACAAAAATTGACAGCCTTGTTGTTGAGAATTCATAACCCAAATAAGGTAAGATTAGACCCCTTTAATGGATCTTTAAGATTTGCCTCAGCCAAAACTTGTAGAACCAACCCATTCAATGTTTCTTTCAATGCCTTTGTTTTGAACTGTGTAATTAGCCCATTTGGCGCATGTAATGGGTCTTTGCTTGTAAGTTAGCTAATCCACATCAAATGGTCTGATGGTGGTGTCTATTCTAACGATGTTATTGTTGGTGTTGTCATTATTTAGAATAGGAGAGAGATACATGTTCTTTTATTTTTCTTTTCTTTTTGGTTTTAAGTCAAGGTATGGTGAAAATGTGTGTGTGTGTGTGTGTGTTGGTGTTTTGGTGGTGGCTAGTAAGGGAGAATATAAAAGGACTAATTTCAGCTTGTGATGGCTGTCAATAGCAGTGTAAGGAGGAGAAAGGTATGTGCTTGTGATTTTTGGAAGATTAATAGGTTTGATTATTGGCCGTAGTCAATGGTGGTTTTTTAAAAAGAAAGAGTGGATGTGGTGTTGACTAAGAAAGGGTTACGATGGTGTTGGAGAAGATAGCCCCCATGGTGTATTTTTTTCTCTCCTTTATATGGCTGGTGGTTGGGTTTAGGAATAATGGGTCTAGGATTTTATTTTTTTTGTCTTTTGGGAGAATGTGTGAGCTGGAGAGAAAAGTGTGGGAAATCCTTTTTGGCTTTTTCCTATCTTTATTTTCCTATGATTTTAGGAGAGAGTGTGTGATTGTGTGTGTGGCTTTTTTATGCTATAACTAATTCTTTTTTCTTTGGCTAATGATTCCCTAAAATTATTCCCTAAGATAGCCCCCATAGTGTTTTTTTTTTATCTTATCAAGTTAAAACATAACTATTCTAATGTCAAAAAATATTTTTTTTTTTTTAGTTTTTCTTTTAATATCAAGAATACATCTTATGTATAAGTTCATAATCATTGGTATTCGAACAAACAAAATAAATTGTTTTGATATTTTTAAAATGTAGGGCAAGTTCTCACGGATTTCATAAACTGGTTATTAAATTCAAAAATGTATGCAAGGATATCAACAAACTATTTTCTTGGATTTTTTATATTTAAGGATACTAAATCATGCCATGTTTTTTTTTTAAGCAAATATAATTTTTTATTTATTTTTGAGAGACTTGGTCATAAGTAATTTAAAATAAAGTTGTATTTTTGAAAGATTTGTTTTTTTTTTGTGGAAGGAAACTGATTTATTTAATACCAAAAAAAATATATCTCGCAAGTAGATCACAATTTCAAATATTAAATATAAAAAGGATAAAAAAATAAGGAATTCAAAATTGATTACAAGATGATCTTCTAAAAATTAAAAATTTATTAAAATTGGACTAAGGTCGTGTTTGGCTGAACGTAAATAAAATGTTTTTATCAAGCTATTTTAAATATGATATCCACTCAAGATGAATTATCATTCATCAACTCAAAACCGAGTAACGCTAAAAATCCACATAAATCTTATTAATTTCATGAATTTTGTTCAAATCATACATTAATTCAAACGACTCAACACCAACCCAAACATAATTGATCAAAAAGCAATACTTAAATCAACATAAATTCAACCACAGTCCCAAAATCAACATTTCATGTTCATATAGAAATCACAACCTTAAAAAAATAAACTCATAATTCAACACAAATAATCAAGTCAATTCAGAGTCAAAAGACACATCAAACCAAATTAATAATGTCCAAACAGTGCAAAATTATACATAATAATCAGCATTTTGTCCTAAAATTTCATATTTTTTAGCAATTTATCAAAAAAAAATGATTTAAGGTTATAGATCGACCTTCTAAGGACTAGGAATTAATTGGAGAGGCTTTTGTAACCAAGAAAACAATGCTGGAGAACTTTGGGAAGTGGAGGAATAGTGGTGCCGCATGAGTTCACTCGCTGTTATCGGTGAAGAAAAAAAAGGGTGGATCTAGAACCGCTTCTTCTCCCTTTTTTTCTTGTGCTGGTGGCGAGGGTCACTGTCACCTGTAAAAGAGAAAACCTACACAAGCGAGCTTATTCATTTTATTTTCTTCTTCTCGATTTAACTTTTTTTTAATGTTTCTTGGTTTTTCTTCTCTTTTTTGCCGGGTTGTTACTAAAGGTGGCTGTAAGCTGGTCTATTCATGGGGAGAAGTTGAGGATGTTGTCTCGGTGTAGTGGTCACTAAGAACTAGCTTGGCAGTGTGGTTGTGGTTGCTTTTCAAATAACTTTTCGTGCCGAAATGCATGCCAATGATGTTTTTTCATTTTTAAAAAATTATTTTTGACATCAGCACATCAAAACGATCCAAAACATAAAAAACATATTAAATTTTAGCAAAAAAAAAATTGAATTTTTTGGGAACGCGGTTTGCACGGCGTTCCCAAACAGTTTCTAAGTCACCAAGAAAAACGAGAAAATAGGTCTATTTCTTGGACTTGGCTAACTGTCAAGTCCAAGTTCTTTGGGTTTATCATGTTTGCTAGGCCATTTTGGTTTTTTTTAAAAAAAGATTTTCTCTATTTATAAAAAATTATAACAAAAAATGTTCAGTAATGTACAAATTGCACAGATCACCTTTTACTAAGGTTATGTTCTCCTCAATTTACCTCACTCCTTTCCATGACCACATCATTGTCCATGCATAGATCACCGTTTTTCCATAACCAAGCTATTGGTTTGAATGCTTTTGAAGTGTTTACATTTTATTTTTGCTTTTTTTTTTTACTGCTGTTGCATTCCCTGTTGTATTTCCCATGTCGTCCTTGCCCAGCCATGTCGTCACTGGTTGGTGGGAAGAAAAAGAAAAACAGAGGCACTCTTTTCCCTTGCTCTGCATCACCATGCTATTGTAGTATATTTCATTGTGGATTGCTGTCTTTTTTTAGTTTTTCGATTCCAATCCAAATCCTTTACATATCATTTATTCAATGATCGATACATCTCTTATCGACATGTAATGTTTAAGAGTTACTTGTCACCAATAGCAAGTAGCCGAGAAGAGAAAACAGGGGAGAAACAAAAAACAACAGGGGAAGTTTGAGACCAGCAGCCAGCTAAACTTCAATTTTTATTTCATGCTAACTTTTATTTTTTGGTTATTTCTTGGTTATTTTCAAGTTTAACAATAATATAAAAAAAATTATGTTTTTTTCACATTTAAAAAGAAAATTTAGTATTTAATATTTCTAAATGAATTTTGAAAATAATTTTTATCACATTTATGATTTCTTTTAGCTTTCAGTCATATATATAAAAAATACTATTTTAATATTTTTTTAACTTGCTTTAAAAATTATGAAATATTTTTTTAACAAAAATAATTATTCTAATTAAAAACCTTATGTTTTTTAAAATAAACAAGAGATATGTTAATAAGAAAAAATTATCTTGATGGGAAAAAAATTCAAAATAACTATATTTTCAAGTTTAACAATAATATAAAAAAATTATGTTTTTTTTCACATTTAAAAAGAAAATTTAGTATTTAATATTTCTAAATAAATTTTGAAAATAATTTTTATCACATTTATGATTTCTTTTAGCTTTCAGTCATATATATAAAAAATACTATTTTAATAGTTTTTTAACTTGCTTTAAAAATTATGAAATATTTGTTTAACAAAAATAATTATTCTAATTAAAAACCTTATGTTCTTTAAAATAAACAAGAGATATGTTAATAAAAAAAAATCTTGATGGAAAAAAATTCAAAATGACTATATTTTTAAGTTTAATAATAATATAAAATAATTTTATATATTTTTTTACATTTAAAAAGAAAATTTATCCCCTGCAGTGTTGCACAGATACACAAACTAGTATTTATTAAACCAACCTGCCACCTTCTCTTTGCCCCGGAATACAAAAAGGTGATAATATATATATATATATATATAATATTCAAAGAGTTATTCACAAGTGATCGCGTGGCCTAATGGATAAGGCGCTCGCCTCCGGAGCGGGAGATTGTGGGTTCGAGTCCCATCGCGATCGTTTATCAACTACTTCTCCTTTTTGTACTTTTATTATAGGAAAATAAAATCATATCATACGTCTCGAGTTCCTCCTAAAGTTTAACCTTAGCTCCTTTCTTTTTTCTTTTTTTTTTCG
>Ga0307507_10009100_pt1 | contig 13368 bp, 6 predicted proteins | sample 7_EM_MG_FD_207223 | JGI IMG/M metagenome (GOLD analysis project Ga0307507, IMG submission 207223) | Populus trichocarpa ectomycorrhiza microbial communities from riparian zone in the Pacific Northwest, United States - 7_EM | ecosystem: Host-associated > Plants > Roots > Unclassified | place...
GATCTTAGAAAAGGTTATAGCGGACTATATAGTAGACACGGTAGAGGAACACGCCCTACTACTATAAAGCTAAATAGGGGCAAGAAAGAATCGCTTAACGCTATTAGCACTTACACTACTCGCTACTACTATTAAAACTGCATGGGCTATGCGAAAGGACTTTATAGTATTAATACTTAGCCTAAATATTAGCGGCGCCTACGATAATGTACCCTATAAGCGTCTCCTATACATCCTTAGGGTAAAGGGCTTCCTAGAATAGATTATCTAATTTATTTAAGGATTTATAGGCTAGAAAGAAATATTACTAGTCTTTAGCGGATACCAGAGCCCCCCTATTATAGTTGCAACAGGAATACTATAAGGATTACCTCTTTCACCTATACTCTTTCTCTTCTTTATAAGCAACCTGCTTAATACCTTTAAGGAAGGGGCGACCTAGGGGATAGGCTTTATTAATAATATAAACCTAATTACATATAGGCTAACAGCTGTAGAGAACTATAGGACACTAGAGAAAGCCCATAACACCTATATAGAATGGGTAAGATGATATAGAGTCCAATTCTTACTAGAGAAATACTAGCTAATCCATTTTATAAGAAAACGCAACCAATCTGCAGATCTTTAGCATATAATCTATATCTAAGGCTTTAGGGGTCAACTGGTTTAAGGCCTAAGGGTATTAGGAGTGTAGATAAACAGCAAGCTCTAGTAGAGCGTATATACGGCGCAAGCGGCCTATAAGGGCTAAGTATAGTATATTGCTATGTCCAGGATTATTAATTCTATATAGGGTCTATGCTTTTAGAGGTTACGCCTACTATATACAGCAGTTGTCTGGCTGACCATAACGTATAGATCTAGCATTTGGGCCATAGGAGAAACTAAGAAAGGCCCCCTTAAATTACTCCTTAAACCACTCTAAAAGGTCCAAACAGCCTACCTCTAGAGCATAATAGGCGGGTATAAGCGAACGGCCACAGTACTGCTTAAGAAGGAAGCCAATATTCCCCCCCTATAACTATATATTAAAGCCGATGTAATATAAAGGGTATAAAAGGAACGCAACTTTAATGTTATAAAGTATATTAAGACACGCCTAAATAAACTATGGAGGGACCCTAGGGTGCCCTATAGAAGAAGGAACCAACAACCCCAAAGTAGGAAAGATATATTAGGAAAACAGGTAAAGAAAGTAGAAGAAGAATAGTACGGCGTTAAGGCCCAGGCCTATATAAAGGAGGAAGGGAGACGCGTAAGAGGCCAGCAAAGATAATAGTAAGGAAGAGAAAGGAGCTAAAGTAGAGTATAAAAGAATACTAGAAAACCATCTACCGTAATATAATACTAGTTGGACCGTCGCTGGAGAGACGCATAGGAGTTAAACATATAGAGGTAGACTTAGGTAAGAGGAACCTAAGCTATAGTATAGTTAACGCTATAGGGGGTAAATACCTAAGGGCTCTAAAAGGGCCTAATAAAGGCAGAAAATATAATGGCAACACTCCTAAGGACAGGAGTAATAGGACTAAAAGATTAGCTTTACTAGGTAGGTATCCTAGTAGGTAGCCTAAGGTGTGAATATAGCTGGCCAAGACAGACACCAAAACACGTAATACTGTTATGCCCCTTACGCACCAGCCGAGAAGCAATGCTCTTAGCAGCTGGCATAGAAAACTATAATACACTACTCTTAATATAGAAAGGCCTTAAGGCGGCTACCTAGTGACTTATTAGCTAAAATATGCTAGACCAGTTCCGGGTTGTAAGGGAAATAGTAATAGAAGGCAAAGGGGCGACTAATAGGCGCCCCCTAATAACTCTACAGGAGTAGAGTAAAGTTTGTAATACTAGCGCGTCTATAGACTTGTTACGGCAGCAGTAGTTCCTAAGAAGGTTAAAAAGTAAGGTAGTAGAGCACCACTGGTAACTTGTAGGCGACTTGTAAGCGAGTCCCAAAAAGGCAGGGAGATAGATTACGGGGTTTTCTTAAATAGAGTTTTCTCCCCACATATATATAAGGAGTAGTCCGCGTGGGCCCAACAGGGATCCAAATCGGACGTTAAGCAATGAATAATAATAATATATAATCTATATTTAAGGCTTTAGGGGTTAACTAGTTTAGGGCCTAAGGGTATTAGGAGTATAGGTAGATAGCAAGCTCTAGTAGAGCATATATGTAGTATAAGCGGCCCGTAAGGGCCAAGTATAGTATATTATATTATCCAGGATCGTTAATTCTATATAGGGTCCATGCTTCTAGAGGTTACGCCTACTATATATAGCGGTTGTCCGGTTAACCATAATATATAGATCTAGTATTTAGGCTATAGGAGAAACTAAAAAAGGCCCCCTTAAATTACTCCTAAACTACTCTAAAAGGTCTAAATAGCCGGCCTTTAGAGTATAATAGGTGGGTATAAGCAAGCAGCTATAGCACTGCTTAAGAAGAAAGCTAATATTCCCTCCCTATAATTATATATTAAGGCCGCTGTAATATAAAGGGTATAAAAGGAGCGCAACTCTAAGGTTATAAAGTATATTAAAACACGCCTAAATAAACTATAGAGGGACCCTAGGGTGCCCTATAGAAGAGTAAACTAATAACCTTAAAATAGAGAAGATATATTAGAGAAACAGGTAGAAAAAGTAGAAAAAGAATAGTACTATATTAGGGCCTAGATGTGAGGGGAACTTGTAGACAGGGGGCTATAAGGACACGATTGTGGAATAAGATAGATTGGTGAGAGAGATAAATCCTTGAGGAGGTAAGGCCTCAAGGATTGTGGAGACTATATACTACGGGCACGTGCCTCCGGCATGTAACCGATGGCTATCTAAGGGGTGTCTAGGGGTTGTCCTAAGGGCAACCCGAGGTGACCTGCAATAATATCCCTTATATTGCCCCCCCCTTTCTTGCGGTTGGCCCCCGATCGCCATTACCTTGCAGTAAAGGGAGATTATGAGGGCTCGTCCCAGAAGGGGTTTGGAGAGATGTTGGCATGCCGCTGTATATTATCTATCTATCTAACCCCTGCTTTGAACTCCTGAAAACCTTAATAAGGAAAAACATGATTAGAGAAAAGATATGAGGATTGCCAGGAGACCTATTGGAAGCCTACTAGAAGCATGCTGGTGACTACCTGGGCTAACCTAAGGATTTTTATACAACTCTACTTCTAAGCCTTTATGCCGGTCTGCAATTAATTGCAAGTGTTATAGGCAATTTGGTGTTCCTAATGTAGTTCCGTAGAACCTTTTGGTATGGGATTTGATGTATAGGGCCTTAGCTCACCGTTGTCTTTAACTATTGAGATATAATTTATAATCCTTTCTCCTAATCCCCTGCGTCACTGACGTATTGCTCCCGCATTTGCCCTTAGGCTGCTATATACAGTTGGGTAATTAATCAGTTAATTAAAGAGACTTGTCTCTTAAGATTTGGTGCATATGGTTTCAAATCTGGTGGTCCTGTGCTATATAATTGGCGTAGCTTTACTGCCTAGCAAACAGGAGACACTTCGCAATAGCGCCTATAGCTATTATGCGACTGTTGAGAACGTTTGTAACGTTGTTCTTTTGATATTATAGTATCGTTTAGGTATAATTTAACCTATATGCATCTTTAATTGACGTCTTAATTGCCTTCCCTGGCCGCGTGATCAGTTTTTATAAGGAAGTAATGGTTAAATAACTTATACGCGTGTTTCCTTCCTTCTAAATAACGCTATTGTAATAGAGTTATATCGGCAAGGTTGCGGCTATTTACCGGAAGGGTATTAGACGGTGAAGTATAAGGACACCTTGCTTATTAAGCTGTTCCTTTTCCTTAACACCTTACTTTCTATTATTAACCTTTGTCCAATTTTGGACGTATCTTTGATATATTATTAAGATTTTCTTTTTTTCCATTATTATTTTAGTATGCCTTTTTGTTCTCCTGCTAACTGCTCTTCTAAGCCAATTCTTTAGCGTATTCTGGCCCTGCTACTGTATATAGAACCTTAACCTCCGCTAACCCGTAACTAGTGCTGGTCCTACCTAAATGATTTTGCCTGTACGTCCTTGAAAGACTAGAAGTCTGATAAGAGGATTCTGGAGGCTTATAATAAGACATATTGTGTTAGATCTAATACCTTTAGTTCTTATAATTGATGCATGCGTACCAAGAGCGGTAGTTATGTTGAGATAAGTTTTTCTATTCTTAATAGATTTCCATTGCTGACTTTAAGCTTTAATAGCCTAGGCCTAAGTGGCGATGTTCCTTTAATGTCCTTAACTACTATATCGCCCGGGCTCTCTCTTATTCTAGCGTAAACGCTGAACAACTTGGTCGAATTTAAGACTATGCCACGGCCATCTATACTGCCTATAATTCCCAGCAAGCCAGCTAGCAACGCCTTATGCGAGAGCAAGGTTGGTACACTGAGGATAGGGTAAGGGATAGGGGTAATAAGAAGAAGGTTGCTGTCTACTATAAGAAGGAGTTTGTGTATATATGTTAAGTTTCGAAAGAGCATAATATAATGCGGTATTAGGTAGGTTACCCTTTAGGTACCTAATGGATAGGTAACTAACAGTTGCCATAGTAAGGTCTTGGTGGTTCTAGACTGTGCTAGCCAGCTAACATCTCTGTTTATTCTGGGCTTGAGCGTGTCTTTATTGACTATAAGCTGACGCCGTAAGAGCTTTATTGGTATTGGTTTGGACCTAATATTGGTGTTAAGCGTTTAAGGATCTCTGCCCTAGCTATACCTTATCGTCCTGCCCCTGTTTTTATGCCTACTTATACCCTTACTAAGGGGTCTGGATCCCATTCTTGTTAGCCATTACTTGGTGGCCTGATGGATACTGATCCTGCTTCTAAGGATGAGGCATAGTAGCTTTTTAGATTGGGCATTTGGGATTTATTCTTGTATATAGTAGCAATTGAGAACCTTGATTAGGTACTTAGAAAGGCCTTAGAGGGCTTTTAGGAAGGGCTTAGGAGCCCTAGGAATAATGTTTCTAATATAGATTAATAAATGGGAATGTAATTCTAGCAAAATGCCCTATTAACTCTATGCTATATACGTAAAAAGGCTAAGGACCTATTCTGCCTTGGGCTGTAGCCCTAATCCTTACGGTTTCCGGAGCCTATCTATTCTATATCCGATTTGACCTATTTACTCTTTAGGGCCTTTTATGGTCTACCACGAGCTTTCTTTATAGGTCGCGATGACACTGTAGTATTAGAGCGCTTTCTGCGATTTATAGATTGTGGACCTTGGTTCTAATATTCTTTTAGAATATCTTTGTAATATTTAAGGTGATTCTCTAGTTCCTATATAGAGTCCTTAGCGGGCCAGCCTAGCCATTTGACTTTATATTGAAGCTTGTTCTTAATAGACTTATGGCGTAGTATAGCTTTAACCTCGTACCGCTCGCCTACCACCTTAGGGTGTTCAATTGGGCCTAGACGGAAGTTCTTTTCTGGTAGTGGTCTATGCCATGGCTCTAGTAGGTTTACGTGAAACACTGGATGTATATAGGCTATAGATGGGGGTAGCTGGAGACGGTAGGCTAGCTTGCCAATTTATTCCTTAACTTGGAAGGGACCTAGGTATCTTGTATTAAGCTTCTTTAATAGTTAACAGGTCTTAATATTTGTTAAATGTAATAGAACCTTATCACCTACTCCGAAATGCTTGTCCTGGTGTTTGTGGTTGTACTAGAGTCTCTGCTACTCTTAGGCATCTTATAGGCTCTGCTTTGTATGCTTCCATTACTCCTCCTATTTCTAGAGGTATCCTTGTACTCTTTAGTGGATGTCCTTTGACTTCCCGGTAGGATCCTATAATTAATCATGCGGCCTTAGCCAGTGATTGCTAGGTACACCATTAAACCTAGATGGTTGGACGCCATAGGTAATCTGGATTGGTATATACTTATACAATATATGTTGCTTTAAATTGTAAGCGTACTCTGTGTACGGAAGTAGCTTGCACTAGTTGTCTTGCTGGTAGTTTAAATATATTTGTAGGTAAGACTCTAGTTCCTAGTTCTGACGTTCTATTTACCCGTCTGTTTATGGATAGAAAGCTGTACTATAACGGTGGTCTATCTTTAAATAAAAGCATAGATCCGACCAGTACTGGCTTATAAAGACACTGCCCCTATTGGTAATAATGGAGTGCGGCTAGTCTACTTTAAGAAAGCATTTCTCCTTGATTAGGCTGGCAAGCGCTTATACGTTAATTATTTTATTGACGGGAAGGTATTGGACGTACTTTGAAAACCTATTAATAAGTATGAGGACCGAATTGTATATTCGTCCTTGGCCATCTTTAGATGGCGGGAGATCCGTGATGAAGTCTATAGCGTAATATCGCCATGGCTTACTAGTGGGGGGAACTGATTTAAGTAGACCCTATAGCTTGTGCCTATGGATCTTGTATACTTAACACTTCTTGCAATGGCTAATGTACTCCTTTGCTTCCTGCTTGAGCTTTAGCTAATAGTATTTGCGCTAAAGTAATTCCACTGTCTTAGCTTGACTATAGTGGCCGCCTAGAGGATTGTTGTGATTCCTTATAAGGATCTTCTGTTGTAGATTTGCTTTATGTAGTACCCAAACCTTGCCATTTCTACGTAGTAGGCCCATTGGGTCCAGTTCCTAATTTTAGCGCCTTATAGCTTTCTTTCCGTTACGTTTCTGGTCTACTTCCGCATTAAAGATGGCATAGGAAGCGTCCCTCTGTTGCACCTTATAGATAAGATCCGTTAACCTTTTGGATGGTTTCTGGGTAAAAGCTGTTTCGTCTCATACTGCTCCAAGTATAAGACTTGATGGTACTATAGATCTTATAACTCTTTAATGCGCGTGCGTCAGGAAGGCCGCTATGAGGTTAAAGTTCTTTGGTTGTTGCAGGGCTCTAAGTTCCGATTGCTCTATAGCTTTGCTTTTAGCTTGAGGGGATAGCTTAGCAATTAGAGGTGGCGTATCGCCAGGTTCCAAAGTTGTGTCGGGGACGTCCTGTCCAGGTATATTCGGACCCTTATCGGCCACGAACTGGGTACCAGCCAGAACGTTAGTAAAAGCCAACGGGGTTTACACCGCCTGAGACTTGGTGCATAGAGCTATAGGTACTTAAGCATCCTACACCCGGAGCTTGTTCTGTAATATAGGGAGTAAGATGTCTATTATTTGTTTTCCTTCTCCTGTTTTAAAGCCTTTGGCATAGTCTGGCCGTTGTGACGGTCTATTAGTAGGGTTATTCTCCCCTGGCTTGTATTTAATCTTAAAATTAAATCGCGCGAGCTCCTCTGCCTATCTGGCTTATTAAGGTATAAGCTCCTTTATAGTTATAAAGTAGCGTAGATTGTAATAATCTAAGAGTACACAAGTGGTATGGCTTGCGTGCTTAAGGTAATGTCGCTACTGTTTAAAGCAGTTAACTATAGCTAGCAGTTTCTTATTGTGGGTATAATACCTAACTTTAGGCCCCTGGAATTTTCTGCTATAGAATGCTACTAGTCTCTAGTAGAGCTGGGTAGTATCTGGATTCCTATTAGGTTGCAGTAGGATACTAGTAAGGGCGAAATTTAATGCATTAGTAATTATTATCAATAGCTAATCTAGGTTGAAATGCCGCAGTAATGGAGCTTCTATAAACTTTACTTGTAGTTTCTGGAAGGCATCCTAAACCTTTCTGGGCTATAACTATGGTTTATACCATTTAGTTGGTCCCTTTTTGGTTTTCTTTCTTCTTGCCTTTAAGCTTTTTGCTCCTTAGGCCGGGTCTTAGGAAGCTTCCGTAATATAGTTAGATAGGTATCAGGCGACGTCTAAGTAGTTATAGATAAAGCGCCTATAAAAATTGGCAAAGCCTAGGAACACTTGAATATCCCAGTAGCTCTCTAGCTCCGGCCACTCTTGGATCGTTTGTACCTATACTAGGTCCATAACTATGCCCATAGGCGTTATAATATAACCCAGGAACTCGACCTACTTGGTATTAAAGGTACACTTTAACGCCTTGGCGTAGAGGCCCTAATTATCCAAACGTTCTAGTACTTAGCGGATATGTTGCTTATGCTGATCCTCATCTTCTAAGTAGATTAGGATGTTATCTAAATAGATAACATATATACGGTTAACTAGTCCCCCTAAGGCTCTGTGAATATATAATTGGAATGTCGTAGGCGCATTGGCTAGCCCAAAAGGCATTACTATATACTTAAAGTGGCCGTATTGGGTCTTAAAAGCGGTCTTCTACTTATCCCCTTCTTTAATACGGAGCCTATAATAGGCGTCTTATAGATCCAGCTTTGTGAAGATCTTCGCCCTAGATAGTTAATCCAGCATTTCACTAACTAGTGGTAGTAGGTAACGGTTCTTAATTATAACTTTATTAAGACTGTAATAGTCTATATATAGCCTTATAGTTCTATCTGGTTTTGGGACAAAGAGGATTAGTGCGCCTGCTAGCAACTTACTAGGCTGGATCCATCCCTTTTCCTGTGCACTATTAAGGTATTTCCGCAGGATCTCAAGCTCTTTGCAAGAGAGGTTGTAAATAGGAAGGTTTAGGGGTTATTTACCCTCTTTTAGATTAATTGCATAATCGTATTCTAAGTTCTATGCTATAATTTTGGCTTGCCTACCTGATAATACCCTTAGTAAGTCCCTTAGGCCTAATAGAATATTTGATAGATTGGGGTCGCGTTTGTCCTCTATATTGTCGTCAGGTAGGTCCTAGAGCTCCCTCAGGACACTTATGGGTAGCGTCGCGCGCTATGGTGGTTGTTTATACATAGTTGCTACCGTATGTTGAACCGTTTTATGCGGTAGCTAGTGGAGGGTAGAGAACTCTTTAACGCAGTATTTAAGGTGCCGTAGTATATTCTCTATATATTGCTTAAGCCAGAGTAACCCGTGGTGGTAGAAGTATCTTATAAGATCTTTAAAATTGCCGCCTCCCTATAGTGTCTCTATGACCTATCCAGCAGCTCCCTGTAGGGTCTCTATTATAGAGGGGTTATTACCTATACTAGGCTCTATACCCATCTTGCTATAGAACAGGGGTTCAATCTGATACTCCTTTAGGTGTAAAGTATATACTATTTTACCTAAAGCTATATCTTTTAGGATGTCTTTTAAGCTTGCTAGTAATATACGCCCTTCCAATTCTTTATTATTCTACTATTTAAAGGCTTCTGTCTTGAAGCGTATCTTAGGGTCTACTTCCGCAAGCCAAGGGTATCTAAGAATAAGGTTATAGCCTTTAAAGTTAACCGCCTAGAAGGGTTGCGGGCCGACTACCTTAGTGCGGTTATGCATATTGGCCACTAACACTGTAAGCTTATGGGTACTGTGTAGTTTAATCTAATGCTTATCTAGGAACCCTATAATAGGTTTCTGCCACCTTAGCGACAGGATAAGCTTATGCTCTTTTACCAAATTGTATTATATAAGATTGATTTCGGCGCCGCTGTTATATAGTGCTTGGAACTAATATACCTCGCCTATAGGGAGTACTATTTCTAGCTTGATAGCAATACGGAGAGTCTCTTCTTCTATATCTTGCCCTAGTTGCAGCTAGGAGAGGTCCGTAACTAGGGCTTTTTTTTTTGGATTATTAGTGCGGTTGTTACCCTGCTTGTTTTTCTAATTGGGTTTACCTCTAGAGAAGTTTTCTCTTAACCTTTCGGAGTGTTCCTATAAGGGTGCTAGACAGGTGTTAGGTTGGCCCTAGGAGTCTTTCCTATTGCTTAAGGTCCCTAACTTTAACCCTTCCAAATTTCTCTTTAAAAACGGCTTCTTTAAAGTTTAGGTCTACCCTATATTGCTACTAGAGTGCTTACGCTTCTGGTGACCCCCTAGCTTCCTACTAAAAGAGGTCTGGTTCCTTACCGCATCCTTGGCGTTTAGAACTGCTCGTTTGAAATCCGTATATGCGGTGATCCGCGGTAGGGCTCCTACGCGCTTTATTTTGTTATAAATTGCTGGCTTAATTCTAGCCTAGATAAATCCGATCTTCTCCTTTTTATAGACGCTACCGTCCTTGTTTTTAAAGGGCTTTGGATCTATTAGTTAAGCATAAGTTTCTACGAAGTTTATAAACTGGCGGAAATTGTGGCGGTTAAGCTATATCCTATTTCAGAATAGTTCTGCATAATTGTATTATATGATGTATAGATCTTAAGTCCACTTCTTTAGAAAGGTTTGCAGCTGCGGCTATAAGGTAATTTGCTCTTTATTAAGCTGATTAAATGCAATCTAGTTTAGTAATTGGTTTTTAATCTTGCTAATAATCCAGCGTGTACGCTCTTTAGTATTATCTTGTATTATTAGCATCTTAAAGAAGTTGTCTACCTTATAAACCAATTGTTTAGCTATTGGGCGTTGGGTCTATAACGGAGTTCTAGGCTGTTAGAGGCCTTAGCTAATTAGTCTATATCCTTTTTCTGTTTATAGTGTAGATAACTCTCTGAGTCTTCTATACTTTCTTAGGTAGATACTAGGTAGCCCCCAGAAAGCCCTTAGCCTTAGCTAGGTTATAAAAGAGTTTATCTAGCCTAGATTAATCTCTGCTAGATTTGGATTTGCCTTTAAAGGGTTTTAATATGTTTACTAGTGGCCTCCTTCTGTATAGCTTCTAAGAGCCTTATAATAGCTTCCTAATATCCATCTTAAAGGATATTAGTATGGGGCTCTTAACTTTCTAAACTCAGGCCTAGGGAAGCTCCAGCTATAGAAGTAGTGTTGGTACTAGTAACTAGTATAGGCTTCCTAATAAGGCTTAGGTTTTAAGTTAGTGTTTAGGTTAAGTTACTAAAAGGGGTAGGCCTACTTAGCTTATAAGCAGTCTATACGCCACCACTATGCTAATTATAGGCCAATGGTCTTCCAGGAGGGTTTTGGTTGGATCCCTAATTGGACGCGTTAGTGTATTCCTCTAGTATTTCTGGCTTAGGGGAAGATCTTAGAGTCGCTTCTGGCGCTTAATCTTCTAATTGGCCTGGGTGGGGCTAGAGGGGTTCTAGTTGCTTTCTGGCAGTGTTATAACTGTTATAGAGGGTGTCTGCGTTTTCCTTCGCGTTGTTGGTAACTGTAGGTGTGCAAGAGTCTTCAAGCTCCTAGCGCATCTAGGTATTAGGGCTTGTTCGGCCGTCTTGCCCAGAGGTTTATATTGTCGCAATCTCTCGCTGTTAGAGGGACCTTCCTGCCTTAGCGCGACGGCTTTCTATAAGGTATTTGTGGAGTTTCTATTTAGGTCGTCGCGAGATTTTTAAGGGAGGATAGTAGGTATAAACAAAAATATAAATAATCTGGTTCTTAAAGCCAGCTGCCCTTCTAAAAAGAGTAGGAAGAATTTAAATGTGAGGGGAACTTGTAAATAGGGGGCTATAAGAACACGATTGTGGAACAAGATAGATTGGTAAGAGAGACGAATCCTTAAGGAGGTAAGGCCTTAAGGATCGTGGAGACTATATACTACGGGCACGTGCCTCCGGCACGTAACCGACGGCCATCCAAGGGGTGTCTGGGGGTTGTCCTAAGGGCAACCCAAGGTGACCTGCAATAATATCCCTTACACTAGACCTATATAGAGGAGAAAGGGAGACGTATAAAAGACTAGTAGAGATAATAGTAAGAGAGAGAAAGGAGCTAAAGTAGAGTATAAAAGAGTACTAGAAAACTATCTACTGTAATATAATACTGGTTAGATTAATACTAGAGATATATATAGAAGTTAAAGGTATAGAGGCTATTTTAGGCAAGAGGAACCTAAGCTATAGTATAGTTAATACTATAGGGGGTAAACACCTAAGGGCTCTAAGAAGGCCTAATAAAGGTAGAAAATATAATAGCAATACTCTTAAAAATAGGAATAATAGGACTAAAAGATTGGCTCTACTGAGTAGGTGTCCTAATAGGTAGCCTAAGATATAAATATGGCTGGCTAAAACAGATACTAAAATATATAATACTACTATGCCCCTTACACACTAACTAAGAAGTAATGCTCTTAGCGGCTAGCATAGAGAACTATAATACAATACTCTTAATATAAAAAGGTCTTAAGGCGGTTACCTAGTGGCTTATTAGCTAAAATATACTAAACTAGTTCTGGGTTATAAAGGAAATAGTAATAAAAGGTAAAGGGGTGAGTATTAGGCGCCCCCTAATAACTCTATAGTAGTAGAGTTAAGTTTGCAATACTAGCGCGTCTATAGGCTTGTTATAGTAGTAGTGGTTCCTAAGAAGGTTAAAAAGAAAGGTAGTAGAGCACTATAGGTGACTTATAGGCGCTAAGTAGGCGAGTCCTAAAAGGCGGGGAGATAGATTATAGGGGTTTATTAAATAGAGTTTTCTCCCTATATATAAATAAGGAGTAGTCCGTATTAGGTCCTCTGCAGCCTTATTTGAACAATTGATTTTGGTGTTGGAGACCGTGCGCGAGGTGGCACGGACTCCTATCATAAAATACGATAAAATATCCGATAAAATCCAATATCGATTTTTTTTTGGTATGAGGTATTTAACTATTCCTAGCCCCTTTTAGAAAGAACTTCTAAGAATATTACTCCTAATCTAATCCTCTACACGAAGCTCTGCACGAAGCTCTCGCGAAGCTCTGCGCGAAGCTCTGCACGAAGCTCTACGCGAAGCTCTGCACGAAGCTTTACACGAAGCTCTGCGCGAAACTGCACGAAGCTCTACGCGAAGCTCTGTGCGAAACTCTGCACGACGCTCTGCACGAAGCTCTGCACGAAGCTCTGCACGACGCTCTGCACGAAGCTCTGCACGAAGCTCTGCACGACGCTCTGCACGAAGCTCTGCACGAAGCTCTGCATGAGGCTCTGCACGAGGCTCTGCACGAGGCTCTACACGAAGCTCCGCACAAAGCTCTACGCAAAGCTCTGCGCGAAAATTTATAGGAGAGTCTCACAGGGCTAATTAATTTTTGGTGTTCTATAGATATACGCATATAATGCACATATATTTTATAACTAATAAAAACATAAAGTTGCGCGCATGATAGATTAACTGAGCCAATAGCAGCTATATAATATCTGTCAGACGCTGAGCAGGCTGATGGAAATGACATATATGATACTTTATGAGGAAGAATCTCAGGGGCTCGACGGCCCTGAGAAGGTATCTACAAGATGGCCCGCGCGCTGTCACGTGACACGTCGCCGTGCTCAAAGAGACTGCCCCAAGTAGCCCCCCCTACCAACAATGTCTACTTCCTGCTTTAATATCCTACTAGGGGATAGAGGGTTAAAAGAGAAGACTTAAAATTAGTCTCTAAAGCTATAGTTATTAAAAGAATCTATTATATAGTAGAGATTTTAAGTTAAAGTGTGTAATCT